>Ga0123354_10004648_pt1 | contig 19548 bp, 16 predicted proteins | sample TergutLab28metaG_2_FD_97872 | JGI IMG/M metagenome (GOLD analysis project Ga0123354, IMG submission 97872) | Labiotermes labralis P4 segment gut microbial communities from Petit-Saut dam, French Guiana - Lab288 P4 | ecosystem: Host-associated > Arthropoda: Insects > Digestive system > Gut ...
ATTATGCCATAATTAATTATTAATACTTATGTTAGTTTAATGTATGAACTTAAATAAATGGAAAGGTATTTACGAGTAAATTTGTTGGGACCGGGCCCTCGTCTTATGAAAAAAGAATTTACCGGGCCGCGGTCTCACAAAGGTTGAGCAACACTGTATCAGAGGATGCAACAAGGTTTTGTAATAGTATTTTATAGTATTTTCGGATGATTTACGGAAAGTTTAGACCTGCACCTCACCTTGATATGTTGGAACTTTGTTTATCGAAGGAAAAAGTACGATGTACTTAACAAGGAGTCGTCAGTAAGCAGCGGCCGAAAGCAAAGATATTATTGCAGGAGAATCCGAGACGGAATCTCCCGCTCTGTCCGTCGCGGATCAGGATGGATGTCACGTAAATAATGATGTGACGAATACGTTTTGTACGTGACGAGCGTCCTTCCGATCTGTCCGATTCGCTCCAGTGTGAGCCTACCCACAGGCTTCAGCAGCACGATATGCGTCCTGCTATTTGGCCTAATGAGTGATGAGGCTGCACTTACACTGATCCTGCCTTCAGATGCCTTAAAGTCGAATCTGACTCCAACAGGTCGAGTGTCTGATCCCAAGTTAGACATCGCTTTAAACAAGTGGACTTGTTACAGCGCTTAAGTAATTATTACTGCTACTTATCTTACGAGTGTATTCAGTTATATAAAAACTGATTTCTGCATTGCGAGATGTGATGCAATGCAATCTGTTGGATACCCTGAAATGGAGGTAGCAGGTTACTCCGAAACTTTGGCACTTATTCAGCAGACTATACGGTGTCATTTGAGGGTTGTTTGACCTACATCTTCCTCATGAAATAACTAGAAATGTCAACTTGATGCAACAAGGTAATTTTATTGATCTATTCTTAGCTCGACATGTTTCGGGTACATACGCCCATCATCAGGAGCATTAGATGTTAATTTGCAGCATATGGTTTTCTGCGCCGAGTTTTTGGATGGGTGGTGGTCTTGAGAGCCGCTGCGTAGGTCGAGTGTGCGGTGCGGATGGTGCCGTGCATGGCACCATCCGCGTACGTACCCGAAACATGTCGAGCTAAGAATACATCTATAAAATTACCTTATTGCATCAAACTGGCATTTCACATTATTTATGCGGTGTCATATAGCAAGAACACTAATATTGTCACCGTCGTGGTAAATTAAAAATATTATTAAACATTTAATGACAAAATCAATGTGCTTATTTTATCTTTGTTGCAGGTGAGTAAACACCAGTTGCGTGGAGCTGCCTGTTCACTGGTAACGTACCTTGCAAGTGTGTCTGTTTTATGAAATTGATGTAGCTAATTAAAATATACCGTGAAACGGGGTGTCTTCAGTTGTAAGACTCTGAATGAGGGCTGTACATACGGCGGTATGTTAGTGCGTGTGCAACCGCTATGAAATGTGTTGTAAACAAACTCTTGGTGGTGGATAGGACCTTATTTTGCGCGGAGAGTAATGTAGCACGTACACTGCGGTGTCGTGAACCGAAAACCGTGTGGAATTTTATGTTTTCAGCTTACAGAACCTCTTAACAGTGAAAGGCCTCAGAAAAAATGGTGTATGTATGACTGACACACACATTTTTTTGTCTCAGTAATTAATCAACTTGATGCACAAAATTTTGTATTACAATAAGTTTATTTCATACCTCTACATGTTTCGAGCACATGTGCTCATCATCAGGAGGTCAAAATTGCATTACACAGCCTCTGGTATCATCACACCTATAGGTGTGATGATACACAGGCTTGTTTCGAGCACATGTGCTCATCATCAGGAGGTCAAAATTGCATTACACAGCCTCTGGTATCATCACACCTATAGGTGTGATGATACACAGGCTGTGTAATGCAATTTTGACCTCCTGATGATGAGCACATGTGCTCGAAACATGTAGAGGTATGAAATAAACTGATTGTAAAACAAAATTTTGTGCATCAAGTTGGTTAATTACCGAGACAAATATACTGAGATGCACGGTCAGCAAAACGTCAAAATTTGACAAACACAGTTTGAACGGTGGAAGAATAGTGTTTGTGTACAGTCAATTTATCATTATGTGAATTTGACCGTCATTATGTTTGTAACAAATTAACCAGTGAACCACACTGGAAGTGCAGCGGTAAAGGTGTGGGCTATGGGATACATTTTTATGGTTCAGTGCGTGTAACGCAAGGACAGAAACCTGTATTTTGTCCATTCCACTGTAAAATAAATGGCTGGTGCATGTTAATTTAAAAAAAAAATGTCATTCTACTGCAGCAATTGTCGGTTCTGGCGTGAGAGCATCGCAGTGTAGGAGCTTATACGTACACTGTGGTGGATCGTCAGCTTCACATTCCGCCTGCCTTTATAACCGGGAGAAATATTTCACAGACATGTTGGATAGGCTCACGATAAGTGGCTTAGATAACCGTTTAGGTAAATATTCAGGATGCTAAGGCTTCTAGAACTCAAAGACAGTTGGCACGGGAAGGTGGCAAGGTTTACAGGCCTATGCACCAGCCGCCTGGCACTAATTTCTGTTAAACGGTGGAAGGATGAAGTCAATGAATCGGAAATCGAACCCGCGACCTTCCTGCTTGTAATGCAGTACCTCAACCAGCTCTGCCACCGCGTACCCCCATCATTTACGGACCCACTAATTATCAGTGGATTTACTCCCGGATCTCATAACAGGTATGCAGAATACTGCCTTGTGCTAGAAGAACATAATTCGAGCCTAAAGATCCCACAAAGATGTATCTGTGGTGAAGCAAATATCTTGACAGACCTTCTGTGATTCGAAACACGGCCTTTAATAGAGACGCCATATTTTTTCTGTGAGTAGTAAAGGGAATTTGTGACGTTTAGTTGAATAAATTTCAGGCACTAAAGGATTAAGTTTCGCGACTGTGGTCAACTCCAGCATCTGCTCTGTTCATTAATTAATAACCACCCTGTGAGACCAGGCAACATAACGTCAAGAAAAGCTAAACGATATAAACGCCGGTACGACCAAATAAACAAGGGTTTTGAGCGCTCGTAATCCTCAATCTACATGCAAAAGTAATTTTGAGTTGAAGATTTTTGATCTCTGGATTATGCAACGCGGTGTATGTACCCCAAATTGTTAGACCCAATTGGCCGATGAAGCGCCGTGTTTAACGCGCTATCTGGCCGCACTCGCGGGTTCAGTGTGGCATGTGCTTGTGATCCCGTAATTTATCCTATGGCAGTTTCCACCTCAAAACGGAACGCGCAAATACGATAAACACCGCCGGATCCCGGTGGGAGATGGATTATTATATGAGCCCTCTCCATATGAGACGGAGCGCTCAGCTCCATAGACAGATGCAAACATTTTACAGTACGTACGATCTTCGCAGTAAATCTACAGAGCACAGAACTTAATGACGCGTGACGATAAGAATAAATATCCGACAGAGAACTTGAGCCAAAATTTCCCCGAAGGAACGGGATTCCTTTTGGAAAAAAAAACTGACAGTAGTTCCGCTGCTGATTACCTGCAAATTCTATATTTCGTTGAACACTTGGTTCGTTACAGAGTTTAGAAGAGCCAGCCAATGGAGTCTGTTTCTTTGCTTTAATATCCACTTGTTTTCTAAAATTCATGTTAAAATCGTACCACCTTCCCAAGAGTTTTCTCCCTTGAATTTCCAAACAGTAAATTTATTTTATCTGCCAATGCTTACGATTCTGCTGTATGTTCAGCCATCTCATTTCCGTCCATTTGCTTGCCCTAATGATAACAATTTGTGGAGATGGGAATTGTGAAATGAATGTCAACATTGCAAGCCAGGGAACTGTACTTATTGAACAGATGTGTGTGTTACGTTCGGTGGCGGGAGGGGGGGTGTATCCACGATGTTGAGATAGACCAGATATGTAACACGCGAGAGGAAGTAGGAAATATGAGCATAATTTTGGTTGTACACCCTCGTGGGAGGATACCACTTCCGATATCGACAGATTCTTGCTTGGGGGTTTCAGTTATGCCCCGTGGGGAGACGCTATTTGCAGAGGTAAGCTGGACTGAAATTGCAAGTTGAGAAACAGGGGTGAAGAATTTTTGAACTTCATAATGACAGGACATATACTAAAAATCAGCAAAATTATTATCTCTTCAGGAAACCTTAGAAATAGATAAATGAATAATTGGATACTTTAGTACAGTGAAGTACTGAGTTTCAGAATACTGGATTGATGGGGCAAGGCATGTGGCACGTACTGGGAAGAAGGGAAGTACTTACAGGTGTTTGGTGGGGGAAACTTGAAGAAGAAAGCCAGTCTGGAACACCTAGACGTAGATGGGCGGACAATATTGAAATTCAGCTCGAATAAACAAGATGGGAATACATAGACTGAAGAAATGTGGCTCAAGACATTTTTTTGTGGGGGAGGGATTCTTTTGTGAACACGGCAGTGAAATTCCGAGTTCAAAAAGTGCAGAGAGTTTCTTAACAATCAGAGTAACTATTTTAGTTTCTCAAGAGAACCATGTCTTGTAGAGTTTAGTTCAGTTTGGTTTAGTGTGTTCATGAAAATAAGCTAACTTGTGAGTAATCAAAGAAATCAGCACAAAACAGCGACCTGTTAACTAGCCAGTTAATTTTGATGTTTTGCCAACCGTGCATCTCAGTATAATCTTAGTAATTAACAAACTTAATGCACAAATTCTTGTTTTATAATAAGTTTATTATAAAACAAGAATTTGTGCATTAAGTTGGTTAATTACTAAGATGACCCAGTTAAGTATATTTACTTCACAATTGAATGGAAAAGTGTAGGGGCCAGTTATAATTGGCCTAAACATATCCTTGTATGGTTTTCTCGAGACATGTTGTTACTGTTAATGAAACTCTCATATTCGTAATCCATACGCTGTCCCTAAATCTAGTGCGTTGAGAAGAGGAAAAAGTCCGTCTGCCGAACTCTGGAACTTCTTAACTTTACAAAAGAAGCGAATGCTCACTCGAGCTATGAAAACTTTTTGATTAATGAGACCCGCCATTCTTCTTTGTAATTGAGATGTTACACCATCCCGAAGGATCGCTCTAATTCAATAATCTCTTTCGCGCGCCACTCAGAACTGAAAAAGCGCTCAACTCGGCACTCCGTCTTTGTTCCTACGTACGACCCTACTTATCTTACAATTAGCCGCTTTCCAGCAATTGAAGTAATGTGCATTAAATGCTAACAGCTCTTTTAACTTCATGATTTCCTGAAGTATTTACAATGGACCGTGGGATAGGTCAGGAAGTTAGAAGCAGGCTTTTTGCCATGGAAGATCGGTTCAGTCTGGATGTTTTTCGTGCATGATTTATGCAAGACACACTGGTATTTGAACATCATATGCCTGTGTTTTACTGTAGACAGACGTTTAAAAATATTCCATACCCAGTCATGAGATTGCGAGAGGTCCCAGCTGACAGCGTTCCGACCAGAAACGTAGCTGAACTCTGAGGTAAAAAAACTGCCTACTGGCAACTGTTATTTGTTCTGATTGTATAAACTATATCTTGTGTATTAATTAGTATTTACAATTGACCATTTGTATGTTTTGTCTCGAAAGATGACAACGTCTGGCACATTAAGTGACCAGGTGTTACTTGCGCCTATCTGAATGCAGACATCTACTTATGTGTTCCTTCACGGTAAAAAAAGGTAAAGCAATCTCTATACAGACCTGGGCAGGCCCTTAGGGCTCCCGGAGGTTGTGGCTTCCAGAATTTAAAAAAAAGGCACATGATTTTGGCAAGATTGCAAGCCGTAGGAACCGGCCACCTTTACCCCACAGGAGATACCCTAATACTCATTTGTGTTAGAGGATGAGTCAACCCTAAGGTACGAGTAATAGTTGAATCGGAGGGACTAAATCAATGAAAAATCCCAATGACCTCATCGAGAATCGAGCCTGCGACCTTCCGGCTTGTAGCGTAGTTTCACAAACACTGCGTGCACCCTTCTTTTACGGTCGCAGTAATTATTATAGGCCTTAATTAAAGCCATTCCACAATTGCCGTTATATATATATATATATACACACACACACACACACACACACACACACATATATATTTATATATAAGAATATTTTTTCAGTAATCACAAAATGTACCGTGTTTTTCCCATCTTCATACATTTTAAAATGTTCGCATTTCATGTTTTCTGGCACATGTTTGGAATCAAACGCAGTACGTACTATTGAAAAGCACAATCTGCAAACGTTCCATTAACGTTCTAAAAGAGAGTACGTGTAGATGGAAAGCAGCGAAATTCGCACTCTAATGTGGCGCAGAGAAGAAAGTGAATTTTGCTTTTATGTGGTGTGGTCTAGGTAGGATTTCGACTGTGGAGTGTGAGTGGTAATAAGGGGGTACAGGACGAACGATGCCTCAGCCACCTTCAATCTTCCTTCTTAGCTATGAGCGAGAAACCGAATTCCAGACCCTTACCAAACCTCTCTCTAAGTACGCATTTATTTACTATATATTTCAAATAGGATCGTTGAATATTCCCAAGCGTACCTGCATTAGTGTTGGGCTATCAGACCATCACTGACACTGCTAATGGCCAGAAAATAGTTTAGTACCTTCATTTGCCGCGAGCGCTCCAAACGTTACATAGCCTTAGAATGAATCATTCGATTAATTACTGAGGAACCCCCCCCCCCCCCCCCCCAGCTGGCATATCATCATGAATTCAATATAGACATTTAAAAGGATCTGTTTACTGTGTATTTTATCCTTGCCCCAAATATTTATGTAGATTTATAATAAGCTGGCTACACGGCATTAATCAGTGTGACATTTAATGCAGCTGATTGCCATATACGGAATCCCTGTGCATTGATATATGGCCAGTAGTTTGCGATACATTTTCCATGGAAATGAGCAAATCTGTGAAGCGACACGCTTATATTTCTTGGTTGAGAGATACATTTGCACGCTTAATAACCCATGCAGCTGTGACAGTGATGCTAAATAGCGTACTATCCACCTTTCCAAACTTGAGGTTCGTCCCTCTCTGGCCACACATTTCACAAGAATGGCGGCACACCGTCGCATATTCGTGTTTACAATAACACTCGCTAGGTGTGCCCCTGTCGTGGTCACGTCTGTCACTGCCATGTTGATTCACTTAATGCCAGTACGGGATGAGAGTGTCGAAATGAAGATGGACGAACCAGGTAGGAACAATATATCCATACTAGCAAGCTGTAATCTGACACGCGAAATGTTCATGTCAACTGTCGTAAAGGTACAGACGTGCCGCGTGTGCATTAATGCCACTGTAATGAAAACGCACATTAAACAATTTACTGCATGAAGCCCAATATCATTCTGTTCGCACATTCTCTCACGACGTAGGCCTGTATTTGAATTCGTGTTTGTGATTCAAGTACAGTCTGTTCTCACCGAACACAGCAGTGTTTTGTATAATGACTATGTTTTTTTGTGACTGTATTTACATTAATGACAATGATTTTTTTGATGAGATTGAAATGGACGATTCCGAGAATACAGGCGATGTTGTAATCCTCTGAATGAAGTTACAGACAGGGCTTGGCTGCAGAAGGGCGCAGGAGAGTAAACTGATGGTCCAATAAACGTCTGACGAGGATAGGTGGAAGCGAAACTGAGAAATGGGAACATCTGAAGCGAAGAAATTGATTATTCCAAGAAGTTATGTAATTTGACATTCAGAGAACCGTACATAGTGATATATTCTTGTAATAAAAGCCAACAAGATGCACTGTTTCTCAAAATATAGTTGAGAAATAGTGCATCTTGTAAGCTTTTATTATAAGAAGTTCTGTAATCAAAGTGCGGAATTATGTACTGAAAATGAATAACAGCGATATGAAATATTCCAGCTAAAGTTACACGTAATAAAATGTGAATGCCATTAAAATGACCAATTTACAACCGTATAATTATTAATACGAATGAGCATAATTAAATAAGTAACGAACGTTCTGATGCCGTGAATTTTGTTCTAACTTTTGTATACATACGGCACATGGGTAGCAGAACGGATATATCAGAACTAACATATTCGCTATTGACATGTAGACATTAGTCGCAACGCGTCAACGAGGCTTGTGTCCCGGCACAAAACATGTCGGTGACCTGTGTCTGCAGCCAGACGGTGACAGACAGTTTGCTTCACATCGGCGTCTTTCGTAGATCGCTTCCCTGTTTGGTGCTGCTCAAGGAATGCAAGAATATGGAAATCACTGGTGCGAGATGGCGGCTATAGGAAGGTTGGTCCATATCGTCGTAACCAATCAGATGTAAGGTTTGCATGACCCAATGGCATTCGTTCATTCAGACCCATTAGGAAGCACTGGGCTGGCAAGCAGTTCTGAACATACGCTGAAGTGAAACAAGCTGTCGCCTCCACGTGACACATTTTATATGCGCCGGGATACAAACCTTGGGGTCATAATAGGACAGGTGCTTGCAGGTAAATGTCAATGGTGATTCCGTGGAGGTCTAATGAGTACCATCTGCTACCCATCTGCCATATATACTTGGATATCAGAATACATTTTACGGCACTATGTTTATATATCTATGTATCTTTCCTGGATTTGTTAGACGATAATTTATTTTGAAGTTAGATTTTTTCTGGTTTTTCACTTTTATTCAGAGCCTAATAAGAGCGTAGATGCTGGCCTGATGCCAGTAGTTCACTGTCAGTTATGCTGGTCAACAAGCAGCCTAAAACATTTGACAATACAGCAGGATTGTGTTGAATTTCTATAGCCTAATTTCTATAATTTAAACCAATAAATGCACAAAGTTGTATTCGATTTACAGTAATATTACAAAAGCCACCAAATCCTACGTGTTTTTGGCCGTATTGACCCATCATCAAGAAGCAGAGTAACGGTATAAAACGGCTGCTTGATGATGGGCCGATACGTACCGAAACATGTAGCAGTTAGTGGCTTTTAGAATATCACTGTAAGTGTAATACAGTTGCATGCACGTGTACTTGTTGGTTTAAGTTATAGTAATTGAAATGTAATGCACGGAATGGAAAATACGAATGTTGCCTAATAATTCCTATAACAGTAATGTCTGCACCAATGATAAAATCTAATACCGTAAGCCATATGGGCTGCAGAGCAGGGTCGGTTCTGGGTAAATTCGGAACCACAACAGGTTGTGTCATAAGTCACTCTTTCACTGTTCGCAATTCCAAAACGCGCCTTGCGTAATGGGCGCGTATATGAGTGGGCAGCCAGCCACACTACAAAGAATGTGTCGCTAGGTTACAAGTTGTCATACAGCGTTGCTCCTGGTTGAGAACACAACAGTATTGCTGTTCAAACATGTTGCGCAGAGCTGCAGACGCACATGCTAGTGGCAATTACAGTCTTATTAACCATACTCCTGTTCGAAGCCTTTTCTTCCAAATTTGGACAAGGGGCATCCAAATCTGTTTTTTTTCCAGTAGTGGGTAACATGGTCTAAAATCCATATGTGTGCGTGCCGCAAGAATTATTTATTGATAACGTCGGTGACATACAGCATGTTCACTATTCCAAATTGTGGATTTATAGCAGCAGCCTAATACAAAAACAAGGGACAATGCTATGGGCTGGACAACTGAAGGATCGTGGTGTGACTTCCGACGAGATAAGGCCATTTTTACCTTCTTCAATTTTCCCAGAGCGACCATGGTGCCCAATGAACTTTCAATAAGGTTAGGAATGGGTGGAGCTATAATCCTCCTCCTTACGCCTTCATGGACTGCACAGGAACAGCGCTGCCTGCGCCTAATACACAAGCGGTCAGAGGCCGTTGGATTAAGTACGTTCCTACTAAACTGCACAGTTGCAGCAACGCCAAGTGCTGGTTTTTGATGAATTTATTTGATGTCAACAAGAATGTTGGTGTATTTAGCGTACTATAAACCAGTGTTTCTCAACTGCCGGACCGCGGCCCGGTACCGGACCCTGGCATCAATTATACCGGGCCGCGAGAGTTTCTTCTGGAATTAGTCATTTTAGTGTTCTACGCTATTTTCATGAATAAATGTTTTATAGTGGAAATATTCCTGAGGAGAAAAATATCCGTGAATGTGTCGAAAAACTCAGACCCAGATGTTGGCCTGAAGAAACTACAATATGCTACAAGATTTCATTAGTCCAGTAATTGATAACTAATTTAAATGTAATTTTATATTTGTCAACATGCCACACCGTGTAAAGAAGTGTACTAATAATCTCTATGATTATGACATAATTAATTATGTCATAATCATAAAGAGTATTAGTACACACATACATTAAACTAACATAATTATTAATACTTAAGTTAGTTTAATGTATGAACTTAAAAAATTGAAAGGTATTTACGAGTAAATTTGTTAGGACTGGGCCCTCATCTTATGAAAAAAGAATTTACCGGTCCGCGGTCTCACGAAGGTTGAGAAACACTGCTATAAACTACTGGCCTCCTAATTCACGAGTGGTAGCTGATCAGGTAAAAATATTCCATGGGTAGTTAAAGCCAATGACGGTCACAACACATGTACACAGACGAAAAGACTGTATATTTAGTCCTGCGACGTGTTTGGATCTACAACACCGCGACCGGTCCAAGCGTTTCCCAAACTAGGGAGAACGCTTGGACCGGTCGTGGTGTTTACCAACCCTGGGCTGTAGGAGAAATGGCGAAGTAATTACGCAAAATTAATATAGCAACTCTGGGCATGTGTTTCACCTTAAGGTAAGGTCGGGTCAGAGTACACAGTTTCTAACAGGGCGCAGCGCTAATTTCTCGAAACCAACCATAGCAGAAGAATGCGTACGGTGACAATAAACGTAAATACTGCAGCCAGTGGAACCAGATTCAGAGAGGGGCGCCACTTCGGCTCAGCTTGAGTGGAAACTTTCAGTTTTGATTAGGACATTTGTAACTCTTTTGTGTGACTCAGTATGAATTTTTTCTAGAAAGACTTCCTGTTGGAAGGCAAGTCTGTGCCTTATAATATCTCAGTAATCAAAGCACTATGTTGCTACCTATTAAAACGCATAATGTAACAAATCTGGCCGTTTTAGGAAAAGATTATAAAAGTGAGTGACTCGTCTCAGGGTGCGCAGATTAAGAGTGCGCGCTCTCTTAGACGATCCACATTTACACGCATATAAAGGGACATTATTCCTTTTTTTTTTTAAAAGGAAAGTTATCATATTTTGAGCAGCGTTTTTCTCTGTCAGAAGCAATAGGCAAGTACAAGAGGAAAACGGAGTGTATTAAAATTCACGGCCGAAGTCATGAGAATGTCAACCGACGTCTAGAAGCTACAGAAAGCAAGCTGAAGACTTTGCAGTATCTGAATCAACCTTGAGAGAGAATTTTATATTCGTGGTTCCGTGCATCGTAACTCTAAGTTAATGAAATCCAATAAGATGCAACAGTATGCAGATATTTGTTTACCGCAAAATCACTCTACATGTTTCGGGTGTTTACCGCACCCATCATCAGGAGTACATAAAACTGTAACTGCAGCCTCTGGTACAGGTCATAATATCTGGGCGACAACCTTTCTCCAACGTACGTTACGTTGGAGGAAGGTTTCCTGCAGGCAGCATCGCCGGTGCATTATACCACAAGCTGTAAACACAGTCTAGTACTCCTGAGAATGGGCGAAATTATTGCCGAAACATGTTTAGCTTATTGTAATGATCAATAAAAAATTTGTTATTATTGCATCCAGTTGGCTGTTTATATTACAATACTTTTGTATTTTTTGCTGTCTTCCTTTTAATTTACACGAGCCCGAGAGTGACCTTACTGTAGGCCGAAACATGTCGCAGAACTAAATATACAGACCTATTGCGTGTTTGGATATTGTGTTTTGACGGTTTTTGTTTCCACTTGCCCATATTTTAGACACACAACGGGATGTCTCAATTAAAAATACCGTTTTCTAAAAATTCTAGGCGGGTCGCATGTGTGACGCCTCCGCCCATAGAAACACAGCAAGACGTTGTCGTGGGAAATCGGTCCATCTACCCACGCAGGGAAACGAGACACAAAGGTGATCCTTCGTTTATACCCCAATAGGATTAGAATTCGCGTTCCCAGAGCTCGAGGGATTCAACATCAGGCGGGCTTAGACACAATGCAACCATGTGTCTTCTCTGTCCTTTAAACCACCAGTACACACTATTCTCCAGTAATAAATAAGATAGTAGATCGATAGAAGGATTGGTTATTTAGTCGGTCTGTCGGTCCGTATCTGCTAGTCCGTCCGTTTACTGTACACAACAACTCATCGGCACCAGTGGTATGCAGCTGTCATCCAACATAAACATGATGTACGCTGTACTTAAAACCGACGCAGCTTAAATTCTGATCGTGGCTTTTCCGCACCAGTCAAACCAGCATATAATGGAAACAACAGGAGCTACGACATTTTCGCATTTCAGACAAGTTTCTGTGCAAAACAGATCTTCCAGATAAGGCGCATTTCATAATAAATTGCTTTCGTTTTTATGACTTAAACCTTAAGCCCTAATTTCTTGAAGTTCCTTAATGAGCAACAAGTTACACATTTGCGGTTTCCTGTCTGGCATGTTCTGAATGTTCCAGTCCAGCTTGTAGTTCAGTTCTTTACGTGTATGATTTTGATTTTTATCAGGCCAACTCTACAAAAGAAACGCAAGTTTAAGCGAAGGGTTCTTCCTCTAAATTGTTGTTTTTCATTTGTTTCTTCTGTCAGCAGTTTCCGTTTTTTAAGGTTGATTTTAATCTGTTTTATTTCACTTTTTATTTAATTCGTATGTCTGCAGTGTAGGTGGCACTGATTTTCCTCGTTATATTTATGCACAATGTGGCTGTCCTGCCTGCGAACCATCTGCACTACTGTGAATGTAAATGCTTCAGGAGCATTATTTACATTTGCTAAAAGAATCACGATCTAACAAAGCTGCTGTCGTCACGTCGGACTGGCCTGTAGGAATGCAATTCGAAGGTCTCGTCCTGATCACGTGCTTTCTTTTGTTATGAATTTAGCCCGCACCCATCGAAGGCGAGACTGTCAGGTAATGGGACAGGCTGACGTATCAAAGAATTGTGACGAGGTTTGGCTGCATTGTTACGGTAATTTTACCTTTTAAAGCCTACTGGTTGCGCGCACCAACAGGTTTAAAACTTAAGAACTGACATTCTGCCCACACTGTATTTATTTGTTTTGTATTTATCTGAGAACAAACAGCGAATCCTGCCCCATATAACATAAACTGATTGGTTTTTATAACCGAGATGAAAAAGTGTTTACTGCGCGGTACAAACTGGGTCTTTACATAAAGCAGTCTGTGCTTCGTCTTTGAAGGGTTATATTGTATCATACCTGAAATGCCGTGGGCCACTATAATTCAAATTGTTTAAGAATCAATACAGAAAATTAAAACCGCCTTATGCGTGATTTCAGGCTTCCGCCGCGAAGAATATGAGAAATGTTCTCTTCTGGGCTATTACGTAGCGAGTAGTGGTAATTCCTTACCGACATTTCGGGACAATCTATAAGTCCCGAAAAGTCGGTAAGGAATTACCACTACTCGCTGCGCAATATCCCAGAAGAGCGAGGTTCCATAAAACCGTCTTTATTCACAGCACGGAAATTCCGGAACCGCACGCCATTCTGTTCCGGATAGGCAGCGCAGTTCATTTCAGTGTCGGTTTCACCGAAAGCACGTGTGTTGCTTTATGACGCTCGTCTGTCGTCCTGCATTCGCTGTGCTCAGATGTGTTGAAACTGCGATGTCATGAAGTTACAAATTTACTGCCCAACAAATAGGCCTATTACATAATTGTGTGGGTATTGCTCATAGAGAAATTGACCTAAGTATATTACTTTGTGAGTTTTTAGTTTTTCGCAGCTGTGTGACTGAAGTCTCCCTTCTTCTGGGATATGAAGCCACATCCCTAGACACTCGCTTCTCGATACTTCGAGAGAGTACATTGGCCTTACCTATAATGGCCGATATGTCCTAAATGTCTTTGACCTGTCGACCTTCGACCCTTGAACATAACGCGTCTAGGTTATCTCGAAACGTTGAGAATCTATTACCCATTGACACGGCATCACATCCCAGAAGAACGGAAGTATTGCAGTTTAGTTTCCTTGTGGAACTGAAACTGCTTACGTTTGTCTACTTGCCGTAGAAAATTTAGCGGTGATTTTCGGGAATTTACGAACTAAACCAAACTCTCCGCTAGTAGACTCAGAGTGCCTGAGAGTCTGCAAATATTCAGTCATTTATTCCTTTTCCGAGTGCCTGCCTCCAAGTTTGCTCCTATTTAACTACGACTTGAACTATATATACCGGATAAGCATACCCTACATTGCCCCAGAAGTTTATAATGTATGACGAACTGTAAATTACACAGAATTAAGTAGTCATGGTCTATTTTAAGATGTCACTCCGACATTTGACTGAAGAGGCTGCACGTGCGAGCAAATCAGTGCCGGTCTCAGACCCTTCCAATTACTTCCTCTTCGATATTCCGTTATTTATGGGTGCTCGCTGTAGATACCCACGTAATGGAAAGTGGAGTACCTATATCAATAAGTCTTGACAGCGTAGTCGGTCCTGTGACTAGGCAGCGGGTCTTGCGGACCCATACAACATGGTTCGATTCCTGAGAGGACCAGAGTATTTCTGTCTTCTTCCTACTGTCCAGGCTGGCTCTCCGGAGACTACCCAGTGGTTACCCAGCACAACCTTTTGCGGGAGGTGAGTGAGTGGGTGGGAGATCTGGGTCCGTGGGCTTGGGGCCGGCCCCTCACCTCGCATGTAGTGCAGATATTAAGAATAGGTAGAGGCCAGTTTAAATGTGATGGCACACGCGCAGAAACAAGATTTCGTCTTTCGGTGAAACGGACGAGTCCATTTAAATCGTCGGGGGCGTCAGTTCAGTCGACTACTGGCAGCCGAGGTGTGCGCATCAGCGATAGCAATGCTGCATACACCTTATTCCGAGGTAGTGTGCAGGGTACTGGCTACCCACTCTATTCGCCAGTTTCCCCTTCACTTCCCCTCCCGTGCGTCACCGTGTGTCATCACATTTCAACTGGAGTCTACAGCTAGCTGTCTAATTCCCCTCCCCCACCCCATCCTGCTTGGCGTGTGAGGTATTTCACCTTCTCGTCGTGAAGTAACACGTTTAGTATCATTTACAGCCACCTGTAGAACTGGCCAGTCCAAACGCGGCCGGCAGCGGTTCATGTGGACGACCACTCACATTTTGATACTTGTAAGGGTTTCGAGTCCTGATTTCGGAAATCCCGCAAAACTATAGCAACTAGACTTCTGCTGTAGTTTAGTCCACTTTTTCACTCATCATTTCAAGTCAGCAACTGCGGATGCACACTTTCAGTATTTTTGAGGATTGTGAATTTTACAGCCCCAAAAATACAAAATGCGATTTAGAAAAACGAATCTTATTCGCTCAGTCAGTCAGCAGTCAGTCAATCAGTCAGTCAGTAAGAATTTATATAAGTTTTCAGAGACACAAATTTCTTAATTTTATTGCACGGTACACCCAAGAAATGTATAAAAATTAAACGAAAGGAATACTTCATGCCCAAACGTTATACTGCATTGCAGATTCACATCCGAAGAAGGGCAACGGAAAGTGACATACTTGTGACCCAAGATGTCAAGTTGAGTTCTGGATTTGGCCCCCAATTCCGTTCGATTTCGACAGGCCTGGAGTTGACGCCATTTTTACTTGTGCCACTGTTGCTCGTAGCGGTTCTCAGACAGACTTCAAAGCCGGCATTCCCGACTTCTCGCGATGACCTGAACAAGTAGCAGCACGTGACCCGCGTCCTGTTGCCACCACAACGTGAAACCGTAGACTAGTTTCTGCCTCATGTCAGTTCTTGCCTTTCCACACGTACGAAGCGGCCAGGAGTTCAAACCCAGCTTGTGCTTCGCTGCGTTAACGCTGTGCAAATCAGTTCCATTGTATTGTTCCCAGAGCAGTAAACAGAAATGCAGAAAGCCACTGTCACAGGCAACCAGGGCGCACACAGGTCTGCCCGTGTATTGATCTTGCGTTCGGTAGGGAATCCGTAATTGTAATTCCTACTTGTATGTCACACTTCGTTACTCTTTTTCTAAGAACATGACTTTCGTTGATGTAAACACCTCCAAATTCAAAACGTTCATCATCCCACCACGGAACTTCGTTATTTAAGTAAGTGCATTAGGATCGTAACAATACAAACTATTTCTATAAGATTTTTTTTTTTAATTTTTCACCATGCATGTTGAATCAATATACATTCATTTAAAATACCAACCAATGCACCTTGTCTTTAAAATATTATAAAACCTTATTTGGTTAAAAAACTTTAAAAACATTCATAGGTCTCCAACATGTTTCGGTTGCTATTTTCAACCATCATCAGGGAGCCTTAAAGTTCTGCTAAAGTTATTTATGCCATACAGTACACTAGAAGATTCTGATAGAAAAAGGGAGGACCGATTATAACATATCCGGAAACATCAGCCACATAAAACGACATGCTGTCACAACACCATTATCACCATATATACAACGCACATAAGTAACTTTAGCAGAACTTTAAGGCTCCCTGATGATGATTGAAAATAGCATCCGAAACATGTTGGAGACCTATGAATGTTTTTAAAGTGTTTTAACCAAATAAGGTTTTATAATATTTTAATGACAAGGTGCATTGGTTGGTATTTTAAACGACTGTATATTTCTATAAGAGTTATTTTAATAGCATCCAAATGCATGTTCCTTGCTCCTCTCATTTCGTGAGAGTTTCCACAGACGTGCACTACCACATCTCTTCCGTATAAAACACAGGCGCAGCAATTCTCAGCCTTGTTTTTATCATCCCAATAATAATTCCGGCAATTGAAGACGCGTACAATTGTATGTCTGTCTGAAATTGTTTTTTTTTTCTTAGTCCTCTTTCTTCCTACTTATTTTAAGTGTAGAGTTTTGTTGCTGCGTCTCGTCACACTCAGCGACACTCACACACACACACACATACACACGAACGCACGCACTTGGTAGGACGCTTTTGGTCGGGAGATCGACCCGTCGCATAGACCTCTACCTGACAATACACAACACTCACAACAGACAGACATTCGTGCCCCCGGCAGGATTCGAATCCGCAATCCCAGCAAACAAGCGGCCACAGACCCACGCCTTAGACCGCACGGCCATCTGGAACAGTTAAGCTTTGCATAGGGGCACAGATATTAAGGGTAAGCAACTGAATTTATACCAGCGGTATTGTTTATATTTAATCAAGACGGACCGATAACTACAGTCAAAGTCTATTCTCCCCGTGTTCGACATCACAACACAGTCAGATCTGAAAGTGTCCAACAGACTCAGATTTACCTCACTTATCTCTACAATGTTTTTTCCATCTCGTTGTAGTCCTTCGCTCAGATAGGGTGACATTGAAAAAAAACTATTTTGAAGAAACTGGCGTTATTTAAAATTCATAGGTCCGTGCATCGCCAATATATTCGCAGAGTACAACCAAAAAGATGCAACGTTTCACAATTTATTTATTTCTGTAAGACGCTGTACATGTTTCGGCCGGGGTAGCAGCGGATAGCAGTATTGGTCTGACAAGTACCTGACACTGTATGTGCAGTTATGAGCTCCTGATGATGGAAGGAAAAACCGTCTGAAACATGTAGAGAGTCTTACAGAAATAAATAAATCGCGAAACTTTGCATCTTGTTGGTTTTACTCTGCGAATAAACTGGTGTTATATTTATGAAATAGTGTAGCAAAATATCCGATATTCCTCGTAATCCTTTTGTTTATTGGATTTTTTCTGTAAATACTGCAGGAGTGTTCGTACAATCCTTGTTGTACGTAAAATTGTTGTATGTCCATGGTAGTTCCTACACGTTTGCTGAACAGTGGACGAATGAATGCAGCGAGTGAGTCAGCCAGCAATGTTTAACCTAAAGATAAGAACAAAGTGTACTCGTTTGGCACCTGAAATTTACGCAGCCCGCTCTTCTGTAGACCGCAGGCAGCAGCAACATCGGCCTGAAGCAGTACAATACAAGAAGTAAGACGGAGTACCCATCATTCCCCACGGAACAAACAGCGAGGTTCCTGTGTAACGAGGTACTGACATCGGTGATAGATGGAAGGAAAGATGAATTATGACGTTCGCTTCTCAGGTGATTGATGCGAGGATCTCAAGAGGTCTGGGGATTGAACTCCTGGTACGACAGATGAGGGTTGCTATGTATGTTTTCTGAATGGAAACGCGCTGTCATATCGAATTACTAGAAGAGCTTCGTCACGCATCACGATGGACGTACGTATCATCTTGAGAGAGATGGATTTGAACAGCACGTAGTGTTTGTTACTTCCATCCCTGACAACATCGTACGGTAGTCAGCTTGGCCGACGGCATTGTGACAAAATTGGACCATTCTCAAGGCGATCCATAACTCCAGAACTTTGGGCAGAAAGCGATAAAATAGGGTTACCTATGGATTTATTTACATCGATCGGTAATCGTTCTGTAACGAAATGAACAATATTCTTCTAAAGTTTCTGATGTATACTGTGCATAGCCTGTTCTCTCATACAATAAATTACAGCACAGCGAAAAATAATTGTATCTACCACCACCTTGTTATGGGTAATTGTTTCACCGTATAACAGTCCATGAATTACACTTAATAATGTACTAGCACTGTGGCTTATGTATGAAACCACATGCAGTGACGTGGAGGGCGCAATGTTCAGCATTTATTACAAATTTACCTGAACGTCCAGTGCAGGCCAAACGGTGTACTGTGTTTAATTTCGGAAGCATTAAATTTTAAATTTACTGAATCCAGATTCGGACATTGATTACGGGGCTGCGTGAATTTTACTTGACGGAGTAGAGCCTTCAGGTCAGTGAATTTCCCGCTTGTAAGGTTAGTTTCTGTATGCACAACAGCCGCACATAGTACATTTCGCGCGTTCTTAATCGCTGTGTGATGGACGCAATGAGATCTCGTTATAAATAATTGGCTGCAAGCAGACTCTGTTTGTGTGTCGATTATAACAAGGACATTGTTCTTTGCACGTCGAAGTTCCGCTGGCGAAATCGGAAACTCTGTAGAGTGCACTGAATGCTACTTTTCAGGTGCTATAAATTCACGATTTCATGAAAATGTGGCCCTGTAATCCTAGTAAGAGACACGTTAAGTGATCATGCACCTACTGTAATAATCCTCGTGCTGAAAACGGTTAGAAATAAAGCACTCTTGATATTTTGACGTTTTGCTGACCGTGCATCTCAGTATATTTATTTCAGTAATTAACCAACTTGATGCACAAAAGTTTTGTTTTACAATAAGTTTATTTCATGCCTCTACATGTTTCGAGCACATGTGCTCATCATCAGGAGGTCAAAATTGCATTACACAGCCTGTGTATCATCACACCTATAGGTGTGATGA
>Ga0123354_10004649_pt1 | contig 19548 bp, 17 predicted proteins | sample TergutLab28metaG_2_FD_97872 | JGI IMG/M metagenome (GOLD analysis project Ga0123354, IMG submission 97872) | Labiotermes labralis P4 segment gut microbial communities from Petit-Saut dam, French Guiana - Lab288 P4 | ecosystem: Host-associated > Arthropoda: Insects > Digestive system > Gut ...
ATGAAGGACGAGAGAACGTGCACGATGAGGCGCGAAGTGGGCGTCCATCTTTGGTGAATGATGATTTGGTGCGTAAGGTCAACGAAAGAGTGCGTGACGACAGACGTTTCACAATTTCTGATCAGTCCCTACACTTTCCTCAGATTTCAAGGACTCTACTCTATGACACTGTCAGTAGTGGCTAACATCGCAGGCGGCCACATTCTATGATGAGGGTACACAAAAACTTGTGCCCCGCTACGATAAGTGCCTCAATAATGGCGGCGAATATGTGGAAAAATAGTTTGAAGAATGTAGAATCTGATAACAATAACATTTTATACGAAACCTTACTCGATTTTGCTTTACAGCGAAACGGCACTTACTTTCTGAATAAGCCTCGTAATATTTGACGTTACGCAATACGACAGACATGTACCGGAGTTTCGGAGCCACCTGCATTGCTTTCATTTATTGCATTGTCGAAACCCCGTGCTTCTTTTCTTTTCCTAAGTACTCGGGTCGGAATAAAATGCCCGCCCGATATTCGGCTGTTACAATGTATTGCCGATATCCTCATATCCTGCACGGGTATTGTCGGGTTATCGTGTAGGCGCGTTCTGAATAGTCTGACATCCGTTGCAGTTCGTCACCTACCGTAATTCCACTGTTAGACGCTTCATACCCTAGTTAACTGTGAACATTTCGTACGTAAACCAAAGCCAAAGAATGAGGCGTGGTGAGCTGACGTAAAAGTTACTTCCCTGGTCCTAAATTAAGCGCCAGACCTTAAAAACAAAGAAGGGACGTACCGTTGGAGCCTTACTCTTTCTTAACCTCGGTACTATATGGATAATGAATATCAGCTTCACGTTCCGGCCGCTTTACCCCTTCAGTCATCGGTGGTTGGGAGGTTTGGTGGAATTTGGAGCCTGTCTCTGTGCTGTGGGGGAGACAAGTGTGTTTTGCCCCCGCCAGAAATCAAAACCCCGTTCTGGGATATCAGTTTAGTCACGGGACAAAGAAAATTCGGAGAGGGTGTAGTGTTTGAAAATGAGACACGAAGGTAGATTTGTACTTCTGCTTCTCCATACGCAATCTGGCACTAAGCGTTAAGCAAACGAACCTTGACTGTTATCTCTGAATAAAAATGATAGTACATTAGTGATCAGTGTATTGTTTGTGTGGAGCAGAGAGCGGTATGTGGCCTCACTGTGGGAACCGGAAGTTGATACTGCAGTTGGGCAGCCGAATTAGGACCTGCAGGAAGGGGACAAATCTTGTAGGCGCAGAGTCTTGTATTGCTTTCTCTGAGTCTGTCGAGGTTGTGGCAAAGGTGCGGGAACCAGCAGGAAGATCGGTTCAGTCTATAGTGGAACAAGGTGGGTGTGCGGATGTCCCAGCCCGAGTGCAGGCAAAACAGTTGCTACTGCTGTCCTTCACAAAACAGGGCTGGACAAACTTCTGCTCGCAAAGTAACCAATCTGGCCTTTCAAAGTCTCCGACACAAATGTTTTTATCCGCCTCTTTCGCGCTACGTGTTCTACCCATCGCATGCTTTTTTTTACGGGCCTCTTAATAGTAGATGATTAGTGGTAGTTAGTGGCGTTTTTTTTTGTAGTGATCTTTGTTGGCTGATTTTTGGACATTGTCCACCATCACGTTTCAGGAGATGACCCTGTTTCCATCTTCAGGTGATAGGACAAAGAAAAGACTCCAGGTCTTTTAGGGTGTTTAACAGCATTACCGAGCGAGTTAATGGAGCAGTAACGCTGTAGTACCCGGTTTGAGTCCAGGCCAGGCAACTGATAGTGGCTCAGTGTTTAGGCGCTTTCGAAAAAAATGCGAAAAGTGACTATTCGTCATGTCTGTCCTTCGGTTCGCATGGAACAACTCGGCTCCCACTGGACGGATTTTCATGAAATTTGGTATGTGAGTATTTCTCGAAAATTTGTCGAGAAAGGTCAGGTTTCATTACGATGTGACAAGAATAAACGGTACTTTACAGCAAGACCAATACACTTTTTATCATATCTCGCTCAGTTCTTCTTAGAATGAGAAATGTTTCAGACAAAAGTTGTAGAGAAAATCAAAACACACATTTTGTGTTCAGTAACTTTTTTTTCCCCCGAAAATTGCGTCGTTTATGAGAAATTTGGAAAAATATTGTAGAGGCGGGGGAGGCCACAGGTTACTATACGGCGCATGCGCATTGCATGCTGGATGCCTAAGGCTACCATCATACACTCACAATATGTAATACTTACTGCTTTTCCACTACAACATTAGTTGCCCGAACGTGCCTCAATGTTACGTTATACGCACATTGCCTGTCTTTTCTGTTACCTTACGCCAGACCAAGATAATGTCACATTCATAAAATTAAATGGGCCAAGTCTGCAACACTCCGCGCCCCCCTTAACTCTTTAAACGCCGAGTTAAATCCCATCTGCCATTTGCTGGCATTATTAGGAGCTCACCATATTCTCCACGTTGGCAGGATAAGGGTTACTTCACCATTCAGTCACTATACAGTCTTACACCTTCTGATATGGATTTAGAAAAGCGATGCAAGGGGCGACAGAACTGTAATTTTACCTGTTTTGTATGGGTGTGAAACTTGGTCTCTCATGTTGACGGAGGTACATAGAATGAGGTTGTTCGAGGATCAGGAAGGAAGATGTTTGGGACGAAGAGAGTCAAGGTAAGAGGGGCTTGAGAAGACTGCTTAACGAGGAGCTTAATGATTTCTGTTCTGCATGTAGCATGTTTGGGGGAGAGGAGAGGTGTACACAGGGCTTTGGTGGTGAAACCTGAGGGAAAGAGACCACTTGGAAGACCTAGGCGTAGGTGGGAGGATAATATTAAGATGGATCTTGAGGAAGTGGGATGTGGGGGTATGGACTGGATCGATCTGGCTCAGGGTAGGGACAGGTGGCGGGGACTTGTGAATGAAGTAATGAACCTTCGGGTTCCATAAAATGCGGGAAATTCTCGTGACTAGCTGAGAACCGGTTAGCTTCTCAAGAAGGACTGCTCTATAGAGTTGGTTCAGAATCAAAAGACTGTGTGTAAGGGGGAGATTGTCTTTCCTTGTCTGTGGGCAGGTACAGTACAAGAATTGTTGAAAGATGAGAAGCAGCACAAGATAGAAGAAGAAGGAAAAGAACGAAGTTGCAACGTAAGAACAAGGCAAGAAGGACGGAAATAAGAAGAAATTGAGGGAGGAAAAGCAGAAAAGTGTCATTGTGAGTCGTCATTTTCCTGGAACGAAGAGCATGAAGCACTCTGGTCGATTTTACAAGTGGGGCCCAGTCGTTAGTAGCAAGAGCAGCTCCTGTTCTACCTGGGAAATTTCCGGGAAGAGACGCCTCAGTTGTGTAGGGACGAATACTGTGGAAACGCGACGACTATCATCTGGGATGCGACGCCTTTGTACGGGGATTTCATAGACGGTACGGACGTTTCGGAGCAACGTACTGACTCTCTTCGTCATTGGAACTGAAGAACAAGGCACATCCTTGCACCCTGAAAACATCGTCCTGCTCCTAGTCTGAGGGCTGCAGACGTTGGTAATTGCTTACCAAAGTACACGGTGTCACGTGTGAGAACACGTAATTAGTCACAGATGCAGTTACGACAGCCTTAAATCGTGCACAAGAATATGGCACTGTACTTACTCCATGGAGCAAAATCCTTCCTTAGAAGCTAACAGGCCCTCTGCAAGTCAAGAAATTCCCCGCATTTTATGGAACCCGAAGGTTCATTACTTAGTGCCTGCCGCCTGTCCTGAGCTAGATCAATCCAGTCCATGCCCCATCCCACTTCCTGAAGATCTATCTTAATATTATCCTCCCATCAACGCCTGGGTCTACCAAGTGGTCTCTTTCCCTCAGATTTCCCCACCAAAAACCTGTATACACCTCTCCTCTCCCCCCTGCGTGCTACATACCGCGACCATTTCATTCTTCTATATTTGACCACCCGAATAATATTTAGTGAGCAGTACAGATGATAAAGCTCCTCGATATGTAGTCTTCTCCACTCCCCTGTTATGTCGCCGCTCTTAGGCCCAATTATTATCCTAAGCACCCTATTCTCGAACACCCTCACCCTACGTTCCTCCCTCAATGTGAGGGACCAAGTTTCGTACCCATTCACAGAGACAGTCAAAATTGTACGAGTTCTGTATATCTTTGATGTTTTTGGATATCAAACTGGAAGGCAAACGGTCATGGTGAGGCACCAAGTCTTGGAAATCTGTTGTAACAAGTAGAGGTAAAGGTAAAGTTAAAGTGATCCCGTTACAGGTCCGGTGTGGCCCAGAGGGTGGGTAGAGGTGTAGCTCTACTCTTCCATGACCGCGGCACTAGAAGGGGGTGAGTGATCAGCAGCACGCCCCGGCCGCACTTTACCCCCGGTAAAGACCCGGTACCCATTTTACAGGAGGTTGGGTGGGCCCCAGGGTCGGTCTGGACGGGCGGAAAATCTCGTCCCCACTGGAATTCGATCCCGGACCGTCCAGCCCGTAGCTCAGTCGCTATACCGACTGAGCTACCGGGCCCACAACAAGTAAAGGTTGATAAATAAAAGCAGTGTTGAGTTATTTCACCCTGCTATACCAGGCAGATGACCAGCACATTAATATGTCGTGGCCATGACAACAAGAATGTTCACACGTATTTCGCACTCGGCCAATTATTCCGCAACTTCCACAAATGTTTGTCCAAGAAGTGACAAACCCCTTCCTTGCCTTTAACATTCACACAACCCAACACAGTAGCTCAAGGAACAAATTTTCTGTCTCGTCTTCCGGAAGTACTGGCTTCGAGCTCAGCCAGAACACCGACTGTCCTGAGCTTTATTGTTTTCTTCAGGATCTCGAAACAAGTTTTGGTATAGTACTCTAAATTGCCGATCTCAGTGGCCGCGCGGTCTAAGGCGTAGGTCTGCGGCCGCTCGCCTGCTGAGATTGTGGGTTCGAATCCCACCGGGGGCTCCGATGTCTGTCAATTGTGACTTTTGTGTGTTGTCAGGTAGAGGCCTTGTCGACGAGCTGATCACTCGTCCAGAGGAGTCCTACCGCATGTGGTGCGTCGTTGTGTGTGATCTAGAAACCTCATGATTAGGAGGCCCTGGCCCAGTGGGGGCTGTTGCGCCAAAACAAACAAACAAAACCCTAAATTTGTCAACGACCCCTTCCTTCTACAATGTTCGCCAACCAACCTGCCATTCAGCTGTACATTTTATGACTTTCTGTCAGTGTCCTTAATTAAACATCGATGAGTAAATAAATTAATTTGATTCCGAGCATAAATTATAGCACTCTTAATTTCAAGCTGCATACAGATAGGGAGAGTTACACTGTAAATTCATACACGTGTTCTTGTTTGTACCGTGCATCAATGACGATTAAAACACTTTATTGTCCAACAGATGCACAAATATATAATTCGTAGATACAATTAGAATTATTATAAAATATTTAAAAATATTTAAAATTGCCCCAACATATTTCGGATCACAAAGGATCCATCATCAGGGCTTGGCTAAAATTACAGTAATGGTTCTATCGTGTCCGTTGATATGGACGATGTCGGTGTTATGGCAGCTTTGCCCGTGTTGCGTGTGTGTACTGCACAGTCTACAGAGGCTGAGAGTGTGTGTACTGCACAGTCTAGAGAGGCAGAGAGTGTGTGTACTGCACAGTCTACAGAGGCTGAGAGTGTGTGTACTGCACAGTCTAGAGAGGCACTAGTGCCTCTCTAGACTGTGCAGTACACACACGCAACACGGGCAAAGCTGCCATAACACCGACATCGTCCATATCAACGGACACAATAGAACCATTACTGTAATTTTACCCAAGCACTGTATAAAGCTCCCTGATGATGGATTCCTTGTGATCCGAAACATGTTGGAGCAATTTTAAATACTTTATAATAATTCTAATTGTATCTAAGAATTATATGTATGATTTGTTTGGCTTCGTGCTGTCGTTGTGACACACTTATGGATCCATGGAATGTAAGTACGTATGAATTGTGGCTCTACTTGCAAATTATTGGCAGGTGTGAAATAATGCAATTCATTAAAGTTCTGAAGCAGGTGCTGCTCAAGGTCTTATAGTCCGTTACGAGGAGCTGTCACTTCTAACGGACGTTCAAACGTTGGTGCCACCTGTTCCAGAAGAAGGTTTAAGCCAGACGTTTTGGTTGTTCCGCTGTCAGTCAGAAGGACACTTGGCCGTTACCTATGAAACACCTGCTGGCCCTCGCGAATTTCTCTCTGTCTTTATACAAAGCAGACGGTCCGTGCCATACGTCAGGGGGTTAGTCGAAGACTTGCCTCCGCCGAACTCCGGTTTCCGTCCTAGGATAGCCTTTGTGAGGTTCAGAACTGTATTTTTAGATGCTCTGATGACTGGCCGTGGGTCAGGTAGCTCAGTCGGTATAGTGACTGACTTCGGGCTGGACGGTCCGGGATCGAATCCCGGTGGGGACGAGATTTTCCGCCCGTCCCGACGGGCTCTGGGGCCCACCCAGCGTCCTGCACAATGGGTACCGGGGCTTTCCCGAGGGTAAAGTGCGGCCGGGGCGTGCTGCTGACCACTCATCGCCTTCTAGTGCCGCGGTCATGGAACAGTAGAGCTATACCTCTACCCACCCTCTGGGCAACACCGGGCTTGAAACGGGAACACTTTACCTTTACCTGTTGATTGGCCAGTGACCATGAAGCTCAGTCGGTCAGTGACCACAAATTTTAGAAATAAATCTCCTTCAGTTTCGTCATTCGATGTGATAAAGTCAGTAAATTTGGCCCTGAGTATGTGTGTCACTTCTTGAAGACAGGAAATGGAGATGCGGCTCCACATGTTCTTAACTTCAGGACTGGAGAGGTGATGAACAGGGACGAAACCTTACTCAGGGTTTCAGAGCTGCAGCACTTATGAACGGACCGTCCTTGGTAGTTAATCAGGTTCGTGGTCCAACCCCCTAACCCCCTTGTAGCGGAAGAGAGCCTCTGGAAGACATTCTAGGCCCACTGAGCGGATCTGGTCACGCCAGCCAAACAGTAAGACCCGCTTCAGGGCCGATCCATTCCGTAGCCAGTTCCTTGCCTATTACACCGGGTAATGTGAACACAAAATCGAGGTTACCCGTTAGAACTACATCGATTTCTGTTGTAAGATACACCAGCGTTTATGATTACCGCACTTGTAATTACAAAAATAGGTCACCGGATTTTTAAGGTGTGTGTTTATGGCTACCTTCAGACGGAATTTCACCTGCCTAGTTCCAGGAATTCGTTCTTTTTTTCCAGTGGCGCAACACCCCAAGTCGGGCCCAGGTTTCTTGATCGCACACAATTAGACACACACACCCGGTAGGACTCCTCTGGACGAGTGATCAGCTCGTCGCAGAGGCCGCTACCAACAAAACACACAACATTCACAAGACACAGTCATTCATGTCCTCAGCTGGATTCGAACCCGAGACCCAAGCAGTCGAGCTGCTTCAGAACTACGCCTTAGACCGCACGGCCACCGGGATCGGAGAAGCAATTCGTTAACTTGCAGGTGAGCCATCCCCGTTGTGTTGATAGGATCGCAAGTAGGGTAAAATGTAATCAAACACAACTTTTGGTATTTGTATTGCTAAGAGGCGTTTCTATATAGCTTGTCTTAACAACTACGTGTTTCGGCCTCTATATCGGCCATCATCAGGCTGTACAATTTCTTATTATAAAGCAAACTATACAACATACATAAACATTGTATATTGTATACTTGTAGTTTGCTTTACAATTGATGTGGGCCGGGTAGCTCAGTCGGTATAGCGACTGACTACAGGCTGGACGGTCCGGAATCGAATCCCGGTGGGGACGAAATTTTCCGCCCGTCCAGACAGGCCCTGGGGCCCACCCAGCCTGCTGTAAAATGTGTACCGGGTCTTTCCCGGGGGTAAAGTGCAGTCGGGGCGTGCTGCTGACCACTCACCCTCTTCTAGTGCCGCGGTCATGGAAGAGTAGAGCTATACCTCTACCCACCCTCTGGGCCACACCGGGCCTGTAACGGGATCACTTTCCCTTTTACCTTTTTTTTAAAGCCTGATAATGGCTGACATAGAGGCCGAAACATGTAGCTGTTAAGACACGCTATGCAGAAACATCTCTTAGCAATATAAATACCAAAAGTTGTATTTGATTACATTTTACCTTACTTGAGAGCGATTAATTAGTTACGGCTGTAAAGCCGTTGCTGAGCGTAGGTATCGTTCGTCTGTTTATTGCGTCGCTCTATGGCTGAAATAAATGTATTTCAATTCCTTTCGCTCCAATTACTCTGTACTCCATGTTGTTCCAATAAGTCCAATTATTTTGGGGTAAAAACATGTCACCAATCGTTTGTAACTAGTCACATATAATTGCTGAAATCCGCCAGGACTGCAAATAGTGTAATATCACCAAGGAATACGAAAACTCCGGATCAGGACTGAAGACTGTTGCAGCACATCAAATATTAGAACTGTGTGATGAGATATTTTGAGAAAGTCGATATAATTGTACTCGAGATACAGACTTTCGATAAGTAAGTGTCCTTAGAACGATTCCGGTGGCCGGCGGTCTAAGGCGTGGGACTGTGGCCGCTTGCTTGCTGGGTTTATGGTTTCGAATCCCGGCGGGAGGCATGGATGTCTGTTGTGAGTGTTGTGTGTTGTCAGGTAGAGGTCTCTGCGACGAGCTGATCACTCGTCCGGAGGAGTCCTACCGTGTGTGGTCTGTCTGAGTGTGAGCAGGTACAATAATAACCGTCTGTACTTGAAATGAGTAGGTGGAAGAGGTCAAAATGAGAAGAAAGAAAGAAAGAAAGTTTCTTTAGGTTAAAAAATTAATTGAGATGTTACATCCTTAATTTCTGCTTGTTTATACCACCGAATCATCATTACTGTTCGACACAGTCAGTACCTTAGCAAAGAGGTCATCAAATTTTTTTCGCTGGCGTACCTTTGAATGATGGGGGGATAGCTCGGTCGGTATAGCGACTCGCTACGAGCTGCACGGTCCGGGGATCGAATCTCGGTGGAGGCGAGATTTTGCGCACCCTTCCAGACTGGCCCTGATACCCACCCGGCCTCCTATACAATGGGAATCGGGTCTCTATGCCGGGGGTAAACCGGCCGGGGCGTGGCGTTGACCACCCACCCCTTCTAGCGCCGAGGTTAAAGAAAGAGTAGAGCTATACGTCTACCCCCCCCCCTGTGCCTTCGCGGCCTGTTATAGGGTGACATATGCCTTTTTCCACTGAATGAAATTTATTAACTTCAATATACCATCAATACTTTGTGTGTGTGGTGTGTGGGTGTGTGTGTGGTGTGTGGGTGTGTGTGGTGTGTGGGGGTGTGGTGTGTGTGTGTGTGTGTTTGTGTGTGGTGTGTGAATGTGTGTGGTGTGTAGTGTGGTGTGTGTATGTGTGTGGGTGTGTGGGGTGTGTGTGTGTGTGTGTGTGTTTGTAAATAAAAAGGCTAAAAGTGGAAAAAACTGGCTGACTACAGTTACAGAATGTTGCCAGCAATGCTGTGTATTAGCAAATATGTACGGCCTAATGTGTTATTTATATTTCAAAATTTATATTCTTTTATTATTTCCAGTTTTGTATGAAGACCGCGTTCCAGTGGTGGTGCGCGTACCGCAGTTTGACAAATAACGTCTTAGCGCGTTGACGCGTTTGTGCCATCTTGGCATGTGTTTATAAAAATTCCATCGCTGTATAAATTGGCCAGCTTTCTCAACCAAACACGGAAAATCGTCTCCACTTCCTCATTGTTGCTGAAGGCGACATCCCAGTTTCTAGGTGTTTGGCCCAAACAATAGTGTGTGTGTTCAAACAATAGTGTGTGTGTTCAAACAATAGTGTGTGTGGTCAAACAATAGTGTGTGTGTTCAAACAATAGTGTGTGTGGTCAAACAATACTGTGTGTGGTCAAACAGTAGTGTGTGTGTGTTCAAACGATAGTTTGTGTGTTCAAACAATAGTGTGTGTGTTCAAACAATAGTGTGTGTGGTCAAACAATACTGTGTGTGTTCAAACAATAGTGTGTGTTCAAACAATAGTGTGTGTGTGTTCAAACGATAGTGTGTGTGTTCAAACAATAGTGTGTGTGTTCAAACAATAGTGTGTGTGGTCAAATAATAGTGTGTGTGTTCAAACAATACTGTGTGTGGTCAAACAGTAGTGTGTGTGTTCAAACGATAGTGTGTGTGATCAAACAATAGTGTGTGTGGTCAAACAATACTGTGTGTGTTCAAACAATAGTGTGTGTTCAAACAATAGTGTGTGTGCGGTAAAACAGTAGTGTGTGTGTTCAAACGATAGTGTGTGTGTTCAAACAATACTGTGTGTGATCAAACAATAGTGTGTGTGTTCAAACAATAGTGTGTGTGGTCAAACAATACTGTGTGTGGTCAAACAATTGTGTGTGTGTTCAAACAATAGTGTGTGTGGTCAAACAATACTGTGTGTGGTCAAACAATTGTGTGTGTGTTCAAACAATAGTGTGTGTGTGTTCAAACAATACTGTGTGTGATCAAACAATAGTGTGTGTGTTCAAACAATAGTGTGTGGTCAAACAATACTGTGTGTGGTCAAACAATTGTGTGTGTGTTCAAACAATACTGTGTGTAGTCAACCAATTAGCAGTCAACCGACTGCAACAACCTTTGTGTATATACAATACAAAAACAATCAAATAACATCAATGCTTGTTTCTGCTTTTTCCGACCAATCCTGACCATCCACAAGGGAGAAATCTACACGTCCTGGAAGGTATAGAATCCTCTTATGTGCCTTCGAGCATGTTTAGATTGTTCTGCTGTGTATGGCCAGGACTGGCTGAAATATAAAAGTATAAACATTAATACTGTTTTATTTTATATTATATTTTGTGTGACGTAATAAAAATACGTTATATGTCTACCAATTTTCACGATTTTCCTTGTTATTCTTATAACAAAAGCCAACGAGATCCATCCTAACCTCTCTGGCAATCAACGTAATTAGCATGACAAATACCTGTTGCTGTGTATACAGTGTTGAGACTCCTGTTGATGGATATTGGATCTGTCTGAAACATGTAGATTTCTTTATCAAAATAAATGTGAGAAATAGTTCATCTCGTTGGCTTTTATTATAAGAATATATCACGATGTACGGTCCTCTGCATTTCATATTCCTTGTTATTTTGATGTAGAAGCACTCGAGTTGATTCCAGTACAAGGTTCCATTCAACATTTCAACGAAGATCTCTGCGAACGTGCAGCGATGTGTGTCAGTTGTTCACATGACTGCGTTTGGAAGTAGTCTGCATGCGGCAGTAGGAAAGTGTAATTAGTTGTCCGTCTGGACTGTGACATTCAGATCTCCCAGCGACCGCAGAGTTCCTCCAGACACAACTCGACCCCGCCTGAACGTCATTTCGTTGGCTAGGTAACAGACTTATCCCAGTTACGACCTGACCATAAGCTTGTTTGCTCCCCTCGTGTAAACCTTACGCAATTTCCAAGGAATGGATTAACCTGCTTCTAGAAAATTGGCCTGCGGTGTTATCTTTAATATAACAGAGCCACCGGAGCATCTTGTGTAGCAATGAATTTCCGTCCCAACATTTATTTTTCCGCATAAACATTAAACAAGAACGCAAGACTGCTAACAAGAATATTTGTCATTAATGGTGTGATGAATGTATTCATACAAGCGCAAGGAATTTCAGAGAGTATAGGACACGCTATGTTACCGACTGATAATTAAGCCTATTCGGTGAAAAAGGACGTAGTTACCCCCGCTGTCGGACAGATGGCATTAATGGTCAGATGGCCTCGGCGTATGCTTCTTTCGTTTATACGGGACACTTCCAAATTGCAAAGGGCCTTTTCTACTAGTAGCTATTTAAATGCAAACCAAAAATTGCTTAAAAGCCTTTAACATAGTATTGACCTATATGCACTATTCACCTTATTACTAGAACCCTACTTTTGCCACACTACATCATTATTTGTTTCCCATAGTAACGTAAAGTTATTCCTGTGCACAACATGAAGGCATGTAGCGGGTGCAGAGGTATAACTCCACTCATTCTTAACTTCGGTAGTATGTGAAGGTTAGTTGTCAGCTTCACGCACCGCCCGCTTTATCCCCCGTACGGATATAATAAGAGGCTGGGTGAGCTACCGGAGTCAGGAATCAAACCCCGATCGTCGCAGTCCGTATCTTAGTCACTACACTGATTGAGCTATCCCGGTTCCCTGCGTGTCGTATCATTCTTACAAAACAGCTATCATTTTCCTAGACATCATTAAGCGATTTGTCTTCGCGGTGGAAATGAAATGTGTTTTGTTTGAAGGAACTTGACGTTCACATGTCATAACGTAAGTTTCCTGCTCCGGGTGGTTAAATCTTGTTTTTAAATGCAGTTTTCGACGTTTAGATTTAATCATGTGTTGCGTGTGGGCCCGGTAGCTCAGTCGGTATAGCGACTGACTACGGGCTGGGCGGTCCGGGATCGAAACCTGGTGGGGACGAGATTTTCCGCCCGTCCAGACCGACCCTGGGGCCCACCCAGCCTCCTCTAAAATAGGTACCGGGTCTTTTCCGGGGGTAAAGTGCGGCCGGGGCGTGCTGCTGACCACTCACCCCCTTCTAGTGCCGCGGTCATGGAAGAGTAGAGCTATAACTCTACTCAACTTTTGGGCCACACCGGGCCTGTAGCGGGATCACTTTGCCTTTATATATATTGTGGACCGGGTAGCTCAGTCGGTATAGCGATTGGCTACGGCCTGGATGGTCCGGGATCGAATCCCGGTAGGGACGAGATTTTCCGCCCGTCCAGACCGGCCCTGGGGCCCACCCAGCCTCCTGTAAAATGTGTACCGGGGGTAAAGTGCGGCCGGAGCGCGATGCTGACCAATCACCCCCTTCTAGTGCCGTAGTCATGTAAGAGTAGAGGTATACCTCTACCCACCCTCTGGGCCACACCGGACCTGTAACGGGATCACTTTGCCTTTACCTTTACCATGTGTTGCGTATTTACTCCATGGAGCAGATCCCGTCTTGAGAAGCCAGCTGTACTCTGCTAGTGAATAAATTTCCCGCATTTTGTGGAAAACAAAAAGGGCGTTTTTTGTGTTAAATGAACTGCAAAAATAACGCAAATTTGCTATTGTGTTGTTTTCATCGACTATAGTAAGTTAGTGACGTAAACAACAATTTTTTTTGCTCGAAGAACCTGAAGGAAAGACGCCGATTGTTAGAGATGCGTGTGGATAAGAGGATAACATTCAGCTGCATCTTCAAGACAGAGCGTGACAGAGTTTCGTTTGGCTGACAACAGGTGCGAGTGGCGTACCCTCGTGTACACTCTGTCCAACACAAATCAAGCGAGTCTGAAATTTCGTACGTCCCAATCCGGAAGTCACGTACGGTACAGTTGCCATCATAATTCGAGTCGTTTTACTTTCTCCATATTTGTGCATTCGTGGCGTTTCTCTGCCTTCCACTCATTACAATCAATCGCACCGCATATATATATTAACCGAAGACACCAATGCATTTACTTAATTTGAAGTTAAAACATGAATTAAAGGTCACTAATTGTCCGAGGAGTACTTGGTCATGGATCTTCGGCTTTCGTAAAATTCACTGTATTTTTTTTTAACAGTTCAGATTATTATTTGCTTGCCCAATGTAATTATTTAAATTAACCAATTCCGATACCGTTTTATATCATTCAAAACATCTGAAAAAAAAAACCCTCACCACGTGTTGCATTGTACCGACGGTGACCTTTAAAAGTAAGCGTAAGATCTGGTTTTATGGAAAACAATAGGCGGGAACCGTGTGAGCACAATGCAAGAGCTAATATCGCTGGAACTTTACTGGCGAGCTGCAGATTCTGAAGGTGTGCTGACGGTAGACGAAGAAATAGGGAAATATCAGAGTAGCGGAAAAACGACATATGGACCATTTCTTAAAATTTCGAAGCATGAGTTACGCTAAAAATATTTAAACAAAATTAATTCCTACCTTAAGGGTACTCTTCGCGCCCCCATTGAAAACTGGTTGACGCTGTTTGGGGAAATAATCGATTTCAATTTTGAGAATCAAAGGAAAGATTAATGTACAGTGTGAGCAGAATAAAAGGCTGGGCAGAATACAGAGTGGACAGAGTACAGGGTGTGGAGAATACAGAGTGGATAGTGTACAGGGTGGGGAGAATACAGAGTGGATAGGGTACAGGGTGGGGAGAATACAGAGTGGGCAGAGTACAGGGTGGGTAGGATACCGGATGGACAGAGTAGAGGGTGGGCAGAATACAGAGTGGACAGAGTACAGGGTGGGTAAAATACAGGGTGGGCAGAGTACATGGTGGGCAGAATACAGAGTGTGCAGAGTACAGGGTGGGTAGAATACAGACTGTGTAGAGTACATGGTGGGTAGAATACAGGGTGGGCTGAGTACAGGGTTAGTAGAATACAGGGTGGGCAAAGTAAAGAGTGGGTAGTATACAGGTTGGGCAGAGTACAGGGTTGGTAGAATACAGGGTGGGCAGTATACAGAGTGGGCAGAGTACAGGATGGGCAAAATACAGTGTGGGTAGAATACAAGGTTTCTTAATTTTAAACCAACTAATTGACGTTGTTCGCTTTGCTGTAACAATTTTCATTAAGAACACACAACACCACTTCAGTTTAATCCTCGCAGAAGACGCGATTCACTCCCATTAAAAGACTGACTTGTGTTAGTGGGATGTTGTGGGCCATTGATAAGCAATAGGCTGCCCGCCGGACCCGCGAGTATTTTTGAACTCATTCAACTAACATTCGCCCATCAAAAACAATATTGAGTGCTTTGTTGAACTAGTAAACAATATTCGAGTTTAAATTGGAGTTGTTCGCTTTGTATGGGAACAACCTGTGCTTGAAACTTCGCGAGTTGTTCAGTGAGAGGGGAGAGAAAAATACGGAATGAATAGATTCATTAACCCCAAAACTCTTTCAGTTCAAAGTATGTTGTGGCGGGGTTAAAAGATTCCTCTCTTCCTGTAGCCCACCCAACTTCCAGTGCAATGTGTGCCGGGGCTATTTCCCGGAGGTAAAGGGGCCGGAATGTATGGAGCTATACCTCTTCTTCCCCATACGCCTTCCATTATTGCATGCTTAAATGAATAGACTGTAATGCCGAAAATTATTAAATGTATGTATTCGAAAACATGCTCAATGCTGTGTTTTAATATAACAGCATAGAATTTGTCGAGGGGGTTTCAAGTCACAAAAGTTAAGAGACGAAAACAGGTAGCTCAGTCACTTTTTTTTTTTACTAAGATGCAGTGTGGACGGCCGGAGAATCTTCGGTTGCCATGTCCAGCTAACGTTTCTGTCTACGATATTCCGTCGCGGTCGGTTCTGGACCCCATCCATCATCATGTGGAATGGATAGCAGTGTTAAAGTGGCCGCAGCATGATGCTAACTGCTGACGTCACCCTAGTGCTAAGTCAAGAAAAACTGGAAGTCTTAACCAACGGCGTAACTAGGGTGGAGGGCGAGTAGTGCGACCGCCCCTGACAGCAGCGTCCAAGGGGCGGCAAAATGAATATTTTAAATGGAAAAAAATCGATATTCTGCAGTCAACGAATTTTAAACTACCGAAACAAACAACAGAAAGTTCAATAAATAGTTGTAATACCTGTAAAAAGTTAATTTTTTTGTCATGGTCGACCAATGTGATGGCTGGCCCATAGCTACACCATTTTGTTCAAATCTTTACATATAAAATGGTAAATGTAAAGGGTCTTCCTGTCCACGACATGAATACGTATGGGGGAGTAGCAGTATAGCTCCACTTATTGTTCGTGAGATTTCAGCCACACTCCTTACTACTTCCCTTTTAAACAATGAAAACCTCAGGTTATTCTCTAGTCTAGATTCGACCCCGAGACCTTCAAAATACAGAGTAACACACAGTTCACCACATCTGACACGGATATTCACTCAAAAAACACGTAAATTTTATTTTTTTACACCGGTTTGGTGCCCGGCAACATTTTATTTGCTTTAACCAAGAAAGATTCTAAGTTCTGTCCAGTGACTTGCGTCGTTTAGTTCCACATAGTTGACTCGCAGCAGACGACAACAAGAGTGTGAAAGTAAATATTCTGTGACGCTCCTGTACTGAGAGGGAAGGACAAGGTGGGATGGAGGTTATGTCTGATGGCAGCTAAGGTGAGCGAATGTACGGACATTCGAGGAAACTCAATCACTTCCTCCTACTTGATTCTGTGTACACCCAGTCCTATCAGCTGAAAACATCACAAGAATGTGCTCGCCATCTGCGCGTGGCGGTACAACATCTCTCAACCTGTTAACATCACATCACACCAGGGGGTTTATAGACCTCTCGCAAACAAGAACAAGGTCATGTTGGATCCGGGTTTGTAAGGTCTCTTAACCCATGAGAGTGCCTCGCCTTTTCAGGTATATGCTTTGTGGTCTGCCTCAGTGACAAAGTGTTTTAACAATCAAGCATGAAAGCAGAGGTTAAGGTAAAGTTACCTTCATGCACGTCGCGGAAGCATATGGCGGAGTCGAGGTGTACATCCAGTCATTCTTAGTTTCGAAACTACATGGACGAATCTTATGTAGATAATATTTTAAAGTCCAATTCTTATGTTTTGCTGGTTTATGCTAATGATGGTTGGGTGGAAGCATACGTGCTATAAAGAAATACACAGAAATTTCAGTAGTTGCTAGTAACGAGATTGGACTAGAAGTGAGTGCTGAGAAAACTGCGTACTGTACATGGTCATGTCTCGAGATCAGAATGCAGGACAAAATCACAACATAGAGATGGGAAATATATCATTTGAAAGGGTGGAATAGTTCAAATATTTGTGAAAAACCTAACGAGTCAAAATTCCATTCAGGAAGAAATTAAAAGCAGATTGAAGTCAGGGAATGCTTGCTATCATTCGGTGCAGAATCTTTTGCCATCCGGCGTGCTATCCGAAAATATAAAGATCAAGACATACAGAAATATTAATCTTGCCTGTTGTTTTGAGTGGGTGTGAAACTTGGTCGCTCACGTTGAAGGTGGAAAGTAGGCTGAGGGTGTTTGATAAGAGGGTGCTGAGGAGAATATTTGGGTCTAAGAGGGACGAGGTAACAGGGGAGTGGAGATAACTACATAATGGGGAGCTTTGTGGTCTATAGTTCTCACCAAATATTATACGGATATCAGTACAAGAAGAATTAGATGTGCAGAGCATGTAGCACGTAGGGGAAAGAGGAGAGGTGCATACAGGGTTTTAGTGGGGAGACCTGAAGAAAGAAAACTTGGAAGGCCCAGGCGTAGATGGGAGGATAATATTGAAATGGATCTGCAAGAAATTGGATTGGGCGTGGACTGGATTGATTTGGCTCAGGATAGAGATAGGTTGCGGGCTTCTGTGAACGCGGTAATGAATCTTCGGGTGCCGTAAAATGCGGTAAATTTCTTGACACCTGAGGAACTGTTAGCTTCTCAATAAATACTCTACTGCGTGGATTCAGTTAATTAAAGTTCAAAGGGAAGTGGAAATTATTATGTCTTGGTTTGGCGAGCCATCGGCACAATAAGCTGTCGTGTATGATTTTGGTGAGTCCAATCTATATGGATCTGCCTTGTCTTAAGTGTTTTCTGTAACGGAAGTAACTAATTCGCTCTCGGGATTTTACAGAATCAAATTACGCGCTGCTGTGATGAATTCGGAGGCTGACATGGCACAGCAGGAAAACCAACCAGCTGTTTACACAAACGTTGTGGGGCCGCGCGATTGGTTGCTATTCCAAGGTCCAGACATTCTCACACCGCAAAGCATGCCGCTACAATGTGGCTACTGCTACCACAAACACTTCTCGACTTTCGCAGGTACTTCAGAATTCTTCAGCCCACTCACAGTCAAAGGAACGTTCAGTATGTATATCACTCACTCCACACTGACAGAATGGGTCAAATTTCCTTTCACAACCAAGTGAAATCCAAAACCAAACCAAATACTAGAGGTGCTTGGTTTATAGATTTGTAGTACATTGACACCCGATACACGTTACGTGACGTAGAAGGGTGGGGTGGGAAGTCAGTAAACAGAGTTTGTGCCCAACTCTGTCGCAGTAAAGAAGAAATGCCAGTTTCTGCTTCCCCTAAAATTGTACTAATGTTACAAATTTGTTGTTCTTATTTTGTTACTATGCCTGTTTCCTGGTAGTTGACTTTAAATCTGTGATATGGAATAATGACTAATTATAACAATTCCTATATTCCTGTATAATACTGTAATTTATGTATTTTTATTGTTATGTCTACGTATTCCTATTGTATGTTTATATATCTTCATTGTGTCAGCTGGCACTCTTTGGCTACCCTGACTGAGGTTTTTCCGTGCTTTTTCCTCAGTTGTAAGGCAAATGCCAGAGTAAAACTCGCAAATACGGGGCACAGCCCGCACTCTTCCAAATTTTTGCGTTGTTCTGTGTCATTCTGTGTATTGTTTGTGTGTAAATGTATACTGTACTACTGCCACTGGGTGTCAACCCAACTGCACTTAACAAATGTATCATATCAATATGTGTTATTTCAGATTTTGTAAAGCATGCATTGTATTACCAAACCTACCTATTTCACTTTATCTGACTGTCAGTGTCTATCCATGTAGCTGTATGTAGCCTAAATCTGTGTGCAAATTCACTTAATCTTATACATTGTCCTGTCATCAGTTTTACCATTTATTAAAATCCAACTGATACACTTAATTTTACACATTCTGTTGTTAATTTGGTACTATTGCCTACACATTTCAGTTCACTTAGAACCATCCTCAGCAAGACATATAATGGAATATATAACCGTACAGCCATATTGAAGATCGCTAAAATGTATATAACTCGTAAGTTCTTAACATAAAGCATTTACATCTCAAATTTGGGAACACATTGTCCCAAACTGCAGGTAAAGATTAGTTCATTAGATTTTAACCACAGAAGCAGAAGACTAGAACATGATATGAATTGGGAATCGCAGCCACTTGTTAAAAGCTAACCTTTTCTCACATTATGTTACTGTTTTTGTGCATAACTCTGATTTATTTTATTTAGTAAGTGTGAAAAATACTTTCTTGGACAGGGAACAGTACACATTAAATATATTTATGTTGCCAGAAGAGGGGAGGATAAATACATTAATACATTGGTACAGATGAAGACGAGATATTTTCCCTCTATAATCGTGTAAGGAGTTAAATACATTCTGTATAGGTATTTTTGTGTGAACTGAAGATTATGAAGTGGAGTCTTGTGCAGGCTAAGTACAATAGTTACTCTGCTACCATACTCACTTACTTATTTAATTACTTACCTACTTTTTTGAATAATGGTTGACCAACTAGATGACACTTGCTTTATTATATATTGCTCAACATGTTTCAGACGTTAATACGTCCATCTTCAGGAGCTAGCGAGTACTTGTTGTGTTGTGTAGGCTGCAA
>Ga0123354_10004651_pt1 | contig 19546 bp, 15 predicted proteins | sample TergutLab28metaG_2_FD_97872 | JGI IMG/M metagenome (GOLD analysis project Ga0123354, IMG submission 97872) | Labiotermes labralis P4 segment gut microbial communities from Petit-Saut dam, French Guiana - Lab288 P4 | ecosystem: Host-associated > Arthropoda: Insects > Digestive system > Gut ...
GCTGACATTGAGGGAGGAAAGGAAGCTGAGGGTGTTTGAGAATATGGTGTTGAGGAGAATATTTGGACCTAGGAGGGACAAGGTAATGGGGGAATGGAGGAGACTGCATAACGAGGAGCTAAGGGATCTGTACTCCTCACCCAATATTGTGCGAGTGATAAAATCGAGAAGAATGAGATGGGCAGGGCATGTGGCGCGTATGGGGAAGGAGAGGGGGTGTATAGGGTCTTGCTGGGGAAACCGGAGGGAAAGAGACCACTGGGGAGGCCTAGGTGTAGATGGGTGGATAATATTAGGATGTATCTCCAGGAGGTGGGATGTGGGTATGTGGACTGGATTGGGTTGGCCCAGGATAGGGACAGGTGGCAGACGCTTGTGAGTACGGTAATGAACCTTCAGGTTCCATGAAATGTGGGGAATCTCTTGACTAGCTACAAAACAGTTAGCTTCTCAAGAAGGACTCTGCACCATGGAGTAAGTAAGTAAGTAAATGCGCTCTTGTTACAATTTCACTTTCACAGAAGCTCTTATACATGTTTCAGGCCATGAAGGTCCATCAAGAAGTCAGTTGTAGAAAACAAGCATTATGGTATAATGTTATGTCCAAGTGTATGAAGTATTGTGGTGAATCATCAGTATGTATTATTTATAGGATAGAGTAGAAGAGCTTTTGTTAAATTCAAATTATAATAAGAGTGCATTTAGTTGGTTCTAATTGTAATAGAAGATAAATTTATTTTCGATAAAACTTATACGTAAGGTAGAAACTTAACTGCATTACAGTTGTGTAAAATACAGCTTGTTTAGATAATATGATCAGCTAAAAGTGCAAGAGGGTTGAAATCTGGAGGTTCTTCAATGCTCTAAAGACCAAGAGTAATATTTAAAGATGCAATTCACACTGCCCAGAAAACACACGCATTCTCAGTCGTAAAACCAGTCACTGAATGCTGGATAAGGAAATGATTGCTATTTGTTCTGAAGTATGTACAAACCATACAGATAATGCTCTGTGGACATAATGTGGAATATGTAGATGTTAAACCTGGGGATACATAACATAAGCACCATATGTAAAAGGGTTGATGTATGATGAAGAAGGACGGCCACAACTCCTTGTTATGACCAACAAGGAGTGGAGGATGTATCTGAGGATGTTTGATCTGGGGTACCAGCTGCAGTCCCAGCCCAGCTCTGCCTGCCTGAAAGAGGTCTTGGGAGTGTGGCTAACTGCTGGAGCCAGGGCTCTCAAAGTAACCATAGAACTGCTCTGACATCAGTCTGATTGGCTTGGGACCTCTTTCAGAACATCTGACACCTGACTCTGACATGTCCAGTCCCTCCTTTAATGGACTTTTCAGGTGTCAGTGGTCATAATTACAGGGTAATATGGTTAATGCATAAACTGTGTAGGTGATGGAGTTGTCTTGGTTTTGTATTTTATATGAAATGATGACTGAATAAAGTTACAGTAGTTGTGGATTGGCAACACTTTGGCCAATAGGAAATCATGTTGCCCTCCGCCTTTTGTCTTTACTGTATCCACGGTATAGTGAGGTCTGCATGCTTTATAAAATATATTGGGTATTGGGGTGGTCTGTCTGGTGCTGAAGAGCCAGTACCACTACAAAAATTAAAATCCAAGTTACAGATTTTCTCAGAAATGTTCCCGCAAACAGACGGTTTGTATGTGTTATGAAAGTATGAATGTATGATTCATTTTCTAATAAGATCTGTACTTAACAAAATACAGGGCGAATAATTTATGACTCTTGGAGAGTGAAGTCCGTAGCATGCTTAAGCTTTGCAACAGGTATGTACAGATTGTGATAATAGACCTTCCTGTGCAGTAAATGGACATGCAGTCCACCAATATATGTGGAAAACAACACATTAGGAGAATTTGTGTTTAATTGGCTGAACCAAACTCAACAAAGTGGAGAAAGTGTGGAAAAATTATTCTTTCTGATTTGCTACTGTTGGACATGCCAGTTGAGTATATGTATCTGTGTTGTAGCTACAGCATGATTGGCTGTTGTCACTTCCTGTCCTTCATGTGTGAGGAATTCCAAGCATCCAGGTTTTAATTTGAGGAGCATCTTGAAATAACCCACAGTGACTGACTCAGTTTACATGTGCAGATTGTCCATTCAGATGACTAAAAATGTATTGCAGGTTGTGTGATGTTACAAAATTCACGTGGTGTTTTCACCAGATCGCTGCTGTCTGCATTCATGTTAAGTTTAAAATTTTTTTTTTTTAATAGGAATTCCTGATGTGTTGACAGTCACAGATAGGTACTGCAGTCAAGTTAACTTAAAATTAAGTCACTAGAATAAAAGCAGACATAAATATGCATTAAAACAGAAGTGAGATGTTTAAAACATATGTATGGCTGCACTTTTGTTTTGTACAGGTAAATGCAGTCATATTATTATCTTAGCCAAAAATAAATGAATGCAGCTGGCCAAAACATTTGTATTTTACTGTTGTATTGGCATATAAATAGTCTGCTGCTGTCAGGATGCATTGAATTTTCAGTGATGTCATTTTCTGATCATTCATTTATGTGAGTGCTGTTTTTATGTATCTGTGGAAAAATAATTTGTGGGATCCACAAGCCAATTGCCTGAAAGTTTAAACATTAAGAGTTGTATGCACTCTGTTAGTGACAGCTTGAAATATCACGGCAGGTTATTTGAAAATAATGAGACAGACCTGTGATTTCCTGGATTGTGTGCCATTTATCTCACAGTGTCAGTCAGACCCAGTATTCCAATCCAAGGGGTTAAGTCGGTCTGCCTCGGTCTCGGTTACATGAACATCCCTTTGAATTCCTTCGCAGAAATACTATTGGTATTATACCTTTAAAACAAAGTGTAAAATTAAGACAAGTTTTGAATTTGCAATATATACATTTTATACTTTGTGAGTGGGTTTGGATTTTATAGTGGAATTATTGCAGTATGTATACTTCCATTTTATGTAATTTCTGCTAACGATCTAAATGGCAGTGACGATGAATAATTTCAAAGATAACAAAAATTAGTGGAAAAATTATGTTAATTTATAATAATACAGAAGTATGGACAAGAACTGTTATGGAATTAAAACTATCTGTGGCAATATTTATTTTAGTCAGCCTATTTTTACAGTGCTTCCATCTGAGCCGTATTAGACATTGGTGGTTTTATGGTGTTCACATTGTGGGACAAAATTTTTGTTTCCATGTTGCATTTGCATTTGTTTTAATCATTAACAAAGTACAACACAACGTCTGGCACAGACTACATGTTACTCACTCATACATCTTACAACATTCATACTAGTTCATAACTGCATTCAATGTAAGGCACTTTAACATAAGAAAAGTACAACAGTGTCATGTGAGTACATCTTTCTTTGTAGAACAATGAGCATAGAAGATTATTTCCTGATTTGTGCTTTTACCATGTAATTAACCCAATGGTTGTTTGTGGCTAAAATGATAATCCAGAGCTGCTGTTTGGAAGATATAGTTTATGCTCATGGTAAGGAGCTCATTGTCTTTGTTATCTGAAGAAAAATTAACTGTGCAGGGTTTACTGAGATATGTGTCTGTATAAGAAGTAGGAGTATTTTTTTTATTTACTATGACAGAATGTAATATTGAATTAAGGTATACCTATTTACTTGCCCTTTGAAATAGTAGTTATGAATATTTCATTTAAAATTCAAGCCTCTGGAAGTTAATAGTGTAAATTTGTTGAATGGAAGAAAGAATGTCATATCTCTCAGAAACTTTTGCATTGTGCTCAGCGAGAGAAATGTTGGAAGACAAATTAGATGGTTTGAGGACAGTAATACCATCACAACAGACTGTTGGACTGAAGTTGTGAAGATAAAACTGTAGGTGGATTCACAGTATAGAACTCTGGTTTGCCTGTTTTTCCCATTATGTAAGAGCTCTCATGTGTATCAAGTAATTGACTTCTATTCCGTAATGCATATTTATTGGCCTCCATTTATTTAGGGTAGGCTGATTTTATTATTTTTTATTTTATTTTATTTAACAGCAGAACATGTTGAAGTGATGCAGTGAATATTATTTTGTAAGTGCCTTATGTTCAGTATGTTATGAACCAGTGTGTAGTCTTCTTATTTTAAGATTGCTGAAGTTTTGTAAAAAAAAAACTTAATTTGCAATTGAATTTGAGTTCTTAATTTTGTTGTGTGCATCAAATGAGAAAATTATATGAATGTGCATATCAGCCAAGTATTCATATAATCTACTGGTGAAGTGCAGTGTCTTGAAAGTGTGCTGCACAAAGTGGCATGTGAATGGATGATCTTTCCTCATAGGTGGGTGAAACTAAGTGCATTGTGATATCAGTAGAATCATTACTGAAAAATATGTGTTACTAATGAATTTTTAGTTTAAAATAGAACACATCATAATTTATATTTCATCATTTCAATTCCAAATACCTTATGTCTGAAAACATAAGTGACCTGTCCCATTATTTTTCTTCTTCAGCAAGAAACACAACAGAACAAAACAACTGAGAATATCATATCCAGGATCTGTATTCTGTTACTGAAGAACTGAAATGTGTTTATGGATATACATATGAGTCTGGTAAAAGGGAGTATTAATCCATATCTTAATCCAAGGATGATTTTTCTTCAAGTTGTGATTGTGTCTTTTTTTTTTCAGAAATTTATTAGGGATGTCTGTGTCCTTAGAGACACAAGAAATGCAGTTCAGTTCATGATGATTTGCAGTCATGATACTGTGTTATTATGTGTTACAAATAGGCATGTGTTTTCTTGTTATTGATTGATTTCAAAGCATGAAAAGATGAGACCTCTTGATTTCAGCTTGCATATTTTTTACATGCCTTGTGCCATGTCATATACGTGATTAACCCTTACCCTGCTAAAGTGGAGAATATGGTGAACTAATAATGCCAGCAGATGGGATTTAACTTGGCGCTTAAAGGGTTAAGCAATTAAGAGCTTTGGGATTACATTTTTGGTGATGTAGATAATGAAACTACTGCAAAATGTTTTAAGTGTATATTTACATTAGCCCACTTGTGACTGTTGTAGAAAAGATTTTTCCATTTGAGTAATGTTACATTAATTTTTAAGGGTTCTGCATTTATTCATTCTTTATAAAATAATGTTTTAAATTAATATTCTCCTAACATAACCTGATGGCTCACTCAGCTGTGTTACACTGAAGGATGTAAAATGTTGCTGTGTGAAAGTAAAAACAGTTTATTTGTTGCACTATAGGTGTGACATACCAAGTGGGAAATTTTGTAATGATATTGCAGCACTTATTTTGAAAATGTTTATTTGGCTTCATGTGTAAATCAGTAGATTAGCGTCATGTTTTCATACAAGCATGTTTCAACCTTAAATAGCAACGGGTATGAGTAGCAATTATTATATCAAATATTTTTTCATTTATCTTCATAATGGGGTTTGGGGCAATCAGTTTAATACTAGAATGGTCCTGGAAAGTGAAGCAATCTATGTCATTCTAAACATCATAATTTCAGTATGAGAGTGCTGTTTTATATTGCAGTTGCAGGTAATATGCCAGTTAATAATTTTATTTTTTTAGCTGTTTACTGTTGGATGGAACATAGACATACTTCTCGACTGGTAAACTAGGCTAGACCTGAAAGTTGTGCCTTAAGGGCCCAGCTACCCACTACACTTCAGCATCATCGCAAGCTGTTCAGGAATTGTGATCTGTGGTACTGGCCACATATTGGGATTCAACAGATGTAGGTTTGTATAGTTGGTAACACTGTGTGCATGTATGGAGAGGTGCCTGGTTCAAATCCTGGTTGTGTTCCTGACTGGATGCTTGTGGTTTTCCACAGTCTGTTGTTGAATGAAGAGATTGTACTTGGTCATGGCTGCCTCTTTCCCTTTGTGTATTTACGTAGCACTGAGGATCATCTTTCCATTAAATTTGATAACCAGCATCTGCATTTGAAACAGAATGATTACCCTGGACTCAATAATGTGATGAATAATCCCAGCAGTTTTTTGAGAGATGAAGAATGACCATGGTGATACAGTAGGTTTATATCCAAGTCTACCTTTAGTTGCTAACAAAATTTATTTTTTGGGAACAAGTTTTTGTTGACAATTTGTCTCTCCCATTGTTTGAGCTTGTGTCTGTTTTTATATAGGATTTGAGTGCTTTCTTCTTCTGGTAAGTGTATTTGTAAGGTTTAATTCATTTTTATTCATTTACTACCCTTCTCGGCACTGTCTCCTGATTCCCTGTGTAGTTCATTTTATGGGTAATGCCTCACATTCCACATAGTCATTCTGGGGTGTTTGTATACCTACCTTTCACCATTACCATGGTCATTTTCCATATGATGCATTCTCATGACTAGTATCTTTGACAAACATTTGTCACTGTGAATACTTTTCATGTTATGGGAATAGTGCCTGTTTATGTATATTGGTCACTTGTCAATTTCCCACTGAACTGACTGTTAGTAAACATGATGCACATCTAAGGAACTACCAACGTTTCTGTAATTAAGTTGAGAGTACTGTGTTCCTGTGACTGGTATATGCATGACAGCAGACAAATGATTTGTGTGTTGATTGTATCTAACACGTCCAATCCACTATCTATGCTAGGGAAGGTGAAGGTTTGTCAAACCAGGCAGAGAAACACAATTCCTCATATGAGACATGATCTTTAACTCATTTGTAATATACATCAGTAAGAGCACAACTTTACATTTGATTTTGTGGGTAATATACGTAACCTGGATTGGCCATCGGCATTTTATGGGTGAAGTCGGATGGTGTGAATATCACTTAGCACCGATCGGAGATCGAGCATACAGATAGGCTAGATGACACCAATTTATTCTGGTCTCTCTGCTTTAACCTTGTCGACTTATTTAAACTAGCCCCGGCCGACATTGCTCTCACGATCATAGTGACGCGCAAGGACTCTTACTATGCTAAAATGAAGTACCACCGAACTTGCAGAGGGAGCGTAACTTTTGAAGTTCCCATATTATTCTGCCACAGACCACGCGCAGAATATCGGTTCCTTGTACTCGTAATCTGTGCCTCGAAAGAGGGAAAATTCCCGATATTTTGGGAAACTAGTATTTGTTCTCGTACCATTCCTGGTACTGCTAAACAATTGATTGTGGACACAAGACAAAAGGTGGTGGGCGAGTAAGCCCATCAGTTTGGAAGATGTGTATTAATTACTGCTTGTGTAATAAGTGACTCGATTTGTTTTCTAAATATGATCAAGTGGATAAATTTGTGTATATCAGTTGTGGGGGAGTTTCGTATTTTCTTGACTGATTGTGATTAACGTGACAGAATATGTCGAGTTTTATCAACCGAAGTTCGGCACGGAAGTCAGAGTGTCAAGTTTACAGGTGGTTTGCGATTAACGCTTTCGTTTTTAATAATTTCCTTATTAATGTTTGTAGCGTTTTATTCTAATTTTCATATAAACGGTATAAACTGGTTTAAATTTTCAGTGATACAATGGATGACGATATTGACAAGGATGGCACAAAACGGTATGTGTTTTTCATGATGAATAAGTTTCGTGTTTACTTGCTTAAATCGAGTGGTGTTAAAGATGGAGAAAATAAGTGGTCATGTTGTATTTCGTTATTTAAAAGGAAGAACCACAATTCGCGCATCAGAACACCCGAGTTTGTTTGCTACAGAAGTACTGAGAAACTATGTCAGCAGTTATTGCAGGGGTATGAGCAGAAACCCTGTGTTAAGAGTTTGACTAAATATGGATGGCAATTTGGTATAGGTACAGAATGTAAGGAAGCACCGGAATTGGTTGTAAAATGTAAGGTAGAAGAATTACTGGACATGTTCTTCGCAACATATAATGCCACTAACCATTAGCAGGTTTGGTTACCTCCGGGTATTCTCCTTCGTACTTTTTCCCAAACATTACAACACTCCTGTCATGTTTGGAAACAGTGTTGAAAATAAATTCTGAAAGTCCTCTCTGAACTACATTCACATTTCAGTGAGTGCTCTTAATAAATTTACAGAGCCGTCCAATAAATTCAGTTTGAGTTTTGAGAACATGATAAAGTTGTATTGAATAGTTGCCTTACTGATGGGCCTGTGTTGAAAGGCAGATTATCATGATGCAAATTCCATTTTTGTGGCCAAAGATTCAATCTTTCTCATTGAATTTTCTGTTGGAAATGGATATCATCATCCTCATGTATTTATTTTTCCATAGATCCATCATAGTTACATCAACCAAGGATGTAGAAATTGTCATTAATTCAATATAAAAACATATACACATATGCAACAGTTGTGTATCATATTAAGGATACTTGTCAAAGCTCATAAAATGCATTCATAGTGAAATACAAGAGAATTAATATAATCTCGTATAACAATACAATATTAAAAACATATTTATATTAATATATTTACTATATAAAAACATAGCTTTCATATTTTTCTCTTTTCCTTATAATTAAAATATTCTTCAATTGAATAAAAGGAATGTTGATATAAAAAAACATTTTAAGATGTTTATAAAATGTTTATGGTCATTAGTTGAATTTTTTGTGTATTCCAGAAGAATGAATGTATGTACTGTGAATACATCAGCAATATTTTCATATTCGTAAAAAGTTCCCTACGTGAATCTCTTTTCCTAGTGTTCGTTATAATTTTAATAACTTTCTTTTGAAGTATAAATACTTTATTACTGTAGGAGGAATGTCTGTCCCTTTTAAAGGGAGAATTGTTGGTATGGTGTTGTGAACAGGGGTCAAAATATTCTGAAAATCTGGTGGCCAGATAAATATTTCAGTCACCATAGAAAGATGAATCCAAATTTTCTGGTGCCTTGCACAGGCTGTTGGCCTGCAGGATTAATTTCTTCCTATCGTTGCACTGCTTGTTTTTCAGGGATTCTGATAAGTCCTTAGCCCGACCAGGAAGGAAACAAGCTAATGTTTCTGTTAGAATGGCATGAATTTCCTTAGGTGCCTTGCCTTGCAGGAAAAAAATCTTGATGACAGCTTGTGTCTCAATGTTGTTGAAATCGTGTGTGTCCCTGACATGCTTCCAAGCTTGTTTGCTTCCTGGGCGGGCTAAGGACTTATCAGCACCCCGGTAAACATGTACAGGCCAGGCATAAAATAATTCAAATAAAATTGAATTCAAGACTAAGATTAATTGTTATGACTTATGCATGTATATTGATTTTTATTTCTTTGCCTGTAGTTTGTTACAGTGTGCTATTAGTGAGTGAAAGAGATTAACAGAACTTCTGAGACTTTTTTTAATATCGAATCAGAAAGCAACTTGTTAGTTCTTTTTTGTGATCACTGGTGACCAAACAAGCCTCTTGACTGCAGCTCGTGGAAGAACCATTTTGTAATTGTCATTTCCTTTGATATTCAGAAATCAGTGTGATCTAGTTCTGATGTAACTGTGACCGTCAGCAATTACGATTACTTTTTTGTTGTGGGGTACCATAGAGTCTTCCATTGGAAAAATGTTGTGATGTTAAATCATGTGTTGAAAAACATTTTAAGAAAACCAGATCTGACCACAAAATAACTGGTCAACTGACATCTTGTATAGTCAAGCCATGAAGAAATTTTTAATTACAGCTTGCTATTGTGAATTTATGTTCATGATTTTAGTTTGATTTATTGTTTGATTGTGTTCCACTGTTAATATTCTTGTTTATGCTAGGAAGTCACGAAACTTGAGTGAAAAGAAAAGACGTGACCAGTTCAACATGTTGATCAATGAGTTAAGTTCAATGGTCTCAACAAACAGTCGTAAGATGGATAAATCTACGGTTCTTAAATCCACCATCTCTATCTTAAAAAGTCATAATGGTGAGTGATATAATCTTAGTGTACTCATGATGTAATTTTTACTTGATGTAAGATAAGATCTGGAACTTCAGACTTTGTAAACATGATTGAAGCTGTATGTGATTTGCTTACACAGTTTTTAGTTTATAATATCTTGGTAATTGGGTTTTTGTTCTGTGTTCCGTATTGTGGTTTGTACTTCCAGTTATGATCCTTAACTCCCCTGGCCCCTCTCTGCCTGGCAAGGGCACATTGGATACAGAGCAAAGTTTTTATTTTAGTCTGTGATGTTAGGATGTTATTGTAAATTAATGATGACTGGCAGAAGGGGTTTGTAGCTTAAGATTGTATCTGAACCATCAGGGTGACACTTTTAGCAGATTAAGTTTGTTCAGGCTTTGTTAGGACAGCTTATTTTGGTGTAGGTTGGAATGGTTGTGAAGGTAACTTGTATAGTAGCAGAATTCGTTTTCTTATTGATGTTTATTTCTCTTGGCAGAAATAGCTGTACGATCCCGTGTTCATGAAATTCAAGAGGATTGGAAACCATCATTCTTGTCAAATGAAGAATTCACACATTTGGTTTTAGAAGTATGTATATTTTTTTGTGAGAAGACCTGTAGTTGTAGAATAAATGCTTTAGTAATCAGTTTTCAAAATTAAATTAGTACTTTATACCATACATTCATAGGAATAACTAGACTGAAATGCAGGAATGAAGGTGGGTGATTGTGTATGTGCTGGCTGGTGTTCGCACTGGCAAGACAGCATCAGTTGGCTGAAGTGTTTGCTGACAGGAGCTTTTTATGTATTGGTGTTGTAAGGTGATTTTAAGTATTGTGGTGTAGTGATTCCATTTCTTCACAAAAATAATTTTGTTGCTGAATCTTAAAACATGGAAGGAGGCACTGAAATGAAGAGTACTAGGAACTAAGCCATTTACAGCATTGCCAGGGGTTAGGATCATTTGGCTGAGGCTTGTAATTGGGCTTTGAACCAAATGAAGAATTGTTAGCAAGACAAAATTTTCTGTCAGTGCAGGTGGCAGATATGGCAGTTCATTTAGCAGGAAGAGCATAAGTGCAAGAAACTAGTGACTGGCTTTGATGCTTAATAAAATTTGCTGCATTGCATGCATGTTATTATGTAAATGGCTGAGGAGTTTTCCATGGCACAGAAATTATTTGTAAAAATGATAAGTTGAAGGGTGTGAAGTGAACCAAGATCCCGTGCTACAAATATTGAAGAGTATGGGTTTCAAGTATAGGAAATGTAATGATGAGGGAGAGCTTTTGATGCAACAGTATAGCCACATGAGCATGTTCTTGAGAAAAGTGTTTGAAATTAGATGTAGTGGTACAGCTCACACTTCTTATTAGGATGAACCTTAGATAAAGAGAACCACAAAAAAGCAAGGTACTAGCAGAGAATGAGTGGTGCTTCTGGCAGCATGGGTAGATGTAGATAGTGATTTGGTTTGAGTCCCTTCGGTCCCGTTGCACCTAGGTCTTTAGATGGGCCCTTTGTGCCACACAATCTGATGTCAAGTCATGAGAACCCTGTTCCTTTACTAAAGTTTCAGATTACCCCCAGACTTAGACTCTTAACGTCCTCTGGGTCCAAGAAAAAGGACCAAATATGCATGTCTGAGTGAAGCCAAAGGTTTGCACTCACACAAAACATGGGCTGAGGTGTCTTCCTCTGCTTCACACCTCCTACATAATGGAATATTGGTCAGCCGCACTAAGTAAAGGTGTCTTCACAGGGTCTTATTTCCAGTAAAAAGGCCACTAACAATCCTGGATTGTGTCTGTTAAAGGACAATAGTCTGGTCTTTGCAGTTGAACTAGGACCCAAAATCAGTTATTGATCCTGCCTCTGGGTACTGATAAGACCTAGCTTTCAGAGTTCCCAGTCAAGGAGCCCTCCCTCCAAGTTCCTCTCACAGAGCTCCCATAGAGAGAGATGCTTCATTTACCAAGCACTCTTTTACTGTCTCTCAAAAGTCCCCAGTAAACGAACCCTCCTCCAGGTTCTCCAACAGGGCCCCTATAGAGAGCGATGCTTGTCTCCAAGGCCTTCCTTTACATGTCCTTATGTCCTTCAGGGCCCCCAGTAAAGGATTGCTTCTTCCAGGTTCCACTCACAGAGCTCCCATAGAGGGAGATGCTACATTTCCAGAGCCCTCTTTCATCTGTGTGTACAGTCCCAGTGAAACGAGCCCCCCACCAGGTTCTCTAACGGGGCCTGTATGAAGAGAGGTTCCCATTTCCAGAGCCTTCTTTTACACATCTTTTGTAGCCCCCCCTCCCCTTGTTCCCCCAATGGGGCCCCTATGGCGAGAGTTGCTCTGTTTCCAGAGCCAGTGGTTTATTCATTCATTCGTATCTCTCAGAGTCCCTTGTTAAGGAGCTGTCTTATGAAACAGGGGGAAAACATATGGTCATTGTGCACAGAGCCCCATGCGGATGGTATGCCTACATGCAATGGGGTGTGGCCTGGTTCCCCAATGGGATCGTTTATGACACTGCTGTTACTACCCCAGTGCCATGCAGCCTTCAGCATGATACATTCTACCTTGGCTTGGGTAGACCAGAGCCCTGTTAGCCACTGTCTGTTGTAGTAACCGTCTACAGGGTGTCTGCTCCACACCTGTTACTGCCTCCCATGTGGCCCAGGGTATGGATCTCCATGTAACCTTCAGGTACGGACAAGAGATTGTATTTATGGGAGGCAAGCCTGTGGGTTCCCACAAGCAAAAGTTGTTACTTTGTTTTACATCGTTCTTCTTCAGCCACCATGCAGTTTATTCCACAGAGCATGCTGGTCGTACACCAGGATTATTAATGGCACGGTGAATGCAGGGCCTCAGAAAATATGATTTACTGCACAGTGTGTCCCACACCTAGATCTTGAGTCCGTCATTATAATTGTTAATGCTAACATCTGCCCCATTTTGATAGCAAAGATACTACATGCAAACCTGAAAAATCAGACTTAATGGCATGGCTGTCCAGTAAACACATGTCTCACATGGCATGGATTTACTACAGCTAGTGAAGATGAATAAGCTTCTTAAATGCTGTGAATTGGATGCCATTGCCATGCAGCATGGTCACATTGGTGCAGTTATAACCATATTACTACCACTACAATCCAGTTGAACTCATATGGCCACAGGTGGACTAATATGTGGCAGACAAGAACAGCAGCACCTCTTGGACTGCTGATTTGGAGAAGATAACACATGAGGCTGTAATCAAACTACAGATTTGGCATAGAGTAACTGTCTGCAACATGTGGAACAATTGCAAGAACAGGATTTTCAAAAAAGAATTTCTGTATGTAATAAAGCTCATGGATTCATACACAGAAATATCTGAGCTCTGCAGTGAAGATGATTAAGGTATTTATTTTGTGCTTATAGTAAGCATAGAATAATACTGACAACATTAAACATCTGTAACATAGTAATTTTGTAGTTTGTAATATTGTAATTGGTTCTGTACAGTTCGCATTGTTCTTACTGCAGCGGTCTTGCAGCATTGCTGAAGTGTGTGTCTCTTCCTTGCATGTGAAATGTTTCACTGACCTGCCCTTGTTCCTGCATTTTAGAATAGTAAAAGTAAAGGTAAGAAAAAATTCGGTCCTGTGCCTTATTATATGTTGCACCATGAAGACACATGTTTCAAAGGAGCCTTGAATTTTTATTACACTACATTTATGTTTCCCTTCCAGGCACTGGATGGCTTCATCATGGTATTTTCGTCTTCAGGAAGAATATTTTACGCATCAGAGAGTATTACATCTCTCCTTGGTCATTTGCCTGTGAGTATATCACTAATCACAAAAATTTTTACAAGCTTGTGAATAATATCTCAGTAGCATGTCTGATGTTGGAGAGACATTCCTAGCTTTATAGTGAAAATTGCAGTAATGAAATGCATGTATTGTATCACAGAGTAAAATGGTATTCATTTTTGTGGTTGTTTGCATTGTAGCAATGTGTGGCATTAGTTGCTGGTATGTGCAGAGTGAAGGTATGCTGTAAATGAAGCTACTGTGATTAAAATGGTAGAATATGTTATCAGATTATTTTTGCATATTTTAGCTGTGTTTCTTACAGCAATTAGATTTTTTTATTTTCTTGCGGATAACTTGCACGTTTGTATGGTAGTAATGCTCTAGGCTTGTGTTTGGGAGTGTCAGGTTTGAGTCTCAGCTGGGCTGCCAGCATGTGTGTGCCTTTGGATACAGATATTGCTTACTCATTTTGACAGAGCTGTTTGAACTGGAAACTTGATGTGCAGTGTGAATGAAATCCATCACACAGCAATATTTGCTTTGATGAATTGAAATTATCTACCTATCTCATGGAGTGTTTGCTTTATTGGCTAATATTTTTACAACATTTTGTACATTCTTTCCACAAAATGCATAAAGGAAACCTGTAATGGAGAGGCCATTTGTGTAGGCCTGTATGTGTTGGTGTCATCTGTGATATATGTGATTGGATCTGTGTGAAATCAGGTGTCACATTACAAGTTGTGAAATTTTGTTCTGGCTCATGTCAGCTAATGACAAAGCTTACTGTGCATGAAGCTGAGACCAGAGTTTGTAAATTTGCTTATAAACGAAGCATATTACATAAAATTACACTTCACACCATATGTACACTGGTTAATTTGTTTACCTTTTTTTAATAAAAATACAATAAAACATAATTTCTGACACTAGGTAATGTGAACAGCTTTGCAAATTTCATTTATATACAACACAAAGGAGTGGAATTATTTTCCTTTCTGTTCTTGAAGAAAATATGTGACAACCAGGAAGTGAGTACAGTTGATTATTAAAGTTAAGGAGTTAAGTTCAGAAAGCATTTTCTGTACAAGATTTTTATTAGCGAAGTTATCTGTGCCGGTGATAAACAAACACCGAGAGCACTGAGGTATGTACAGCTGCATTGAATGTGTGTAGAAAATGTATGTACTTCATAATGGGTTATGTTTTCCTGTTAATGTTATCATAGGAAAACCTCCAACAAACACACGATGGTGAATGCAAAGTGCTACTTTTTAAATGGGTTTTTTTTGCCTAAAACTTTGTGTTATTTTTCCTCCACAGAATGACCTTCTGAACATGACAATGTATGATTTGGTTTATGAAGATGATCAGTCAGAGTTGTACAGTGCAATGCTCAGTCTTGCTAACACTGTGGATACCATGCATTACAGTGATACGAAAGGTTGGTTTGTGTAGCTGGCGAAATATGGTTTGTAGCTGTGATCGCTGTTGGGTTGTTTTCTGCCTTACATAACAATATATCTACCACATCTGTTTTTGTTGATACAACATTGCAGTTGGAGGTGACGTGGGCCCATTTTTATACTCTTAAACACGTATGTGATGCTACTGTAATTGTAAAATCGCATCAAATACAGGGAAGACTGGCTGCATTCCCCCCCTTAAGTTTTGTGCTCTTGAAGGACATCTGGAGAAGCTAATGACTATGAAGTTTGAGAATGCAATATCCATTTTTTTTCAGAATATCAAAGCTTGAAGTTATCATAATGTGGTCAAATTTGTCTTGAATATGAGTCTTTGGGACACAATATTTCCAGAACGATTTAAGATAGTTTTATGAAGCTCATTCTGAAGCTAATGTTTTGTTTTTGAAACCAATATACACTGCATTTTAATTACTCAGTGTACTAAAGGACATGCAATTATGTTTTTGCTTTGATTTTCATCTGCTATCTGTACTGGAGAAAAAATACCATGACGTTCCTTGTTGTATACCCACAGAATGCTGTTTAGAGTTGGTTGGGGTGGTGCGGAGAACGTTGTGGAAGAAAATTAAGTTCTGTGTGCTGTGTGCTCTGAAGCAGATATGTAGGCAGTTCCATGATGCGTCTGTCAGAGTTCATATTAATGGGTGGTATGGGTGGCAGGGTGGTATCAGTTGCAAAACTGTGTCTGATGATGGAAGAGTGGCAGATGGGAAACAAGGCAGATGGAATACAGTGTGGAAGGTGCTAAGCAGGAAAAGCAGAAAAGAAACAGTTATGACACAACATTAAACTTTTTCGTAAACTATTTATTCCTTCCAGTTGATATCATCATAACTCTGAAGTGAATGGAGTTTCTGTGATTTGTGTTTCCTTTTCAAGTCAGGAATAAGAGCATATGTTGAGACAGTTCTGGCTGCTGTGCACATGCAATTGAATTGACAGTCTGAAGCCTTTGACTCTGCACATGATATTTACCTTTGTGTAGCAAATGGACATTTCATTCAGATTACTCTCTGACCACAATTACAATTTTGGGAGTGCTAGTATATGATTCTATATGTTAACCTTTACTCTGTACTGGGGTGGGTATTTAAATTTTAGTGCATAGTTTATGAAAAGCATATTATTTGGGAATGAAAAGATAAAATTATCAAATACATGGCATTTAAAAAAAAAAACATTAAAAGTGCGGTGTATTTACCTGTTGCCTAAATATGTAAAATAAATTTATTTGGGTGTTTTCTTACATGTGTTTTGTATGCAGGTTAAATTGAAAGCATGTACCTTGTCAGTCTGTGTATTTTAATATGCATATATGTATATGTGTCTGTGTACATCTATACTGACAGTAATTTTTCTGTTACAGAGAATCGGGTTTCTTTCAGTTGCCATTTAAAACGTGGTGGTCTTGACTTCCAGAAAGAGGACACATTTGAACTAGTGCAATTTGTTGGATATTTTCGTAAGTTTGGTGTTTAGTATTGCAGCAGAATTACAGTTATTTTAATGGCAGATATTTAACTCTTCAAGGTGAAACTTTTTTTTTTCAAATCATTTTTCTCAGGTGCTTGGTGTGAATAACACATTGTGGTTGTGCATACTATGAGATAAATGGTAATGTGATGAGCTGCACGCTGAGAGATGAATGGTAGTTGCCTCGTATGTCATCCATTGTGATTTGCATGGTATGTTATTGTTTATTAAATGCCAGTAATGCCATCACCACCACAGGGAGGGATGATAATGAAATTTATCATAGGATGTAAACAATTCACCAGGCTTTGAGCTGGTCATGGAAGTCCCTAAATTTTATGGAGTGGCATGATTCGTTAGCATAATCACAATAAGATGCCACCAGACCAAGCCTGAGCCAGTTAACACCCGTACACAAATTTACAACTTATCTCTTTGAAACTGAAGTTAAGCAGTGAATTGTGTGTGGTAAAATGGTATTTATAATACTTCATGTCCAGTACTTTTCACATTCAGAGGATGATTGTTTTCAGGTTCTGACGTGGAACCTCATGAAGCAGATAACTGTATTTCTAGTAGCAGCCATTTGAATAGTTTCTCTTCTGAAGGAGATTCACAGTATGTATGACCCATGACAATATGTCAGATTAAATTTCTTTTGTAATTATTATAGAGTATCCATAAAACTTCTTCCGATATATCAGTTACTTGTGTTTGTTTTAGGTTTATATTTGTTGGTACTGGCAGACTTCATATTCCCTTGTTAATTCGTGAAATGCCTGTAGTGGACTACACAAAAAGCGAATTCACTTCACGTCATAGTCTGGAATGGAAGTTTCTGTTTCTAGACCACAGGTCTGTAAGTTTTATGGCTGACTTGCCATTTTAACCTACTTTTCTTTTTTTAAATGTTTTATTTAGCAGTGCTGTCACTTGGCTAAAATGACACACTGAGAACACATGAAATATTGATGGTCTTAATGCCTTATTGACGAAGAAGTAAGAGCAACAGTAACGGAAATTAAATGTATTTTGGTAGGTTATGTGATTAAGGTTTTGTGACAAGCACTTATCTCTTTACAGGTGTTCAGTAATAGCACCATAAGTACTTGGTTCATTTTTATTTATTCAAATTGAACCCACATAGTTATAAGAATGATGAGTGGAACTGTAGTCACAGCAGTACTTATCTGCCTAGCAAGATCTAGCAGAATGGTGTGTAATAATAGAATGTAAACAGCATAATTTAGATATCTCCAGAAATCAATAGAGACCCCTCCACCAAGAAGAAATCATTTAGTGTTAGGTCTGAGGAATGAGGTGGCCATGTGGTAGTGCCACCTCTGGCAATTTATTTTCATAGAAATTCTGACCATAGAAAGTTTGTACGATGTCTTCAAGTTTTGAAAGAATGATGCAGCAAAATGTGTAGTGAACTTCTTTGTCTTGGACTGTTACATGTTGCAACAATTGATGTTAGTAATTTTTAAATCTCAGACAAGTTCGTAGAATTTTGCGTACTGTCGGTTGTTGCATGCTGAATTGTCAAGTACCTTGGTCACAGAATTGTATAATTATTGAGTTGTAGTTTTTGCTAATTTTACCAGGTAGAATGAAGTATATAAAGCATAGTGGTGCTGGAAGTTCAGTTCTATAGTACTTGTTTTGTTCATTGTCTATTATTGGTGCACTGTGTGGTTTGTTTTACAGAGCTCCACCCATTATTGGTTACCTACCTTTTGAAGTTCTTGGAACTTCTGGATATGATTATTATCATGTAGATGACCTAGAGAAGGTGGTTACATGTCATGAAGCCTGTAAGTCCAGCTCATAATTTAAGATATTTCTAATGCTGTATGCTCTATATGGATTGGGTGGTAGATAAAGCAGTTAGAACTAACAGATGAAGGCCTTAAGACAAGCCTCAGCATATGTTTTATTAACACTCTGACCTTTCTGTCTTAAAAGCTGAAGTGTTCTGAAGGAAGGCTGGAGGATACTGGAAATAGTATGTATCATTTCTTTGGACATGATGTGTGTTGTGGATTGGAAAGATGTGTGAAATTTTGGAGGCTTGCTCTTTTTCTTTGAGTGACAGGAAAGGGTACCTTTTGTGTGGGAACTGTTAGATCTTATTACATACAAGTTTGTAACCCCACTCCAACTGATCTGTTTCATTGTCTAGTTGTACAGAATAGTTTCCATATACAGGAAGGTTTTGTTTTATGCCAGGTATATGTTCCTGAATAACGTTGCACAAATCGAACACAAAATCCCCATTTAAAACAGTGTATTTCCTGGGGGTTAGAGAACAGACAACCTCATCTTATTTAGTGTAGGACTATTCCACTAGTGGACATACGGAGCTGTACAGCATATCTGTACTGTATATATGGTATACATTCAGGTCTATACAGTATATGTATTTATTTCTAATGCAGTCAGATTTGAAGAGACTCACTTCCATAGTTTTTGGTACAGTTCATTCTGATATGACTGTGGTAGTCTTGCTACACAAACACTTTAGTTCCTGACTTAGCACTTGCTGTAATTCTGTCAGCATTATCATGTATTGTACATACGCTACTGTGAGTGAATCTAACATTATGCCATTTTTCAGCAATTCTTTCACCTTTTTCAAGTTGGCCTATTACATCTACTGTCTGTTCAGTACTGATTGTCTTTCGCCAGTTTTTCACTTGGATTGCACGAGGTGGTGTAGATTTACGTTTCTCACTCACATTGATAAGAAAAGCCAATGCTCTAGGAGAGAGAACTTGATGAGCCACCAGATTGTGTCACTAAAATAATCAATCCACATGCGTGACAGATGGTGTTACAGTGACATCATTTTCTGCTAGCCTCCAACACAAGACAATGACCATGGGTTTTTTATGCCAC
>Ga0123354_10004652_pt1 | contig 19544 bp, 8 predicted proteins | sample TergutLab28metaG_2_FD_97872 | JGI IMG/M metagenome (GOLD analysis project Ga0123354, IMG submission 97872) | Labiotermes labralis P4 segment gut microbial communities from Petit-Saut dam, French Guiana - Lab288 P4 | ecosystem: Host-associated > Arthropoda: Insects > Digestive system > Gut ...
AATAACTTAGTAGGAAGGCATCCAGAAAAAAATGTAAATTTCTTTGGCATATTTAGTTCTGAACTCGTGAATATAGGTTTCAACGGAAACCCATTAAGTTGCGTGGGAGATGACACATGCAGATATACAGGCACAACACACAATCATTCCTTCATTTTAAGTACTTCGTAGAAAGAAGCTGTAAAATTTAAAACCCAGTCACAATCAATCACGGTGGAAAGTTTAATGCCTGAATAAACTACAGGACTTTTATTTCACATCCTAGATATGCAAGTCTAATGCTTCAAATGCATATCACACTGCACATAGTCCAGGAGAGTTAGAACAAAACTGTTCAATTGGTCTAAGCCTGAATTAGGTCTACTCTAAATCTGCTGACTGGAACCTGCGTTATATTTGTGTTACTTTTATTGCAGATCCCGCGATTGCAAAAGTTTAATCGAAAACCAAGAAGTCTGCTTTATGTGACATATGAAACAGACATGACTTCGTGTTTACTGTAGCTGTTTATTCTATGTGAGGAACTTAGGAGAACCTACAGCCTGAACGAAGAGACTAAACAGGGCTAAAAATATGTAGATAATGATGATGATGATAATCATGATTATGATGATGATGGTGATGGTGGAGGTGGTGGTAGTGGCGGCGGCAGTAACTTGTCCGCTTTATGGATCACAGAACTTGAGTACCCTGCGCACGTCTACAGTAATTCAAACACTCACATCGTCTTCAACGCCAGTTTTAATATTGAACTAATATCTATGTCGTATCTTATATGCAGGTTTCCTAACTAAAATGCATCTGGCTGAGGCACTACGATACAAGCCGAGATGTCGCGGGTTCGATTCCCGGTGGGGTTACTGCGAATTTTCATAGACTTAATCCTACCGGCCGCACTATAACAATGGAATCGGCTCAGCTTCTAAAAGAAATGAGTATCTTCTGTGGGGTAAAGGAGGCGGGTGCCTAGGGCTGACAAACTTGCCACTTTCATGTACTGATTGTCTAGAAATTCTGAGAGCCTCAAACTGCTACAGCCTTCAGGACCTGTCCAGGTCTGCATTATGGATTGCTTTGCCTTTACCTGTACCTGTACCTAAAATGTATAATGTGCACTTTTCATCTCCCCATGCGTGCTGCATGTCCCTCCCATTTCATCCTCCTTCACTTGATCACCGAAGAAGCTGTGTGATTAATGATGATTGAACGCAGACTATAAAATCATAACTACGAAATGTTCTGTAACCCTCCATGTATGTCCTTCTCCTGGTATGAGGTACATTTGAACGTTGCTATAACAATTACTAAAAAGTTAGTCATGTTATTCGACCTCTGAGTTAAGTTTCGAACCCTCTACTCCCGAAAAGGCATAGGCCTATGAAGAAATGATGGCCAGTTCGTGTAGCACGACCAGCGGGCTTACTGCCAAAACAACAGCCGCTTAAATTACACAGAAGTAGCTCTGTGTATGATTAAACGCCATTAACTTGCAATTGTCCAACTTGTCTAAATATATTCAAAAATTCATGTTACCTCATAGAAAACACACGAGGCCTCCACTGCAAAGACTACGTGGTTGAGGCTGAGGATTGCTGTTTTTATCGGAGAATTACGCGGAACACATATATACGCTCTTCGCTGACGAGCACAGCCTTGGTTGAAGTCAAGTCGGGGATACTGACTGCCTTTAGGGTGGACTTTACCACGAAATTTCGTCACTGCGGCGCTGGCATTCAACAGCTTGGTGATCAAACGGCATGTCTTAGCTGAAATGAATTTCACGTTCAAAATTGGGAGGCTACAGGAATTCTATTATCTTAGGCTTATTACTCGCCGAAACAAAGTACGCCTGATTGATGGCTGGACGGACGGATTAATTGGTTGTTTATGCCCATGTCCATCTGCCGAGTCGGTAATGCGGGGCTTAAACTGCCAAGTTAGCGTTTGATGTCTGACGTTAATAAAGATATGCTGACCAGCCATTAACGTAATTTCTCTCTCAAGATACGACAAACAACAAACAACAGTTTTTTCTTATTTTTGGATTCTTACCGATTTGCAACCAGTTCCGTCCCTAGTGGCTGGCGTAAGCAGAGAGCGGTCTGCACTCGCAGTCGGAGATACGATTCTGCAAGTTTGGGAGCAGCAATTAACCAAACAAATTAAGCCTGGGGCTATCTAATAATGGATTTTGTTTTAAGCTGTTGTTCAAACAGGTTGTTAAAACCACGACTCTGCGAATGTGCTTGTAAGAGGTGGCCTAATTAGTTTAGTGCTTAAGCACGGCTCAAGCGGCTTCATATAACGAAAACCGTGTTTACTGGAGAACCAGACGGAAAAAGGAAAGCAGTAAGACCAGTATTAAGGAAGTTAGGCTGTCATGAGAATGATCTGAGAGCGATGGGTTTCAAGAGTGGAAGTAAGAAATCAGAATACATGTGTATGGGCTGTCATTCTGAAGGAGGTACTGGTTAAACTATAAGGACCATATGCCAAAGAAGAAAAAAAGAAAAGTATGTTGGCAGTATGTCAGCTTCCAGCCAGACTCGGATGACATCAGTAAATACAGTATCTCTCACAGATGGGCCAAAGAAAATGGACAATACATTCTTCGTGCCTGGGCCTAGTATTCCTTATTCTTGCAAGGTTAGCACTTATGACTAGCAGCAAATAATAATAATAATAATAATAATAAAAGAAATGTCGTGCAAAAGGAGGCGGAAAAGAAGTTAAAAATACAAGAGTTTATGTACAGAGATAAAAGGAATGTGGAACCTGAAATGTACGATTGTACCAGTAATAATTGGAGCCACTGGAATAGTAACGAGAAGCTTAAGGAAAAATCTAGAAGCTGTACCAGGAAAACATTAGATAGATTCATTACAAAAGACAGCTATACTTGGAACATCACACACAATACGGAAAGTATTGCAATGTGAAGCTTGAAGCCTGAGTGGTGGGGATCACCGCTGGTTCAAGAGAAGTACCAGGAAGAAATGCCTGTGACAGGAGACATACATATCGTATTATAATAATAATAATAATAATAATAATAATAATAATATCCCAGCCAAAGCTGAGAAGTGAGAAATCCGATGATGACGATGGTGGTGATGATGATGATGATGATAATAATAAATTTTACATCTTCGGAACGTTGAACGAATTCTTAGTTAGATTTCGCACATTCTTTGAAAGCCCTGCTAATTAACCTACTAACAACATTAGGCCAGTAGTTTCTAAACTGCTACTTTAAGAATGACAGCCAGAGACAACTATGAGGACTGTTCTTTTCCGTGTATTTATGTAGACTAAGTCCAAACACGGCAATATGTTATGTCATTGTATCCACAGACTATTTGAAACACCAAACTAGAAATGTTGTTGGGTACACCAATGAGGACCTAAAGGGTAAAGCGAGAGAGAGAGAAAAAAAAAAGAAAAGATTCGTTCCTTCATATTTTAATCTTCTAAATACCTAACTTTTCTGTTTTAAATAAGGACTCAGTGCATACCGCGCAGAAAACACTCTCCACTTGGTTAAACAAATCCTATCTTTTAATGCTGTAAAAGGTAAAAGTACACACAGAACACTTAAAGGCAATGCTAGCACCATGTAGAATTTTTGAAATTTTAAACTTGGTGGTACGTGAAACAACCTTTAGGCTTCCAACGGTTAATATCAAAACACGTAGCTATTCAAATTTATACATTTGTCTTTAAGCCCTAATGAGTAAATTCGTTAGAATGTTTTAACTGAATCAAAACATAGGCACTGTATTGTACTCTGTCTGAAGGACTGAAAACAAAAGTTTAAGCAACTGACCTGAGGATCGCGCTGTGAGAAATTTGAAGATGAATCTCGAAGGTATTCACATGTTTACTTGGACGACAGTTAGCGAAAGCTGCTCAGTATATTTATCTCAGTATTTACCACCTTGATGCACAAAATTTGTTTCACACTAAGTATCATCACACTTAGAGGTGTGATGATACCAGAGGCTGTGTAATGTAATTTTGACCTCCTGATGATGAGCACATGTGCTCGAAACATGTAAAGGCATGAAATAAAACTTAATGTGAAACAAATTTTGTGCATCAAGTTGGTAAATACTGAGATAAATATACTGAGATGCACGGTCAACAAAACGTCAAAATCTGATCAGCATGTTATTAATCGAATCACTAAAGCTCACCAGTGAAACGAGTGTTTTTGGCTTTTCGCTTGCCCATTTTCTGCTACCTAATTACCATACGCCACACACACTTACAGCACAGCCATAGTCCGGCTGCGACACTAACCGATAATATTTAATGTCGCTTAAAGTCCATTAAAATATACTTATCAGAAAATCTTAATTGCAAGGAAAACACAGGGTAAAAACTTGCGAAAATTACTGCATGATGTAATACGCGTTGAAATGAAATTGTAGGTTTACGAACTGTATGGCTGTATTCACAGCTGAATATGGATTAAACCAAAGCGCATTCTCCTACAATATGTGGGAAATTACAGAAGAGGGGTTCCTTGTGACATTTTGTTATAAAAGGAAACTGTGCCGTGAGAAGAGAGTTATGCGTTTTCCCATATGTTAAAATGCAGAAGGCAGTTAATGTGACTGTATGAAATACACGTATCTTATGTTAAAACTTTCTGGACAAAATTTCATATGAGTTACGTTTAATGATTCAGTTCGTACCACGCAGTAAACACAACCCAGGTCCGTTTAAAAAACCAGTCAGCTAATGCTCTGTTGGGAAATGATCGCTGTTTGTTCTTACATCCATGCAAAACAGAGAAATACACTGTGTGGGCGGAACGTAGAATTTTTTTTACGGCAAAACCTAGCGGTAGGCACAGAAAGCACTGGGCTTCAAAGCGTTGATTGATTTATCCAGAAACCTGCTGAAATGATCCAGTACACTGAAGTATGGAGGTAATCAGAGATTAATGCTCACCACATATCAGTTAATGTTCGAAATGACATTTAAGAACATGACCAGAATACCTGCAGAAGGACAGCTGAAGTGAACACGTCTGAGCTCCACCAAGTCACCGCACAGTAAACACGCCTGATGATAAGAACGGTCCCGACATGTTAACGACTCCTCCACCACTGTGGCTTTACTTGCCTCACGACCGACCCGGTTTATATGTGTAATGCTACATTGTTTTCTCTGGCTTCGAAGCCTTTTCCTGAGCTGTCCGTCCCCCCTCCCTCTACCCGCCAAGCCAAGGTCCACATATGAGAAGGTACATCATAAGATATGGTGTTCGTTACCTCGGGTGTTTCTATTAGGGTGATAGTAATCTGTTTAGAAGAACCTTCTGGCAAAATTCAATTTAAAAACTTTTTTCCCCTGTTCCATCTCTGTCTGTCGCAAGTATCGGGGAGAGGGAACGTGTTCTTGCTATTGAATTGCTACAGTGGAGTTTCATTAAAAGAAACCACCCGGGGGATATTTGAATGGTGGGGGTGAGGATATCAGGGTGCGAACGATCCAAATTGAATAGACGCCTCCTTTGCCTTTCGAATTCAATTAAGGGTGCAAGTATGGGGCGTGGTTTCGGCAAGTGCAGCGATACCGTTGGTTTCGGAGGGGAGATATGGGCGGACCGCGTCTCGCCGACTGTCCAATGCGCGCGTCCCGTCCCGCGCTCCTGTCTGCCTTGCCGAGCGAGCCCCCAGCTCTCCTCTCAGTCCAGCAGTGCTTGTTGATCTTGCGTTAGCTCGCTAATTCGACCGGGACCAAGCCACTGTTTTCTCTACATTGTGAGCCTTGTGGTGAAAGGAAACAACCAGACTGTTTTCACTTAATCTCTGTGTAAACCGGGCTGTGTTGTGTGACATAATAAGAAGTTGCTTTGCGAGTGATTGCTTTCTACCACAACTTTTATCGGTACAGCAGGGCAGTAGAAATGTTTATGCTGAGGAACTTGGCCAGGGGGAGTCACTGCTAGAAATCCTGCCCCCCACCCCACTCCTGTCTCACATGTGTTGTTAATAGTGTTGATGTTTGCTGATCGGCCAACAAAGCAGCAAGCAATTTGCACCATCCGATAGGTGCTATGGAGGCCGTGTGAGACGGCACCGTGGTGCCGTTGGTCGTCACCCTGGAGCACGGCACTTACTCCGGGAGTACCACGATCAGCATGCACACGCTGTTCGGGGACCAGAATGCCTACTACCGCCACCCTGCCGCCGCCGCAGCTGCCGCCGCTGGTTACCCGGGCGCCATGTCTGGGGCGGCACATCATATGAGCGCCAGCACAGCCGGCTATCCGTACGACCAATACTCACGATACCCCTACGCTGCGACCCCGTACCCACTGAACCCTCATCAGCAACAGCTGCATCATGGGCCAGCCAAGGACATGGTGAAGCCGCCATATTCCTACATCGCCCTCATAGCAATGGCCATCCAGAACGCACAGGACAAAAGGATAACATTAAACGGCATCTACCAGTTCATCATGGAGAGGTTTCCATACTATAGAGAGAACAAACAGGGCTGGCAGAACTCCATCCGGCACAACCTGAGTCTCAACGAGTGTTTTGTCAAAGTTCCGCGGGATGACAAGAAGCCGGGCAAGGGTAGTTACTGGACCCTAGATCCTGACTCGTACAACATGTTTGACAACGGCTCGTACCTGCGGCGTCGGCGACGCTTCAAGAAGAAGGACGCCATCAAGGAGAAGGAAGAGGCCCTCAAGAGGCAGCAGCAGCAACAGGAGGGTCACAAGCGTGCCGACGAGAAGGTCCTTCTAAGCAGCAGCACTGCAGATACAAAGGTCCTGAAATCAAGTCCTGTGGAGTGCAAGCCAAAACGCGAGCCCACTGTAGAACTGAGCAATTGCATGAATAACAAGTATCAGCAGCAGGACGTGAAGCCGGGAGTTGTTGTGGACCATCACATGACGGATGTGAGCATGGACACGTCGGGGGTTGTGGGTACATTCAGTGTGGACAGTCTGATGACGGGGGGCAGCAGGGGCAGCAGTCCTCCACACCAGCAACAGCAACAGCATCTCAGCTACACTGGGACGCGCGGTGCCATGTACTCGTACCACTGCACCGGGCAGTACCACCAGGGGATCATGCACCAGGACGAGCTACTGGTCCCCACAACATCCACTGCTTCAACCCCTGGGACCACCACGACTCATCACCAGCTGGGGGCGACGCAGCAGTTCACTGGCAGTAGACACCCGGCGGCGAGTGCCGCTTGGTACAGCACCGCAGAGGTTAGTGAGTCAACTTCCGGCTTCAGAGACCTATTTGAAGCTGTACCCAACCCCAGCTGTCAGCTCGGGTTTCGCAGTACCGCAGTAGCGGCGTCTCCGCCGGCGAGCGCCGCTGCATACCGATCCGCAGCATCGTACTACCAGCAGCAAGACTGCAGCGGCCCTCCCAAGTACTGAGTGAGTCCCGCATGTTCCTCATAACTTATTCCAAAACAAGTGAGGCGAGACAATGAAAGAGACTTGTGCTATATTCATCTTACACGTTCCTTGTAGGTGTTTAGTTGTAGGGACTGTGTCGAACTTCAGCTCTGTGCATACTTGTATAGTAAGTCTGTGAAAATAATGTATGTAAATACTGACAGAGATTTTATATAAAAAGAAACTGCATCTACACCCTTTGTCTTGATTCTGGCACTGCCATGGTAATTTTATATGTCAGTAGAAGTATCATTACATCTGCAACAAACACTCCAACTTCAGTTCTTAATGCTTTGAGGCCGACTGAATAAAAAAATAAACACTAAATTATATAAGATATAATCCTTTTCTTTATAAAACTGAAAACATTTCAGAAGAGCGACCAACGTTAATAACTCAGATTTTAGTAACACTGAAAATTTCAATTACTCATGTTCAGAAGGAATGTGAAAGCTTTCGGCAGTACGACACAGACCCTATGCACTAAATTTTTATGTTAACTTTACTGTAATGTCCAGTTGAACACAACAGGCTTAACATGGGCCTAACAGGGTATTAACGCTGGTCGTTTCTTTTGAAATTCTCCCATGTCCTGTCACTAACATCATAACAATGCTGAAACGTACGTGGTACGTCACTGAATTTTACACACTGTCCGATTACAAATATGTTTCAAATTATGTTAATTTTTCCTCTTAATTCTATGAATATTTTTCCAGGTCTAACCATTCCCAAATGGATACTTGAATCACTGGGTCTTAATTTGACAGGGCTAGTACACTAATAGTCTACATACTTGCAGCCTAAGCCACAAACTACATAGTCCCTAGGCCTAGATCCACTAGAGAAAGATGTAAATTCTGCCTATAATTGTTGTCTAAAGACTCAATAACCAAGTGTTCCAGCTTAAGTTTTACTGCACAGACATTGGCCTAATTTGTATGTCATTAGTTCTAACACTTCTCCATCACTGCATCATCCTTGTTCCTTATAAATATTAATAACTAACAATGTTGTCTGTATATTTATTTACACTGAAGGTCATAGAAAAAATATATAGACCAATTAGCTTCTTACCGAAAAAAATGTTTATTTTTCAATGAAACATTTTACTCTTAGGAAATTTCATCTCAGCCTTGCAGTTCAGCCTGTTAGAGCATAAAGTCAACACAAATATTGTAAATAATTTTAGTATGGGGCCTGTATTGTTTTACAAATATTTACCCTAAAATCACGTGGCCAAACAAACACATATAGATAAGGGGAAAAAAGAAGTTTTCCATAGTCATTCCTAATTATGTGACAACTTTGCCCTTGTTCCAAGTTAGTGGCTACTGAAAAACGAACCCTTTTCATTCTCCTTCCTTCCCCGTCTGTATAATGGCAATGAAATAAGTGGATCCATTGGTACAGTACAAACTGTCGGTAACATGCATTTTGGACGTGAAAACAGCTAAACAAGCTGATAAGTCGTGAGATGTAGGGCATTTATTTATTTATTTATTTATTTATTGCAATGCGTTATATTTCCAAAGACTTAGGCTACAGTTGCAAAATATCGGGCATCAATTTTCTTACAAAAAATTTACATCAATGATTAGCACTAAACCGAGTGCCTAATCCATTCTAAGCTCACTGGAGTTAATGGGTTCAGAAACGTTGCTTATGGTAGCCTGTAATAAATACAGCAACATGATTTTTCCATATTAGTCTGAACACTTCCAGACATTTGGCTTAGAATTATTATTATTATTATTATTATTATTATTGCAAGCTACTGTTGGAGACTATAATATATGTGTATCTTGTTCAATTGCAATTAACAGGCAGCCTACTGAACCAACAATGACAAGCCTAAAATGTAGCAGACTTTAGCAAGGCACAGCATAGGTCTACAAGGACAGACGGCTGTTGCCTAATTTAGTAACATGTGTGAACTGTGCCTCGTTGGTTGCAGTTGATATGGCAGCTACCCCCCATCATAACTACCAAAATCAAAATCATCCACAATTGCTTGTGTAAGAGGTAGGTCTATATGTGAGGGTTACATGGGCCTCTTGATATACCTTGTAATTAGACACAAATTCAAATGTAAATGAGATAACAATTTAGTGGGCGGCTTCATAACATGTGATAAATTTAGAAGGGATTAGCACGTAATAGATGAAAAGAAGTTACCCTAACATCAATGGCATGGATCATCTGTAGGTAATGGATGGAGAAAATGCCGCCAGATACGGAGAGACGGAGAGTAGTTGCAAATATATTGAATAATCAGTGGCGGCCAACCGACAATAGGTAGTCCTCCAACTAGGCGATGGAAAGGCGCAAAACCCCCGTAACCTAAAAATTAATCTCTTTCTATGTAGCCTATGTTTGTGCCAAAACACACCGGGAGTCTTTGGAAAGCTCGTCTACTTTGCTAGACGCTGAGGTTGTTAATTGTGTAACGACAGGAATCGGTTTATGACTGATGAAGCGTGCAAGTTATGCAGTCACACATGGCGCAGTTAGTTACTTTAGGGTTCGACAGACGGCATTGATTGTCACACAGGCTTAACGTATACGTCACAGTCTTGCACATTTTCACCTACAGAGTGTGGAAGATGGAGTTGATCAGATGGACTAGACATGTACATACTTTCACTGTGAAAATTCTCAGTATCTGAGAAGGGGTGCATCGACGGACAACGTCAACAATATAGACGAGATTCCTTCTATCTGACAGATGGCTGTCATCCTGTAACAGCCTCGGCATATGCATACTTTCACCTATAAAAATTCTCAGTAATACCCGATAAACGGCATTCATCTTCAGTCAGCCTCGACCCATTCGCTACATAGTTACCCTCTACGAATTTTCAGTGTCTGACAGATGGCGTTCTTTGTTACAAAAAAAACCCACTCAGAATGTACATAGTTTCACCTACAAAAACTCCAAGATTTTTAACTCTGCACATGCCATGCAAAGAGACGGCATTTTTTTTTTATCATGCTGTCAAACTTCAAGACTTGTCGAACTGCACAGGTGGTCAGAGTGAGTTCTTCGTTTTATGACTCTGTATCAACTTCTGGTTTGTGACAATATGTAGCATGGTAGAAACTTAATTACCAGTCGGAAGAATCTGCTGTTTCCATTTTCAGGGTAGATGATTTCAGGCTGAGACAGCAACTTCCATGGGAACGTCGTTAAATATTTACCACGCTACAAGGCAGGTTTCTTCTCAGTCACCACCGTCAGAATATCAATTCCCACACTCTATAGAGGCTCTTAAGGAAATAAATTGTTCAAACCTAGCCATAAACAGGGAAAGCTGGCTAACATTTCTCCGGCATATCGAGGTTCATAATGGACTGTAGTTACAGTGCCATTATTATTATTATTATTATTATTATTATTATAAATACACGAAATTCAGGGATTATTTCCGGTGTGCTGCAGGTAAAAATACACAGAAAGGGACAACACATATTTCTGACTTAGATATCACTACAGTTTGTTACTAGACTCGAATTCACGAGTGAAAGAACGCGAAGCAAAATTCATTATCACTGCCTGGATCTAGGTGGATGTTAGTCTTGTCCTACAATTCTTAGCCTTTAGACGCCTAACGTCAACTATAGTTGACGTACCGCACCGCTAACCTCCAAAGTTGCATTTTATATATTTATTCAACAAATATAGGTACCGAATATTTTAAATGTGGTGTATAAGCTCCCTTTTTTTCTCTTCAAAATGCAGTTTGTTTCATAATTTTAACGTATTTGGTTCCTGTATTATTCACATTTTATATACAGGGTGGGCTAAAATTAAAAAAATAATTCCGGCGCCAAAAGGTTAATATTGCTGTCAGGTAAACAACAGTGGCAAAATTGTGTTCCAAATATTATATGTTCATCATTCGTTCTTCGTTTCATCAGTGGTCCTCATATTTGATTACAGAAAGAAATGGGCCTTCTCACTCCCTCCTCCCACTTATGTGTTACCTTGCGGCAGAGCGAGCATAAAGCACGGTAAATAGTCGATTAACAAAGCCAATCAGGGATATAGGAATACATTATATTTCCTTTTTATTTTATTAAACGTCTTAGATCCGAGAGACACATGAAGCAGGTACATGTTTATTAAGAGGTACTGTACCACTTGGGAATGACGTCAGCACATAGAAACTTAACTTCGGTTCGAATGCTTCAACTTGTTCTGCATTCTCTTGGCAGATTGTAGAAACATAGAATTGCTGTCCTGTGCTATATATTTTGTGCGCTGTCGAAACGTGAATTTCTTTCGTCGAGTTTAATTAAATACAAACTATACAGAAAAAAAATGTTCCAATGAAAATTGTAAAAAATATCTGTAGAAAGTTCTCAGGGAAGCCTTGATATTGAAGCATGTATATTTTGAGGTTACCTGGCGATTAACGCCATCTGTCAGATACGCCATTAGTGGTGAAAGTATGTATATGTCAAAGCCATCTGATGACTGATGCCGTTTTACAATCACGGAGAGAAACTACGCTCGCTGCCAGTGAATAACTGCCAGTGCAGTTGATCATCATAAAGAATTATAGAATTATATATCTGCAGGCCTCCCTCATTCTCTTTGTATGTATGTATGTATGTATGTACTTATGTACGTATGTATGTATATATGTGTATATATATATATATATATACATACACATATTCATATACACACACACAGTTTTAAGTTAGATACATCTTTAATTTTTTGAGCATCACCTACTGTAATATTAAGGAACTGCACTTTGCCACAGAGTACTTGTATTTATGGGTCTTGTATGATGCCTAAATTAATACCCATTATTTGCCTATACATACCATTAAGTAAACAATCTTGTACTCTATGAGGCAAGAGCTTAATTTTTACGTACCTTTGAGACAAACGTCAGGGTTAAAAGGACTAAATTAAGGCTGGTAAACTTCTCGGCAGAGTCGTGTGTTTGTTCTTTACAGTGCTAATTTCCATCGAAAACGGAACTCAAGACACACGGAAAAATTAACGGTTTTATATTTTGTCATGTATACAGTACGCATGCACTAAGATTGTGTGGTGTGAATCGTATTATAATACTCCTTATATCTCTTGTGAAGTTAGTTTGGGTAAACATATTTAATCATGGTTGCTTATTGTGAGAAACAGTTGAAAGCAACAAATAGTCACCAGGGGCGAGATTTTGAGCTATTTAATGTTGCACGAGGAGGCATGTATGGTTACTGATATCAAAGAGTCAAGTACAAAATATTAGTATGTAATAGCACATGTTATTGTAGCGTATTATTACCTAGGGTCCATTAAGAACGAATATTTATAAAACCTGATATTACACATGATGCTAATCCAAAGACTTGAATCGTTCTTATGATAAAAGACAACGAGATGCATTATTTCTCAAATTAATTTTGATAAAGAACTCTATATTTTTCGGACAGTTCTACTGTCCATCATCAAGAGTCTCAACACTGTATACACAGCACTAGGTATTTGTCATGAAAGTTATGTTGACTGTCGGCTAGCGAGGTCATCCTGACCTCGCTAGCCGACAGTCAACTGAAGTGGTATGACAAATACCTATTGCTGTGAATACAGTGTTAAGACTCCTGTTGATGGACAATAGATCTGTCTGAAACATGTAGAGTTCTTTACCAATATAAATTTGAGAAATAGTGCATCTCGTTGGCTTTTATTATAAGAATATATCACGATGCACTGGTCCTCTGAATGTCAAAGACGTAAATTGTATTACAGAAACAGGTGACAGTGCAGGGCTCATGTGCGATTTTTGAGGCTTAGGTTTTAGATTTTCGTGGTAAAGAAGGGCATGCTCATTTTCCAGACGAGCATGAAATTGTAAGTAATGCTTCCCACATGATTGAAATTAAAAACTGTTTGGATACTATGAAGGAGCTCCTTTTGTACAAATAGTGGGCAGAATGTTTTAAAACATTATTCAAAAAGCGGAGAGAAGAAAATTCGACAACAAAATTTCTCCATGGAAGTAAAATACGTAAATTGGTAGAAGAAAGAATTCTGAGCAGCACTACTAGTGCATCAGTACTGGTGTTCTGTTACAGCCAAATGGACTTTATGTGGAGGAGCGTGAAGCTACCCATTCACCTCCATATGGTGCAGAGTTTAGAAATCCATGGAACTATACACTCACAACCTCATAAGTCTCCATTACACGGTGATTAAATAAGCACAGGGACAATTAACCTCATCTGTGACAGGCGTGTGATTTTTGAATTCTATACAACAACGCCGATCCCGGTGGTCGCGCGGTGTAAGGCGTAGGTCTGCGGCTGCTTGTCTGCTGAGATTGTGGGTTCGAATCCCGCCGGGGGCATGGATGGATGTGTGTCTCTTGTGAGTGTTGTGTGTTGTCAGGTAGAGGCCTCTGCGACGAGATGATCACTCGTCCAGAGGAGTCCTAGCGTCTGTAATGCTTCATTGTGTGTGATCTAGAAGCCTCGTGAATGAGGAGGCCCTGGCCCACTGGGGGCTGTTGCGCCAAAAACAAACAAACATACAACAACAACAACAACAAAGTGACGACGACGAGGAGGACCACGAAAAAAACAAAGATAAACGATGTAACAAAAAGACAACTCTGGCCTATACTCTGCCTTATAGCCCAGTAGATGAATCAATATTAACAGGATAAATACAAAATTCCCAAATATATGCTTGAAGGGATCAGTAGGGTAAGGATTATGACGATAGCTTAAATTACTTGGAAGATAATTGAACCAACTTGAACTTAACATTATCCCCTGAGCTTCAAAGAGCTATTCTTTTCCATGCTCATGGTACATAGACCCCGTATGTTCCAACAGGGCTCGATGTATATTTCGGAACACACAGAGCCCTGATTTGCCAGTGTCCTACGCTGGATTGTGTACTTGCATAGTCATTCAAAATTTGTGAGGTTCGGTAAAATGATTAATATTTTTTTAATAGATTTTAAACTCTAAAAGGAGTACAGCAAGAACGGTAAACCCGCTCCACTACGCTATCTATTTACGGAAATCCTCTTCTATAAACGTTTATATGGGAGAGCAAAAGTATAATTTATATGGTTGTGTAGTGTTGCTGTGAACTGGAGAAAGCTTCTTTACAGCTTTTCTGAAACACCAAGGAGTTCTCGACTTGAGTCGCAATATATGTCATATGAAGCATGATCACGGAGCACGTTGCACGCAGACTGTTTTATACGTGAGAAAATTAAGTGGTAACCCAGCAGCGAAGGAACTGTGCAACTTTCTAATTACCTTAAAACGTCTCTTTGTTATTGCGCTGTATTTTAAATTACAAAAGTAATGAATTATGTAACACTGCACAATAAGGAATTTCACATTTTGTACTCCTCGTCTAATGTTAAGAGATTATCGAAATCGAAGAAGATGAGATGGGCATATCATGTGGCATGTGTGAGATAGAAGAAGAAACAGTACAGTGTTTTTGAGGAGTAACTGAAAGCAAGAGACCATTCTGAAGACTTAGGAGTAAATGAAAATGATAATATTAAAACGTATCATAAAGGCTATAGAAACGGGGGTTTCTGTTTCAGGATAGGGACAAATGGATGGCTCTTGTGAACAGGGCAATGAACTTCCGGGTTACACAGAACGCCTTTAATTTCTTGACTATATTTTAAACGCAGAGCTTCTCACGAAGTAACCTGTTACTTGAGGTTAGCCAGTTAGTTAGAACAGTAATGAAACTATCAACTACAGTAGTGACAGCTGCATTGACGGTTAAAGTATTGTTTTATAATATTCGGTTATCTCGCCTCCTGCCTTTTACTTCCACAAGCATTGATTTTAATGTTTTTATAACAAAGACAAACTCCGATACAGTATGTTCCTACTCCAGCGACATATTGCCCTCAGGATTCGTGTCCTCATGCCCACATGCCGGAGGGTTTGAAACACAGTCTGCCTACATAACTGATAAAATAATTTTTTCCCCTATTTTTCGGTAGATTTTTATATTCAGCGACTGAAATTGTGGTCGTGAACTTCCAAGTGATGTAATTTTCTCTTGAATTAAAAACATAGTTTAAAACTTAAGGGGGAGGGTTCAAGTTGTCGGCAAGTCATCGACGTTGTTGCAGCTACGCGACAGTTCTGCGAGGAAGCAGGATAGCGCAGTCGGTATTGTGACCACGCTACATGCTGGACTGCCCGAGGTTTGAATCGCAGCAGAGGAAAGAGATTTGTCTCCTGATCGTTCAGACTCGTTCTTTGGCCCACCCAGCTTCCTATTCAATGAGTATGGAAGTTCGTTCCCAGACGTAAAGCGAGCTTTCATGCAGCTCAGAGGTTAAACATGAGTGGCGCTGTATTCTACCCTCAATATATGCCCTGAAAGCGTGGACAGGGACGGCTCCACGTGTGTCTTACAGGCAATTTTGAGTTTACTTCATAAGCAGTTTGGTTTAGTATTGCACGAGACTGCTATTTGGTAACCAGCACGTATCGGGAATCCTTCTGAAACTTCGTCACGTACTTCGCCTTATGCATCGAGATTTTTTTAAAGTTAAGAACTGTATCAACTACTGGCATTATGTACCGCAGAATGATGAGGGTAGGTGTGAATGTGGAAGGGATGTGAGAGGAGACGTTCTTGGTAGAAGTTAAAATATTATTGCCGGTTTCGGCAGAAGGAGCTGATATAAAACGAAACTGGATATGTGTGAAATATCATCATCATCATAATATATCTCATGGAGTTGGGCCACTTGTTGACCCGTTCCGGTCTCACGTATCCAGAAGTCTTTTCAAAGGTCTACCATGATTCCTTCTGCCAGTTGGGGAGTAGTGTTTCATGTGAAATAGTACTTCTTAAATAACAGAAGTGGCAGAAGAGAAGTGTTGCGTTGAAAGACACCCTAACTACTTAAGATTTTTACATCGTCTGTGAAGTAAATGGAATGACTGGAGTATTGGTGGAGTGACACGAACGACAGAAAACCGAAGTACTCAGAGGAAAACCTGTCCCATTGTCACTTAACCCAACACATGCCCCACGTAGATTGGTCTGGGCTCTAACTCGGGACTTCGATAGGCTCTGTCTTATAGGTTAAAGCGTAAGAGAAGGCCAAGGTGGAACTCAGTTGGAAAGATTCTCTAATACGTAGATGGTGACGACAATCACAGCAATACAAAAGATAACAAAAATAGTTTCGTGTGATTTTCGGTGTTACCCGCGCGAAAGTATTCATCACGTAAAAACCTGGAACGTACCATTTAAATTTTTAAAGCTACAGATAAACCAGAATTGTATTTAACAACTTAGTTCGTACGGCATAGTAAACACACTCCGTCTCGTTTGTAAAAAAAAAAAAAAAACCAACCTGTTAGATAATGCTCTAAAGTAAAACAATTTCTTTGTTCTGAGAAACATAAAAACATGGAGAAATACTGAATAGTCAAGTAACTACTGGGTTTTATGTGTTAATGAGCGAAGTTGCCCACCAACACTTCCGTGTTAGTAGTTGTTTCTAAAAGGAAATGAAAAAGGACTAAAACACAGAATAGAATATACAACCGCAATTTATGCTCGTAAAATCTAATTCACACAGACGTGGCTAAATAAAAATCCCATCATTACGGTATAACGCTCTTTGGATTTTGCTGACTTGAAACGGAACATATTCTACCAGTTAATTAACTTATAAAAGTCTTAAGCTTGTGTTTGGTTTCATGAAATTAAGTCCAAATTTGTGAAATACACTTGACATTTTTTGACGCTTTGAATGAAGGATTTAATGGACTTCAGTGTTACCATGAATTCCTGTACTTTTGTGCAAAGGGCACAAATTGTGCTCGTAATGGAATGGCCATGTCAGTCCGTCCGTCCTTTCTTCCATCATTATAACATGGCCGTAACAAATTTCTGTAAAACTGTTGGCCGAATTTATTTATGGCGGATCCACACTCAGCACAAAACCTTTTCTAATACGAAGCCACTACAATGTCTACTTTATGTGAAAATGACATTAGTTCTTATTAAACGGTATTTCCTAAAACAAAAATGGATTTAACGTACAAAAATGCGTACCCAATACAATCATCATTTTATTTAAAATCCATGCGTCAGATCTGCAATCAGCGACTCAACTGCATGTACATGCGTGCGTGTGTAAGTAAAACATGTATTAGGGAAGCAAAAATGTCAGGTGCCAGGTCGCCGTGGCGACTATAATTTGTACGGTGGCACCCAGTATCTGTGGGTCCCAAGGATGGGAGTTGCTGCTGGTCATCATCCTGGCGCCTACAATTTGAGGTAGCTCTTATATATATGTGGCATATATGTGAATCCCTGGTTAATACGTATATATGTATGTGCATGTAATTTAATATATGCTTTTCTTCTTCTTCTTCTTCTTCTCCTCCTCCACCTTCTGGAATTACAGTTCTTAGTGGACCTTAGCATCTTCCAAAATTTGCCCTCCACTGCTCTCGGTCCTCCTACTTACGTCTCCAGGTCTTCATGCCCATATTCTTTAGATCTTCCCCAACTGACTCAAGCCACCTCGACTCGGGTTTTCCTACATGTCGAGTGCTTTCTGGTTTAAGTAGAGTAAGCTTTCTGCAAGGATCCATTTCTTGCATTCTAAAGAGATGGCCCAGCCGCTTCAATGTCACTACTTTTATCATCTTAAATACATTTAGTTCGCATCCTGTTCCAGTCTTTACAATTTAGGCAGCCATAAGCTTTGACCGGACTCAGAATGCCACATAAACTGTCCATGTGCGATTTACCTTAATTTTCGCACTTTTAGTCTTAAAGGAATTTTACAGTTTTGCTGACAATTTTTACTCCAGAAACAAACTTTCTGGGAAAAAGACCGCGGACATGTCATTTGCTGATGTTTATATTATAACAGTTCTAAATTATGCAGTAAAAGGACAGGTAACGAACGGACGAATAAATTCATGCAACACTCTTTCCCCATGCCTATTAGTGTAAATATTTACTGAAAAAGAACAGGGTTTAAACATTATGTGAAATAAAAGTTCACATTTTCTAATGCAGGTCCTGTACCGGTCATTTCCCGCGGAAATTTTGTAACGATATTTCAGATATGTCCGGAAAAGGCATGAAAAATAACAACAGGTACTGGGTATGTTTTAGCCAGTCTCACGCAACATAACACACGACACACATCCACAGTCAGGCGCATACTCAGCGGCGTAAGACTTACACAATACGACATGCTGCCACAGCACTGAGTTAATGTACGGAAATTAATCAGTGAGTCTTTTTAAAACCGGAACAGTATAGCTCCCTGAAGATGATCTTAGGATCGAAACATGTTGGAGCGATTTTTAAATGTTTTAATGAAAAAAAGTTTTACGAATGTGCATTAGTTGGTGTGCTAATTAAATGACTCTACGAAATGCACGGTGCAACGATAAAGATTGGTACTGGGTATGTCATGAAGAATAATTACTTGAATTACTGGAATTAGACATCGGGGAAAGCGGAAAAAGTTATAAAAATTTCTTGGTTTACCTTCATATCCGCGACGACAGTGACACCTACCGCGGAACTGATTACTGGAATTAGACATCGGGGAAAGCGGAAAAAGTTATAACAATTTCTTGGTTTACCTTCATATCCGCGACGACAGTGACACCTACCGCGGAACTGAATACAGGCTTCACATCATCAATTTAATAAACATAAGCCTACGGGTCATCCCCATTGTGTTCTATGAAATAACTAATGTACAGTGTGTGTGCTCGTCTAGCACAACTATATTTATTGGTAGAATATAAAATATTTTCTACATAAGGTACAACTACATGTTTCGGCGCTTGATAATGGTCATATTCAGGTTGTACATGAAATAATTATTAAGCAGTTATGCAAAACATACATGGGCTGTTTATATGGGGTAGGGAGGGGGTAAAGTAAAGATCTCGTGCCCACTTTACCCCCTCCCGACCCCATATAAACAGCCCATGTATGTTTTGTATAACTGCTTAATAAGCATTTCATGTACAACCTGAAGATGGCCATTATCAAGCGCCGAAACATGTAGTTGTACCTTATGTAGAAAATATTTTA
>Ga0123354_10004653_pt1 | contig 19542 bp, 6 predicted proteins | sample TergutLab28metaG_2_FD_97872 | JGI IMG/M metagenome (GOLD analysis project Ga0123354, IMG submission 97872) | Labiotermes labralis P4 segment gut microbial communities from Petit-Saut dam, French Guiana - Lab288 P4 | ecosystem: Host-associated > Arthropoda: Insects > Digestive system > Gut ...
CATGTTTCAGACGTTAATACGTCCATCTTCAGGAGCTAGCGAGTACTTGTTGTGTTGTGTAGGCTCTATCATTGCAGCCTACGCAACACAACAAGTACTCGCTAGCTCCTGAAGATGGACGTATTAACGTCTGAAACATGTTGAGCAATATATAATAAAGCAAGTGTGATCTAGTTGGTCAACCATTATTCAAATATCAAGATGATGCACGGTCCAATACGCATAAGATTTTGAATTGTTTTCTATCTTAATTTCGAAATGACCCAAAATGTGACCATAACCGTTTTCGGCTCGTAAAGCATTCTCTGATCCCTAGTTAGACATTTCAGTACTTTTTCGCACTGTTGTATCCTCTATTATGAACTTCCCTTTATGGTGATTTCAAGGACATTTTCTTATATACTGTCTAGATAAAAGCGTATGAGGCATTTTTTTTTTCAAATTCATAGACCATTGATAACAAATTACGAGAAAAATTAATGAAATTTAAGCACATTAAAATTATCATATCAGAAAACAACATCGCTTTTAATACTCCCAGGAACAATACATTTTTTTCTGACTTTCATTTTGGAGTCTACTAATGCTATATTATCTATGGGTGCCTGCTGCCTCATTTTAACATTAAGATTGGTAAAACATTTAGAGACTGAAAATATGAGTACCTGAAGGAGACACTCATTACACATCTCCTTATTTCAAAAGGAGAGAAGGTGATACAATTACAATGTGAAATTCTGCTTTATATGACAAGCCAAAAGCAAGTAATAAATTAGCCCTGAATTACGAGAGTAAACATGACAATTTTCTCTCTGGTCATAGCTCTAACAACACTCGGAAATGGTAATTAATTAGGATAGAACAGTGATGATATAACGATTAGCAGTTATAAGCAGAAGGAACATGAAAAAAGACGTACGCGTTTGAAGGTCGTCTACAAAGAATCATGTAAGATTTAGAAATGAATGGAGATAATTTCAGTGTTTCTTGAAATTCTTATTCAATTTATATGTTTGTAGCAACCGTTGCTTTCTGAGTTCATGTATTTTTAATATCGTATTAATGGATCAGCAAAATAAGCGCTTACATAGCTCATCTACAGACTTCCAACGTAATGTTCTGAATATTTCAGAAAATGAGACGAAAATAACAGTGTAGTTCAATTCTTAACTTTAAACTATTTCTAATTAGAGACCTACGTTTCTACAGCTGTTGGATTTGAGGTTGTGACCGTCAACAATTGTGTTTATGGACGTTAATATCTGCACTATCGATTAGTAAATATTTGCAGATGTTACGTTGGAGATCCCTCATCATACCTTCACGGCACTCCAAATAAGCTGTTCTGTCTTAGTTACGTTAATAAATTTCTAGCGGAAAATATGCCTGTTTCACCCCATGAAAGCAAATGGTAGAGTGGATGCCTAACTGCACACATTCTTAACCTAGGCTGTAGAGGGGGTGAGTGACCAGCTTCACACAAGGGTCCCTTAACCATGGGCGACAAAACCCTCGCTAGCGACAATAACGTAACTAGTACAGCAGGCAATGAAAGTGTAAATGTAACATTGAGAGCACGTTCGGGCAATCTTTGTTATCGTGGAAAAATAATAAGTACGAAGAAATTAATATTACATATCCTTAGTGTGTGTTTGTAGCCTTAGTTATCCAGCAATCTATGCGCATCCGCCATATTGTCATCTGTGGCCTACCCAGTTTAAACATTTTTCCACGTTATCCTACAAACGGTACGGTCTTCGAAAAAGAAAGTTTTTGAACTTTGTATATGTGTTTTGATTTTCTATAAAACTTTATCTTAAACACTTCTCATTCTAAGAAGAAATGAGCGAGATATGATCATATACTTATATTGGTCTTTATACAAAGTACATCTACTCCTGTCAGATAGCAATAAATTTTGAATTTTCTCTTCAGATTTTAGAAAACTACTCAAATATTAAATTTCATTAAAACGGTTCATTGGAAGCAGAGTTGTTTCATGTGGATAAAGGGACGGACGGACGGACAGACAGACAGACAGATATATACATATATATATATATATATAGACATGCCCAAGCTAATAGTCGCTTTTCGCAAATTTGCAAACGTGCCTAATATTTGTCTTCAATCTGAGACTGTTTGAGGGTCGGGTCAAAATTTTAGCCCTTAAATTATGACATTTTAGGACACGCAGCCTTTATTGTTATGCGATTATCATACCGTTTATATGGACGAAGGAAGATCTCCCGAAACTACGGTAACAGTTTCCCAGTCGCTGTAGCTTCTTATTCCTAAACACATGGATATTCGTCAAAATGAGTAATCAAAACAAGAGAGTGGCGGTTTGGAAATATCACGTACAGAGTCACTGGAGAACTACCAGAACACTTAGAAGCAATGAAGATGTTTGTGTTCGAGGATCACATTTTTAAAATGTTTAAAATAAATTGCGAAATAATTGCTGCACATCCAGATATTTTCGTAACATTAATTTACAGAACTGGATAATTTTGAAGTCAACAGATTTCATGTGTAAGATAGTAAGTAATTTTGTTTTTGTTACTCTATTTTGTACTTCGGTATGCGATGTATGTGTCTCAAAGATTTTACATTTCTTTTACTTTTTGACCGAATTTTAAAGCAAAAATATTTTATACTGTTTACAAAAAAATTATAAGATTTCAATAGTTTAAACATCTATGTCATTATGTATGTGGGGTGTAGTATAGTTTACTGTAATTTAAAAGTGCAGAGATCCTATTTATAGGATAAAATTAATGCAAATTTTTATAACAAAGTCAATTTAAATTTTGAAAATTTATAACCCTATGCTGTTCCAACGGTCTCTAAAATAAGGCGTCGCACAGAAGTTACGAACGTCTTTACGGTGTTCCCATCAGAGTCAAACTAAATAATTCCTTGAAAAAGAGTCATTCTGAAGAATCAATAACTATTCGAGGAGTTTACAGCCTTGTGTGGGTATTTCCGAGTATTATTTCCTCTAGCATATTAATTTAATTTTCTGTAAACGTATCCAATTTCACTAATTAAATAAGATAATGAAATCTATTTTGCTTATTTTGAAAAGCCTTGTAGTTTCTTAATTACGTTTCGTTTTCAAATAACCATTCACTAACACTGTAAACTCTTTATCGTGGATTCTAAATTTATTTTTTTATATTATTCGGAGAATGTTTACAGAAAATATCACTCAGAATAGACTTCTGTGGGAATCATTGTTACTGCCTTTCTACTGTGCCCTACAAGCACACCAAACAATTTGTAAACTTTCTTAGTTTGTAGCTACGAAATCATGAATATACACTAGAGTTTTATGTCAAGTGAAACGATATTGTAACCTGTTACGTGAAATTGAACAGAACTGTACAGTGAATCTAAAGCTGTTGAAACCTTATGGGGAACTCCTATTCTGAAGCGAACTATAATACTAAAATTGTCTCCTGTAGTTTCCCATTTTGAATCTGATGCTCTGATAAAGTGGCAGAACGAAAAACAATCACAAGTCGGGCAGCCGCAAATTATGCATTTTGAGGTGATTATTTTCTCACAAAATATTTATCGAAGTAACATTACAGAAAATCTCGATATCAACTGTAGATTTCATTTGTGATTTTGTGAGGCTACGTGAAGAGGGTTACTCATCACCTTTTGAGTTTTTTTTTAAGAATGTTGTTGGTTAAAATCTTCTGCTTACTTAGACGCAGTCAATCTACTCATACTAGGTAATAAATAGTTGAACAATAAAAGACCAAATTTATGTCACTAGCTATCTTATTTCACTTCTTATGTACTCAACATATTTCGGACATTAATATATCCATCATCAGGAGCTTGCGACTGCGCTGTTGAATTACCACATTGGTCGTTTTGTTCTGGGTTCGTTGTGTGTTGGAGATTTGGTGCGGCTGGGTTTCAGTGGTGTCCGTGTTGCAGGCTTCATTCTGCAACACGGACACCACTCCAACCCAACCACACCAAATCTCCAACACACAACGAACCCAGAACAAAATGACCAATGTGGTAATTCAACAGCGCAGTCGCAAGCTCCTAATGATGAATATATTAATGTACGAAATATGTTGAGTACATAAGAAGTGAAATAAGATAGCTAGTGACATAAAGTTGGTCTTTTATTCTTCAACTATTACAAAGATGCACGGTCTAATAAACATAAGATAGGTAAAAAATATTTAGGATGTATTTAATTTCATAGAGAATGTCCATTGTGATTGTAACAGACTGTATTATACATGAAACTTAACTTGTTTTTAAGAACCAGTTTACATGCGAAAACGTTATTATTATGTGGATAAACACAAAAAAATTTGGTATTATTTTGAAAAGTCAAACGTCCTTTTTTTTAACATAACGTATTCAAAATCGTACCTGTAAGAAAAATTTCCTTCTGAAAGAAGCAGTTCAGAACTGGACGAAGATAAAGTGATCTAGAATAGCACTTTCTGATAGATTCAACTCAATACGGACTTCTTCTTCTTTAAATATGATGAAGGCAAGAGATGATTTGGTAACACACTGAGGAACAGCTTCAGACAATGGGCAGGCTATAACACAACAAACTCTTAGTGGTTAATTAAAGTAAGAAAATTTGTCATTGACTGGGCCACAATTCACTTCACTGAAATACTTCTAATTCCTTGGTTAATTATTTATTTGGGTTAGTCCACTAATATTAACAGAGAATTTAAAGGAAACACTGCTACTCCATCTGCGTGGAGTGGGAAGGACCCTTCTTGTGTCTACGAAGTTCAACAAACCGTAAAATTTAGAAAGTAACTTAAATAATGTACTGATTCTTTGAGTCATGGATCCATTCTTCCAATGCCAGATGAGCATTTACACATCTTTAGAGGTATTTTCTTTAACAGTCATTTTAATATTGTACTCACATATACGGGAAAGGTATAGCATAGTCGGTATGGCAACTCGGTACGGGCTGGATATTCCGGGGTTCGAATCCCAGAAAGACCGAGGTTTTCCTCACCCATTCATACCTTACCTGGGACCCAATCAGCCTCCTGTAAAATGGAATGGATGCCACTTTCTGGGGAGTCACGCGGCCAGGGAGTGGCTTTGACCAACCATTTTATCCAGCCCCGAGGTTAAAGTGGTTAAAGTACAGTTTTACTTCCACTGCTCCTCTGGGCATTCATGGTCTGTGCTAGGGTGAAATTTTCAATTACTGTACCTTTCATCTACGTCTAGTATTCCCAGATATGAATGCAGTATATAGATAAAAGGAAATTTGAGTTGGGATTGTACAGCCTGAAGCGATTACACCGAAACGCACTGTAGCTTGACTGGTAAAAGTATAGAGTGAAAGGTGTTATACGAACATGAATGTGTCGAGCTGAGTGGTGGGTCGTGTTGTGTGTTGCAGCGCTGGTGTCTTGTTAGGGGCAGCCATGTAGCAGGCTATGAAGACGGTGTGGAACCTCCTGCTGCTGATCGCCTGCTGTCCGAGCTCCCTCGTCACAGTAGGTGAGTCCCTGCACATAAAGTGAAAAATTACTGCAGTTTGTTTCGGAGTCTGACTGCGTTTCAGTTATTATTACACAGAATGATTACAGAACGTCTGAATTTAAGCGATGAAGTTGCTGGAATTTGCTTGTCAGTGCACAGATTCGGATGTCGGTTCAACATCGCCTGTTCCGACAGGTTATTCTACGTTTTCGCACAAAAATATACTGGGAACGTATTAAGCAACGTTGTTTCCTGGCAGCTTTATTTAAAAATGACAAACAATACACTTCATTTCAAAATGTGATGAAAGGTTTCTAAATGTATGATAATATTTCCTTAATAATCAATGGACATAATGAAGTGTATAAAGTTCATACACCAACAAATGCACCATTTATTACGCTTGACAAAGTTTTAAAATTTACATTAGACATCACTTTAATTGCTCCTACATATTTCGGTGTAGGACCATCATCAGGGAGCCTTCACTAGAGCCGAGCTAAAGTTATGTTAAGATTAGGTAAAAACTACGTCGTTATATGTTATGCGGTGGTGTGCCAGCATGTCACAGGTACGGTGTGTGTACTGTGCACTGTGTTGAGTGGGAGTTGAGTGGGACTCAACACAGCGCACAGTACACACACTACACCTATGAAAAGCTGCCACACCACCTCATAACATATAACGACGTATCTAGGAAGTGTGTCATCCCCGTTGTGTGTGTGAAACTTGGAAAATGGTATGTAGTCAAACACAACTGTGTCACATGAGGTTTATTTAATGACTAAATAATGAACAACTACATGTTTCGGCCTTTACTGGCCATATTCAGGTTGTCTTGGGGGAACTTCAGATATTGCTATAAGCATGCGCGCGCACCTAGTGTAGAGATCTCTACATACGGGCCTTATTACCGAACCAAAACAAAACAAAAAACAAAAACAGGAGTCAAATAAAACAACACCAAATCAGTTACAGTAAAATAGATACAGAAAAATAAAGATATTGTGGGGGTGTGCTCGGCAGGTATGGAGTTCTGTAGTCGTGCGGAGGCCTGTTCTCTGTCTTTCTCCTTAATTATGCTGCGTTGGGGGGAGGGGGGGCTTGATTGGCCATGGGTGCGAGGTTCCCTTGCCTATGGTCCTGGTGTTAGTGTGTTCCTGTTCTTTTCGGTTATATCCCTGGTGGGTGTGAGTCCATATGGGTGGCGGTGCTCGCTGATGTTGTGGCCATGTGCTGTATCTCTGTGTGTAGCTGGTTCATTCACTGTATTCACTGTCGGGTGTTGTTATACTGTTGAATGGGTATTTGGTTTAATGTGTGTGGCTGGTTCTTTCACTGTGTGGTAGGTGTTACTGCAAGGTACTTGATTAACTATTAATTGGAGTTATAATACGTATGGTCATTTCAATACAGTAGGGGTACTGTGTTATTTACACTATATGTGCGTACTGGCTTGTGACACCGTTGTGTTTGACTACATACCATTTTCCCAATATAACAACGTAGTTTTTACCAAATCTTAACCTAAACATAACTTTAGCTAGACTCTAGTGAAGGCTCCCTGATGATGGTCGTACACCGAAACATGTAGGAGCGTGTCAAAATGATGTCTAATGTAAATTTTAAAACTTTGTCAAATTTAATAAAGGGTGCATTTGTTGGTGTATGAACTTTACGGATAATCAAAATGCACGGTATAACGATAAAATTAATAATGAAACGTATTACATTTATTAAAAAAAATGAATACCTGATAATTTATTAGAGTAAGTGAGGTTAAATGCCATTTCAGGGAGGGATGTTAGTGCTTTTAAAAACAATTAAATGAGGAAGATAAGGACATTCCCGTACAGTCCCATTAAAAAGAAAATATAGCTAGTTTTTATGGTAAATACAGAGAAGTCCAAAAGAAAAAAGAACACAAAGCACTTACAAATAGTTCAATTCAAAAATGCATAAGAAGGGCAAATAGCGCCCAAAAGCTGTACAAGAACAGGAAGCCACAAATTGATTACTTCAGTTTAGATGTACCGAAGTTTGCATCTCGCAATTAACATGATCGTTAAATTTTATGTTATTCATACCGTCAATTTTCTTATGTTCCATACTTCATACCAACAATCTGCACTAACTAAAGTACAGTAAGACAGACCGTAAACACGCTTCATATTAAGCGTCAACTCCTAAACGTTTCGATCAGGGAGTTTATGAACACCAACTACTCGGAGATCCAAAATTAAAATTCTCAAAATGTTATAAAAATTCTCGAATACTTAAGAACAAGTCAAAGTTCACATCGCTGTAATGACAACATACAATAATGAACACATCCCAGGAAATACAAACAACAACGAATGTGTAACCGAAGATATTCGTCACTGTATGCTGTTGTCATTACAAAAATATAGACTTGTATTTGTTAACACGTAACGTAGAATTTTAATATTTTCAGGCTTTTAGTTTTTATGATGTAAATGAAGGCAATTAGCACCTGAAAAAGTGTTGGATTTACGACTGTTTGTTGTTAATAAACTCCGTGACGATAGGAACCGAAACATTTAGGAGTTGGCACTTAGAATGAAGTGCGTTTTGTGACGTGTTTTATTTTAATTTAATTAAAGTATTTTTTGGTCTAAAATATTGAAATATGACCAAATACCCAAGAAATGGATCATTAGATTAATTGCTCCCATTTGGAAGAAAGCAAATGTTCAACATTTTGGAAATGACAGTGATACATTCTGTTTAGCTCTGAAGAAAAACTGTACACAAAGACAGGTACACAAAGAGTAAATACTGTACCTTACTGTGCTTTAGGCATGTGCCAGAACGTTTGTGGAAGGATGGCTATTTACTGGTGGTATCATAATTATTACTCGACTAATTGAGAACCTGTCGACTCTAATTACTTCTGAGCTATGCGAAGGTTGTAAAAGTTATTAGATGCTAATTCTGGCGAGTAATCATTAGGAAACATATTCCACAATACTAGATAAGAGTGATGAAATTCTTGTATATACTGTATAGCAATACGTGTTGAAAAAGATTGAAAACGGCGAAACGTTAAAAATAAGAAGGAGAGTAGAAGTAGTGTCGCAATGCCACCACATTATGTATGGAAAATATTGTGAGATATTGATTAAAAAATGAAGGGGATGCTTCAGAGATAAACAAGAAAATTCTAGGTGAATGTGGACCATATTCCTTCGTCTAGTCCATAGTGCTCCAATCTTTCGGAAATATTTTCTTCCATTCTAATTTTCAGCTTGAAGCATAGAAGAAGCTTTGTGGGAAGGAAGAAGGTCATAGATTTTTTAAAATAACCTATTCCAACATTCTTTTATTAAGCAAACATAAAATCTTCTACCAAGAAATTGATGTTTATAGATCTTCTTGAATGAGTAGCAGCAGATATTAAAAACCAAAAACACTATGAGATATGGTCTTATAGTACGAATATATTAGCACTTCAAGGCTTAAAACTGCAAATCAAAACCTACTCTAGCAGACCGTACATTTTGATGGGCCACTTTAAAAGCTGGAAAGTTTTTCCTCGCAAAATGACGAATGTTTACCTCTAACTTCGCTGTTGCTGGTGGCCTAGGCTTAACAGCAAACTCAGAATCAATACACATTAGGCTTCTAGTTTAGGCCATAATATTTGCAGCACCTCCACATGTAGAGCGGTAAGAACGACGAAACCCAGGGATGTTATTATGTATACGTAATGCATTAGATTTTTTAGCAAGTCTGTTTTCCTTTACCTTCGTTCCAAGTGCCCGAAACGAAAGATTTACCACGTTGGGATCAAGATAGAATGTTACGATTCTTTATTAGTTTGAAGAAAAAATGCAAATCCAGTTTAAAAGAAACAATATAATATGCCAAATATATCGGTTCCAAGTAAGTTAACGTGAAGAAGATAATCCCTGAGAAAGCTACATTTACAAAATTGTGTAGGATATCTGTTTTCTCTAAAGCTACGGTAGAAGAGTGAATAAAATCCCATCTTATGATAAACGGAATCTATTTTATCCTCATAAGGTATGACGTCACAATGGTTGATTTCCAACTACCTAAAAAGGACGGCTTAAAACTGTTTTTTATTGATAGGTTGTGCTGAAAAGACTTTTTACTTTTGGATTTCAAACATAAGACTTTAATTTTAGCAGTAACAGAGAATGATATAGTAGATTGACTGTCCACTTTGCCATAAGCTGTGGCTAAGAATTGGATTTTCAGCTGTTGAAAACATTTTTGTTCAAATTCCAGAACTTACGATATCTGAGTAATTCACAACCATTTCATAATAGATGAAATATTGAATCCTGCTGTTATGATGTTAAAATATTACAAACTCGAAAGGCTAAAATTTATGCACCTGTTACGTTATACGATACCACACGCACCTACTGTACAGTAGTATTTTCTTTGCCGATGTTCAGAATGTTACATTCAGCGGTTTACAGTTTTATTAAATACGATTTGTAAGAAACACAACTTCATAATTAAACCTCTAAAACAGTGGTTAAAGCTTTAAAAGAGTGAGCAAATTAGACCAAGATCGGTCACTGACAACAGAGTAACTGAACAAATGTATGAGCTGGTCTACGTGCGATGTAGTTTATGGGGTATAAATAATGAAGATGATATTGATGCATATAAAAATCTACAAAGGATTCGGTACATATGTGTAATAAATACGTGTGCGTGTGTGTGCGGGTGTGTGTTTGTAGCATCCGGCACATATTGTAACAAGCAAAAAGAAAGTTTTCTGCAAAGTACAAGAGATTAAATTAGTACCTAATTTTCCATATTGTGTGATAATTAGTCTTACGAGTAACAAATAGCATGAAAAAACAGCTGAGACAGCAGAGATTCAAATTTTGAAGACAGTTGCAGGTGTATATTGTATGACTATCATAATAAGGAAATACCTGAAAAACACAATGTATATACTTAAATATTTATGTTTGCACCGTGCATCAGTGACGATTAAAACACCTTCTTATCCAACAGATGCACAAATATATAATTCGTAGATATAATTAAAATTACTATAAAATATTTTAAAATATTTAAAATTGCTCCAACATATTTCGGTTCAAAAGGGATCCATCATCAGAGAGCTTTATACAATGATTGGCTAAAATTACAGTAATGGTTCTATCGCGTCCGTTGACGTGGACCTAGTCGGTGTTATGGCAGCATATTTGCCCGTGGCGCGTGTGTGTGTACTGCACAGTCTAGAGAGACAGTGCAGTGTTTTAATATATATACTTTAAATTAATTAACTGTAAATAAGAGGACAACGCGGTGGCGCGGTTGATTGAGGCACTGCGCTACAAGCCGGAAGGTCCAAGGTTCGATTCCTGATGGCGTCATTGGAATTTTTCATTGACATAATCCTTCCGGCCGCGTTACGGCCCTTGGTTGGCACAGTCTGTAACAGAAATGAGTAACAGGAATATTTCTTAGGGGTAAATGCGGCCGTTGTTTTGGACTGACAACCTTACGACTTTCATGTGCCGATTGTCTTGAAATCTGGGAGCCACAAACTCGTGGAACCCTGAGGAATTGTCTAGGCCTGTAATGGGATTGCTTTACCTTTACCTTTACCGTGCATTAGATGTGCAAGAAGACACAGAATCCAGTAAGAACTAACGATACACTTACTTCGAATTTAGCACATAAATAAATTTGAAAGGCGACAGGAAGATAGTTCGAAACAGGAAATGTGGAAGGACCAAACTTCATGTGGACGAAATAATGTTGGGTTGGTTTATGTACTGTTGCTGCTGATGAAGATATTCAGAACACATAAAAGTGAAGATCTTTACTATTATTGGCCACGTCTCCATTAGACAAATCCATCTCTTAAGTCTGTATATAAAAAAAAAATACCGAAACCACAAGTAGAACTTTGGGTAAAATTCAGCATTCTTTTATGTTGCAGTATGTCATGAACATTGTGCGTTACGTTGTAATTGATTTAGTCATGCATTTCCACAGGTATTAAAACTCTAGTCAAACAGACGTTTCAAGACATAAAGTGGGTCAAAATTTATTCTCAGAATTTTTCACGGTACAGCCCTAGTGGTGCTGATGTGTGACGGCGCATTCTTCTGTCTTTATAACCTCAATTTACTAAGAATAAGGAACTCAAGCTTTCCTTCCAGACTGTAGGGAAAGTTATCAAAATATTTTTGTATATAAGGGTCTTCAAGATGAAAGGGAAGTCGGTAGTTGAATGAAAAAAAGACTCTCTGGCCAAAACCATAAGAACGCTGTTTTTTAAATTAGGTTACGAGAAGTAATTGATATTAATATTTGATCCGTATTGATAAATTGCGAAATAAAAAAAAAGTTTCAGAACATATGTTCTGGAGGAAAACCTTCCACTATTTTAACATATTTAACTCTACTTCCAAGTACCTTATTAAACAAATCTGTAAGTTCCTGAGTACAATAAACACGAATTCAAGTTACTGTGTAGAAATGTAAATAAGAAATGAGAATTTTGGGGTGAGTCGTGTATAGATTTCAAGTGAAGTATAATTACACATTTGTTAAAGTTTTGTGTTTGAAGTAAGAGCCCGAGTTGTCAAATTTTTAATATATCAAAATTTTTTATAGATAATAAAAGTGTTGAAGAACACAGGACTTTGTGTTAAGAAGTTCAGTGAAAGGAACAAAATTATGTTACAAGCAGATTTACAAGGTTTAATTTTCTAATATTATTATTTTTATCGAATATTGAGAGATCAGGTGGCTGATTGAAGTACCATGCGTTGTTGTAACCAAGAACTATGTAACAGTCTGGTCGACAGTAAAGGAATGAAGGTTTCTGCTTTGGAGATTTGAGCATAGGTGGGATTAAAAACTGAATTGGTTCTTAAAATCGTCGCATGAAGTTAGAGACTAGTGTCATCAAAATAATGAGAGTCCACAAATTCTTGTTCTTATGAACGCGCTCAGGAATTCTGGTTAGTAATTGAGGGACCGCGCAGGCTACCCAATTGTTTATTAGCTTCTGTGCAAATGGTTAAAAACAGCAACTAAGTGACAAGCCATACCGAGGAAGGTATGATACTGTCAATCTCTACACGATCACCCTTCGTAACTTTGTTTTCCCGACGCGCTCAGTCTGGTAGGTGATCCTCTTTCAGGAAACGGGTTTGGTTCACCGAATCACATACAGTTTTAATTATTTCTTTTTTTTTGTTTTATTTGCTCAATTTATTCTTCATATAAAATAATGGAGCGCTATATCCAGTAAAACAACTAGATCATTTCTAGGAAACTGACACAGACACTTTTCTGAACTCCTCCCTACACCACACTCGTACGCGACTGAATTCGCACTGGACTGCTAGCGTCCTTTATCAGCTCGTAACTTTTTCTCATTTAAATCTCTCCCCTCCTACCTATCACCAACGGTCCTGAATATACGTTCACAGATTAACTTACAACGCATGGCCATGAACCGTCCGTAACCGACGCCAGCAATCCTACGAAACAACTATACTAAAAATGATCGGCTACAGTTCTCACGTCGGTCACTATAAATAACTATATATATATATCTGCCTTCCAAAATATGATGCGGTGGTTTATGAACAATTTACGGAAGTTTCAGAGACATTACCGCCTACATCTGTCGTTTCCACATTGAAGATAGGCTCCACAATTACCTTCAAGTTCGCGGTAAATTTCTGCCACACTCCATGCAGCGGTAACATTCATGGTTAAGACGGCCTGATATTTCCCACTTCATTTTCTTGAAAAAAAGTCTCTCGTTCCACGAAATAAATATTTTCTTATTGGAAGATTTCTTCCGCCTTCTGTGATATCCATACACCCCGTACACAAATATGTTATTACTGTTGACAATTAGATATGGTGGACAAAACGTCTGTGCACCCGTTTCTTTGTCGCTCCTAAAGGCAATTTATAGCCACTGGCTGCAAGTGTATTTTCCTCTACTTATTCCGCTACACATTTCTATGATGCTTTAAACTCTATGTGATAAACAATTCGGCAGTGAAGGGAATAATCTCAATACCTTCTATTATTTTCTACAATACAAGGGATACTTTCTGTGAAAAGATATTTTATATGTAATTTGTATGAGAATTTGGACCCCCATTGGTTTTCAATTAATACTACCGACATGCAGAGGTATGGTATTAGATACAATATTAGACACAATATTAGATACAATATTAGATCTCTGTGTTCGATAAACCATGGAACGTGCAGCCTGTACAAAAACAGCATGAACCAGACGATTGATATATCACTGTAGTAAACAGCCCTTTAAAATATATAAATCTACAGTCATTCGCTATTTGTTTCAAAAAGAAAAGAAAATGATTTATGAATAAGAGATTTACAAATGAAGGACACAGTGATTCACTGTGTGAAGTAGCAACCTGGTAATGCGCATGTCAACAACACGTATTCATACTTAGGTTACTTAGGATGTTCAGTTCTAAGTAAAAAATAACTGAAATGTTAATAAGCCACAGATTTCAGCACCGACAGCTTTAACTTAAATGTAAGATGTTCCAATATATACACTTTGTTGCCTTTATTCTAGGTTGAGGGGGGGAGGGGGCGGGGCGGGTTCGGGATCGAGGGGTGTTCGTAGCAAAGGTGTGGCGAGATGAAGTGTTTCCTTTAATGGAATTATTGCGTGCAGTTATCCCAGAGCCAGCATCCACTTCACCAATGCATCCACAAAGAAAGGCATTTACTGATTTTTGCTAATTTATTTCAGGCAAACAATATTATGTCATTAATTCAATAAAATGTGCTGACAGTTATGGTAGACTGCGGCAGGTGAAAGCGATCACTTCATTCGTATATAAGAATCTTTAAGTTTAAATTGACACCTGAGACTCTTTTATCAACTAATTCGGAGCTCCTAATTTTTTTAGTATGCCTATGGATTATGATAAACACCTAGTGATACTTTTTTTTATTAATATCTTAATTTGGAATATAAATTTTTTTATGGGAGGTACAAAATTTTGCAAGATGATCAGACAACGTGTCCTTCTGACTCCGATAACGAAAAGAGTGGTTTGTATAAGCACTCGCGTCTTCGGCCTGCTCTACAAAGAAATCATCCTCCCTAGTGCTGAAATAATCTTAATGACCGAAACGTGAATTTCAAAGTTCAGACTAACTGGCTAAACCAAACGGCGCGAGATTATGCTCTAATTTGTGTTCAGCGAGGCCTACCTTGCATTAAACGAGTATATTTTAATGGGCTACTGTGTAACTTTCCCTAGGATGAATAATGACAGTAAAAAGGTTCTAGCATGGGATCTCACAAACACCTTTACGTTTCCCTTCACTTTGAATCGATATGTCTCTACACTTCTTCCAAACAACCTTCTCTCCGAAGCCCGAAGTTGTAAACAATTACCCCGGTTTGTATGCCAAAAAAATTATTACATCTCGTAATCGACATGTTCAGGATTTGAAACCGCCTTCAGGTTGCAACTTCGGAAAAATTATTTTTAGTTAAATTCGTATGGTTCGGTGTCGAAATCAGTAACACGCAATTCATGTAATTAACTCGCGCGCAGATAATCACAACCAGTGGCTTTTCTCCGGAACTTGCTACCGCCTGAACAAAATCTCGTCTTAATTTTCAAATTCTAACTATACGTTGTGCCAAACTATTCAGAATTTTGATTGGTCTACCAAAGTTTATGCAGCTTTCTGATTGGGTATATCTAATTACGTTCTTGTGGAAACAAAAACCCACAGAGCAAGACTCGAGAACTGTTTAGACTCTAACTACAATTTATAAATATGTCAAGGGAGATTGCTCTTAATGAGTTTAAATTCACATTATCTGATTTCTTGCATGAAACCCACAAAAGTTAGTATTAAAAAATGGGTGGAAAAGAGACAATCGGATTGGATAACAAACCAACTAGATGCCACTTTTGTGTAATGCTTTATTTTCTCCTTTATAAGTTGCTCAACATGTTTCGGGCAACTATGTGCCCGAAACATATTGAGCAACTTATAAAGGAGAAAATAAAGAATTACACAAAAGTGACATCTAGTTGGTTTGTTATCCACACTGAATTACGATGCACGGTCAACCACATATCAGATAGACAATAGGAGGTTTATTTCTCCCAAGTAGAACGCAGTGGACTTAACCAAACACGTGAATATCGGTGTTTAATTCCTCGCCCTCCCCCCCAAAAAATTAGAATGTGCTCTTGTTCACATAGGAAGAAGTATTCTATCTGTGATTCGAATTTACTTCGTCGGTAACAAGCTGAATCACGACTGTGACTCCAGATTCTTGTGCCATCTGAGGCAAAGCGCCTACTCGAGGCAAACTGCGAGAGTCAAATGTGGAAAATCTCCACCCAGGCGGAACAGATCAGTAATACAACTGATGTCACTCTGCTGCATGACATTGCACAGTCACACATGTCATAGGACATCACACGACCCAACATGTACACAACGTGGAAGTGTTGTATCCAATCTCTGTAAAGTACATGACGTACAAAACAAGCCAGAAATAATGTCGAACGCCAGCTGGTTTGGATTTACATCAACTGAGCAACCAGCATTCATAAATAAGTAACTTAATATCAGCGCCAGATCGTGACTACCTGGCGACAGTGCCATGACCTAGGTCATCCGCGGTGTGATACCTTGTACACTGAAAAATGGCAACCTTTGGTAGAACAGAACAACATCCATGTTGGTTTACCCTAAAAATGGGAAAGTAATTTCATCAGAAACTAAATTATACGCCGTGAAAACTCAAACATTCCCACCTTTAAGTATGAAGTTTTAATTAATTTTCAAAAAAAGGAATGAGTACGAGAGACAATAGGCACTCAGACAGCAAGTATTGTAGCTTTCTCAAAGTCCTACATTTTCTGACCATGAATTAATTATGATCCCTTTAAGATCGAACAACAAGATAACAAGTAAATAGCGAAATGGAAAGGATTTAGAAGGAAGCGATTTCGAACTTACGTACTGTTTTCTCTGAGAAAGTAAAAAAAATCACCGAAAAATTCGCTTAAGGGAGCAGGTGTTCCAAATTAGTGTCAATTTGACTTCTCCACAAAACCGCTCAGCTAGTCTGATTTATAACAAATCACTGCAGTGTGACCCTCAGTTGTGGATCCGTACTTCTTTATTACATTACACAGAATTGTGTTTAGCTGTCCGTAAAATGTTTTTTAATAATCAATAAAATTAGTGTAATGGCTTAAGGTGTTTCAAGTTTCATGTCACAACTTCAAAAGAATACATATTAAAAAATCTTTACTTTCTGTTTGAACAATTTGGTGCACGGAGGGCAGGGTAGAAATTTATTACAGATCGATTTTCTACTTGTAGCCATTCATTAAGTATAATTTTGCCTGTTGTTTTGTATGGGTGTGAAACTTGGTCATTGACATTGCGGGAGGAAAGGAAGCTGAGGATGTTTGAGAACGTGGTGTTGAGGAGAATATTTGGACCTAGGTGGGACGAGGTAACGGGGGAATGGAGGATATTGCATAACGAGGAGCTAAATGATCTGTACTCTTCACCCAATATTGTTCGGGTGATAAAATCGAGAAGAATTAGATGGGCTGGGCATGTGGCGCGTATAGGTGAGGAGATGGGGGTATATAGGGTCTGGGTGAGGAAACCGGAGGGAAAGAGACTACTGGGGATATCTAGGCGTAGATGGGTGGATAATGTTAGGATGGATCTCCAGGAGGTGGGATGTAGGTATATGGACTGGATTGGGCTGGCCTAGGATAGAGACAGTAGGCGGACGATTGTGAGTGCGGTAATGAACCTTCGGGTTCCGTGAAATGCGGGGAATTTCTTGAGTAGCTGCAAACCAGTTAGCTTCTCAAGAAAGACTCTGCACAGTGAAGTAAGTAAGTATGTAATGAAGCCATTCAAATAGTCTGTAGTTCTTCTGAAATTGAACACTACGCTGAGCAGAAGTATCAGTCTTCCTTTATTTATTCAGAATTGTTCAATCTTTAACTTCGAATTGATTAGGTGAAGTTTAACTAAATACACCTGCATCGCCACGCTCTATCATGAATTCAGAAAATCAACTCAGTTGAGGTAATTTTCTACTCTTCACTTTTTGTGCCCTTGGTGTTACTTAACACAATGCCCTTGCTGTCTCGACAATCCATGACCAATCTGTTCGACACACTAGGTTGCAGGAAAGTGCCTGGAACGTTAGGAAACTCCAGCATGCTTCGCGATGACTGATTACCTACTACACAGCTGCTGACAACAAGTTTGTCACTTAACGGGGTGGAGTAACATGGATTTTATCACATGTTACGCCCCGAACTAAACAGAGTTTCCACCACACTTGGGCAGATCTTGTCACTTCCTCATAAACATTGTTCTGTCGAGATCAGCGGACGTCCACCTAAGTGTTAGTTGCGTGCGGAAATTTTATTTGGTGGTTTTTATACATAACGAAGCGCAGTCTGTGACATGATTAATATATGCGATATTATATTTTGTAATCATGTAGATTCCTAAGAAATAAAACTGGAGACAGGTTTTTGATGATGTTGAGACAGGCGCAAAACTCCCTACGAAAGGAAGAAAATATCGCAAGAAATTTGTATGATTTACATATCCTTGTTAAAATCAATTCGATATTTTTTTATTGATACTATCGAAAAGAACTACAACGGGGCACAATGAATTGTAAATTGCGATAATTTCAATGAGTGTGTTATTTGTTTGATGTGACGTTTTATGGAACATGGCTTATGTAATAAATATTCATTAACGGATTTTTTACAGATATAAATATTTAAGTGTAGATATTAAATTTTGATGAAATGCTTCCGAACTTTAACTGGAATTCCTTAACCAAACAATCAGTAATGCTGAACACTGTAAAGCTTTGTTACTAGTACAAGAGTAAGCGAAATTATTTTCTACGTTCACTTTTATATGTTAGAGTAAGTAAAGCTTCACGATTGCACTTTATTTCCTGTCATTGCTCTGACATCCATTTGCTTCAGGATCTATGAATACGTGGTGGCCGTGAAGTCACCTTACCTCCACTAACTTGTATCTAGTACATGTACCTGCATGGTATATACAGAAGAAGTAAGGTGTCTTGGTGGTTGTTTATCCGTGCATCTTCCTCATGAGTTAGTGTGGAATGCCAACTTGATGCAACAAGGTAATTTTTTAAATATATTCTTAGCTCGACATATTTCGGGTATATACGCCCATCATCAGGAGTATTAGATGTTGATTTGCAGCATATGGTTTTCTGCACTGGGTTTGTGGGTGGGTGGTGGTCTTGAGAGCCGCTGCGTGGGTCGTGTATACGGTGCGGATGGTGTGGTCAATGGGTGTGGGAATTAGTCACATTTGGGGAAGAATGACAGTCCAGTATGACGATAAATGTATGTGCCAAAGAAAGTTTACGAATGGGTGGAAGGTTTCAAAGGAAGTAGACCAGTGTTGATTCGCGTCCACCCGCGTGTAATCCTGATAAGTCGCTCTCCTGATGAATAGAAGAGCCTTGCATCATTCCATTAATGTTAACATTAGCCAATCCTTCATATCGTCTCGTCGTATTCCTCCACTGTGTATTGACTAGGCGTGTCTCGTCATTAGAAGGCCGGAGTAAATTAAGAAGCAAGCATTTTTAATGTTCCCGAAATACTACAGCATTTTGAGACAGTGGGTGAACAGGTAATTAACAACATTGACATAATATGTAGATTGTGTCCAAGGACCATTATTAACGAGGTTTTAAAGTTAAGTATTAAATTGTAAGGACTTTCGTTAATGAAATATACAGGGTTTTTTTTCGTAAGTCCGTGAAACTTATTAGAAAACTGGCTGATGCCACGGTTGGATGAGGACAGTAATGATTACATCTTTCAACAAGACGGCTCTCCGGGTCACTACAAAGACGTGCGAGGGTATCTCAATCGAAACTTGCCACAAAGGTGGATAGGACGCACAGGAAAAGAAGATGACGCG
>Ga0123354_10004655_pt1 | contig 19539 bp, 18 predicted proteins | sample TergutLab28metaG_2_FD_97872 | JGI IMG/M metagenome (GOLD analysis project Ga0123354, IMG submission 97872) | Labiotermes labralis P4 segment gut microbial communities from Petit-Saut dam, French Guiana - Lab288 P4 | ecosystem: Host-associated > Arthropoda: Insects > Digestive system > Gut ...
CAGCTTGCGTTTTGGTCTTTTTCGTTCATGGTCTTGCTCCTATTCGCGTTACGTTCAGTTACGCCCCCCCGCTGTCAAACGAGGAGGCAGCCAGCGGGTTGACAGACCGGGAATAGGAACCGGCGAGCCTTGCGGCTCCCCACTGACTGCCATAGAGCAGGCAACAAAAAACCGCGTGTGGCGCGGTCGTTGCGCCTATTCGTTTCCGGGCTGTCAAACCCGTGCCTGATCTCTCAGGCAGTTGTGACGCTACGCCCGTAAAATGGGCATGTCAAGTGCTAGATAGTCCGGGTTGATCCGATACCGTCCGTTGTTGTCTTGCTTTTCGTAATCGAACGATTACAATACAAAGCATGTACACAGTCAGAATGCTCCCTGAGTTTGCAGAATGGCTTTCCGGCATCAAGGACGGCATGACTCACCGACGCCTTGCACGCCGGTTGAAGAAGGCAAGCAATGGAAACATTGGTGATGTAAAGCCCGTTGGGGGGAACGTCTGTGAGATGCGCGAATTCTTCGGCCAAGGCTGGAGGATGTACTACACGATGCGCGGTAGCGTGCTGATAGTGATGTTGGGGGGCGGGGACAAATCCACGCAAAGAGCAGACATTGCACGCGCCATTGAACTTGCCGCAACACTGGAGGATTGAGCCATGACCAAGAAAACCAAAATATCTGAACTGCCAGTGTTCGACGTGACAGAACACCTTACTGACGATCAGGCCATTGCAGAATACCTTTCTATCGTGTTGGAAGAGAATGACCCCGCCGCGCTTGCTGAAGCCCTTGGAGACATTGCCCGCGCCCGTGGCATGACCGATATAGCAAAGGCGTCCGGCCTTGCGCGTGAGGCTCTGTATAAAGCACTCCGGCCATCCAGCCAGCCTAGATTCGACACTATCTCCCGCGTATGCGATGCCCTTGGATTAAAGCTCTCCGTACAGGCAAAGCACGCCACCGCATAACCACTTCGCGCCTGTGACAGCCTGCCCACACAAATAATAAGGGGCAGCCGTAGCCGCCCCTTCCATGCCTTGCCAAACCTTACCAGGCCTAGCCTCGGTGTTTGACTCGTTACACTGGCCTTGCCGCTCTTCGGTGCTTTGCCATCCCTAGGCGCTATGGCCTTTTTGGCTTTACCGTTCCGGATTTTCCATGTGCAAACTTCAAACACGGCACAACTCTATCACGCCCGTATCGGGATGACAAGCGCCCCTTGCTTCAGCCGGTCAAGATAATCCGCCCATGACTGCATCATCTCCCACCGGCGGTCGATAAACTTCGTCCGGTTGTATGCCGTGCCCAAGGCATCCGGTACTTTGTGCGCTAGCTGATGCTCAATGATCTGGGGGTCAATCCCCAATTCTTCCGCCAACAGGGTGCGCGCCATCGCACGGAAACCATGCCCGGTCATTTCGGTTTTGGTGTCATAGCCCATGCTCTGCAATGCCCGGTTGATGGTTGCGTTACTGATTGGCCGGCCATGTCGTTCACCCGGAAAAACGAACTCACCACGCCCGGTTAGCCCCCAGATCCCGCGAAGAATATCCACCGCCTGCCGTGCCAACGGTACTAGGTGTTCTGTCTTGGTCTTGCTCACGAAGTACCGCCACTCGCCCCGCTCGAGGTCGATCTCTGCCCACTTGGCAGCGCGCAATTCGCCCGGACGGACGAACACCAAAGGGGCAAGGGCAAGGGCAGATCGGACAACATGCGAGCCTTTGTATTGGGCTATTGACCTCAGCAACTCGCCAACTTTCACGGGCTCTGTGATTGCCGCCATGTGTTTTTCTTCCGGCTTCTTTATCGCCCCGCGAAGGTTTGGCACCGGGTCGTTTTCCGCCCTGTCAGTCTGCACCGCATAGCGCATGATCTGGGATACCGCCGTTTTCGCCTTCAGCACCGTATTTTGAACGCCCCGCAACTCTACCGCCCGTAGCGTGTCTAGTACCGTTTTCGGCCTTATCTCCGATACTGGCACGTCCCCCAATGTGGGGAAAACATTCCTTTCAAGGTTCGCAAGCTGCCGTGATGCTGTTGCGGGCGATACGTTCGCGCTCCATGCCTCATACCATTCCCGCGCTACAGACTCGAACGTGTTTGCGCTTGCGGCTTCAATAGCGGCCTTCTGCGCCTTCTTCAATTCGTTAGGGTCTTTGCCTTCGTCCAGCATCTTCAGGGCCTCAGATCGCCGTATGCGGGCATCCTTGAGCGTTATGACGGGGTACACGCCAAAAGTAAGCAACTTTTCCTTGCCCATGAAGCGGTACTTCATCCGCCATAGCTTGCTACCGGCAAGGGTGACAAGCAAATACAGCCCCTTTCCATCAGGCATGTTATACGGCTTGCCGGTATGCTTGTCGCATTCAGAGAATTTGCCCTTTCCCTCATACGTACCCTTTGGCCTGATGCCTGCCCGAGCATTGTGGATAGCTTTATCGGTTAGGTAGTTCATGGCTCCTCCCTCAAGATACCCCCAGCCATTTTGGGGCATACCCCCAATCGTACCCCCAAAGTCCACCGGATGGTAAAAGATCAATATGGACTAATACGGACAATAAAAAAGCCAAAAACCGCGTGGTTGCTGGCTTTGGTGGACTACTACGGACTATTCTGGATTGATTGTTCGTCCCCCCGACAGGAATCGAACCTGTATCTGGCGCTTAGGAGGCGCCTGTTCTATCCATTGAACTACAGGGAGAGGGACTGAGCTAAGGTCTCGTGGGAAGGTGCGCTTACACATCCGCCACGAGGGGGTGAAGCCTATCACGAAGACGTTTCGGGCGAAAGCGGAAGCTAGTGCTTCGGAATACGCGCTAAGCGCCGCGACGGACTACCGACAGCAGGAAGGGCCAGTTTTCCTCGGGCGCATCAATATGGCGCAGCAGGACTTCATGCGGGATGCGCAGCAGGTTGTGAATTTTGCGAATGTCATCTGGCAGGGCTTCGTTGTTCCAGCCGCGCGCAATGTGACGTGCCAGATTGACGGCAAGCATGATGTTGCGAACCCTTGGGTGGTTGATTTGGGAGCTATCGAGCAGTTGTATCAGAAGTTTGGGCAGGCACCAGACCCGGATCAGGGCTGACTGGAGTTCCCGCGCCGTAATCCCGAAAACTTCGCGTTGCGCTACGGAACTGCGCAGTTCCCGGTCGGCGCGCTGCATGTCGTAGACGCGCTGGATGAGATCGGGCGCGTTGATCCAGCACACCATTTCGGCGGCCTCAAACAGCAGGGCGGCAGTGCTGATCTCGCTGATGTCGAGATCGTGCCGGATAACCGCCCAATCTCGGGCATAGTGGGCTGCCTTGATGGCTCGGGCAACAACCCTCAGCAGGCCGACAAGTGCTTGGGGCCGGGAGGCCAGCACATCTTCAACAGTGGGTATGTCGCCGAATGCCTTGAAGAAGGGAATAATGCCCATCATGACAATGGCGCTGCTGACGTTGGCGATGTCGTGATTTTGCGTTTTATCGCGGTGAGTTTCGATATGGGAGAGCAAACGCATCGTCATTAGCGGGTCCGCCTGTACGGCGGCGGCAATGTCCAGACGAGTGACATCGTCGATGTTCTGGGTGAAGTGCGTAAATGTGGCTATCGTCCGGCGTAGCACCGGCAGGGGCTGCCGCGAAAAAAATTCGACATAGGATTCGACCGAAGATAGGGTGTGCGTGAGGACGGTCATGACTGAATACCGATAGATTAGCGTTATATGTTTGTAATTATCGGTAGGTATTAACCGTATAAAAACCTACTATTTACGCAGTTTGTGTCAGCCTTTCCCCGGAAGGAGGTCTAGGGCGGCAGAAAGTGTGGAAAAATGCATACAGGTTGAGTCGGAGCAAGGTAAGGGTATCGAAAACCTTGTCTGCATTTTGTGCTTCGCACAAAGGATGCTAGTATATTTGTCACAACAAATTATAAGGAGACACAAATGAGAGAGGGCGATTCGTTCAAGGTTCTGCTGATCGAGCAGGACGAGGCGCGCAAGGTATGCGCATCGTTGACTTCGCTTTCGCCGGCACAGCTTGATGCGGGTGAGGTGCTGATCCGGGTGCACTTTTCGAGTATCAATTACAAGGATGCCCTGGCCGCGACCGGGGCAGGGAAGGTCATCCGCCGGTTTCCCTGTGTGGGCGGGATCGACCTGTCCGGCGAGGTGGTTGAGAGCGCCGATCCCCGTTTCAAGGCAGGCGATGCAGTGATTGCTACCAGCTATGACATCGGTGTCGCCCATCATGGTGGTTATGGCGAATACGCCAGAATTCCGGCGGACTGGGTGATTCCGCTACCGTCGGGGCTTGACCTGCTGGAAGCGATGGCGCTCGGCACAGCGGGGCTGACCGCTGCGCTTGGGATTGTGAGGATGGAAGACAACGGCCTTGTGCCGGGCAATGGGCCGGTGCTCGTTACCGGGGCAAGCGGCGGGGTAGGGGGGCTGGCAATCGACATGCTGGCTCGGCTCGGCTACGAGGTGGCGGCCCTGACCGGCAAGCCAGAGGAAGCAGATTTCCTTCGGCGCATTGGTGCGGCAGACATTCTCCTGCGCGGGGAAATCGATTTCGACAAGGTTCGCCCGATGGAAGCTGCTCGTTGGGTTGGGGCAGTCGATAACGTGGGCGGTGCAATCCTGCATTGGGTGTTGGCAACGATGCGCCAGGACGGCGTTGTGGCCAGTATCGGCAATGCCGCCGATTTCAAACTCTCGACCACAGTTTTTCCGTTCATTTTGCGTGGCGTATGTCTCTTGGGAATCGATTCGGGCTATGCGAACATGGACATACGGAAAAGAGTTTGGGTGCGGTTGGGGGCCGATCTCAAGCCGCGTTACCTGAAAGATTTTATCCGTGTGATCGGGTTCGACGAGTTGCCGGACGCTTTCGCTGCCTATATTGAAGGGCGGGTAAGAGGGCGAACCGTGGTTCGTATCCTGAATTGAATGAGAAAGACTGTTCCGGGGGCTGGATAAACGTAACATGGCTGAAGAAGAAACAGGGGTTCTGCCAAAGATATTGATTGTTGACGACTCGCGCATGGTACGCGCCAGTCTCATCAAACAGATCCGTCATCGTTTTCAGATACGGGAGGAATCTGACGGCGAGTCGGGATGGGGAGCCCTGTTGATCGACCCCTCGATCCGTCTCGTATTGACCGATCTCGGTATGCCCAAGCTCGACGGTTTTGGTTTACTCGAACGCATCCGGGGCTCAAAGGTACAGCGCATCCACGAATTGCCGGTAGTCATCATCTCCGGCGACGAGGACGATGAGGCGCGTCAGCGTGCGCTGGATCTTGGTGCGAACGATTTTGTTTCCAAAGGCGCGGGATGCGCCGAGATGACGGCGCGGCTTGAATCCATGCTGGATTTGACCGATACCCGCCGTATCCTTGCACTGTCCGGGCAGAATCCGATCATCGACCCGACTTCCGGGCTGGCAACGCCTGCCTATCTCAACCACAACGGCGAACAACTCCTGGCGCAAGTGCGGCGGCGACAAACGGCGATCTCGGTAATGGTGGTCGAAATCGACCATTACGAGCAGTTGATCGAAGGGCATGGCCTCCGCGTGGCTGATCTGATCACCAGCAAACTTGCCAAGATCATTTCCAGCAAGGTACGGAGGGAAGACACGATCAGCCAGCTTTCGGGGTCGCGGTTCGCAGTTTTGTCGCCCAGCACTTCGATAGCGGGGTGCTGCGCCTTTGCCTTGCGTCTGCAAAGGGCGATGGAAAAGCTGGTGATGACATACCGCGAGGAGCGTATCCGCATCACGATCTCCGTCGGTATCGCCGGTTCGGAAACGGACGGTGTACAGAGCGTGGAAAGCCTCGTCGAAGCTGCTACGGAGCGTGTGCTGTTCGGCGTTGCAAGGGGAGGCAGCCGCATCATCAACAATCAAGGCGAGGTCGATGAGTCAGCGGCTGAAAATTACGGGCGCCGGTTGATCAGTATCGACCAGGCCCTGCTCCAGTTGCGGATCGGCGCGGAAGACGATGTCATGGATCGCCTGCCGGAAGTCATCACGACCATAATGCCGCTTTTCAGCCTGTTGGAAGAGCGGCTGCATTTCGGTATTCCGATTGGTAAATTGGAAAATTACAGGCGGAAGTAGGGGCGGTATTCTGGCTTGAATCGAAAGCGCTCTAGCGCGCCGCGCGCACGACCAGGTTGTCCCGGTGGATTACTTCGTGTGTGTCGACGTAGCCAAGGATGGATTCTATGTCGGTACTGGGCCTGCGCAGGATGCGGCGGCATTCGCTTGCGGCGTAGTTGGTCAGCCCGCGCGCAATTTCTTCCCCGGTTTCATTGACGCAGGCAACGGCTTCGCCGCGCCTGAAATCGCCTTTTACTTCGGTCACGCCTACGGGAAGCAGGCTGCGGCCTTCGTGCAAAGCCTTGGCTGCACCTGCGTCGATGACGAGTGAGCCAGCCAGTTGCAAGTGGTTGGCGAGCCACTGTTTGCGTGCGGCCAGTCGTGAACTGGTGGCGTAGAGCAGGGTTCCAACGGACTCGCCCTGTGTCAGCCGCAGGAGAATATCCGGCTCATGCCCGCTGACAATGCAGGTGTGCGCACCGCCACGCGCCGCACGCTGCGCGGCAAGCACCTTGGTGAGCATGCCACCCTTGCCGATGCTGCTACCGGCACCACCCGCCATTGCTTCGAAACGGGGGTCTTCGGCGGGGCCTTGTTCGATCAGGGATGCCGTGGGGTCGCGGCGGGGGTCGGCAGTGTAAAGCCCTTTCTGGTCGGTGAGGATGATGAGGGCGTCGGCTTCGATGAGGTTGGCAACCAGCGCGCCGAGGGTGTCGTTGTCGCCGAACTTGATTTCGTCGGTGACGACGGTGTCATTCTCGTTGATGATTGGGATCGCGCCCAGTTCAAGCAGCGCGGCGAGTGTCGAGCGCGCATTGAGGTATCGCTGCCGGTCGGAGAGATCGTCATGGGTGAGCAGGATTTGCGCGCTCGCGAGGTTATGGCGCGAGAAGGTTTTTTCGTAGGCTTCGACCAGCCCCATCTGGCCGACGGCTGCCGCAGCCTGGAGAAGATGAATTTCACTTGGCCGTTTTTTCCAACCCAGGCGCTGTATGCCTGCAGCAATGGCCCCTGACGAGACCAGGGCGATTTCACGCCCACCCCGGCGCAGGTCGGCAATCTGGCGTGCCCATTCGTCGAGCGCGGCATGGTCGAGTCCTGCGCCGTTGTTGGTAACGAGCGTGGAACCAACCTTGATGACCAGCCGATGGGCTTTGCAGATGCGCGTTCTCATGTTTGTTTATTCGATGAAATCCTGCGGTTCTTGTCCGGTTTCGTCGCCGCCGCTGCCGGAGGGTATGTTTCGGCTGTCGAGAAAATCCTGGATGGCAAAAATCAGTTTCTCACAGCCTTCGCCATCGATGGCGGAAATCTCGAAATGGCGTTCATCCGAACCGTAGGCATCGAGGAACGCCTGGACGCGGGCGGTGCGTTCTTCAGCGGGGATGAGGTCGAGCTTGTTGAGTACGAGCCAGCGCGGTTTGGCATACAGGGCTTCATCGTACTTGCGCAGTTCTTCAACGAGGGTACGGGCGTCACGCACTGGGTCGATTTCCGTGTCGAAGGGCGCGAGATCGACCAGATGCAGCAGTAGATGGGTGCGTTGCAGGTGGCGCAGGAATTGATGCCCGAGTCCCGCGCCTTCGGCTGCACCTTCGATCAGGCCCGGAATGTCGGCAACCACGAAGCTGCGGTGCTCGGCGGTGCGTACCACGCCGAGGTTGGGCGCAAGCGTGGTGAATGGGTAGTCGGCTACCTTGGGGCGGGCGGCGGAAACCGCGCGGATGAAGGTGGATTTTCCGGCGTTGGGCAACCCGGCAAGGCCGACATCGGCCAGCACCTTGAGTTCGAGATGAAGGTTGTGCCGCTCGCCTTCCTGTCCCAGGGTGCGCTGGCGCGGGGCACGGTTGACGCTCGACTTGAAGTGGATGTTGCCCAGCCCGCCGCGCCCGCCGCTGGCGAGTAGTACCTGTTTGCCGTCTATGTCGAGGTCGGCGAGTTGTTCGCCGGTATCGCTGTCGCTGATGATGGTCCCGACCGGGAAGCGGAGGTGAATGTCTTCACCGCCCCGGCCATAGCAGTCGCGGCTGCCGCCGTTTTCGCCGGGTTGGGCACGGAAGATGCGCTTGAAGCGGTATTCGACCAGCGTGTTGATGTTGCGGTCGGCAATGGCGAGCACGCTGCCTCCATGCCCGCCGTCGCCGCCACTGGGGCCGCCGCGCGGGACGTATTTTTCTCGTCGGAACGTCGCCGCACCGTCGCCGCCCTTGCCGGCGATGACTTCGATACGGGCTTCATCAAAGAATTTCATGGCGGGATTCCAGGCTTAAACGGTGCGTGGATGAAGGGGGGGAGGTATAAAGAAAAAGCCCCATCTCGGAGGACGGGGCTCGGGATGCAGGCATCCAGAAGAGATGCGTAAATACCGTGCGCGAACCGTCAGGCCGCGTCGGCTGCCATCGGGATGATCGTGATGGTACGGCGGTTTCTTGGGCCTTTGACCTGAAACTTGACCGTACCGTCGACGAGTGCGAACAGGGTGTGATCCTTGCCGATGCCAACATATTCGCCCGGATGGAACTGGGTTCCACGCTGACGGACGAGGATGTTACCGGCAGCGACGAACTGGCCACCGTAGCGTTTGACACCGAGGCGTTTCGATTCCGAGTCGCGGCCGTTGCGTGAACTGCCGCCTGCTTTTTTATGAGCCATGTCGAATAGCCTCCGGTCTCAGGCCGAAATCGCTTCGATGCGGATTTCGGTGTAGTTCTGGCGATGCCCCTGGTGCTTTTGATAGTGCTTGCGCCGACGCATCTTGAAAATCTTGACCTTGTCGTGACGGCCGTGCGAGAGCACGGACGCTGTGACGGTGGCCCCGGCAATCACAGGCGTGCCGATCTTGACCGACTCACCTTCACCGACCATCAGAACTTGGTCGAGAGTGATTTGGGAACCCACGTCGGCCGGTATCTGTTCTACCTTGATCTTTTCGCCGGCTGCAACGCGATACTGCTTGCCGCCGGTTTTTATCACCGCGTACATGGTGTTACTCCACTTTTGAAGAACCGCACATTCTATGAGGAAACTTCTGGAAGGTCAACAAACCCGTGGAAAAGGCGGGAGCGATAGACCCGAAGAAGCGATGGCATCACCTGCTGGCGTTCAAACGCGCGCTTGCCGTTAGGGTACGTGTTGTGTCGACATTTTTTACAAACGGTTCGTAAATGGTGCGTTGCAGAACATAGAGTAATGTACTAGATCAATGTGTTACGGAGATTGGAATAATTATTGCTACATGCGCAGGTGTGTAAGTATTTTCCGCATAAGTGTCTTACGCAACAATTTTTTGCTAAGGAGGCAAGAGGTCATGGTACTGAAAAAACAAATTGGTAATGGTTGCTTCGATCATGAAGCACTCATCACACGTTCTTTGGTTGTTATGCCAAAACTGAAAATGTTAGCCGCTTCTCTTCTGTTTTTTGCGGCTGGAGCGGTCAGCGCACAAACGGTTGACCTGTCTACCGGCGTTGCCGTGCTGGGAAACGGGTATGACACGAACGGTAACGTCGTCCGTCTGCTCGATCCGAAAAACGATCTAAAAAGTTTCGGCAACGCATTCTACGTCTACTACAATGCCCAGGACGGGGCACAGCACGTGTCCCAAAACAGCATCGTTGGCAACCCCGCTACCGGCTTTGCGCTCATGCAACGAGGCACGCGCGAGGTTGATTTGGCTCGCGGGGTTTACTTCTATGATCCAAAATATGCTGGGGTCATCGACTGGAATGTTACCCGCGATGCCAATTGGACCGTCTATTACACCGCTACCGGCGCAACCCCGGCTCAGACAGCTACCAATAACTACGTGAACAACGTAAACGTAATGGCCTGGGGCAACGCAAACACAGTACGCGGTTTGGAAGGGGCTCTGAAGAATGCCATCAAGGACAATAACGTCGGGTTCATCGATAGTCGCATCGAAATGAATTACAACGGCAGAACGTCCTACGGCACGACGGCCGAACTTTACGGATCCTCGACCATCAATACTAACGGTTACGGCTACCAAGCCGGCTTGAAGTACATCGACAAAGGTACAGGCGTCATCGGTGCGTCGGCAGGGTTGTACTACGACGAGGCTGGTCAATACCGTATGGATCAATCTGGGCATCTCACTTACATCGACGAACGCCCGGGTGGCAACATCAAGACAAACGCGGATAAAATCGTGTATGACGACTGGCATCAGCAAGGCATCGTTCTGACCGGTGCCGACGTGCTCGCCTACACCGTTGGTTTCGATGCAAATGGCGTCGACACGATGATTGAAGGAGAGTTCGGCTACCTGGGTTACTTCCTTGGCGTCTATGTCAACGGCAACAGGGTCGACGATTCATTGCTCAACTTGTCGGGCGGCACATACGGCGACTTGATCCTCAACGGTGTTGGCGCAGGCGAAGGCGTGGTCGGCAGCTACACGATGAGTCTCGACTTATCGGCTATCGATCCATCCTTCTGGAACGAAGACGGCCATAACAACCTCTCGTTCATGATCGAATCGGTCACTCCGTGGATGTTGGGATTGCAGGCAAATGACGTTCAGGTAATTGGCACCTCCACCAATCCCTATGCCCATCCCTACGGCATCGTGGCGGGTTTCAACTACTTCTCCGGCAACATTCAATACGCTCCGGTACCGGAACCGGAAACCTGGGCGATGCTACTGGCGGGTCTCGGTTTTGTTGGTGCAGCCGCAAAGCGCCGTCGTTTGCAGAAAAGTTGATGGTGCACAATCTCACCGCCTACGGTGGTGAGATTTGAATCAAAATCGAAGGGAAAGTGAATTCACTTTCCCTTTTTTTTGTTGCTTTCACACATCCAGAGCCTCCATCTTGCACACCCGGCCTGAGCGCACCGTCAAACGCGTACCAGGAAGCAGACTCAGGCAGCAGAAATTTCAAAGTGAGACACTACTGTAGAAAAGCATGTGCAGCAGGTAAAATGTTGCGAAATTTCACGCTATGCAAACCGCTTCAGATTGTTATCATTCGTCTTTTCTATATTGGTACATTCTCTCCATGCGCGTTTCCGTCGAGACCAGTATTGCCCGCCATATCGGTGACCGAAAGGAACAACAGGATCGTGTTGCCGTATTAACCCATCCGTCGCACCCCGGTGCGTTGCTCATTGCGCTGGCCGATGGCATGGGCGGGCACAGCGGTGGGGCAATGGCTGCCGAACAGATCATCCTTGCGGCACAGCAGAATCTCGAAGCCTTTTCTCCGGCCACCGAACAACCCACGCAGTTGCTGGGTACGGTGATCCAGGATGCGCATTCATCCATCCGCCTGAGCCGATTTACCAGCGAGCAGGACCCGCACAGCACGGTCGTGGCGTTCATGCTCTATCGTGGGCGGACGTATTGGGTGCATTGCGGAGATTCGCGTCTTTATCATTTTCGCGACCGCAGGGTGATACTGCGGACACGGGATCATTCGTTGGTTGGGGAGTTGCAGCGCCGGGGGAAACTGACCGCACAAGAGGCGCTCCATCATCCGCAACGCAATGTGCTGGTTTCCTGCCTGGGTAGCGACCGTACGCCGCTGGCCGAGATGGGAAATTGTGACGGCGTGGTGGCGGGGGATCACTTCCTGCTCTGTTCGGACGGTTTGTGGAACTTTTTCTCTGACGAGGAACTGGCCGATACGCTGGCAAGTTTCTCTGCCAATGAAGCGGCGCAACGCCTGCTCGACCTGGCACGCAAGCGCGCCAAAGGCAACGGCGACAACATCTCGCTGGCTATCGTCAAATTTGTTGCCGCCAAGGAAGGCTAAAGCTGGATCGAGAGGGATTCCCCTCAATCCCAGCGTTTCCACCAGTTCGTCGTGCCCTTGGAAAAATATTTGCTGTTGGGGAAGTTCTGGCGCAACACGCGCTCGGCATCGTCACGCAGGGTGTCAAGCCCAAGTTTGTCGTAACTGGCAACCAGCAGGTATAGGGCGTCTTCGTGGGACGGGGCGTTCGGGTATTGCGTGATGACGGCCTGGCAGCGATTGACGGCGGCAACATAAGCGCTGCGTTTGTAGTAGTAGCGCGCCACATGAATTTCGTGGGAGGCGAGTGTATTCACCAGGTATTGCATGCGTTGCCGGGAATCGGCGACGTATTTGCTGTGCGGGAAACGTTCGACGAGTTCACGGAAAGCGTCGAACGCTTCGAGCGAAGCGCGTGGGTCATGCTGCGTCAAATCCTTGTTGAGCACACCACCCAGGACGCCGATGTCTTCGTTGAAATGGGCCAGCCCTTTCAGGTAGTAGGCGTAGTCGACGTCGGGGTGGTTGGGGTGCAGTTTGATGAATCGGTCGGCGGAGAGGATCGCCAGGTCTGGTTCTCCTGATTTGTAGTAGGCATAAGCGGTGTCGAGTTGTGCCTGTTGGGCATAGCGGCCATAGGGATAGCGCGCTTCGAGTTTCTCGAACAGTTTGATTGCCTGATCGTAGCCTCCGCTGTTCATCAGGGATTTGGCTTCGGAATAGGTTTTTTGCGCGTCCCACCCTGACGTTTCATCTTCGGGTGTGCTGCTGCACCCAGCTAAAACCAGGGTGGCGGCCAACGCGGCATATCGGGCCAACTTTCCCGTTACACTTCCAAGTGTGAATGTCATCGAAAACTCTCGATCGAATTGAATAAACCGTCGAATTATAGCCTTGGCTTGCCGAATGCGGGCGTGATTCCGCCAGACTGCGCCGGTTTGCGGCTGGATCAGGCGCTGGCCCGCCTGTTTTCCCAATATTCGCGCAGCCGCTTGCAGGCATGGCTGCGCGAGGGGCGCATCCGTGTTGACGGGCAGGTATCCGATGTCCGCAGGAAAGTCTATGGCGGCGAGCGGCTGGAAATGGAAGTTGAGCCGGAAATGCCTGACGCCCTGGAAGCGGCGGCGGCTGAGGACATCGCGCTGTCCATCGTTTTCGAGGATGAAGCCTTGCTGGTGCTTGATAAGCCCGCCGGGCTGGTTGTGCATCCGGGCAACGGCAACCGGAGCGGAACCCTGATGAATGCCCTGCTTCATCATGCCCCGGTACTGGCTGGGATACCGCGTGCGGGCATCGTGCATCGGCTGGACAAGGACACCAGCGGCCTGCTGGTGGTGGCAAAGACGCTGGAGGCGCAGACCAGCCTGGTTCGGCAGTTGCAGGCGCGCACGGTTGGGCGGCGCTACCTGGCGCTCGTGCAGGGTGCGGTTGCCCGTGGCGGGGAAGTCCATGCGCCGATTGGCCGGCACCCGGTACAGCGCACGAAAATGGCTGTGGTCGGGGGAGGGCGTGCCGCGCTGACCCGCTACAGGGTGCGCGAACACCTGAATGCGGTGACGCTGGTCGAATGTCGGCTGGAGACGGGACGGACACATCAGATACGGGTGCACATGGCCCATATCGGCCATCCCCTCATTGGCGATCCTGTGTATGGCCCCCGGCGCGTCGCCGATCCGCTGTTGGCAGGTTTTGATCGTCAGGCACTGCACGCATTTCGGTTGGAGCTGGTTCATCCGGCAAGTAATGAAACCATGCACTGGTTCTCGCCACTTCCGGAAGATTTTTTATCCTTGCTGCGTGCCCTTGGCAGTCGTAACGTAGACAGGTTCAACATGGATGCCGACGATGACTGAGCGGGATTCTTTCCTTGTACCCGACTGGCCTCACCCGCCCACGGTGCAATCGCTGGTGACGACCCGGCGCGGCGGAGCCAGCAAACCGCCTTACAACGAATTTAACCTGGGGCTGCATGTTGGCGACGACCCGGTAGCGGTTGCTGCCAACCGCGCCCGATTGCGGCGGTATGTGCCCGCTGAACCGTTCTGGCTCGAACAGGTGCATGGCATCGACGTTGCAGTGGCCCGTGCGGGTGGTGGCGTACCGGTTCGCGCCGATGCATCGGTGACGCGGGAAGCAGGCGTAGTCTGCGCAATCATGACTGCCGACTGCCTTCCCGTCCTGTTCTGTGACGACGAAGGCACGGTGGTTGCCGCCGCACATGCGGGCTGGCGCAGTTTGGCGGCGGGCGTATTGGAAGCGGCGCTTGCCGCGATGGACGTTGAACCGGGACGGGTCATGGCCTGGCTGGGGCCCGCAATCGGTCCGTCAGCCTTTGAAGTCGGCGATGAAGTGCGTGCGGCTTTTCTGGCGGTTGACCCTGGTGCGCGGGCGGCTTTCGTGCCGCATGGGGTGGAAGGAAAATGGCTGGCCGATATTTTTACGCTGGCTCGCCGCAGGCTGATACAGGCGGGAGTGGGGCAGGAGCGCATCTATGGAGGGGGTGTGTGTACCGTTACGGAGAGCGGGCTTTTTTACTCCTACCGGCGCGATGCGGTGACGGGACGTTTCGCCTCAATAGTTTGGATTAATGTACAAGGGTATGTTGCGTTATCATAGACGTTGGAGTTGAGATGTTGTCATTGAGTGACTGATCGGGATAACCATCAATAATCAACAAGCGCGGACGACACCACGCGTTGTTGTCCGGGTTTTTGGAGGAGAAGAAAATGTCTGACAATACAGGCAAACAACAGGGTGATGGGCTGCAAGCCATGATGCAGGCTGGACAGGCCATGATGAAAGGCTTTTTCGATACATTGGCAAAACAGCAGGTTGCCATGCAGGATTCAACGGGGCTGGCTTCGACGAGCATTCCCCTGCCCGACAACGAGACCCTGACGCAACTGCAGAAAGAATTCGCAAACAAGCATATGGCTTTGTGGACATCAATGATGGGCCGCAAACTCGGTGAGGCGTCCGAACCGGTTATCTCGCCTGAAGCCGGCGACAAGCGTTTTTCGTCACCAGAGTGGTCGAACAACCCAATGTTCGATTACTTGCGCCAGTCGTATCTGATCAATTCCAGTTTCTTGCGTCAAGTCACGGATAACGTGCCGATGACCGATGAACGTGCAAAGGGCAGGTTGCAATTCCTGACCCGGCAATACATCGATGCGCTGGCCCCGAGCAACTTTGCCGCGACCAACCCGGAATTTATCCGTACCGCGCTCGAAACCGAGGGGAAGAGCATCACACGTGGCGTCCAGAACTTGCTTTCCGACCTCGAAAAAGGGCGGGTTTCGATGACGGACGAAAATGTTTTCGAGGTAGGCCGTGAGTTGGGTATTACGCCGGGTTCGGTCATTTTCGAAAACGAGCTGATGCAGTTGATCCAGTACGCGCCGCTGACGGAAAAGGTTGCACATACGCCGTTCCTGATCGTGCCGCCGTGCATCAACAAGTATTACATCCTCGATTTGCAGGCGGAAAACTCGTTTGTGCGTTACGTTGTCGAGCAGGGGCAAACCGTCTTCCTGGTATCGTGGAAAAACGCGGGGCCCGAAGACGCCAACAGAACCTGGGACGATTACGTTGAACTGGGTCCGCTCACCGCGATCAAGGTTGTGCGCGAAGTCACCAAGGTTCAGAAGCCCAATATCCTCGGGTTCTGTGTCGGCGGTACCATCCTCTCCACGGCGCTTGCGGTGGCGCGCGCGCGTGGCGACGACCCGGTTGCCAGCGTGACCTTCCTGACGACGCTGCTCGATTTCTCCGACACGGGTGAAATCGGCTACCTGATCGACGAAGCGAGCGTGCAGATGCGCGAAAAAACCATTGGCAAGGGCGGCCTGCTGCGCGGGCAGGAACTTGCCAACGTGTTCTCGTTCCTGCGCGCAAACGATCTCGTCTGGCAATACGTCGTCGGCAACTACCTCAAGGGCGGCACGCCCAAGGCGTTTGACCTGCTGCACTGGAATTCGGATGCAACCAACCTTCCGGGGCCGTTCCTGGCGTGGTACCTGCGAAACATGTACCTCGAAAACAACCTGCGCATACCCGGTCGGCTGACCGTAGCAGGGGAAAAGGTCAACCTGAGCAAGATCGACGCTCCGGTCTACTTCTTTGCGGCGGTGGAAGACCATATCGTACCGTGGGCGTCTTCCTATCTTGGACGTTCCTTGCTGGGCGGGGATACCACGTTCGTGCTGGGCGCAAGCGGCCATATCGCGGGAACCATCAATCCGGTGACGAAAAACCGGCGCAGCTACTGGACGAATCCGTCCAATGCGCTTTCGCCGGACGAGTGGCTGGCAGACGCACAGGAGCATCCGGGAAGTTGGTGGGCGCACTGGATGGAATGGCTGAACGGTTTTGGCGGACGTCAGGTAGCGGCGCGTGGCAGGCTTGGCAGCGCGCAGTACGAACCGATCGAACCGGCTCCGGGGCGGTATGTAAAAGTCCGGGCCTGAGACATGGGCATGGCAGGGCGGGTAATGGTATCTACATATTCTCCGCCCTTGCTTTTCTCGCTGTCATTCTGGCTTTCATGATACGATCTACAAGTTTTGCGGCGTAACGCAAGCCGCATATCGGGCCGGGCTTTTGCTGCGGGAGTGGTCAAAGCCCGATATAAATTTTCTGGAGACGAACTCAAATGACTAAAAGAATTGCCCTCGTTACCGGCGCAATGGGCGGCCTCGGTACTGCTATCTGTCAGGAACTTGCCAAAGCCGGGTGCAAGGTGGTTGCGGCTTACCATCCTCAGTTCGACAACAAGGACGAATGGCTGAAGGAACAGGCTGCTGCCGGATTCAATGACTTCATCCCGGTCGCTGGCGACGTGGCCGATCTGGCTTCGGTGGAGGCCATGGTGGCCGATGCTGAACAGAAGGCTGGCCCCATCGACATCCTCGTGAACAACGCCGGGATCACCCGCGACAAAATGTTTGCCAAGATGGAACTGGCACAATGGGACGCGGTTATCAGCACCAACCTGACCAGCTTGTTCAACGTCACCAAACAAGTTTCAGCCAAGATGGCCGACCGTGGATGGGGACGTATCATCAACATTTCGTCGATCAACGGCGTCAAGGGCCAGGCCGGGCAGGCCAACTATTCTGCTGCCAAGGCTGGCGTGATTGGTTTCACCAAGGCGCTTGCCCAGGAACTGGCCGCCAAGGGCGTGACCGTCAACGCCATTGCCCCGGGTTACGTTGCTACCAAGATGGTGATGGCGATCCGCGAAGACGTGCTGAAGGGTATCGTTGATACCGTTCCGATGAAGCGTTTGGCCAAGCCCGAAGAAATCGGCTATGCCGTGGTCTTCCTTGCCAACGAATTGTCCGGCTTTACCACAGGTGCCACACTCAATATTAACGGCGGCCTGTATTATCAATGAGCCACAGGGTGGTTTTACAGTCCGTATGACTCAAAACCCCGCCGGATGGCGGGGTTTGTGTTTTCGGTTTTGGGACATATATTGAGAAGTAAATCTTGTCCGCAAGGATGAGCTGGTAGCCGAGGAGAACGCATATGGGCGAGCAAATACGCCTGATCAAAAAATACCCCAACCGCCGTCTTTACGACACGCGAACCAGTGCCTACATCACCCTTAGTGATGTCAAGGAACTCGTGCTTGGGCATGAAGATTTCCAGGTGCTCGACGCCAAGACAGGCGAAGACCTCACCCGCTCGATCCTGCTGCAAATCATTTTGGAAGAAGAAAGCGGCGGAATGCCGATGTTTACCAGTGACCTGCTTTCCCACATGATCCGTTTCTACGGTCATGCCATGCAGGGCATGATGGGCAAGTACCTTGAGAACAACATCAAGGCATTTTCCGAGATGCAAAACAAATTACAGGATCAGGTGCGCAGTATCTATGGCGATAACAATTCCATCAGCACGGATTTGTGGGCGCAGTTCATGAATTTCCAGGGCCCTGCGCTACAGAACATGATGGGCGCTTACGTGGAGCAATCCAAGAAAATGTTCCAGCAAATGCAGGAACAGGTTGAAAGCCAGACGCGCAATATGTTCACGGGTTTTCAATTCCCCACGCAGTTCTCGACTCATCATTATGGCGGCAAAGGTGAAAACACGCCGCCCTCATCTTCCAACAAGTAGGAACATGACTCCTCGCGTGGGTTTCGTCAGCCTCGGCTGCCCCAAAGCCACGGTCGATTCCGAACAGATTCTGACCCGCCTTTCCGTGGAAGGGTACGAGATTTCGGCATCGAATGAAGATGCCGACCTCGTCATCGTCAATACCTGTGGTTTTATCGACGCGGCCATCGAGGAGTCACTCGATGCCATCGGTGAGGCGCTGGCCGGGAGTGATAAGGTCATCGTCACGGGCTGTCTCGGCGCGCGCGCCAGACTCGTGTGGGAAACATATCCGCAAGTGCTGGCGGTGACCGGCCCGCATTCCACTGAAACGGTCATGCAGGTTGTGCATCAGCACCTGCCCATGCCGGGTGATACCGTCCCTGTGCCGCCGGAAGGCATCCGCCTCACCCCGCACCACTACGCCTACCTCAAAATTTCCGAAGGCTGCAATCACGACTGTACTTTTTGCATCATCCCCATGCTGCGCGGCCCGCTGGTGAGCCGCCCGGTTCATGAAGTGATGCGTGAGGCCGAAACGCTGGTTTCGGCAGGTGTGCGTGAAATCCTCGTCATCGCGCAGGACACGCCCGCCTATGGCCTCGATGTGGGCTTTCGTACCGGCTTCTGGAACGGGCGGCCCATGAAAACGCGCCTGCTGGAGCTTGCCAATGCCCTTGGGGAGCTCGGTGTCTGGATACGGCTGCACTACATGTACCCGTACCCCGCCGTGGACAAGATCGTCGAACTCATGGCTGAGGGAAAGATACTGCCGTACCTCGACGTGCCCTTTCAGCACGCCAGCCCCCGCATCCTCCAAGCGATGCGGCGCCCGGCAAACAGCGAAAATGCGCTCGAACGTATCCGCCGCTGGCGCACCATCTGCCCGGGCATCACCATCCGCTCCACCTTCATCACCGGGTTTCCCGGTGAAACCGACGAAGATTTCGAACAACTCCTGCGTTTTCTCGAAGAAGCGCAGCTCGATCGTGTCGGCGCGTTTGCCTATTCCCCGGTCGAAGGCGCACCGGCCAACGCTTTGCCCGATGCGGTTTCCGAGGAATTGCGGGAAGAGCGCCGCCAACAGTTGATGGAATTCCAGGAAGACATTTCCACCCAATGCCTCGAAGCGCGCATCGGGCAGGAAATCACCGTACTGGTCGACGAAGTCAACGAAGAAGAGGGTGCGATTGCCCGCTCACCGGGCGATGCCCCGGATATCGACGGGCTGGTCATCATCCCGGAAGCCGACGGGATCGAACCCGGCGATTTCGTCCGAGTCAGGGTCGTCGACTGCGACGTGCACGATCTCTACGCCGAACGCCTCGAATGCGATGATTGAACCCAGTCTGCCAGCCCGTCTCGCTGCCCTCGTCGGCAGTGGCTATGTGCTGACCGATCCTGCCGAAATGTCGCCGTATCTCACCGACTATCGCGGCAACTATCACGGACGGGCGCAGGCCGTCGTCAGACCGGCGAACACCGAAGAAGTCGCTGCCGTCGTCAAGCTCTGCCTCGATGCCGGTGTGCCGATCGTTCCGCAGGGCGGCAATACCGGCCTGTGCGGCGGGGCAACGCCGTTGCCGGA
>Ga0123354_10004656_pt1 | contig 19538 bp, 12 predicted proteins | sample TergutLab28metaG_2_FD_97872 | JGI IMG/M metagenome (GOLD analysis project Ga0123354, IMG submission 97872) | Labiotermes labralis P4 segment gut microbial communities from Petit-Saut dam, French Guiana - Lab288 P4 | ecosystem: Host-associated > Arthropoda: Insects > Digestive system > Gut ...
CCTCTCCCCCCCCCCCCCCCCCCCCCCCCCCCCCCCCCCCCCCCCCAACTAGACCCTGTCCTCAGCCCACTGAATCCCACCTACACCTACACACCAATTTACTGATTGCAACGAACACAGTCTAGTCCTCCTGACTTTCTGACACAAAGTTAACACGTCCGCTGTACGTTGCTTAGGCATTCACAAGACTCTGTAAAGAGACCCTGTGTAAACATTTCGCAATGTCATTTTCACCTCCCATGCCAGACCAACGTTAGCCGTCTATCAGAAACATCTACCACCAGATGGAGGTCTCATTGCGCGAGCAACCTTCAGTATGGGAAACATAGGAGTTGCCTCCAACTGAAGGAAATATTCGGCATTTAACAGCAGTAACTGACGGAGGCCCGCAAACTGCGGTCGTTATATCAAAGACGCAGCCGAGATTTGAACCGTGTACCTCCTGAATGGTATGCAGTTGTTTTATCTACACTCCAATATCTTATTCAACCAACGCAAATTTATTATATGTTTTCTGAGTTAAATGTTACGGTTCACTGCATCATCCTACCAAGTACAGACGCATATTGTATCTGCAAAATCATGCGAGATACATTCGCTCATAACTGTGGTAACCACGGCCACAGCAAGTGACGTGCATGGCAAAATGCAACGTTGCCGGACTTGTAACTTAGGCAGCGAGTCCAAGCTTCGCTCCCCAACAAATGACGTTTCTCGTCGCAAATGTTTCTAGTTCGGTGTACACCCAGCCCTTGTTTTACGCCCTAACTGCATTCCCACAAACACGGCGGTAAATAAACGTGGCGTAAGTCAAAAACGATAGTCCTACCTGAAATGAGTGGTTAGCGTTGTAGAACGCAACCACTCAAAGTGAGTTAAACCGAAAATGACAGAGCGAAAATTGTGAAGTGTAAACTGGCAAGGGGTGTTAAAGCAAGAAACCGTAAAACAGAGCTGGCTGTATTCTCAGCTGGAAAGGAAAAGCGACCGAAAAGCAGATGGAAGAAACGTGACATCATAGCTATTTCAATACAATCGAACCCGGTTATAACGACATTGGTTTACGCGACACCTTGTCTACGGCGTCGGATATTCTGTGGCCGACCAATTAATTACTCACTGTTAACTATAACATAACACTACTCGTTCATAACGACACACAATATTCAGTCCCCTTCAAGGCGATGTACCCGAGTTCGACTGTGTATTGTTATTCTGGTCACTGTTGTGTCTCTACAGTTCTACCCGTTAATATTTCATGCTTCTGTAGTTTGTAGAATGCAATTCTGGCAGTGCAGATCTGACAACAATAGGGAATCAGTCCCATCTTCATTTGCTGTGGCCGAGGCTGTATACACCTACAATTCGAACTAACACACAGATCCACTGGCAGTGTTCAGTTCTGCCGGAAATCACACATTTACGTATTATACATTTTAAAACTGAATTTAGCATGTGCGTATCGGCAAATAGAATGTATTTATAAAAACAGGACTTCGTGAAATACATTTTTCACTCTCGAATGTGGACTTATTTTGTTTTCTTGGCGATAAGGTTCTTAGTTCTGTTCTTATACATATACAAATACGTACGTACGTACATCATTCTGTGGAATAAATGTTTGGTAATTTACTTAAACTTTCTGCACCTGCTATTTATTAGACACCTTCATGTTGTGTTACTGTACTCAGATGGGACAGACTATAATACATATGTTTGGTACGCCGTGTTTTCAGTGCTTTACTGCTAGAATGAGGACTGACAATCTATTCTGCACACGAACACAACCACATCAGTGTTATATTAAGCACTTTATTTTTTTAAGGTGCTGGTGTCACTGGAATTTTTCATTGACATAAAATCCTTCCGATCGCACTATGGCCCTGGGTTCAACTCAGCCTCTAACAGAAATGAGTACTAGGAGCATTTCCTGGGGGTAAAGGCGGCCGGTGCGAAGGGCTGACAACCTTACCACCATCCTGTGCCGTTGTCATGAAATCTGGGAACCTTAACTTCCTGGAACCCTCTGGGCCACTCGAGGCCTGTAACGGGACTGCTTTACCCTTCTTTGTAAGGTGACGCTTGGAAGTTAAATATGTTAACGTAATTGGTCTGATTAATTGTGTATCTGAATAATATACACGATGCTCTTGTGTGTTCGTGCAATATTACTTATATTTTATGTATAATGTATACGTATAACAGTTCGGACTCGCCATGTCACGTGACAGTTATTATTATTATTATTACTATCATTTTAAAATCCGACCACATTTCCATGTACGAGTATTTACGTCTTACTAGTATTTAAGAATGCTGTCTGTATCTCTGCCTACCTGCTGTTGAATGGTAAGATGACCAGCTAATAATTACGTGGGAAAGCATGTGAAAGCAAGCGGTCTGCCCTATTTTGAGCTAGTAGCACGTTAATTTCTTGGGACACTGTAGAAAAGCACGATAAGACTCCTTCGTCATACCTGGTGTTTCGACGTAGAGTTGAACCCAAGGCTTCCGAATGTAAGTCAGAAGAGCTGTTCCTTGACCCATCAGGCCCATTATTTGAACTTCATAGACGTCTATTATTTTGTTTCAGCAAGCGAAGGAAGTGAAGCATTATACACTAATGAAGACAGGAGGAGGAGAACGAGATGCAGCAGTTAACAAAAAGAAGACTGGCCTGACCTAAAAGGTAGGAAAGTCTATGTTGACAGCAGCTTGCCATGTTGTGTCATTACTTTGTGCGATACTTCTCGCTAGGCGACCGATCGAAAAGCTACGCACTTCAAATCTTGTGCTTGCTCACACTATGCAATGACTGTGAGGGTTGTGACGGTTGTAGACAACATTTAACAGTTTAATGTTTCCCCATTTGCTTTGTTTTCTCAGTCTGCTGGTTTATAGGGGTCCATATGCAGTTTATAATACGCAAAGACTTCAACCACCGCTACAAACCCTTATCTATAGACAGTTCAGTTGAAAACCGAACCCAGTGGAACGGCAAACTTAACGGGTGGACAAAGTTTGAAATGACCTCCTTAAGCTCTTAGATATGTTGATTTCGAAGGAACTTAAACAAAGACAAACCGTATTCTAAATTTCATGCTCCACTTCATACGATTTCTTCCTGTTATACAGGTTTCCACAAGGAAAATCCTCTGCATTGAACTGTACTGCATATTCAAAAACAAAATAGATTTATGGTACACTATGCTTAAAATGTTTGTCACACAACAGACTAAACTGGGCCGTGTGACTAAAGTGATTCACGGTAACCGACATGCGACGATAATACTGGGGGTGTACGAATAATGCAAAGGTCATTTCGTTAGGAGTATAAAGTCAGCAATTTCTAGACACGAACGTCAAAGAGTTTTTAATAATTAAAACTGTTCATCAATTGTCACGCATACCTAAGAGCTCAAGAAGGCCATTTCCAACACCTACCCTAACGTGCTGTCTATGTTCATATATTATACGAGGAAATGTTGGGCTTAAGCTTGCCGTGCTATTTTGTGCTTACAGAAATTATTGCCATGCATCGCCATGACGATACACGGTGTAAACAACCCGACTTTAATGACGGAGAATAATCCAGCATTCGTTGCTTGAACTGCACTGTATTTAATGTGTCACTTCAGATGTTAAAGCGTCCCGCTATTCTCTACATTACCGACAAAGTTTATTAAAGATGCAATTATTTATTATCATTAAATAAACGTTTATTCAAGATAATATGTTTCCATTCCATAATATACCACTACGGTCTCGCAAAATGATCGCATCATGCACCAAACGGCTGCCATGCAATGAGACAGCTTTATGAACTAAAAAACTTATGGTCGTTCAGAAATCCGACCGAGACGGGAAAAATTAGGGAAGAAAAAGTTTATAATACGCCCATATTTCCAAATCAGATATGCAAAGTGAAAATGCATACTGATTCATTTTCTTTGCTCAGTTTCAGCATCACAAATTACGACATCTTCACCTCTCTGCGCCTGGATGTCTGCCAAGTCGTTTCGAAAACTTTTCTCTTTTCTATGCACCCAGATGTCACAGAGTAAGAAAAATTTAATATTAATCCTCGAAGTGCCATTACATAAAGGTAGATTTGGTGTGTGGTGTGCTATAAGTGCGATTTAAGTTACTGATCCCGTTTCCTTGTAAGACCAGAAATTCGCACTCATGAAGTAACATTACATACAGGTAGATTTGGAGTGTGGTGTGCTATAAGTGCGATTTAAGTTACTTATCCAATTTTTCTTGTGAGGCCAGAAATTCGCACTCATGAAGTGCCATTACATACAGGTAGATTTGGAGTGTGGTGTGCTATAAGTACGATTTAAGTTACTGATCCAATTTTCTTGTCAGACAGTTAAATTCGCAATCATGACGTGCCATTACATAAAGGTAGAATTGGTGTGTGGAGTGCTATAAGTGCGATTTAAGTCACTTAACCCATTTTCTTGTAAGAGGGTTAAATTCGCACTCATGAAGCGCCATTACATACAGGTAGATTTGGTGTGTGGTGTGCTATAAGTGCGATTTCAGTTACTGATCCCATTTTTTTGTAAGACCAGAAATTCGCACTCATGTGCTTAATGCATTCTGCCCTTCTGGTCCCTCCAAATCCTAAAGTGCGAAATATTTTACTTATGGAGAATGTTAAAGGATGAAACGTATCACAACAATCTTCACAATGAAACCGACCTGAAAGAAAACATTCATAATAAACTGTCTTCAGTTCAACCAGCAGAACTTAGTGTGGCGCGTGTCTACCATCTGAAAGAAACATTTCCAGCACCTTCCTTAAATGTTGTCAGCAATATCTAATATGAAATGCAACACAATGAAATAAACTTACTAGCAAATTGTTTTAAATATAATGAGTATAAATTAGTATCAACTGCAGTGCACCGAAACAAAATTGGTTAATACCGACTCACTGCTAGTGTGAATTGCGGCGATGATGCTCTGCCTGCCGCCACGCAAAACAGTCTGCGTTGTGGCCAAAGACATGGGCCACATAAAATAAGCACCTTTGACTTCACAAATAATGCTATAACTAACGCAATGATAGGGATCGGAGTGATTTTAAAAAGTAACAGAAAAATGTCAAATTTTATATTCTACTTAGGCATACAATTTTCAGAATATGCGTTTTCCTTTCAGTTTTCGCGTTATCTGTAGGTTTTCCTTTTTATAAACTGGTTTCCAATATGCCCGTTGTCCTTAAGGTCCCTTTACCGAGAGTCTGAGGTACTTACTTAGCGGTGTGCATTTGCCCTTGCGTTGTTTTTACTTGCAACAGTTGGCAACAGTAGCATCGTGGACAACAATCTGAATATTTTCAGTAACTCCTCACTGTCACTTCCTGTTAGTGGTGGGTTGCAAATAACACAGTGTTTCCCCCGAACGAAAGTCCCTCTCAAGACTAAGACTAACGTGAATTATATTTACAGATCCAGTTCGTACCGCGCAGTAAACACACTCCGCCTTTTTTTTTACAAAAACTAGTCAGCTCATGCGGTATATGTAAATAATCGCCGTGTGTTCTGAAAACCACGTAAGAGGCACAAATGCCCTGTATGGGCGGAATGTAGAAGTGTTACTGCCACACCTGGTGGTACACTAAAGTAACCAATGGCCTTTTAAGGGTCTCGGTACAGCGACTGGTACGACACTCCGTGCATTCCAGAGACTAGCAACTTTCCGGTAAGACATATTTTTACTCAATCGTGATCCCCTGTGTGGCAGATTTTATTATACTCAAATCCTTGTTCTCAAAATACCACTAAGACAGACAGGGTCTTCAGAGTGGCGCTGACATTGATCTTGGTCTTATACGTTATGACGTGGTGTAGTCTGGTAATAGGTTATTATTTCTGCGGAATCTGCTGCTTTCCACCACAGGACAGCTCTACCCTACAAACAGGTAACAAAGAAACAACAATGATCGCTTTTTCTGTTAACCATCTGTGTGTAATACCACAACATCTAACACTTCCCGGCAAAGTGTAGCAGCTACTCAGTGATTAGGTCTATGTTTCTCCGTTCTGGGATTGGGAATGAAATGGAAAATGTCAAAGATCTAGGCAGCAATGTAATATCATTCGTTCAGTGCTTTATCTAGACCACGTAAAAGCCGCCACATTCCGTGGTCAGAGCGGGGTCCTGTAGGACCAGCTTCATATTCAAGGGAAACTTCGTCACAAACAATTCTGATGCGAAGCTCCGTGATCTCTGTGTTTCAGCATTACAAAGTTGGCAAGACTAGTTTTATAGGCTATGGGGGATAACTTGGACTTCGAACATGCATGATCCGTAAAGGCAGGCAAGCGGTCGGAGTGAGGGGTGAATCTTAGCTACTTATTCTTGCCAGCTACACAAATATTAATGCAGATAAGATTTCTTTTCTTGACACTAAGGTCACTCGATATGGAGCATTCTGTTATCCGTCAATCCTAAATACACACCGCTCTAGTTCTGTAACAAAGACAGCTAAAGTAATCATAGACACATCTCAAAATCAATAAAACTGCTAATATTGATACACCTGGGGGAAATACTGACACATGAACGGTTTTAGAAATACCACAATCAGAAACTGTATGGGGAGGCCCAACTTCAGCAACTGGCTTGCTGCTACGTGAATTCCTCACAATTTTGACACAGACTATTTCGTAAACATTCATTTCACTTTATTTTCCCTCTACGTGATACTTCAAAGACTTCCTCCAGTTTTTTTCCGAATGAAACACGTACGTGTACGTCTCATACTTCTCACCCTAAAAAACTGCCATGTTATGAAACGTTCACAGTTGCCTCGGGCTGGGACTGATCCTTCGGTTCGATCTGAGTAATGCAAAAGGGACGTGAGACTTGGCCTTCGGGCCTAAGAGGGACGCTGTAATAGGGGGTCGAAAAGACTACATTATAGTGAACTGAATGATCTGCACGCCTCACTTATATTATTCGGGTGATCAAATCGAGAAGAATGAGATTGGCGGGGTACGTAGCACGTATGGGGGAGAGAAGAGATGAATACAGTGTTTTGGTGGGGAAACCTGAGCGAAAGTGATCACTTGGAAGGCCCAGACGTAGATGGGAGTATAATTTTAAAATGGTTCATCGGGGCGGGGGAGGGGGGGGGGGGGGGCATGGACTGGATTGATCTGGCTGAGAATATGGACAGGTGCCGGGCTCTTGTGAATGAGGTAATGAACCTTCGGATTCCATAATATGCGGGGAAATTACTTGACTAGCTGAGAACCTGTTAACTTCTCAAGAAGGACTCTACTAAATGGAGTTAGTTACGTGTAATTTTCATCTTCCCGTCGCCTTGTTACATCCCAGCTTCCTGACAAAGCTGTGATATAAAGAATTCCCTTCATTTCGATAAATACATACTGGCGCCCAAGTCGCTAGACACCCGATGTCGCCTCTTGTGTCGAACGAATTTTGCCACAGCCCGTACATTAATCTGCAAACGATCATGTAGAATCTAAGCATCTTACTGTCAGACGCACAGCACACACTGTCATGAATCCAACGTTGTGTCGTGAGCTGTAAATCAAATTCAATTCAAACAAATTTCCGATCAACTCCAAGCAACATTCGCGGCTTGCACTGTACGCAGCAGCACGTGACACATATTTCCTGTCCATAAATCGGGCGGTTAATACCCCGCTTTCAGCACTTCGATTTCCTAGACACGCTCTCACGGGCGAGGGGGGGGGGGTGAGGGAGGTCACTAGAGAAAATAAACACACACCGGATCATTCTCAGCAAGGACACAGAGCAATACCTGATACGCCATACACTCATCCATTCTGGACTGTCGGTATGCTACATACAACAGCCGTCAGTTCTTGGTATAAGAACTGCACCCCTCCCCCCAACCCGCCCCAGGCATTTCAATTACTAGGAATAATATCTTTTATGACAGCAGTTATGTTATCTGAAAGTCGAACTGTTTATACATACGTAACTTACTGCCATTGCCATCTATTTCCGATCTGTTTGAATACTGCTACAGAGCGAGCGCGGATTGAACTGGCTCAGAGCTGTTTTTAACTGCCATTGCCATCTATTTCCGATCTGTTTGAATACTGCTACAGAGCGAGCGCGGATTGAACTGGCTCAGAGCTGTTTTTAACGGAGGGCTCTGTAGCACTTTCGGGGTTCGATGTCAGCATCACTCAGGTTATATCTGCGTAACACATGGAAATTTTAACAGAACGTTTATGGTACTACTGAAATGAAACTGGACGTTCTTTGCGCGCGTTCAAGTGACCATAATATGAAGTACGCTGCTCATATTCATCCATTGTCAAAGTTAAGAATGCCCGGATATTTACCTCCGCTCCTATACGCCTACACGTTCATATCATGCTTAGCGAGGGACCTAAGTCCCATGCAAACAACGTAAAAATCTCCTCCGTTATGCAGAATGTTTCCGCCGCAGTGCTGTTGGAGCGAGGTGTTTCTAGATTTGTTGATGTACGTTCAAGACGGAACACGCAATAAAGTCGGTTCAGTGTGTCATTAAAACACTGCAACTGCAATGAGGGTGTGGGAGGTGGGGGGGGGGGAAGTGCAATAAAAACAATGCACTTGTTTAAGGCAGGGTTACACAACTACCGGACTTCAGTCCACCACAAACTGAAATCTTATAAGAACAGTATCAATCCTTTAATGCTTAGTGGGTTACATTACGCACCACATAGTTTAACGTAAAAAAATTCTATACTCTCCCCGCACAGTGTATTTATGTGACTTTTATGAATCTTAGAACAAACAGCAACTGTTTTCCTATACAGCATACAATTATTGGTTTTTCTAACCGAATATTTACTGGTATATTTTCTGTACAGTACAAATTGAAGCTTTACACATAATTCATGTCAACTTTCATTTTCAAAAGGCTGTGCCATGGCTAGGAAGGTTAACCACCAGTCTCTCAGCGCGGAGGCCCGTTATCGATCCCAGGATAGTCCATGGGGAATTTTTAGTAGACAAAAAGCACGGAGATACGTTTCACTCCGGGTGCTTTGGTTTCCCCCTGTCAGGATCACCTCATCTCCATCTACATGCTGCTCCTAGCAGCAGGACAAACGGACAAAGCCTGGGAACATTAAAAAAGCACTGCTCATTCGGAAATCAGGAAACACAAGACAGAAAAGACATTTAATTTTTGTCTTTAAAGGGTTCATGTTTGTAGACTTACGCATAGCGTCATTCCACGGGGTTAACATGCGTATGTATCATATCCTGCCGATCACTAAATCCACAGTTTAAACCACGACATTGCTACAGGAATAATCGGAAGAATTTCAACCATAAATATTCTGGTTTTGTAATTTTCTTCATTTTTCCGTTCATCTCTCTTGGGTTGTAATAACCTGATTCCCCTTGGTATTGTTTTAAAAATTTATCTTTATTTTTTGTGCCGTCCGGACCAAATGGCGGTCCCATCATTAATAACGAAACTTATGCAACAAACTGTTATCGGCATTACGAGAATAAAGCTAATCTTACGGACCCTCGTTATACAATGACCGCATGATACTGCCAGAGATACAAAGTTTGTCAGCCAATGCAGTTTTCATACCCTGGACAAAACCTGTTTTTTTTAAAATTAGTTTGTGAAATTTATATCATTTCAAATAATTATATCGGTGCACAATTATGATCTTCGGAAAATAATTACAATGACAAATGCATCTACTACCAAGACAAGCAATTAACATATGCAGTAATACTGAGGAGTGTTCGCCATTGCTGCCGAGGAAAAGCAATAATTATTACACATTCGGAGCATGTGTCTGTAGCCTTGTTATCCAATATGCAAAGCGCATGTGCGGTATTAAGAAGTTACTGAACATAAAAAATGTTTTTATTTTTTTCTACGACTTCTGCCTAAAACCTCTCATTCTAAGAAGAATTTAGCTTAATATTATTAAAAATGTACTCACGTCTTCATGGATAGTACCCGTTATTCTTGTCATATTTTAATGAAACTTGAAATTTCTCGACAGATTTTCGACAAATGCTCAGATTTCAAATTTAATAAAAATCTGTCCAGTGGAAGCCTAACACAGACAGACATGACGACAGCAACAGTCGCTTGTCGCAAGATTGTGAACGCACCTAAAAATGGTCAACTTCATCAAAATATGTCGGCTGTGACGAACGCCAAGGGTCGGCAGTGGTTCAGAGCAAAGCCATGGCAAGTGACCGTTGATAACGTTACACGGTAAACTAACGACGAACGGCAGAGGACGCCCGCCGCTGCCGCGCCCGTATGACAGTCATGCCTCAGTAGCAGCTCAACGTTCCCACTACGGCGATAAAGTAACGGCTTTGTAAAACAGCGGTTATTTATTGCGGGTGTCCAGTCCTTTGCGAGAGTGGTATCTTATGATTCCTTCCAAAGTTAAACATTAGTACAACTTTATGAAGATTATGGTACGGGACAAAGAGGATGACAATTCACAGGCGGACTATGACTCCTGTCGTCTGGGATATAACACCTTGTATTTTTGTAAAGTTTACCGACGTTTCTGACGAACCTGCAGCCTCCATCATCTACAAAATGAGACAGGCCTCAAGTTCATCAAACGTCGGTACACTTCTGCCAGAATATACGGCGTCACGTCGCACAAGACTGATGTCTGACCTGAGAACGTCTATATGCTGTGTCTTTCTTTACTCCAACACTACATACGGTGACAAGAGTAAGTTTTACGACCACATAAAACGAACAGTAGACTTTACATGCATATGTTTTGGTGTGTTTTAATCTTAAGCTACACAGATCTTAATACCGGTATCTGGTCACTATTTTTTGAGTTGGTATAATATTTTATATACTGTTTCTCCGGTATCCAGATAAACTAATGTGAAATGCCAACTTGATGCAATAAGGTGATTTTATTGATGTATTGTTAGCTCGACATGTTTCAGGTACATACGCCCATCATCAGGAGCATTAGATGTTAAGTTGCAGCATATGGCTTTCCGAGTTTTGGAATGGGTGGTGGTCCTGAGAGCCGCTGCGTAGGTCGTGTATACGGCGCGGATGGTGCCGTTCCGTCTCACGGCACGGCACCATCCGCACTGCACACACGACCTACGCAGCGGCTCTCAGGACCACCACCCATCCAAAAACTCGGCGCAGAAAATCATATGCTACAACTTAACATCTAATGCTCCTGATGATGGGCGTATGTACCCGAAACATGTCGAGCTAAGAATACATCAATAAAATTACCTAGTTGCATCAAGATGGCATTTCACATTATTTCATGAGGAAGATGCACGGTCAAACAACCCTCAAGTATCCAGATAAACATTTCAATTTCTGTATAGTTGTTACAATAAAAATACAACAATAATAGTATCTCAACTATTCAAGAAGTTTCTTGCCGTTTGTGAAACCACACGGTTCACTTCTTTCACACTTTGTTCATTTTACCATTTTTTGTGGCATATGTAGTGGGCATAAAAACTGAACACTCCTCAGTCGAATGCCGAACTATATGATAAGCAGGAGCTAACACTCTGGCCTTTAACAAAAGTATCCTCAATACTACGTAACAATGACAGCCTTCGTGAGGACCTGTTAAGTGCTCATTGTGCATTTACCGCAAGGTGGTCCGTGAGATGCAACCTGCCCTCGAAACTATGTTCTAACTTTCTCTGCCATTCAAACTGTAATAACAAAGTTTTATTCCTTTTGGTACATTGTGAATTCAGAGACCTGGATGTTAACCACTTTTACGCAATAGACCCATTAGGCAACACGAGAAAATGTTTCAGGCTTCCAGAAATAATCAATTTACCAAATAAACGCATTTCTTGTTATTGTAAAAAGCGTGGCTGTACATGCTCGTAACAATCAGAATTGTTGACTGTTAATTGAAATGTAGACTGTCGTTCTAAATAGGAAGGAGACTATGTCTCTATCCCTAGGGGAAGAATGTAATTTAATGTCTGAGTTTAGGGAACAGGGTTCTGACGACAACATTTGGGCTCAAGAACAAATAGTTGTAAAGTATAAATAAAGGGAATTCGAGGTGCTTCAGGATTTGTTTCATTCGCGAAACAGATTAGCGTAATCAAATCACGGAAGGTGGTGCGTGCAGGGCAAGTGGCAGGCATAGCAGACGTGAGAAATATCAGTGAAAATTTGGCGCTAGGCTTAATTTGAATGGAAGACCTAGGTCTATACGACAGCATAATATTAAAGTGGTAAAGGTAAAGGTAAAGCAGTCCCGTTACAGGCCGAGAGTGGCCCAGAGGGTTCCAGGAAGTTAAGGGTCCCAGATTTAATGACGTCACAGGATGGTGGTATGGTTGTGAGCCTTACGCACCGGCCGCCTTTACCCCCAGGAAATGCTCCTGGTAGTCATTTCTGTTAGAGGCTGAGACGACCCCAGATCCATAGAGATTACACCATCTGGAATCGAACCAGCGACCTTCCGATTTGTAGCGCAATACCTTAACCACAGGGCTACCGCGGCCCCAACATTAAAATGGACCTTAAAGAAACAGCATGAGTGTGTGAGCCACATTGAAGTGGGTTAAGATAGGGTCGGCGAAAGGGCTCTTGTGAACACGGTAAATAAATTGTGTGTCCCATGAAAGGCTGTGGGCTTCTCGAACGTCTGCGGGGACTGTCAGTTTATAAAACATGTTCCATCTAGTCAGTACACTGTGACCGATATAGGGCACCCACTGCTGCAATACCGATTCGTGCGCTAGAGAAGTCAGAGAAACAGTGCAGTAGAGGGCATCCAGTTGAGGAGCCCCGTCAGTTACCTGTACACGTGTGCGCAGCATATGCCTCTACTGAGCTCTCATACCCGAGCTGTTGTTACTACGTTACTGTGTATAAAATTTGTGCGAAGTAGGCCGGCAGGTATTTATCGTTAGGCACAGCATGGGGCGCTGCTGGCCTTACCGTGTCCGAGCCAACGTCCGGGGCACAGAACCTTGTGCCTTACACACTTGTCATTTCGAGCAATAATAAGAAATTGCCGCTTTTATTTGTTTGACGCACTTTTCTGTATAGTCAAAACAAACTTCCTGTGTAGGCATTACATTTCTAGTCCACTTTCTTTCCTAAAAACGAAAAAACGTGGTGGATTTCAGATCGCCATGATGCGTCCCCATTTCAATCTGAATCAGCTAACCAATTTTCGTTAAACCTAATATGAATTTACACCATTTAAATACACCCCAACGCGGCACATTTTAAATTCCCTATCACAGGTAATAACAACATGGTGAGCGCGCGAAATTAAGCGGAATTCACCCCAGGGCCACTTACTGATGAATCCCGATAACATACACGGTAATGAGTAACAAAATACGACCAATGGTTACGGTAACATCTGCCTACAATATTAACACCAACATGGCCGTCGTGCAAAGTTTTCTGTAGCTTTCGGTTAGCTGATGATACATAATGGGTCGCTGGCTTCTAAAGTCTGATACAAACATACTAAACAACCTCATGAACCACATATGATTACTGTTTGTAAGTGCCAGCCTCTTATTCAGTGGGCAATGAGGTTCTTCCCGCCATTGACAATGCGGCCGGAGCCTGTAGTTGGCCACTCATCTCCATATAGTGCCCAGCCCTACATACCTTCATGGCGTGGACAAAGGCTTTAATTTTGCGTGATTATAGGCTTCCACCGCGAAGTAGATGAGAACTGCGCTCTTGTGGGTTATTATGCAGCGAGTAGTGGTAAATTCTTACCGACGTTTCGGTACAACCTATCGGTCCCATCTTCAGAGGTCAAGATCTTGAACCCCTGTAGATGGGACTACTCGCTGCGTAATAACCCACAACAGCCCAGTTCTCCTTTGTTTATGTTGTTTGTAAGTTGAAAATTATAAACATTACAAAGAGAAGAAACTTTGAGACTGTCCGCTACAAACCTAAGGCATATGAAAAATATACATATGTATGTAACAACCTCTTTACAAATAAGACAAAACCCCAGTGACACTAGCAGGTATGTAGCAGCGTACGTCTATGCAACAGGACAGAAGGCTTTGCGTTCTGCTCGGAACTGCTTATTTTAAACTGTAACGCGCTAAGAATATTACTACAGTTCAGTGGCGTAGCTAGATTTTTGGCGTCCAGGGCCAGTAATCACAATGGCTGAACTTAACACAAATTACGGATTTAAAAATTATACATGTATTGAATTTCCTTCTTTATTTGGCTCAATAATTTAAAATTTTTGGGGCGCAAAATTTTGTTTTTCGATTCATACATTTCTTTGCCGCTCCCTGCGTCGGGACAGTAGCAACACTCGGCCCCCTAGCTACGCCACTGCTAATGTGAATAAACTGAGAAGGTTGAGATGGGTAGGTCACGGGGAGATGAGAAACTGTTCGAAGGTTTGGTCCAAAAGATCACAAGGGAAGAAGTCTATGACCTTTTGAACACCGTAACGAACCTTAGGATACCATACAACGGGACAATGTTTTGCCCTCGTGCAAATATTCAACTTTTCAAAATGTAGCGTGCACCATGGATTGCATTTTTTAGTTTATCATATCAACTGCTACAAACTCGATCAAATGCTCTTATACTACTGAAAAAAAAAGGCTGTTTAAAATGTAGGTTTTTTGTTTAGCATCTAAGCTTCCTGGTTATAATGTACTGTCATTTCGGCTGACAAACGTATCGTATTTAAAATTCCAAGAAATTTCAAAGGGTTAATTTCGGGCGCCTGCGTATTTAATGCCTTGGGAGCGCTTTAGCAAACTGTATTCTGCGAACGCTGATATTATGAAGGTTCCGCAGTACATTTCCGCATTGCAGGATCGCATATTCAGATAAACTTGTCCCTGTGTCTGTTTCAGATAACGCTACGAAGACTTATGAGGGACTTGGGGAAAAAGTTCAACGCATGTTTAGCCTTGAGTTTGGATACAAGCGTGATAAGCTGCACTCACCATCGGCTTTATGCCTGGCGAACGGTAAGTTAGATGGTGGGCTTGGGGGCCTACGACTGATCTAGGCTTCTTGTAGAGAAGTAAAACTAGCGTCCGTGATGGAAATCGAGTTCTGATCTTCTGATTCATGGCTCTAATAAACCACAAATTCGGAAAGGTAATGCTTTAATGCAGTGTCGTGCCATGATAATGAAGCCGTAGACTGTCTACAGTATTATTCTACACAGGCACAGAGGCTCATTTCTCCCTTTAATTTCAAGTGGGATAGCCTTAGCGAAAAGGTCCTTCTTTGGGCGTAACTTCAGACTTCGTGTTTGCGTTATCTTAATTGTATATCAACAGATCTTTGTGTTAGCTTATTCTTAGTTCGCAAAGTAGCTTTTAGACTCCTCCAGAAATTTTGCAAACCTAGTTTTAAAAGGTAGGGAACTCCAAAACTGGAATCAGTTTACACCAAACACGATGGTTATCAATCCCACTAAACATAACAAATAATCCCGTCGTTTTCGGTGTAATTTCCTTATCATATGTTTCACGGACTTCCGGTCTGCTTAACCAAGACTTGACAACTGCTCCTCCTATCTCAAGGAAACGCACACATTATGTTCGGTGCGCGGAGAAACGTCACAACGATTTATCTCACGCCCGAAACACATTACCAAGAACGTGTCCGGGGCCAATTATGATGTGGAATGGTGACGATTCCTTCGTTTTATCTGCTCTTTGTACACTATAGATTGTATAACTTATAATGAAACTGGAATGATTAGGCATTATCAGGCAGCAAGGTAGGTGTGGTACAGCCTGGGTGGCGTTAAGAGAGAAATGAAGAGTAAGCTGTCATGTTAAAAGACTAAGGTACGCGAATTTTTCAGTTTGGGACAAATCACCGCCGCCTGCCCCAAAATATCGCGATCTCTGTGTTGTAGGACTAGCCGCAAATTACGGGTTTTCATTTCACTGAATTCCGGTAAACAAGCACAAACGTGTCATAAAAGATCGGTTATGAATTTTCTATCAGCTCACATGCACACATGAATTCGTTACACGATACCCGTAGCTTCGTTACCTGATCGGTGTCTCCACTGTACCAAGTGACACACTGCTCCTAAGACGACAAAACAGTGTCAAAGTTCACCGTAGAACAGGCCACGAAGGCCCAGAGGGGAGTAGCTTGTAGCTCTACTCTTTCTTTAACCTCAGCGCTAGGTGGAGGTGTGTGATCAACGCCCCGGCCCGGCCCATGGTGTGGGAGGCTTCGTGTGCCCCAGGGCCGGTGTGGACACGTGCGGAAAATCTCGCTCCCACCGGGATTCAATCCCCGGACCGTCCAGCCCGTACAGAGTCGCTAAACCGACTACGCTATTCCGGCCCACGGTGTAAGAATATGAAGTATAAAATATGGGTAATGACCTATTTAAATAAATTAATGAACGTGTTGACCATAGAAAACAGATATTAACGGCTGTGGGGACCCGTTGCGCTGACCACGTGACACCCCTCTATCCGCAAAAAGTTGGCACTAACTTCGCCGACCGGCGGCGGCCGCTCTGTCGGTATAGTTCGCGAGCGGACTAATGCCACGGAGTTTGTTTGTTGTTGACCATATGGGCCACAGCCCTTCTTGAGATGACAGCATTCCGGGCGGTCAAGAAATTCCCAATATTTGTGGGATATATCGAAAGAAGAAACTGTAGAATTTTACATATAATACAGGACTACTAAAACGGCCCTGGATGACTGGATACGCAGAAAGAAATAATTCCAAAGCCCAGGCAGAGATTCAGACAGAGTGATTAGTTCGAGACCACCTGATGGATATCAGTTAACCACACATCAGTTGTAACAGTTTTCCATTATATTTCGGAGAAATCTGGTACCGGTACTGTGCGAGAAGAAATAGTCTTAGGCCGTCCCTTGCTCCCTGCAAGGGTCTACACGACAAGGTATTGTAAATGAAACTTGTCCCCGTGTTTAATGAAGCACTACACCATGACGGCATATTGGGGAGTGGAGAAACATCTCCACCCATTCTTAACTTTATCAATAGATGCAAGTGATCAGCTGCACGCTCCGGCTGCTTTGCCCCGAGGAATGCGCAGCCGCTTCAATTAGATACGAAGTTGAGTAGAACCCCACAATCTTTCCGGACCCCTTGGTGAGACAGAAAATCCCTCGCCCCTGGTGAGTGTGAAACCCCATTTACTCGTTCGTCCAGCCAGAGTCCTTGTCACTGTACCAACTGAGCTATGGCGTAGTCAAAAGTGTCGTGCTACCTGATGTGCTGGGGCGTGAAACTTGGCCTCTCACTGTTAAGGAAATAACACAAATTGAACTGTTTTCACGTGCCAGGCAATGCAATCGTATGGAACAAAGAGCAAGTTGGTTCGAGCGGTATCGCCCGTGAACTCGACGCGTGCAGTACTGACGTTCCTTAAAGCCCAGCGCCAGTCGAAATTTGCCCAAGTCGGAATTGTGTATTCATGTAGTTTACTATGTATGTGTATACAAAGCAGTCCAGTTGAAATCTGAACTACAACACAATGTAACCTGATGGGCCGCAGCATGACCGCCCCGCCGCCTGCGTTATCGCCATGCAGTATTCTTCCGCCACCTTCGTCTTCTTGCGCTTTCATTCCGGCAATGAAAAATTTGGTGTGCGTTTCAAAAACTTTACTATTTCAACTTTTTACTTTCTTAAATTAAAAACTGCGTGTCCAGAATTGCGTAACTTGAAACTGCATAGTCGGGCAATGTCTGTATTTGCAAGTGTCTGGTTCGAATCTTGGGCATGGCACAGACTGTCCTGGCAGGCGTTTCGTGATTTTTCTCAGTCCCTTCACCAAACGTCGGGGCAGTACGACAAATGAGCCCACGGCTGCTTCCTTTCACATCCTTTCAAATGCGTCATTCACTGCCCATTCACCGCTCGAAGTTTTTAAGCCAGCGTCGTTAAATGAACAAGAGAGAATTATAGACCAGGAATATTAAGTAAATTAAGGGATGCTTCACGCTGTTTATCTAATATTGGCAAGAAGGGTGAGACTGAGGACACATGTAACACAAACATGGGGGTATGAAATAAGTTTTGGTTGGGTAACATAAAGGAAAGGCATTTCTTGGGCGATATGTGAAAAGGAAAAAAATTATTTTAAATGCTTCCTGAAGACTGGGGTGCGAAATCTGCATTGGTTTGAGCTGGTTGAGATAAGAACAAGGCTTCGGCTGAAAAGTTCTAAATCGCCAATATCAGAAACAGAAAGAATTCCTTCCCCAGCTGAGCAACTAACAACCTTCAAGAAATAATGCATTCCACGTTATTAGGTACCTGAAGAGCTAACTTCCACCATATAATGTGCAAACACAGTCTTGCTATCGTGAATCCACATCAAGACGTCCCACAGATGTATCCTCTCCACACCACCCTCTAGCTGTCACATTACCCCCCCCCCCCTTTCCGGAGGTACACATTATTTCCACTACTTCCCTCCCTAACACGTAAGCTGATAGTGTTAACCTTCGTTAGTGAGAAGAACCTTGGGCTGGGTGCCTTCGACGAGAAGGTATGGAGGATAAGGCAGAGAGTGGGATGTGTTCAGGGCCCCGGGATGTGTTCCGGGCCACCGTCGCTGCCGCCGAAATGACTCCTTTCCGTGGTCTCAAAGTAAACTGATATTGCGTGTTAAAACTGTCCTTGTTGCTGGTGCGTCAGTCACACCTGTTGATATTCCTGGCGACCAACATATGATAATTCGCCTGAAGAGTAATTACTCATCTTGATATTTCAAGTTACCGTCTTAAAAACCAATACCTCGGCAGGTTGGTTCCAGCTAAAATGATTTGACTCGGCGTAAGAAAATATTTTACGTGTTGTATTCTTTCTTTGGGTGATTCCCTGCCGTCTGAATTTGATGTGCCGACGTTTCGGTACACTGTTCCACATTCATAGGTGGTGTGATCAAGAATATTGCCAACCCTAGCAATCTCGTCCTAGTTATTCTTCCTGTTCACACGACCTATGAAGATGGAATGGAGTGTTCCGAAACGTCGGCACATAAAATTCAGGCGCTGGGGAATCACCCAAAAGAACGAATACAACATTCACAACACGGCGAAAGTTTGAAATTAAGAATTTTACGTGTTATGTGTATGGGTGTGAAGTATAGACTCCCCCCCCCCCCCCCCCACAAGAGGATACAGATTGACGGTTCTGTGACCCGGGAGCTCAAGGAAGAATATTTGGAGCTAAGAGAGACGAAATAAGAAGATGAGGAAAATTACACAATAAGGAGTTTCCTAATTTGTTTTTCACTAAAACATTACCTGTTAGGGTGATCAAAGTACGTTGAATGAGATGATAGGGCATGTAACACGCACTGAGGGGATGCGAAATATATATATATATATATATATATATATATATATATATATATACATATATACAGGGTGTTTCACGACTTTAGGGCATAACTGCAGGAGGTGATTTCCTAGGCCTTTGTGATCAAAAACGTTCATATAAACATGTGTCCGATTTTGGACGGTTACGGAGTTATGAC
>Ga0123354_10004659_pt1 | contig 19535 bp, 20 predicted proteins | sample TergutLab28metaG_2_FD_97872 | JGI IMG/M metagenome (GOLD analysis project Ga0123354, IMG submission 97872) | Labiotermes labralis P4 segment gut microbial communities from Petit-Saut dam, French Guiana - Lab288 P4 | ecosystem: Host-associated > Arthropoda: Insects > Digestive system > Gut ...
CGCAATTCGGGGGGGGGGGGGGTTATGTGGGCCTACATAGCATATCAGCCTAATCATATGGTGCATAATGTTTCGTATCGGATGCTGGAGAAAGCTGCTGTGGCCTAACCGTGATACTAGACGTCTCTTTGAACGGACTGAGACCTACTAGAGACCACAGGGATGTCGCTGTTCCGTCCGAGTATCGAGCCCTGCGCCTCCGGAATAAAAGTCGAGCGTCGCTGCTAGAACGACTTTGCTCTGAGCGCCCTCATTTCCATGTTATTACCAGGTAAGGCGTCATTGCATTGGCTCTTGTAACTTGCCTCTTACAATGCAGTAGCTAGGCGCCGTAGAGAAAATTCGAGAGAAGGCTGCTGAAAAAGGGGACAAGAAAGCGAAATGTAAACGCAAAGTTGTAAAGCACACCTTGACAGACAGAACTGTTTTTATCCATGTGTAGCATCGCATTTCCAATGTATAGAGAGGAACAAGAAAATCATCCGGGGATTGCTTGCTATTGAATGCATAGCAACAACTATATGATTACCTTCTTTACAGATTTCCGAAACGTAAAGCTTGATGATTGTTGTTTCGTAGAGCCGAAACGTGTAGTTTTTAGATTTAATAAATTGTTGTGTAGAGACGGGCTGTTTCGTTGTTGCGTATTGTCGATTTCTTGTTTGTATCAGAAGTGTAAGCCAAAATGTCAAAAGTCGGATTCATTCAATGTGCAGGTTCAAAAGAAACTTCGGAATTTTTAGAAGTAATTTTATGGTCAGATAACAAAATGATGTGCGAGGGAGCATCGAATATCGCGAGAATGATTCGTTAATTGCCACTGGCACATGGTTACTATAAAAGTGAAAATACTTGGTAAACCATCGAATGAGCCAGCAACAATTTTACTAGCAGAGTAACAGCAGCAGCAGCAGCCAGTTGATCTTAAAATAAAAGTTATATGATCATTGGTCCGTGCGGCAGCACTGATGGAATATCCGCTGTTTTTACATTGACTATAAGAACATCTATTTTAACATTTCCGGGCAACTCTGTGTGCTGACTGCGGAGAGAAATCTGTCTCTGCAACACGTGGCTGTCATCTGCGTGTGTTCGGAGACGAGGCACTCTGCGTTCAACGCAACTTTTAAAATGCTATTGGCCATTCTGCACGAACGCGTCTCTTTGCACACTGGATACTTGTAAATAACTAGTTGCATGGAGCAGAGATTGTTTTGAGAAGGTAACAGTCGATAAGATTTTTGAAAACTCCACCCCCCCCCCCCCAACTCTCCTTTATGGAATCTACAGGTTCATTATGTTTGCAATAGCCCACTAGTTTGCCCTGTACTGAGCGTTATCAAACCAATCCACAACTCTCCCACCCTGTTTCTTTCATATCCGTTCTAATATTATCCTCCCATCTGCACTTGGGTTCGATAAGGGTTCTGTTCTTTTTTCAGGCTTTCCAGACAGAATTTTTTACGCGTGCCCAATCTGTGCAGTTCGTGCTACATTCCGCAGTTCCTGTTTCTCGTGATTGGATCGCCCTAACGATGTCGGGAGAATTGTCAAAATCACAACTAGGCTCAGGATTAGGTGAATGCAGCATATTGGATATGTAAAACAAAAAATCAGTTGAAAATTCCACTTCGGGCCAGTCCTTTAGATAATGAAGTGCATATTTCATTATTTATAAGACTAGCCCAAAGGTGAGTTTAAATGTTGTTATACTGTGCGTATGCAATGTGTAAAGTGCATATAATTCTGAGCCTAGTTACGGCAGTTATCACCATGCAGCTGTATCCGACTTTATTGAACTTGCAGAACGAAATTAAACATTCTGTGAAGGGATTACATTGTTACTCATGTGCGTTCGCAAAACTGCGAAAAGCGACTATTAAGCTTTGTCATGTCTTTATTATCCAACAGATGCACAAATATATAATTCGTAGATACAATTTGAACTATTATAAAATATTTCAAATTGCTCCAACATGTTTCGGATCACAAGGGATCCATCATCAGGGACCTCTATACACACGCACCACGGAGAAATATGCTGCCGTAACACCGACTACGTCCATATCAACGGACGCGATAGAACCATTACTGTAATTTTAGCCAAGCACTGTATTGAGCTCCCTGATGATGGATCCCTTGTGATCTGAAACATGTTGGAGCAATTTTAAATATTTCATTATAATTCTAATTGTATATACGAATTATATATTTCTGTATCTGTTGGATAATAATATGTTTTAATCGTCATTGATGCACGGTACAAACATGAAGTTTGTCATGTATGTCTGTCTGTCTATATGTCCGTTCGCATGGAACAGCTCGGCTTCCACTGGACAGATTTCCATGAAGTTTGATATTTTTCGAAAATCTAGAGAGAGCTCAAGTTTAATTAAAATCTGACTAAATAACGAGTACGTTACATGATAACTCGCTGGATTCTTATAAGAATGAGAAATGTTTCAGACAAAAGCTGTTGAGAAAATCAAAACACACATTTTATCTTTAATGACATTTTTCGAAAACCGTGCCGTTTACGAGACACTGTAAAATAATATGGTAGAGCGGGGCAGGCAACAGATGACAATACAACACGGCGCATGCGCTTTGCATGCTCGATAACTAAGGCTACAAGCATACACTCAGAATATGTAATAATAGTTGGTTTTCAGCAGCAACACTGGTTATATAAACGTGCCCCAATGTTAACGTTTTCACGTACAGTGCCTATCTTCTTTGTACCCTTCCTCACCCCCACCATCTACAAATTAGGATGTGTGAAAATTGAAGAATTGTATTCGCAGTAATAACTAGTCCCTTCCATATAGCCCGCCATCATAATATATTTCCGGCAGCAGTGCGTGCTTGTTAATTAGAATGCTCTCGTTCCCTGGTGAGGATACAAAGAGCAGCACTTTCTTTGCGGTGTGTTCCGTTATCCTTTGGCGAATGAATGTAAAGGTGCAGTCTTAACTAGATGTATGTGTGAATAACGTGTGTATGTAGACCGGCTGAAACGTGTAGTGTTATGTAGACACAACATGAAGCGGAAATGTGGAATTACAAAGCAGCCAATTACAGTAAATCCTGTCCCAACGCTGTGACCGCAGTAAAATGCAACTTCCGTTGTTCATTGAAAGGAGGTGTGTGAGTCTTCTAGATTTATGCAGTTATAGAGATACTGTGTTGCATACACCAGTGGCATAGCTAGATTTCTGGCTCCCGGGGCGAGTAGTCACAATCGTCGCTCCTAACGGAAATTAGGAACTTTAAAATATTCACAAGCATTTGTTGAATTTTATTTTATTTGGCTCAACAATTTAAAATTTCCTGAGAGCATAAAATCAAACTGTTTCATGCAAAATATTCATTTTGCCACCCGTTGGAACCTGCCGTCCGTGGCGGCTGCACCTCTCTCCCATTCCTCTTTCCCACGCATACAAGTATACAACTTTCCTCGTTATTCGTCAACTGTGTATCCAGAACACACGACCCTAGAAGCAAATTGTGTATGTCCCATAGTATGGATGCAAACTATGTGCTATGTTACGCGTACTTGTGCTTGTTTGTTTCGATAGCGGCCCGAATCTCCGCCGTCTGCCATGACTAGAGAAGGGATTTTCCCATTCTCCCACCCGAGCGTTCCTGCGAGTTGGGTAAGCGCGAAATGTATTGTTCGCGGCTTGTCAGTGTATCAAGGTTAGGTTTTTCGTGACGTCATGATTTTGAACCTACCTGCCCATTCTCTAGGAATTACTACTCACCTTCCCCCCCCTCCAGCAGAGGCGTTGTGACTAATCACGATAACCTTGCTTTCATCCTGTCATATGACTCACACAGTAATCTGAGTGTGATTCTTTCATGTCGAAGCTGTCAGGATGTCTTAAAGACAGATCACTTTTACTGTATAGACATACAATATACAGAAAAAACAAAACCAGAGCTGTTAATGGAGTCATTTCTAACGTCGTAAATTAGATTAATTACTACATCAACCAACAAACGCACTCAATAAAATACAATTTATATCAAATATTAATCTCCTACATGTTTCGACACCGGAGTACCATCCACAGGGAGTCTGTCAGATCAACGGAATACAAACCCAACACGCTACTCTTGGTGTGCGATGCCCAACACGCAAATCATATGGTAGTGCGTTGGGCATCTATTAGTTTGATCTGGAAGAGCCCTCAAGGATGGCACCCGGTGCCGAAACATGTAGGAGATTAACATTTGACATACTGTATTTTCTTGAGTGCATTTGTTGGTTGATGTATTAATAATAAGACTATACACGGTAGGAGTAACATTAAATTCGTGGATTAGAGTTCTTGGGCTGTTAAGAAGTTTATTGCTGCGGTTGTCAATAAATTACCCACCTTCTGGAAGACCGAAGATTCATTTACGGCTTCCAAAACAACCTGCCAGTAATATCTATCCAGTATCCGGGCCCACATCAATCCATTCCGCATTCTTATGTCCACTATCTTCAAAATCTCTTTTACCGTCCTGCTAGCTGCACTTAGGTCTTCTTAGTAATTAACCAACTTCATGCACAAATTCCTTTTTTTATAATAAGTTTATTATATGCCTCTAAATGTTTCGAGCACAATTGTGCTCGAAACATTTAGAGGCATATAATAAACTTATTATAAAAAAAGGATTTTGTGCATTAAGTTGGTTCATTACTGGGATAAATATACTGAGATGCACGGTCAGCAAAACATCAAAAATAGACAGTCTTTATTTCTTTCATGAAGGTTTTGTAATTAAAATTTTCAATGCGTTTCTTGTCACACTGTGACTGCTGCATGCCCTGCCCATTACGCCCTTTTTTGTACCATTTTCATTTCCTGTACAACGCCTGAACACGAAATTTCATGAAACTCGGTGGAAGAGAATGAGAGATATATAAGAAGAAAACGAAGAAGTGGCACAAAAGAACACTTTTCGGTTTGCCGAGTTTTATGAACAGTGGAACGGCCACTCAGATGTATCTTAAACATGTTAATACAACATTTCGTAATGAAAATCCGTTCAGTGTTAGACGAGGTGTTGCACCTTGACAGGTGGACAGAGATTAAACGAATAAGCACTTTTTACAAATTTGTGTTGTTGACACTGGTGTTTGCTCCTGAAGAATGTCCCGCACTGATGACAACATTGTCTAAAAGTTCTTAGGCTTTTAATGCCACACAATCCACATATTTGAATGGCTGACACATTGCACTTTACTATTGCTGTAAATAACAAGACTGGCAGTCTACGTTCAAAAGCAGCATTGAGGCGGGTTTATATAACAACTGTTGCTCTTAAAAATCAATAATTATTATATATTCTGAGTGTATGTTTGTAGCCTTGGTTATCCAGCATGCAAAGCGCATGCTCCGTGTTATATTGTCATCTGTTGCCTGCCCCGCTGTACCAAATTATTCCACACATAAACTGCACGTTTTTCGGAAAAAGTTGTTCAAGATAAAATGTGTATTTTGATTTCTCCACAACTTTTGTCTGCAACATTTCTCACTCTTGGAAGAAATCAGCGAGTACTTAGGTCTTCATTTAAAGTACTCGTTATTCTTGTCAGATTTTTATTAAACTTAAATTCTCTTGATATTTACGAAATACACTGCAATATCAAATTTCATGGATGTCCGTCCCGTGGGAGCCAAGTTGTTCCATTCCGACGGACAGACATGATGAAGCTAGCGCCTAAATATTCATGGACGTCTGGTCACATGGCTGACGGTTGAAAAAAATGTGTACTGTGCGCCCCTGCTGCGTGATAAGTTGCGAAGAACTGCGTAAAGCGAGAGTGCTTTATTGTCATTAATATGAAACTATTATATCATCAGTTGAATATGTGTGTAAGTCATGGTTGGTGGTCACACTGTACACTAGAATAATGTGTTTAAATGTAAGTGTACATCATGTTAGGTGCTTTTTTAAGCTCATGGTTCCACGCATCTTAAGTCAGTATTAATAAAAATCCAACTAGATGCAACAGTATGCAGTATGATTTATTTTACTGCAAAATCACTCTACATGTTTCGCGTGTCCGCCGTGCCCATCATCAGGAGTACTAAAATCTGTAACCGCAGCCTCCAGTACAGGTCATAATATCGGTACAGCTACTTCCCTCCAACGTGGCCAGGTCGGGAGTCCCGACCTGGCCACGTTGGGTACGGTGGACACGCGAAACATGTAGACTGATTTTGCAGTAAAATAAATCAGACTGCATACTGTTGCATCTAGTTGGATTTGTATTACTATTAATGTATGTTAGGTGCTTTTGGTACTGCCTGAAGAATACATTTATTCTTGTGGACTTTTTTTTTTAACCAAGCTTAAATTATCTGAAGCTCTGACAATCTTCCAAACCGCAGTTTGTTGAGATTTACGCCTTTCGTGCTTCTGGTCTTGGCTGCCCACTATTTCCATTCTTCGTAGTCTCTGGGAGTATTGCGTGTCACCGGAATCGACATTTCCTGAAAAGACTTGACACAACTGCGGGTACGAATTACGGTTTCCCGAAACATATGAAACCAATCTCAAACCGATGCAGATGATTTCGCTTCCGTAATACTGCAGCAGTGTAATACCACAACTCCGCTTGCTAATCATGCGATTTCGTAAGCACAATAAGCGTACGTGTTGGATAGTAAGTGAGCACGGCAGTAGTAATCGGGCTCTTATAGTCCGCCCAGGGGCAATTCCCCCGGGCCCAAAATTAAAAAAATGGGGGTTGCAGTTAGTGTGTAGAAAATAAAAAAAGCAGGTAGTGGGCCCAAAAACTCAAAAATGGGCAAAAGTGCCCGGACCTAAATTTAAAAAGTCAAGAGAAGTGTAGTGCAAGAAGGTCCTACGTACGGTCCATAGTTCACGTCAGGAGATGTTGAGTGCAAGAAGGTCCTAAGTACCGAACTGGCACAGCTCTTTCTTAAACTTCGGCTTTCGACTTTAAACCGAGGTAATTTATCAGGGTGGGAGCCGCCCTCCGTAGCCACACCTACGCCAATCTTAGCGTCGAGTGTAGTGCAGGAAGGACCTAAGTACGGTCCCGGCACTACTCCTTCTGTAGCACAATATTAAAAAGGATGGTAAAAATGAAAGTGCCCCGTTCAGTTTGGTATAGCGGTTCCTCCGTAGCCACCCCTACGCCTCGCTGAGTGTAGTGCAGGAAGGACGTAAGTGCGGTCCCGGCATTACTCTTTCTTGAACACTATTAAAAAGGATCGGGGTGGCAGCCGCCGTTCAGCTTGGTATCGCGGCTCCCCCGGGCCCCGTCCAGGAAGGTCCTAAGTGCAGTCCGTGCACTACTATTTCTTTAGCATATTAAAAAGAATTGGCTTTCGCAAGTTCTATCAGGGGTGGGGCAGCCGCCTTCCGGCTTGCTTCCCAGGGCCTAGTGCAGGAAGGGCCTAAGTGCGGTCCTGGCACTATTCTTTCTTGAGCATAATATTAAAAAGGATTGGCGTTTGACATTTGTAACCGATATGCAGCCGTCGTCCAGCCTGGTCCCCGGGCCTAGTGCAAGAAGGTCCTAAGTACGGTCCAGGCACTACTCTTTTTTTAGCATATTAAAAAGGAACAGCTTTCGTTATATTTATCAGGTTGGTCCCCGGGCCTAGTGCAGAAAGGTCGTAAGTGCGGTCCAGGCACACTCGTTCTCTAGCATAATAATATTAAAAAGGATCGGCGATTGACTTTTTTCTTTAACCGAGGTATTGAACGGGATGGCAGCCGCCGTCCAGCTTGGCCCCCGCGTCCCGTTCAAGAAGGTCTTAAGTACAGTTCAGGCACTACTCAGTCTTAAGCTTCGGCCCCCCTCCGTAGCCAACCCTACGCCAAGCCCGCCGGATAGATTGGTGAAATGGTGCTGCTATCGGTGCTGTTAACGTCCGAGGTATTGTAACGGGGATGGCATAATCTCAACGCCCTCTGCACCGAACGAGAATTCGGCGGCGGTATATTCTAGTGTTACAGCGAGAAGACCGCCGTTACGAAGCGTCAGCAGTTGCCTGCAAACACCACATATCACGAGGGCGTACCGGAGAATTTTGGTGGTGGTGACGGCGGCAAACCGTGCCTCGTGATCCTAGACGATCTGTTGAACGACGTCTATTCGAAGCAACCATCACAGAAATATCAGCGTGATTTTGATTATATACAGTCTGTTTCATCAGGGCCGCTACTGTAAAGATATATCGCTGAATGCTCATTATCTGGTCTCGTTGAAAAACGTCAGAGATGAGAAGCAGTTTGTGTACTTGGCCAATTAAAGTGTATCCCGAAGATAGTCTTGGGTTTATGACGCCTACCTGGATGCGACACAACGACCCCATTGTTACCTCGTCTTAGATCTCACACAAGATACGGATGACGTTTTGCGGTTTCGAACCAACATATTCCCGAAAGAATATCATCCAGTTGTCTACTCAAATGTAGGCGATGAAGCGTGTGAGATCGAATTACCACGCCGTTCACGTGCTCAAGACAGCCGAACCGAAATTACGTAAAGCCCTAATAACAAACTGTAACAAGGAACTCGTGAACTGTATAAGCGAGTGTGTGTTGAACGTCCTGAACGGTAATATAATATTGTAACACACGCAAGTCCGCGCTTCGCAAGATCGCCGACAGGCACTATCACTCTCGTAGTACAGCGCGGTGGATTTCTACTGCCCCTACTGGGCGCCATTCTGCCAACGATCGCCAGCTTAATCGTTAAGCCCAGATAAACATGTCACGTAAAATGTAACTCGTCTCGGCCGATCACTACCATCTAGGGGACAAACGACGCCTCCCTCTCTCTTCGCCTCGCGAGCGGAAGAAACGTAGTAGTAGAGGTAGCAGCAGCAGAATTAAAAAACACCATCCATGTGAAGAGTGGGTTAAGATGCATGATAAGATTCGCGTGGCCGATATCAGACGGAAGACGCGGACCAAGGCTATCTCTGATTTTCTAAGACGAGTTTTGCCCGACACGGCTACGTCAAATTGTAACGGGAACCTGCCCTCCTCCCCCGAGCCCGAGCTAGGAAAACAGTTGATAGTCCCTAAATTTGAGGCGGCGGCGAAAACGCCTCTACAGAAAAAAATTAAGAAGACGCAGCTCCCCTCACCAATTCCTTCGGCATCGAAAGAGTTATTATACGACAACCCTAAACAAGGATTTATTCGCACAATCGGTGCTAATGACGAGGACGCCACGGAGGAAGGGGCAAAGACGGAAGAAGAAGAAAATTTCGGAACCGTAGCTGTTCCGCCGAGGAGCAGCATACTTTTTCTCGATACACAATACGGTATCCATAAGGATGGTGAGCAATTAATGATGGGTGATTCTCCGGTGTTTGTAGATACCGATGACAATTTAACAAATAAGGGAACCGCGTTCAGAGGGACGTAGGGGCTGTGGGAACAAATGACGCGTAAGAACGTGAATACGGAAGTTGTTAACAAGGCCGATCTAAAGACGTATAAGAAAATATTGATGAGTAACGCTCATTTGAACAGATATCAGCCTGGCGATAAGATTAATATAACGCGAGGAAAGAAATTTCGCGATGTCATTGCGCCCCTCTTCGTGAAACCGAAGGGACGGGGTGTCGAATCAGCGTTACGTCGTAAGTGGTTAATGTATTAATGACAACTTCTACTATTAACAAATTATATTATGACCCCGCCAGACCGTCGGCCTTCTCGACCTTGCAGAAGCTTCGGTTGGCGGCGGCGGCGGCGAAGAAAGGAAAACCGAAGAAAAAGTATGTCGACGCCATCAGAGCATGGTTAGAGAAGCACGATGCTTATACGCTTCATAGCGTTTCGCACGTAATCCGTATACAGCGACTAACTTGATGGACGTGTGGGAATGCGATCTGTTGCATGTAAAGGCCTACGCAAAATACAACGATAATTATAGATACATTCTTTCGGTTATAGGCGTATTCTCGAAATTTCTACATATGGTCCCTATAAAGACAAAGAGTGGGCCTTCCGTCGCCTCGGGTTTACGGTCCATATTCGATGACCCGAAATATTCGAAAAGCCGGCGACGCGCAATATGGGTACGCACTGATAAGGGCAAGGAATTTCTAAATAAACACTTTCAGGACATGTTACGGGACGAGGGCGGGGTCATTCAGTTTCAGGTGTGTAGGAACCCTGACTTGAAATGAGCGGTCGTGGAATGCGTGGATCGCACGATTCGCGATAGACTACAAATATTTTAGACATAAAAATACGTATAGATATATCGATGTTCTGCCTAAATTTGTCAAGGCCTACAATGACACGGTTCACTCGACGACTGCCATGGCGCACTCGCGAGTCACCGATTAGGAAGTGCTAGCGATATGGAAGAGAATGGAGGCGGCTCCGAGACGGGGGCGCGTTCGCGTCGCTAAAGCAGCAGCGACGTTTCGGGTGGGGCAGCACGTGCGCACCAGCAAGGAGAAGTTGCGGTTCACCAAGGCTGCCGAACAGAATTTCAGCACCGAGATATTCTGGGTCGCGAAAGTAATCGAGAGACGGCCGCGAGTCTACGAGCTTGAGGATTTAAACGGCACGCGCATAAACGGCCAGTTTTATCGCGAGGAACTGACCCCCTTACGAATAACTGACAGGAGCGCCTATAAAATAGATAAAATACTGGACAAGAGGGTCAGACGAGGCATTCTCGAATATCTCGTCCGCTAGCGAGGTTACAGTCAGGACTTCGACTCTTGGGAGCCTGCAAGTAACGTGAATAATATCTGAAAGTATGGCGACGCGGAGCCACTTTTACGTCACTCTGTTCAGGAACGCCTCGCGAGATATCTACGAACAGAATACGGACGCCGATTTTACGGTGAAACTGGCTCAGCCCGTCGACCTGGGTTCGACCTCCAATTGGGAATTGGGTGTCAGTGAAATTTCCTGTTCCTCACCCCCCATGGAGGAGGAAACCACCGCCCTATGATACTATAAACTGATATCACTGCAATTTGTGGGCGACAGCACCGTCCGCAGGATGCGGACATTCGTCTTCCCATCATCATCATCGACGTTTCAGCACGAGTTTCGAAACGTGTATTATGTGCCTGTCGAGCAGGGCAAATTTCAGGACATTCGAATAGAGTTCCTGACCACCGAGGGGTTGCACATCCCATTCGAGGACAGCACGACGAACACAAAAGTGGTGCTTCATTTCCGAAAAATTTACAAGTGGTGAAGTGTATAAAATGCGGCGTCGCAATCTTGAATAGGACATTTGCAGCGATGCATCCATTAGAAGTGTACTACCTAAGTCAGGCGGGTCGCGGCCTAAATATTCCGGGGATCGGTCCCGTTTAGTCCGCCCCGCTCTATCTTCAGCGAAGACACGGATCGCCAATTTTTTCGGCAGTTTCTTCCGCTGGGTCCACCCACTCTTGTGGAGCGGGGCCAAGGCAGTGGGCCGCGAGACGTTGCGTACCGGTGGCAAGATCCCGACCGATATCGCTGAACGCAAGGCTACCGACGCAACGACCGTCGGTGATATTGTAAATAAACACGTGACTGAATCCGTCCAAAATGTGTTTAGCAAATTGCGAGGCCGGGGACGCAATCGCGCCCGACAGGTGGGAGGTAAGAGGGCACGAAACATTCAAAAGACTAAACTTGTCCCGAGAAGAATATTAAAAAGGGACATCTTTTCCTAGTTTTACTTGAGTCACTCTTCAGCAGCCGATCATGTCTGCCGCGGCTGATATAGCGTCCGTTAGTAGCGAGTTTGACATCTTTGCGCACAGGCCCATACATAAGTCTGTATTCGGGACGATAGAGACAGCATACAAACCCATCGCCCCCGTCGATCGAAACGATCTGGATTTTTTTATACCTGCCGATAACGACACGTACATCGATCTAGATATCAAACTCTACGTACGAGGTAAATTGACCTCGGCTTCGGGAAAGGATGTGGACTTTACGGACCTCACGGGCGTGACAAATAATTTCCTCCACTTCCTGTTCAGTCAATGTAACGTCACTGTCAATGGTGTTACCATTATCGCTCTTATCTCGAGACCTGGATGACCTGCGGCACAGACGCGACAGCCACGCATCTATCAAACGCGTACTTTTATTTAGATAGGGCGACATGCCGCCTAGCGATCCCTCGGCCGAGACTCTGACCGCCACGTCGAACCGGGGATTCATCACTCGTTGGAACAAACTTAGCAAGTGTAGGGAAGTCCAGCTATTTGGTCGATTACATAGCGTATATGTAACGTTCCCCTTTACTTGCTGCCGGGCGTCAGGTTGCAGATCAGGTTGACGAAAGCCCGACCGAGCTTCTATCTGATAAACAATTGTGTTGATTCGAAAACTGTTCTCAAATTTTTGGACGCCCAATTACTGGTTAAACGCGTCAGGCCACACCCCGCCATATTGCTGGCTCACAGTTCTACACTGAACAAGTGGAGTCTCGCGCGCTATAATTTGATGAGAGTCGAACTCAAGACGTTCACTTTCTCGGCCGGATCAAAATCATCGTCTATCGACAACGCCGTCCTGGGACCCATCCAGAAACATCTCTCGTTCACCATGGTTAAGAATACAGATTTTATCGGTTCACTGGACAGCAAGCCGTACAAATTTCAACATTACGATATCAGCGATTTTTCATTGTTTGTGAACGGTAAACAGTTCCCTAACGAAGGTCTAACTCTGGGCATGAATCACGAACAAACTTCCGTAATGGGCTACAGGGCGCTTTTCGTGGCGTCCGGCATACATCATTCGAACACTACTGGAGACTACACATGATATGTATATAAACGGCTATTTCATGTTATTCTTTGACCTCACACCTGATAGGGGCGCGTCGGAGTGTCATACGTCCCACGCCGAGAACTGACATATCAGAATCGAATTGAAATTCAACAGACCGTTGCCCGAGTCGATCACGTGCATGCTGTACCTACAATTCGACAATTCGGTCCTCGTAGATTTTGCTCGTACCGTCACGACCGACTTATAAAATGGACACTGTGCAGATACTGTGTACACTGCGTGACGTCAGCTCATTCCTCGACGTTTTCCCCTCCGATCTCCTACCACAATCAAACACGCGAACCTCCACCGTCATCATCAATGCCGATCCCCACACAGAGAGAGGTTCACACTGGCTAGCCGTGCACTTCCGACCCAAATCTTCCAGTGTATAATACTTTGATTCATATGGCATTGTACCGCTCGTACCCTCCATCCAGACCTTCATTAAACGCAACTGCACGACCTGGGACTATAACAGGCGACAGCTGCAATGACTGACGACTGACGTCTGCGAAAAGTACTGATGTCTATTCGCCCTCTAAATGGATCGGGGCTACACACCGAAACAATTCATCTCGCTATTTGATGCGTGCAGCGCAGCAGACCGGCAGGTGGAGCGGCTGTTCACTACCGAATTCGGGGCCCAGATGTCACGTGGCGGCTGTGGTCATTGCTGCCGCAGCTGCCTATAAAAAGGTAGGTACTTTACCGATTCTAATTATTCCTACTCTAACATGACTGGAAGAGGGAGGGAGGTTGTGATTGATTACGAGTTCTTGCGGAGGCGGAAGAATGAGACGGTCGTGAAGGAACTGTGCGTGGCCAGCGCCGCCGCTTCCGAGACGTTCCGTTTCAAGAGCCCCTACAAGATGGCGGATCATGGCTCGTCAGAAAATGGCCTAAATTGGGCCGACGGACATATTGAATATAAAGAATTTCACACGGTCATTACAGAGACCGTAACCGGCTTCGCGCACCTCTACGCCTTCGGCGTCTCTATATGTACATTCCTCGCAGGCCTATCTCTTTGAATCACAAACGCTGGTGTACATTGCCATGTCACAAGTTTCCCAAATTTGCCTGCGCAACCAAAACCGCGCATTCCCTCTACGATTGGTTAATGTACTATCTGCAGAAGAAAGATTATGTGCAATGTCCAGTTGATATGACACGTCATACTGCGAATTTGTTGCAGCTCTATAAAAACCCGATCGAGCACGTCCCACATCGTTCTGCTCCCTGCTGCTGTGATGGCTACTAATGGACAACAACCTGCTACTAAGAGGAAGCGCGCGCTGGAGCAGCCGTTGCTGCTGCCCGACGCCTCGTCCGACATCTGTCCCTACTGGCCTGGCAGTCCAGCATTCGATCCCCAGAGAGTGTAGCTGAGGCGCCTGTTCTTCATCAACTCGGACAGGACCAAGTACGTGTCCGTCGGTTTCTACCCTGCACGTGAATATCAGCCACTGGTGGAATTCGGCGCCATACGGAGAGGAGGGTTGAAATCCATAATTCTCAAAGTCGAGCATATCGACACGCTGGCCGACTGTCTACCCAAGATGCTCGTTTCAATCTGCAATGGAGGGACAGGGGCAGCGGTAGGGTGCGTGAGTGGTGCCTTCCGTCTATCACTGCCGAAAAACTACCGATCGGCAAGAATGTATTTCGGCACGCAGTACATAAGCCTGTCGATACTGGACCTACAATATCTTGCCCGAATGTTTCACATAGTGCAACAACAATTGCGCAATTACACACTCACTTTGCCGGACGTACTGTTTTACGTGACATCGTCCTTAACTTCAGTGACGTATGTCGAACCACTGCGTAACGCCAGTGACCTCATAGACTATCGTCATCTGTTCGAGGAACTCGTGACAGCTGTATAAACATGTATCACTATTGCTTAACTGAATAAACATCTAATTTAACTTGGGATCACTGCTTATATATTATTAAAAATATTCACTGCACCTACCTGTGTGTTTCTCGACACAACCCCTGCGGAACGCCTTCTTCACAAAGGAGCGGCAGCAGTAGGAGCAGCCACCGGCACGGGTGCAGCAGCAACGACCTCCTAGATTAAGCCGTGCATTAATTCTCTCTCAAGGGGGTTACGCACATGTTCCAGGATGATGATCTCGGGAATGCAAATGCGTAACATCGCTTACGTTAACATACAGACCTTTGTTTGAGGTGCTCTGTTTACGGCTTCTAAAATGTCTATTGCATTAGGCGCAGGGGGGATTCGAACGTCGGACAATGCGCACGGAGGGTTGGCCATGTAGTCGCTACAGGTCTGGTCGCAGACGTGCGCATTCTCAGACGTACGAATCCCTTGCGACGAATGTAACAGGCATTTTAGAAGCCGTAAGCAGAAGCACTTCAAACACAACAGCAGTGTATGTGAACGTAAGCGGTGTTGCGCAAGCACATTCGTGATGATCATGCTGCTACATGTGCGCTGTCCTTTCAACTCACTGCACTGAGGTTTCATGTACAAAACTTCACCTACCTCCAACACGCTTCGTCTTCGCAGCTTCTAACACACACACACACACACACACACACACACACATACATACACACACACACACACTAGCAGCTTCCTTCCCGATGCACAGAGGCGTCCACCGAAACAATGCTATGATGGGGTGGGATTCCTCTAGGGTTACGTTTTATACAGACCCCTAGGCGTCTGTTCCCCTTCCCTCTTTTGACATATCCCAAGACCATGATAGGGCTATGTTGCGTCAGTGGCTTGAAACAGAGATGTCTGCGTCAGCTCGTGGGATCACCTTCGTAACTGTAGCTCGCCCAGGTGTACGTGACTTGATGCTGTGGCAGAAAAAGGCACGCTCCTGCGCGTGTTTTATTACATTTAGATAAGTGCAGCTACTGTTAAGGAGAACGTGTTCAATTACTCTTCTAACTGTGCCGGGGAACCCTGCGCGTGACTTATTGCACTAGCAACTGTTTTTCCCCCGACCACCGATGCATTCCATTACTCACGGACTGCCACAGGGGTGACCAACACACTTGTCTTCCGCCTCTTGACATGCATATACCTAACTTTTTCCCTAGGCGGGTGCGAAATTTGACATGCCACTTTTTGGGGAAAACTTAACTTATTGTATTTTCATACGGTCTATCACGTCAACTTTGGAACTTTTCTTGCACTCAAATTTGATTTCATCCATTTTTACTACCAATTCTGACGATGTCAAATTAACCGTTGCTCATTCACGCATTAGAAGCACTCGGGGGCTTCCACACATACGTTGCGGTACGTCGCAGTCATGCACCAATCCACACAGCGGCACACCCGCCATATTGTACGTTTTAATTCCAAACTTAGCGTCGCCCCATCACGACATGTGACGGGACCTCAAACCTTTGAAATGTTACCAATCTGTCCGGCGGGCTTGGGCGTAGGGGTGTGTGGGCTCCGAAGCTAAAGAACGAGTAGTGCCTGGACCGTACTTAGGACCTTCCTGCACCGGGCCCATGGACCAGGCGTCTGCCCCACCCTGATTTAAAAAGTCCAAACGCCGATCCTTTTTAATAATATGCTAAAAGATTAGTGCCTGGACCGCACTAGGCCCGGGGACCAAGCTGGACGGCGGCTGCCAACCTGATAAAATGACGAAAGCCGATCCTTTTTAATAATATGCTCAAGAAAGAATAGTGCCTGGACCGTACTTCGGACCTTCTTGCACTAGGCCCGGGGACCAGGCTGGACGACGGCTGCACCTTGGTTACAAATGTCAAACGCCAATCCTTTTTAATATTATGCTCAAGAAAGAGAAGTGCCCTGGACCGCACTTAGGCCCTGGGAGCCGCGATACCAAGCTGAATGGCGGATGCCACCCCCCGATCCTTTTTAATACTGTGCTCGAGAAAGAGTAATGCCGGGACCGCACTTACGTCCTTCCTGCACTACACTCAGCGAGGTTTAGAGGTGGCTACGGAGGAACCGCTATACCAAACTGCACGGGGGGCACTTTCACTTGAACCATCCTTTTTAATATTGTGCTACAGAACGAGTAGTGCCGGGACCGCACTTAGGTCCTTCCTGCACTACACTCGACGCTAAGATCGGCGTAGGGGTGGCTACGGAGGTCGGCTCCCACCCCGATAAATTACCTCGGTTTAAAGTCGAAAGCCGAAGCTTAAGAAAGAGCTGTGCCAGGGCGGTACTTAGGACCTTCTTGCACTCAACATCTGACGTGAACCATGGGCCGTACTTAGGACCTTCTTGCACTACACTTCTCTTGACTTTTTAAATTTAGGTCCCGGGGCTTTTGCCCATTTTTGAGTTTTGGGGCCCACTACCTGCTTTTTTTATTTTCTTGACACTAACTGCACCCTCCCCCCTTTTTTTAATTTTGGGCCCGGGGGAATTGCCTCTTGGCGGACTATAAGAGCCCGATTACTACTCACGGCGCGTCCTCAAGTTGCGGATGGAGGAACGGTCTGCAACATGGAAGGTAGCTGCAAATGTATTGAATAATCTGTCGCGGACAGCCGAGAAGTCGTGGTCTTCCTGCTTGGGGGTTGGGCGAGGTGAGACCAACTCCTCACTGAATAAACTGGCCTTGTTACGAAAACGGATATGTGTGCCTCAGGCCTGGACTTTTGGAGGCAGGTGGGGGGAACTTGTAGACGGGGTAATGAATCTTCCGGTTCTATAATATGCGGGAAATTTCTTGACTAACTGAGAACGAGTTAGCTTCTCAAGGACTATGCTCCATGGAGTAAGTTTGTAAGGCCTACGTGTCAGTTATGTGCTTACACATACGGATCTAAATTTTGGTGTTACATTATTCGTCACTGAAAGTAGAAGACCGCCCGTCCCACCCGATCGACAGTTAAGACCATTAAGTGGGACGCTGCTGACCTGTTGATCGCTGATCTAATTAATCAGTTTGCAAAATTAAAAGCCCCTGTTTGTTTGCCAATGCTTATTTTTCTGGCAGTGTTTCAAGATATCCTGGAACTGTAGGAGTCTTATGTGCTTTATGATTAATGACACCTATTTCGGAAATATTCGGAAGATACAAGGCCTATAATTATAGTCTGTGATGATTTGTGTTGTATGCCCACTGCAAATAAAATTGTCATTTGGTCAGGGGGTTCGGCAGTCTGTATGAAGATATAATCCATTTACGTCGATTTCAGATTACTAAATCTAGAGAGAGCATTCCGGGTTCGATAGGAAGAAGTTGTTATTTTTACAGATTTTGGATAACGAAACAAGTTATCTGTCCTCCTCCATCTCCGCTGTGAGGTGACAAATTAAATTGTAAGACCCTGAAATTCGTGTCCGGGTCGTTGGCATGCTTGCTGGAAATTCGCGATGTCCGGTTTCCATTCTCGGCCCGGAGACAGGATATCCGGTATGAAGCTTGCCTGTTATCCTCAGTTCCTCCAGGGAGGTCCCGAGATATTACGTTATTTAACCTTTCGATGCTGGCTTCGATGTATTGTGCAGAGCTTTAAATTCTTCACATTCTGCCAGTTTCGGTGCATCACACCGTCGTGAATATATTTAAGTGTACCGTAAATCTAAGACCACACAGTCCTGGGCCGTAATTGGAATTTAAACCCCAGCGCCAGTGGAAGGGAAATATGTTATGGCTGGTTTTTGTCACATTCTCCCAGATTCATCACAGGTAGATCACCTGAACATCTTTCCATTTTGATACTAGTACATATGCTAACGTATGAAACTGTGAAAGCGGACCATTGAACTAATAGATAAATAAACAAATACATGGGATATACAAGCGAACGAAACAGGTGTGTACCAAGTCCAAACATTAATGAAAGAATCTGTAAGATGGACGTGGTAATATCTACAAGCAGCTACTGTGGTGTAAGTTCTGACTACATAGCGTGAGGTGTAGTGAAGGAAGCGGTTGTTCTGGTCACCAGGTAATTTCCACACGTTCACCTTCAGACACTGGTGCATGACTCACTTTATCTCTTCACGCGGTCTGGTTTTCCAAACACTTACGTAGTCTACGATAAGGTGAAATAACATTATCCTTGGTTGTCTGAACATGTTTAACATCACTTGTACAAAATTGCTTTGTCAAACAATTTCGCCGTTTGAGTTTGAAAATGCAACTTTTGGCTACGGAAAATAGTGATATTGTCCAAAATAGATTTCCTATTCCTTCAGCTTCAAAAACATAATGGCCGGTAGTAATTTTGGGCATTGAAAATGCAACCAGACAACTGTTCGTCGATTGGGAATATGTTAATGCGTAATGCGTAACTCTGAAGGTTTTTGGCGCTTTAAGCAGCCAACATGGAACTACTTTTTTTTCGGTTCTGATAGCATATATTATTACGAGATTAAATTTTTAAAATGAAGGGAGATTGCACAGTATCAAGCAATTTCGTATTTACTCACATCCATGTTTCCCCATATCACTTATTTTATGTACTAAAATATCGACATAATCACCCTGCATCGAGCAGGTTACTGTAGCAGTAACGTTGTATTATGTGCCCGGCTTACGTGATGGAGACCTCTTATGATTTATCCAAGTCAGTCCAGGCCAATACCTCCATGTCTTCGCCATCTCTTTCCAAATCCTTATCTGCTCATGTTAATAATGTTCTCAGCTCTCTTGACCATTTGCATGTGCAATCTACGTAGCTGAAGTAGCGACTCGAACACACACACACACACACACACACACACACACACACACACACACGCA
>Ga0123354_10004661_pt1 | contig 19528 bp, 18 predicted proteins | sample TergutLab28metaG_2_FD_97872 | JGI IMG/M metagenome (GOLD analysis project Ga0123354, IMG submission 97872) | Labiotermes labralis P4 segment gut microbial communities from Petit-Saut dam, French Guiana - Lab288 P4 | ecosystem: Host-associated > Arthropoda: Insects > Digestive system > Gut ...
ATCACGCCGGCGCGAGGTACGACAAGGATTTGATGCCGCGTTCGAGATGCCAGTTCAGGAAGGCCCGCACCAAGCCCGCCGCCTGGGACATCGACGCTTCGGGTACCTCGCGGGTGGCAACCCAATCACCCGTCAGCAAAGCCACCAGATAGGCCACGGTCGCCGGATAGACGGCCACGGCGCCCACCGGATGGCACCTCGCACACACCATCCCGCCGGACGCGGGGTGGAAGAAGCCATGCGGTCCCGCGGCCCCGCAGATGGCACAACTGTCCAACTGCGGCGTGTAGCCGCCGAGGCTGGCCGACCGCAGGATGTACGAGTCGAGGAGCACCGACGGCGGCCGAGGCCCATCGGACGTACCCTCTCCGAGAGCCCGCAAGGCGCCGACCAGCAGGCGGTAGTGTTGGAGAGCGGGTACGTTTTCCTCGGCGACGAGCTTGTCCGCGATCTCCACCATGACCTCGGCGGCCGTGTAACGGGCGTAGTCATCGAGGAATTCCTTGCCGAACAAGGTACGCGACACCACCGACGAGAAAATATCCAGATTCCGCCCCTCCCGGATCTGCAGATCGACCTGAGCGAAGGGTTCCAAGCGGGCGCCGAACTTCGAGGAGGTTCGCCGCACCCCTTTGGCCACCCCTCGCCGCTTGCCATGGCACCGGGTCAGGATGGTGACGATACGATCGGCCTCCCCCAGGCGATAGGTCCGCAGTACCACGCCCTCGTCGTTGAACGTACCCATATTTCACCGCCCTCCCAGACCCGTCGACCCCACAAGGCCACTAGGATCGCCTCTATGGTCCCAGATTACATCCGTCCCGCGTCTCGGCCGCCGACCCCACATCCGTCCGGTGCGCGCCCCCCGAAACTTTCGGCGGTGCCCGCCCACGTCGCCATCGTCATGGATGGAAACGGACGCTGGGCGAGCGCGCGCGGTCTGCCCCGGACCGCCGGTCACGAGCGCGGCGAGGCCGCCCTCTTCGACGTCATCGAGGGCGCGATCGAGATCGGGGTGCGGTACCTGAGCGTCTACGCCTTCTCGACGGAGAACTGGAAACGCTCGCCCAGCGAGGTCCACTGGTTGATGGGATTCAACCGCGACACGATCCACCGGCGCCGGGGCGACCTGGACGCGCTGGGGGTACGGGTCCGGTGGGCCGGCCGCCGGCCGAAACTGTGGGCGTCGGTGATCCGCGAACTGGAACAAGCCGAGGCGATCACGCGCGATAACTCCACCCTGACCCTCCAATTCTGCGTCAACTACGGTGGCCGGGCAGAGCTGACCGACGCCGCCCGCCAGATCGCCCGCGAGGCGGCCGCCGGACGCCTCGACCCGGACCGCCTGACCGAGGAACGGCTGGCCCGGTTCCTCTACTGCCCCGAGATTCCCGCCGTGGACCTGCTCATCCGCTCGTCGGGCGAGCAGCGTACCTCCAACTTCTTGATCTGGCAGGCCGCATACGCCGAACTGGTCTTCCTCGACCGCTTGTGGCCCGATTTCGACCGCCGGGACCTGTGGCGGGCCATCGAAGTTTTCGCCAGCCGGCAGCGACGCTTCGGTACGGCCTGAGGGCACGTCAACTCCTTTCCCCACAACGTAACGGGGACGGCTCCGCAGAGCCGTCCCCGTTCGATTTGCGCGTTTGCTACGCGGTTGCCATGGCCTGTTTCAAATCATTGAAGAAACCGGTCGCGGCGTCCGCCGGTGTTTGCGTACCCAGCAGGACCGCCTCGACGTACTTGAACTGGAGGGTCTGGGACTGGTTGCCACCAGGTCCGGGCAGCCCGTTGGCTGGGCCCAGGTTGGGCGCCACCAAGTTCATGAAATCGACGACCTTCTGGTTCGACGCGTCGAGCGTGGGAGCAACCGCCGCGAGGACATCCGAGTTGGCCGGGATACCGCGCTCGGCGCCCAGGATCTTGTTGGCGTCGACGTCGTTCTCCAGGAACTCGACGAGCTTGAGGGCGGCGTCGGCGTGCTGGGTGTTCTTGGCGATCGACAGGTACATCGACGACTTCAGCCACATGTCAAGGTCTGCCAAGTTGCCGGTCTGGGTCGGCCACCGCAGGAGTTGCATATTCTGGCCGGTGTCGGCGTCGAGGGCAACGATCTGATTGGACCACTCGACACACAGCGCGACTTTACTGGTGGCGCAGTTGGACTGGTCGAAGGCGGCCGTGTCGTCCTGGACCTGGACCGTGGCCGGTGGCGTGCCGCCGGCGTTCTGGAGATCAAGCCAGTACTGCATCATCGACTGAACCGAGTCGGCCGTGAAACCGATGGACCCATCGGAATTGAACTGCGGCTGCCCGTGCTGGCGGACCCACAGCGTCAAAGCCGCGTCCTGAACCCCGAGCACGCTCGAGCCCCAGTAGGCACCGTTTCCTGCGGCGCTGATCTGCTTCGCGATATTGGCGAAATCATCCCAGGTCCACTTGGAATCATCGGGCATGGCGACGCCGGCCTGCTGGAAGAGCGCCGGGTTGGCGACGACGACCGGCACGTTCTGGCCGAGGGTCGCGGCGTACAGCGTGCCGTTGACCCGTCCGGCGTCGATGGCGCCCTGGTTGAACTTGCTCAGGTCGATGCCGATGGACTCGAGATCCATCAGGTTGTCATCGGCCACGTACTGCTGGACGTACGCGGCGTCCATCTGCATGACGTCGGGCATGTTGCCGGCGGCGATCTCGGTGGAGATCTTCGGCCAATAGGAGGCGAAGTCGGTCGTCTCGGTCTCAACTTTGATGTTGGGATACTTCTGCATGAACATGTCCAACACCTGGTTCGTCAACTGGTTACGGGTATCGTTGCCCCACCAGACGAACCGAAGTGTCACCGGTCCGGTTTCTGCCGCCGGACGTTGGCCAGTCTCTCCGCCAGTCGTCCCACCGGTGGTTGAGCTACCGGGGTTGCTGCAGCCAGCCAACGCAAGGCTCGCCGCGACGCCTAGGACTACAAGAGCGCTTGCCTTCTTAAGAAGACGAGTCATCATCGAACTCCAATTCTGATCACTGAAGCACACCTGTCGTGCCTCGAATATCCACCATCATAGGCCAGCGCGAACCAAATGGAAAGCGCTTGCCATAACGATTTTGTAACGTTTCAGTTCACTTATGTAACGTTTCAGCGCGACTGGCTTCGCTCAGGCGGCGCGAGCGCTGACGCGGCCGGTGAGCGGGTTGACCAACCTCCAAAGTAGGGGCTAAATTGGGCTGTCTAGCCAGTCAGCATGATGGAAAGCGCTTCCCACCGCCCGTCATCATGAGTCAAGGAGGAGGATGGAGATGCATCGGTGCCGAACCCCTCGCGTACGTTGCCATGACGACCCGTCCCGGCCACAAAGGTGGGCCCGATGAGCGCTCTGATGGAGTTGCGGCACCTCAGGGGGGGCAAGTCCGAACACACCGACAACAAGGTCGCCTATCTTTTCCTGCTGCCCTGGATCCTCGGCTTGCTACTCATCACGGCGATTCCGCTCGTCACCAGCCTCGTGTTGTCGTTCACCAACTACCGCCTGACCCGCCGGACCATCTCCTTCGTCGGCGTCCAGAACTACATCGATATGTTCCACGACCCGGTGCTGTGGAAGTCGGTCCGGGTGACCCTGGAGTACGTCATCATCGCCACCCCCCTGCAACTGGCCATCGCCCTGCTCATCGCGGTGCTGCTGAACCAGGGCATGAAAGGGCTGTCCTTTTACCGGTCGGTCTTCTATCTGCCCTCGTTGATGGGGTCTTCGGTGGCCATCGCCCTGCTGTGGACCAAGATCTTCGGTACCCAGGGCATGATTCCGACGATCCTGGCCGGGCTCGGACTCATCTCCACCGCCAATTACTCTTTCGTCGGCGATCCGAAAACGGCTCTGATGACGATCATGATCCTGCACGTGTGGACCTTCGGGGCGCCCATGATCATCTTCCTGGCCGGGCTGCGTCAGATCCCCACGATGTACTACGAAGCCGCCAGCGTCGACGGCGCCAACAAGTGGACCCAGTTCTGGCGGATCACGATGCCCCTGCTGTCCCCGATCATCTTCTTCAACCTGGTTCTCCAGATCATCGGCGCCTTCCAATCCTTCACCCAGGCGTACATCGTCTCCAGTGGCACGGGCGGGCCGGTGGACTCGACGCTGCTGTACTCGCTGTACCTGTACCAGATCGGCTTCAACCAGAGCTTCAAGATGGGTTACGCCTCCGCCATGGCCTGGCTCCTGGTCGTCTTCATCGTCATCTTCACGGCGGCGGCTTTCGCCACGAGTAAGTACTGGGTGTTCTATGAAGACTGAAAAACCCACCGTTGCCCCGGCCGACCGCCCACTGCCGGTCATCAACCGGCGGGCCCGGCTCGTCAGTTCGCGGATCAGGTCCGTCGTCAAGCATGTCATCCTCATCGCCGCCGCGCTGTCGATGATCTATCCCGTGATCTGGATGGTTGTCAGTTCCTTCCGGCCGGCCAACCTGATCTTCCGCACCCCCGGTCTGGTCCTGTCCGACCTGACAACCCAGAACTACACCACCGGCTGGAATGCCCTGAGTACGAGCACGCAGTCCCTACCCTTCGGGCTGTTCATGTGGAACTCGCTGGTCATCGCCATCGGCTCGATCATCGGCAACGTCGTGGCCTGCTCGCTGGCCGCGTACGCGTTCGCGCGGCTGAAGTTCACCGGCCGTACCATTCTGTTCGCAATCATGCTCCTGACCATCATGGTGCCGACCTGGGTGACCATCGTCCCCCAGTACATCGTCTTCTCCAAGGTCGGACTGGTCGGCACCTACTGGCCGCTCATCCTGCCGAAGCTGCTGGCCACCGACGCCTTCTTCGTCTTCCTGATGGTTCAATTCATCCGCGGGCTCCCCCGCGAACTCGACGAGGCGGCCCTGATCGACGGTTGCGGCCACTTCCGGATCTTCTTCAACATCATCATGCCGCTGCTGACGCCGGCCATCGCCACCACCGCGATCTTCACCTTCATCTGGACCTGGAACGACTTCTTCGGCGCCCTGCTCTATCTGTCCGGCAAACCGTCGATGTTCACGGTCCAACTGGGGCTGCGGGCCTTCCAGGACTCGGCCGGTACGACCAACTGGGGTTCGATCTTCGCCATGAGCACGCTCAGCCTGGTCCCCATCTTCCTGGCCTTCCTCTTCGGGCAGCGCTTCCTCATCCGGGGCATCGCCACCACCGGCATCAAGTGAGTCTTTCAGGGGAAACCGGCAACACAGGGCACGCCATGATAGTGCCATCCATCGCGTGACTAAGCTCGTCATCGGACAAGGAGAGAACATGACAAAATACGCCCAGATCGGTTGCGGACACCGCAGCCAGATGTACTTCGACGCCATCGGCGGCGCCCACCACGATGTGGCGAGATTGGTCGCCATGATCGACACCAATCCCGGCCGCATCGAGGTCCACAAGAAAGACATGGTCGACAACTACGGCTACGACCCGGCCTCGATCATGACCGGGCACCCGGACGATCTGGAGAAGATTCTGGCCGCCTCCGGGGCCGAGCGGGTCATCGTGACCTCGCCCGACTACACCCACGCCGACATGATCTGCCGAAGCCTGCGGGCCGGCCTGGACGTCGTCACCGAGAAGCCCCTGACCATGCGGCCCGATTACGTCCACGACATCGAGCAGGCGGTCCACGAGACCGGTCACAGCGTGGTCGTCACCTTCAACTACCGCTACTCGCCGCGCAATTCCGCCCTCAAGGCGGTCGTCCAGTCCGGCGAGATCGGCGAGGTCACCTCGGTGGCCTTCGAGTGGGTCCTCGACACCGCCCACGGGGCGGATTATTTCCGCCGCTGGCACCGCGACAAGAAGAACTGCGGCGGGCTGCTCATCCACAAGGCCTCCCACCACTTCGACCTTGTCAACTGGTGGATCGACGACATCCCGTCCCGGGTGTTCGCCTCCGGCGGTACCAAGTTCTACGGTTCCGAATCGACCACGGCCAAGGCGCTGCCGCCCCACTCGCCGCGCGGTACGCACGACGGCCCCCACTCCCCCTTCGAACTGGATCTGCGCAACGACCCGCGGCTGAAGGAGTTGTACCTCGACCAGGAGCACTACGACGGGTACCTGCGCGATCAGGACGTGTTCGCCCCGGGGGTGACCACCGAGGACAACCTCGCGTTGGTGGTGGATTACCGCAAAGGCCCGTGCATGTCGTACTCGCTCAACGCCCACTGTCCCTGGGAGGGGTACCGCGTGTGCATCAACGGGACCAAGGGCCGCGCCGAACTGATGGTGGTCGAGCGGTCGGCCGTGTTGTTCAAGGACGACCAGGTGGAGATCCTCGACCCGTCGTACTCCGGCGCCGACACCGACGACACGGTACGCCCGGTCGGCGAGCACCTGATCGTCCAGAAGCATTTCGGCAAGGCCGAGGAACGCCCGATCACCGAGGTCGGCCCCGGTGGCCACGGCGGTGGCGACGTCAGGATGCTGCAGGACGTTTTCGAGGGGCCCAGCGACGATCCGCTGCACCGGCCATCCGACTGGATCGACGGGGTACGGGCCATCGCGGTCGGACTCTGCGGCAACGTCTCCCTGGCGGAGGGCCGTCCGGTCACGCCGGCCGAGTTGGGGTTGCCCCTCGATCGCTGAGGTACCCATGGCACGGTTGATTTTCGACGTTCGCACCCGCGAGGAGTACGCCATCCGGCACCTTGAGGGTGCGATCAACATCGACTTCAACGGTCCCCATTTCACCTCCGATATCCTGGCCTTCCCCAAGGACCAGGAGTACGTCGTCTACTGCAACGCCGGCGGCCGGGCCGGGCGGGCCGCCGCCCGCATGAAGTCGCTGGGGTTCGCCGACGTCACCAGCTACGGCATCATGGGTGCGTCCGTCGCCACCGGCCAGCGCGTCCTCTACCAGTCGAAGGCCTGACCCCGTGCCAGTCGTACGGCTCTTCACGCCGGCGGACGCGCCCGCGTTGACGGCCTTGCTGCACCGGGCGTACGCCCAACTGGCGGCGGCCGGTCTGAACTTCACCGCCACCTACCAGGACGAGGCCGAGACCCTGCGCCGTTGCGCCTGCGGTCCGTGCTGGGTGTCACTGGACGGCGACCGGTTGGCGGCCTCGATCTCCCTGGAGTTCCCCACCCCAGCTCACCTTCGCCGGGTGTGTACGACCGCCCACCGGCCAGGCATCGCCTGGCTCCAGCAAATCGCGGTCGATCCCGCGTACCGCGGTCTCGGGCTGGCGAGCCAACTGCGGAACGTGGCGTACGGCTGGGCCAGGGACCACGGCGCCACCCAGATCGGCCTGGACACTGCCCAACCGGCGACCCATCTGGTCGCCATGTACCACCACTGGGGTTTCGTCGACGCGGAGATTATCCACTGGCCAGGCAAGACCTACGACTCCGTCGTCCTGACCCGGGACACCCCGTCAGACTAGTGTGCGAAGTGGCGCGTACCGGTGAAGTACAGCGCGACCCCGGCCGCCTCGCAGGCCGCCACCGTCTCATCGTCGCGAATCGAACCCCCGGGCTCGACGATGGCGGCGATACCGGCGTCCAGCAGAATCTGGGCACCGTCCGCGAAGGGGAAGAAAGCGTCCGACGCGGCGACCGATCCGCCGGCCCGTACCCCGGCCCGCTCAACGGCCAGACGGCAGGAATCCACCCGGTTGACCTGGCCCATGCCGACCCCGACCGACGCCTGGTCATGGGCGAGCAGGATCGCGTTGGACTTCACCGCCCGGACGGCCCGCCACGCGAAAGCCAGATCGGCCAGCCCGGCCTCGTCCACCGCCGTACCCGCCTTGAGCTCCCAAGCCGCCGGATCATCGCCGGCGGCGTCGATCCGGTCGGGTTCCTGAACCAGCAATCCGCCGGAGATGAGGCGGAACTCGCGGGCCAGGTGCGGGTACGGCGGAGCCTGCAAGATGCGCAGGTTCTTCTTCTTTTTGAGCTGGGCCAGGGCCGCCGGCTCGTACGACGGCGCGACGATGGCCTCGGTGAAGATGTCCTTGAGCGTCATCGCCAGGTCCAGGCTGACCTCCCGGTTGGCGGCCACCACACCGCCGTACGCCGACAACGGATCGCACGCGTGCGCCTTGCGGTGAGCCTCGGCGATGGTGGCCCCCAGTGCAATCCCGCAGGGGTTGGCGTGCTTGATGATCGCCACCGCCGGTACGTCGAAGTCGTAGCACGCGCGGTACGCCGCCTCGGTATCCGTGTAGTTGTTGAAGCTCATCGCCTTGCCGCCCAACTGGACCGCCTGGGCCAGCCCTGGCCCGCCATCCCCGGTGTACAGCGCGGCTGGTTGATGGGCGTTCTCGCCGTAGCGCAAGGACTCGGAGAGGCGGTACGCCGTCCCCAACCACTCCGGCCAGGCGCCGGACTGGCCGAACTCCCCGGTCATCCAGGTGGCCACCGCCATGTCGTACGTGGCCGTGTGTACGAAGGCGGCCTTCGCCAATTGCTGGCGTTCCGCCAGCGTGAAGCCCCCGACCCTCAACGCGGCGGCCACTTCGGCGTACTGCGCGGGCGATGTCACGACCGCCACGTTGGCGTGGTTCTTGGCCGCCGCCCGTACCATGCTGGGCCCGCCGATATCAATCTGCTCGACGCACTCGTCGGGGCTCGCCCCGGACGCCACGGTGGCGGCGAAGGGGTACAGATTGCAGACCACCAACTCGAACGGCGCCACCCCGAGTTCCGCCAACTCCGTGAGGTGCGACTCCTTGCGCCGGTCGGCCAGAATGCCGGCGTGGATCGCCGGGTGGAGCGTCTTGACCCGCCCGTCAAGGCACTCCGGGAACCCGGTCACCTGCTCCACCGGGGTCACCGGGACACCGGCCGCCGCGAGGGTCGCCGCGGTGGACCCGGTGGACACGATCTCCACCGCCTGCCCGGCCAGCGTCTGTCCCAGCTCGACCAGCCCAGTCTTGTCGTACACGCTCACCAGCGCCCGGTGAAAGCTCATCCGGTCAGTCATGATCGTCCTTCCAGTTCTTCACGACCTCAACCAGAAGCCGTCGTTCGGTTTGCTTGATCCGTTCGTGCAGGCTCGCCTCGTCGTCGCCCGGGCGTACCTCGACGGCGGCCTGCGCGATGATGGGACCGGCGTCGATCCCCTCGTCCACCTCGAACACCGTACAGCCGGTCACCTTGACCCCGGCGGCCAGGGTGTCCCGGACGGCGTGCGCTCCGGGGAAACTGGGCAGCAACGCCGGATGGGTGTTGATGAAACGACCGCCGAAACGATCCAGGAAAGGCTGGCCGACCAGCTTCATGAAGCCCGCCGACACGACCAGATCGGGGTCGAAACCGGCCACCAGCGCGGTCAGGTCCCGGTCCCACTGGGTACGGTCCTGTCTCTTTCGCAGCCGTTGTACGAAGACCGGTACCCCGCGTGACGTGGCTCTGGCCAGGCCTTCAGCCGTACGGTCAGCTCCGACCGCGACCACCTCGGCGTCGAGCGTGTGGGCGTCGATCGCGTCGAACAGGGCCTGCAACAGGGTGCCCGTCCCTGAGATCAGGACAACGAGGCGAAGCGGCACGCCGACCACTCTACCCGGTTCTGGCCGACGGCTTCTCAGGTGTCGGCGTAGAAATCCAGGCTCGGCTGTTCGTCGGCCGGGTGCGGACGGTCCGCTTCCGCCATCGGGGCGGTCGGTTCGCCCAGCGGTACGGCCGGGCGACGTTGGGTCGGTTGGTCGTCCGCCGGCTCAGCCTGCCCCTTCCACCGGGACCACCAGCGCCCGTCGACGTGCGCGCCCGGCCTGACCAGGCCCAGTACCAGGCCGGTCAGCATACCGCCGAGTCCCATGATGCACGGCGCGACGACAAGCAGCGGTACGACCAGGGGACCGAGGTCCGCCAACCGGTCGACGCCGAGCCCACCCCGGGTCAGCGCCGCCAACCCGGCGATGACCAGCCCCGACACCACCCCGGCGAGCCCGCCGACGAGTGCGGTCTCATCGAAGCGAGCCCGCGGACGTACGCGCAGCACGGTCAACGCCGTCGCGGCGCCCGCCACGACCGGGAAAACCAGCCACCACAGGTTCCCCCCAGTACCGACAGGCAGCGCCGCCGTCACCGGAAAAACCGGAAGCAGGCCGATCTGCGACCCGACCAGGGACACCACGGAACCGTCGCCCACGGTGAAGCCCGGCCCGAACGTCCACGCGGTACACCACAAGATGAGGTTGACGGCGTAGAAGAACTGTAGGAGGACCAAGACGATGCCACCGACCCAGCCGGGATGGAGCTGGTCGGTCAGCGCGATGAATTGGCTGCGGTGGCTCGCCAATCCCGACACCAGCGCGATGGTACCCGCGAGCACGGCCACCAGTACCCCGACGGCCACCGCCCGGGGTACCGCCCTGGCCCACACCGGCCAGGCATCCTGGAAGGTCCACTGTACGGTCTTCCGCGACCCGAAGAAGGCGACGACCAGGCCCAGCCCGGCCGCGCCGATCCCCGCCCGCAGCGCCGGGCCGCCGGGATCGGTCACCAAGGCCGCGACGATCACCACCGCCGCATAGACGCCCGCCACGGTCCCCGTCACCTTCGCGACGGTCAGTCCGCGCCGGAAGCCGGGGCGGGCGGACAGGCGGGCCTGCTTGCCGGCGTAGCCCGCGGCACCGTGAATCGCCAGTCCGGCGATGGCCGTGAAACCAAGTGGTACGAGCGTGATCCGCGTATCCCCGCTGGACAACACCCCACCGTGAGCGAGCAACCACGCCTGGGTGGCAAAACGCAGGGCCGTCCCGCTGACCTGACCGGTTTGCGCCACTTGGGCGATCAGTACCAGGGCGGCCGCCAAGGCCCATCCCGCGACCGCGCAAATCGCCGCGCCACCGACACTGGCGGCCCACCACGGCATCGTGGCACCCCGTGGGCGCGCGTCAGCCGGAGCGTACGTTTCGACCGTCAGCCGCGGCGGGAGCGAGTGTTCACGGGCCACCGTCTCATTCTGGCCGGTCGACCGGGCCGACGACCGGTTCCCACGCGCACCAACGGCCAAATCGCCGGTCACCACTCGGACCCCGTCACAATCCCGGGGCGTGAATCGGGGTGTTTAGGTACGTGGGTGCCCGATTCGCGCCCCCGGAAATTGTTGCGGGGCGCCAATCGGGGGATCCCGGGGCCAAACTGCCCGATTCGCGCCCCGGATTACCACAGCGGGGCGCTAAGCGGGGTGTCAACGGATCGTACGGAACTGTGAACGTGGCTTTCGCCGTCCCAGATACCGCACGACATTGTGATGTCTCAAGTATCTCAGGGCATCGGTGACGGTTGGGGCCGATGGAGTTGCGCGACCAACCCGGGTGGAGGGTTCCCGGCCCACTAAAGCCATTTGAAGGGTCGCTACGCAGGTGGGCAGGAGTTACCACCTTGACGGAGGGGTCGACCCTTGCCGCTTCCCACCTTGCGGCACAGGAAAACAGTCCTGGGTGGGAACTCTAGATCTTCTCCAGCGGCGCGAATCGCACGGACAGCAGTTTGACACCGAAGCTGCCGAAATCGATCTGCGCGCGCGCCTCGGCACCCGTACCGCTGACCTCCCGAACCGTACCCAGACCGAAGGTCGAGTGGATCACCTTGTCGCCAACGTTGAGAGCCGGTACCACCTTGGGCCGCGCCGTGGTCGAGCGGGCGAACACCGGCCGCTCCGGGGCCGCCGCCGGGCGGGGACGCGGCGAACTCGCCCAGGTACCCACCCGGTCCAACCGCCGCCACTCCACCAGCGAGTCGGGGATCTCCTCCAGGAACCGGCTGGGCGGGCTGTACGACGGCGTACCCCACAGCGTACGTACGACCGCGCGCGTGACGTAGAGCCGCTTCCGCGCCCTGGTCAAGCCAACGTACGCCAGCCGCCGCTCCTCCTCCATCTCCGCCGGATCGGCTTGCGCCCGCTCATGCGGGAACAAACCGTCCTCGAAACCGGTCAGGAAGACCGTGTCGAACTCCAGCCCCTTGGCCGTGTGCAGCGTCATCAGGGTCACCGCGCCGCCACCGGACTCCGCGTCCGGAAGCTCGTCGGCATCGGCCACCAGGGCGATTCGCTCCAGAAACCCCGCCAGCGAGTCGTCGGGCTCGGGGGCCCCGACCAACGCCATCCCCTCGCCGGGTTCCGCGACCGGCTCGGGCGACGAATCCCACATCCAATCGGCATCGTCGCCGCCCAGCGGATCGTCGTCGTGGCCCGCGTCCGCCGTCACGTCGGCCACGTGCGCGGCGGCTGTGAACTCGGCAGCCACGGCGATCAGTTCGGCCAGGTTCTCCAGGCGGGTCTCATCCTGAGGGTCGCCAGAGTTCTTCAGCGCGCCGAGGTACCCCGACTGGTCGAGGATCGACCGCAGCACCTCGTCGACCGGGGTACCCGCCGCCACCATCTCGCGGTGCGCCGCCATCAGGGATGCAAATTGGCCGATCGGCTTGGCCGCCCGGGTACCAAGCCCGGGGATATCGCCGGCCTGCTCCAGAGCCTGGGTCAACGTGAGGCCGGCCGACCGGGCGTACGCGCGCACCGCCTCCTCGGTCGTGTCGCCGATACCGCGCCGCGGCTGGTTGAGGATGCGCTCGACCGACCCGTCGTCGGCGGGATTGGCCAGAGCCCGCAGGTAGGCGATGGCGTCGCGTACCTCCTTGCGCTCGTAGAACTTCACCCCGCCCACCACGCGGTACGGTATGCCCAACCGGATGAACACATCCTCGATGGCACGGGACTGGGCGTTGGTCCGGTAGAAGACGGCGGCGTCGGCGTAGCGCGATCCGCCCGCCTGAGCCAGAGTTTTCAGTTCGTCGGCGATGAACCGGGCCTCATCGTGCTCGGTGTCGGCGACGTACCCCGTGATCGGCGTCCCGTCGCCGGCGTTCGTCCACAGGTTCTTCTCGGGGCGCGACCGATTGTGCCGGATAACCGCGTTGGCGGCCGACAAAATGGTCTGGGTCGACCGGTAGTTCTGCTCCAACTGGATGGTCCGCGCGCCGGGGAAATCGGCGTCGAAGTGCAGGATGTTCTCAATCGACGCCCCCCGGAAGGCGTAGATCGACTGGTCGGAGTCGCCCACGACCATCAGTTCCGGCGGGTCGATCTTGCCCGGGCCGTCCTCGACGCCGCACAGCAGCCGGACCAAGGCGTACTGCGCGTGGTTGGTGTCCTGGTACTCGTCGACCAGGACGTGCCGGAACCGGCGGCGGTACCGCTCGCGTACCTCGGGGAACTCCTGCAACAGCCGCACCGTCATCATCAGCAGATCGTCGAAATCCAGGGCTGCCGCCTGGGTCAGGCGGCGATGGTATTCGGCGTAGACCTCCGCGAAGATCTCGAACGGAAACTTGCCCTGGGCATCGCCAGCGGCCTGCTCCGGGTCGATCAGGGCGTTCTTCTGGTCGGATATCCAGGCGCGGACCGCCCGGGTCGGGAACCGCTTCTGGTCGAGGTTGCGCTCCCGCATGATCGCGCTGACCAGCCGTTTCGCATCGGTGTCGTCGTAAATCGAGAACGCTTTGGCCAGCCCGAGCCGGTCGGCGTCGGCGCGCAAGATCCGCACGCACGCGCTGTGGAAAGTCGACACCCACATGAGACGCGACCGGTTGCCCACCAGTTCGGTCACCCGCTCGCGCATCTCGGCCGCGGCCTTGTTCGTGAAGGTGATCGCGAGAATCGCCCCAGGGTGGACCGCCCGCTCGCGGATCAGGTACGCGATCCGGCGGGTCAGCACCCGCGTCTTGCCCGACCCCGCGCCAGCCACCACCAGCAGCGGCGAGCCGGTGTGGATGACCGCCTCCCGCTGCGGCGGATTGAGCCCGTCCAGCAGCGGATCGCCCGCGGCGGGGGCGAGCAGAGCCTCCACGTCTGCCGCGGAGATCACATCGTCGAACAGGTCATCCATAAGATCATCCACTCTATGACGCCGCCTGCCAGGCCCGGCGGATTCCCTCCGGGTGTCGCGGAAGATGGGTGCATGTCGAAGATGGGTGCATGTCAGGGTACGAATGCGCGCGCCCAGGCCGGATTGCCCTGGGTGTCGCGGAAGAAGAGTGGAGCTTCACCTACGAATGGGTCCGCGCCGGGCGGGAGGGGCTCCCCGACGACGGAGGACGAAGTCAGCCAATGATGGCGAGTCACGGCACCCCGTGCCAATCGTCCGGGAACGACGACGAGTATGCCCGCGAACTCGTTCGCGAGGCATGCGAGAAGGAGCGACATCGGTGACCGGAGGTCACCGATTGTAAGGCGGGGACACCCGCCCAGGCAGGACACGAGTCCCCAGGTATGCCAACGTACCGGCGGGGACCCGGATCAGGGATGCTTCGGGGATAGTCCAGGGTCGGCTCACCGGCCTGGGCCGTACCCCGTCACGTACAATAGAGGTATGGGTACTATTGCATTTCTGATTCTTGGAGTCATCGCCGGGATGGTCGCCCGGGCCATCGTCCCCGGCCGTATCGGCAAGGGACTGCTGCCCGCCCTCGTCTGCGGGGTGGCCGGCGCGCTCGTCGGCGGCTGGCTGTCGACGGCCTTCTTGCACGTCTCCATGGGTACCTTCTGGGACCTGCGGACCTGGGTCATCGCCATCGCCGGATCGGCGCTCGTACTCGTCGTGTGGGGACTGATCACCGGCCGGGCCAAGAACTGATCGTCTACAAGGACTAATCGTCTAGATCAGTTTCCGGTCGGTCGCCCAGCGGGTGAGTTGATGGCGGTTGGACAGTTGCAGCTTGCGCAAAACACTTGAGACGTGGGTTTCGACGGTTTTCACCGAGATGAACAGTTCCCGGGCCACTTCGCGGTACGAGTAACCGCGGGCGATCAGTCGTAAAACTTCTTGTTCGCGGGCCGACAGCCGGTCCAGGTCCTCGTCGACCGACGCCACCTCGATCGAGCCTGAGAAAGCGTCCAGGACGAATCCCGCCAGTCGCGGGGAGAAGACGGCGTCGCCCTCCGCCACCCGGATGATGGCATCGATCAGGTCGGGGCCGGAGATGGATTTGGTGACGTACCCCCGGGCACCCGCCCGGATGGTACCGATGACATCCTCGGCGGCGTCCGACACCGACAGCGCCAGGTACCGCACGTCGGGCGCCCCGGCCCGTTTCATCACCTCGGCGCCGCCGCCACCCGGCAGGTGGACGTCCAACAGCACGACGTCGGGATGCTCCCGCTGAATGACGGCCACACCGGTGGCGACGTCTTCGCCCTCGCCCACCACGTCGACGGCATCGGCGATCTCGTGGCGTACCCCGGTACGCAGCATCGCGTGGTCGTCCACGATGACCACCCGGTAACGCGGATCAGTCATGACTGGTACCCTCCTGATTCAGCGGCATCGACAGATGTACCTCGGTGCCTTCTCCCGGCGTCGACCGGATATCCACGTTACCGCCAAAACGAGTCATCCGGGCGATGATCGAACGGCGGATGCCCATCCGGTCCTCACCGATGTCGTCCATCTCGAAACCCTTGCCACGGTCCCGGACGTAAACGTCCGCCGTCGTCGCGCCGATTTCGGCGTACACGTCGATCTTGTCGGCGCCCGAGTGTTTGGCCGCGTTGAAAATGGCTTCCCGGGCGGCCCTCACCACGGCATCGATGCCGACCGTCATCTCATGATCCTTCACCATCACGAGTTCGATGGCCACGGGGTACGTAGCCTCCACCTCGGTGACGACGTCTTTCAGCGCCGTTCTGGCCGACTCGTCGTCCATGTGCTCGCCGTACAGCCACTCGCGCAGTTCCCGCTCCTGCCGCCTGGCCAACTGCGCCACCAACTTGGCGTCGCCAGACTGTTTCTGGATGACGGCCAGGGTTTGCAACACCGAGTCGTGCAGATGGGCGGCCATGTCGGCTTTGGTCTCGGCGATCAACTCGGCCTGCTTGTCCTCCTCGGAGCGCGCCGGGTGAATCAGCCAGGGCAGCCCGACGACGATGCAGCCGACCATCGTCGTACCGGTGACGAACAAGACCACCACCAGCCGTTGCGCGTCCTGGGCCATGTCGGACAGTTGCGGGGGCAGTGTGGCCAGCAGGCTGGCCTGGATGAGCGCCCCGGCGGTCCAGGCCACAAGCACGCCCGCGAGCGCCACCACCGTCTTGCCCCAGCGGGGCCACCGGGCTTCGCGGGTGAACCAAACCAGGCCGATCCCCCAGCCCATGACGAAAGCGGGGGCCGCGTACTGCCCGACCAAGCTGGAATCGTACGTCCGGATGAGCAGCCCGATCGCCACGCCGCCGATCAGCGCGCCTGCCCAGCCGACGATCTGGGGCCAGCGGGTACGGCGAACGGCGCCGCGCAACCCCTGGCGTTGCGCGGCGACCAGGCCGATGGGCTCCGCCGGTTCGTCGAGGGGCAGGAGGAGCCACAGCACAACGTACGCGATGGCGCCGGAAAACTTCCAGGCCGAGGTGAGGACGAAGGCCAAGCGGATCGCCCAGGTGGAGAACCGGGAGTGCGCACCCAGCCCGGCGGCCACACCGGCGATCAGGGCGCGATCACGTACGCGATAGGCCCGGGGGGCCTTCACCGGCTGGGATTCGTCCACCACATCAGCATGTCATCTCAGGCTGGATTTCACCACCAGGGGTGGCTTCATCAGGGAAAAACCAGGGCCGAACCCTATAGCGCAGACCGGGTCGGACACGGCATTCTAGAAGTGTGAGATCACCGACCCAGCTTCGCCGCAACATGGCCAACCGGCGCATCGCCGGTGTCGCCGCCGGCCTGTCCGACTTCTTCGGCATCGACGCGACGCTGATCCGGGTGCTGATCGTGGTGAGCGTCTTCTTCACCAGTGGGGCGAGCGCGTTGATCTACGTCATCTGCTGGCTCGTCATCCCGCGCAGCTCCGCCTCGGGCACGCCCGCGCCGGCCAGGCACCGGGGATTGGCCTGGGTGGTCGCCGTGGTGGCGCTGGCGATCGGCGCCGGCATGGCCTTGAACGACCACCGCTCCTGGATCATCGCCGTGGTCGCCTTCGCCGCGGCGGCCTGGGTGTGGCTCCGGATACGGGGGCGCCGGTCCTGGAAGACGCGCAAGGAGTTCGAAAAGGCCCGCCTGGCCTGGCAGAGGCGGCTGGACCAGCAGGCCAGCCAAGCCAATCACACTGCCTACTTGGGCGGCGATCCCTTCCAGATCGGCTCCTTCTACCCACAGCCGCCCCCAGATCAGCCTGGGGCCGGGGATGACCCCACCTCAGGTTTTCAGACTCAATAATCGATTGAAAGGAAAAACATGGCTACTCGCCAACTCACCCGCTCCCGTACCAACCGCGTCCTAGGCGGCGTGGCCGGCGGCATCGCGGCCTATCTGGGCGTCGACTGCGGAATCACCCGCCTGGTGACGGCCGCCGTCGTACTCTTCACCGGCGTCGGACCCGTCTTGTACATTCTGGCGTGGATCTTCCTGCCCGAAGAGGGCAGTACCACCTCGGGCTTCGACCACATCATGTCGAGCGTCAGGAGCCACAACCCGGACGCCGGCACCAACCCCAACCCAAACGACTACCGGTAATCCGGTTCACAGCAGGCGGCATCCCGCGCGACTCGCGCAGCGGGCCGCCATAGTACGGGGGGCGTCCCCCTTGTCCCACCTCGTGTGAGACAAGGGGGACGGTTCTTTTTGTCTCACTCAGCTATCCAGGCGGCGTACCATGATCCGGTCCGCGCGGCGGGCGTCCATCTGGGTGACCGTCATCTCGATCCCTACCGGCTCCGCCTCGCCGGAGGCGGGCTGGCGCATCAGGTGGACCGCGATCGAGTCGGACGGACGGGGCAACGCGCCGCGTACGGCGACCCAGAACCCCGCCACCGTGTCGTACGGACCCTCCGGCAGAATCAGCCCGGTCAAATCGCGGAATTGTTCGAGGGTCGTCAACCCCTCGACTTCGATCCGGTCGGCCCCGGCGATGGCGCCAGGGGCCTCCCGGTCGTACTCGTCGTGAATTTCGCCCACCAGTTCTTCGACCAGGTCCTCCAGGGTCACGATACCGGCGGTCCCGCCGTACTCGTCCCGGACGATCGCCATGTGCGAACCCTCGCGCCGCATCGCCGTCAGCGCGTGCAGTACCTTCACGGTGTCGGGAATCGACATGACCGGCCGGGCCAACTGCCGTACGCGGGTGACGTGATCCTCCGGATCGAAGAACATCAGATCGCGGATGTGGAGGAAACCGACGATATCGTCCACGGACGATCCGGTCACCGGAAAACGCGAGTGCGTGGCCGACTCCAACAGCTTGAGCGCCTGCAGCGCGGTCGTGGCGCCGTCGAGGAACTCCGTTTCCGTGCGCGGTACCATCACCTCCCGCAGACTGCGTTCCCCGGCGGCGAACACCTCGTCGACGATCTCCCGCTCCTCGGCCGTCAAGGTCGCCGAGGTCGTCACCATCTGGCGCAGTTCCTCCTCCGAGACCGCCTCCCGCGAGGCTTTGGGATCGCCCCCCAGCAAACGTACGACCAGATTGGTCGACACCCCGAGGAACCAGATCAGCGGTTTGGCCAGCGTGGCGACCCCGTCGATGAAACCGGCCAGCGCCATGGCCACCGATTCGGCCCGCTGCATCGCCAGCCGTTTGGCGGATAATTCGCTCAGCACGATTGAGAAGTACGAGATGATGATCGTCACCAGGATGAGCGACAACACCGTGGCGACGCCCTCGCCGATCCCCAGCTTGGCGATCCAGGGCGCCAGGTCGCCGGACAGCGTGGCGGCGCCGACCGACGCCGACAGGAAGCCGGTGAACGTGACGCACAACTGGATGGCCGACAGGAACCGGTTGGGGTTGGCGGCCAGTTGGGCCACCTTCTTCCCCCGCGCGCCCTTGAGCGCCAACTGGCGGACCTGGGATTCCCGCAACGAGACCAGTGCCATCTCGGCGGCGGCGAACACGCCGCCGATCAAGATGAACAGTGCGATCAGGGCGATGCTCACCCACATACTCGACACGCCGGCCTCCAACAAGAACTGCATTCCCCCAGGGAATCACTGATTAGTCAGTACTTCCCCAGTGTACTGAATCCGGCCAGCCCGGCCAGCGGCCGAGCCTGGTCAGTGAGCCCCGCGGGGGCCACCCAGTGAGTCTGCAGGGACTGGGAAAGCGGGGCTGGCGTCCCGGGGCTGAGTTTGCGGGGCGCGAAGCGGGGTGTTGGCGGGTCAAACACCCCGCGTACTGCCCCGCGTACGCTCTGCGGGGCGCCAAACGGGGTGTTTGCGCGTACGAGGGCCCGGTTCGTGCCCCCTGGTACGTTCACGGGGCGCGAGGCGGGGTCCGGGACAGGTGAACCCCCCGATTAGTGCCCCGCCACATCACCGCGGGGCAGCACGCGGGGTCAGCGGGCAGTACGCGGGGTCAGCGGGCCGTACGCAGCCGGCGCACCAGGACGCCGCCCGCCAGGGTTAGGAAACTCGCGAACACGAACCCAGCAGCCGGACTCCCCGGAACCGGCGTACCACCAGCCGGAACAAGAGTCTGAGCCGGCACCGCAAACGACGCCGACACCGTACCCGACGTCACACCCGCAAACACCACCGTATGCGACGCATCCGCGAA
>Ga0123354_10004664_pt1 | contig 19522 bp, 13 predicted proteins | sample TergutLab28metaG_2_FD_97872 | JGI IMG/M metagenome (GOLD analysis project Ga0123354, IMG submission 97872) | Labiotermes labralis P4 segment gut microbial communities from Petit-Saut dam, French Guiana - Lab288 P4 | ecosystem: Host-associated > Arthropoda: Insects > Digestive system > Gut ...
ACACAATATACGGTATTGCCCACTGACACAATATACGGTATTGCCCACTGACACAATATACGGTATTGCCCACTGACACAATATACGGTATTGCCCACTGACACAATATACGGTATTGCCCACACAGTATACGGTATTGTCCACTGACACAATATACGGTATTGCCCACACAGTATACGGTATTACCCACTGACACAATCTCCCTCCTTTGGAATTGTCCATCGTCTAAAACTTTAAAAAACGCGACCTTTTGGAAGCCGGCTCAGATTCCATGTTCAGGCGACGAAGTATCTAACCTGTTGGACCGTCTGAGCATAGCTCGATCTAAGGGGTCAAGCGGGTTAGGTGCTTCATTTCCTGAAGACGGAATCAGGGCCGGCTTCGAAACGTCGTGTTTTTTTTTAGAAGTTGTGGGCGATGGACAAAGTAAAAAAAAGGAGCGTGTGTCAGCGAGTCAGTCATCATCGTCGAAGCGTTATTGTGTTGACTTAAATATTGCGTGGAGATCTGAACCTGGTTCGTGGTCACGGTGTACCTTAGTTACAGTAGGTGTAGGTACACGTGATGTACACGTGAAGGAGTGTAAATGGCACCCATATTGTCTTCCTAAATATTTCGGTTCTGCAGGACTCAGAGAGCTGACATTTCCACAAGCCTGATAGTAGTGAAGTGCACGTTAGATAATGCGGCACTCAAGAACCCGCGGGTTTAAATACCGGACCGGAGACTGCGCTTTATGAGAGGCTTTCTGTAGTGTTGGTGAGTCGACAGGATGTGAGACAAACCACGACACGGTTACACCCAATGCGTCATTTACTACTAAACTTCCAGCTGGGTGCTGCAGGTCGTTTCGCCTGTTGACAGACTGCAGTTAGCAACTGTAAATCGCCCTGCTGTCCTCCGGGTGACACAGTTCAGCCCCTCCCCCATCCCTGCCCCAATACCGCAGTTAATAAATTGTCATTAATTTAAAGTGGGATCACAATTAGACCAAAAAGCGATCCGATAACACAGTGAATATTCTTAGATGCCGAACGACTGCTACATGTTTCGATCACTTCATTCAAGTGTACTCAGTAAGTTCTGTAATCTTATTGTCATCGTTCAAGAGGAACAGAAAACATGGAATAATTCACATTTCGGACGTTTATCGCCCACCACGTCGCCACACTTAACGTTAAAAACTGAGTTCTACCTAATCCGCTATTCTGCCTCATATTCCACTGCCAGTCAGATCACATTATGCACACACGGCGCTTGTAATAAAACGCCTCCCACACTGCCTCCCAGCTTCGTTACTTGTTTGATATACTTTTGATATAGCACATATATTGCTACTCCCAGCTGGCTATGCTACGTGCACAGTAGTTACATTTTGTGTATATTAATTTGGCCGCATGTATTTTATTATTGCTGTATTCTCTAAAGTCTGAGATACCGAACTGCAAATTGCAATTGTAATTATTACCTTTCTGTGTTTTAGTTTAGTTCAGTTCAGTAGCCGTATCATGTAGCCGTCTTTTAACGTCTAAGAATTTATGTTGTGTTGACGTATCGTTTGGTGGTGTTAATGAGCTGCTAGAACACAACGGTGATGAAATGTAGTTGTGTCCTGTTCTGTGCATGTATCGTGTGCGCACACCGTGAGATGTGTACTGTGCCGTAGGTGGGTGGGTGGAGGGTAGCCGTACTTGTTGCTGTTGTCAATATCAGTGACTATTTCAGAAGTTCTTGACAAGGGAAATACGACGGACACGTGCAAGTACTTAACACGCTGTTGCCTCTTCATAGCCACGTGGGCCTAATACATTTTTAAGGTTACTAATTATAAACCTGTGGTGGAGATTCCGAGTGGCGTCTGTAATGCACCATCTCAAGTCTTCCTGAAGTGAAAGACACCGATCACTTCATGCTGGATTTGTGGTGGATAAAGTGTCATTGGGATAGGATGTTCTTGGAGCACTTGGGGTTTCCCTTGTCACAGTCATGCCGTCATTGCCCCATACTGTTCGTAACAGAACACAGGGCGACCTTCCTGCCAAAGTGATACTGTTTTGGGAGTCGGGGAGCGGCAGGAAAGAAACGTGTTATGTTATCGGTGTGAAAGAGCGTGTTTATGTGAAACGGTGCTTTGTATCTTTATGCAGTTAGCAGAATACCGCAACTTTTTTCGTTGGTTTCACGCGAGTTGAGTTGCGACGTGTTTGATTTGGGAACCATAATGTCAGTAGTTCTGTGCGTTACTGTTTTTAGGCGCGTAAGCTAAACTGCAAACACAACTGTTAGCTTCGTCATGTCTGTCCGTCCCTCCGTCCGTCCGCATGGGACGACTAGGCTCTCGCTGTACGGATTGCCGTGACATTTGATATTTGAGTATTTTTCGAAAATCTGTCGAGAATATTCCACTTTCATTAAAATGTGACAGAAATGACGGTACCGAACTGTACATGAAGACCGATCGACACATGTGATAGTATTGCGCTGAATTTTTGTTGAACGTAGAAATATTTCGGACAAAAGTTGTGAAGAAACCCACAACACAATTTTATGTTGAATAACTTTCTTTGTTATCTAAAATCGTGCCGTTTCTGGGATAATGTGCAAAAATATGGTAGAGCTGGACACTCCACAGATGACATTATTCGGCCCCTGCGCTTTGCATGCTGGATAACTAAGGCTACAGACACACACTCAGAATGTGTAATAGTTATTGCTTTTCCACAGTAACAGTGGTTATACGAACGCGCCTCGGTTGTACGTTTGTACCTTTATTGCCCGTCTTGTTGAAAGTACTTCTGGAGGTTTCATGAACACTAACGACCGTGCAAATGAAGCGTATTTACGGGGACATAGCGTTACATGTGGCAGAATAGTGTAACATGAAAATAATTAGAGATGGAATCCGCGTGTCACTATTTGGGAACCACTGCGATAATGGTTTGGTGGTAGTGATTACCAACTGCGCTGTGGTTCACAGACTCCTGAGTGGTATACAGAACAGTTAGCCATCGGTTTCCGAACTGTGGTCCGTCAGCTTCAGACTGCTTGCCCGACAAACAGACAGACAGACAGACAGAGAGACAGACAGACAGACACGTTTTTTGTTGATTACTGTGATAAAACTTTAAGCCAGTATAACTTTGAACACCTTAGTTAATGCAGTTCAGTGTATATAGAACAACTCTATAATTTGTAAGCGACAGGCGGGTGTGTCTTTTAAGTGTTCGCCAAGACCGACAGCAGTGTTAAATGTTAAAGTGGTGCACGAGCAACGAACTTTGGAGGCCGATGGTTGAAGATTTTCGCCGGTAGAGATTTCATACTGCCTTATTTGAGCCCCTTAACGGTGGTAACTCCTTGAACCACGAGATCCATTCGTTTATGGCTGTAGTACTATTCTCGTAATGGGCAGTGATTGCTTTCTAAACAACACTAACCGGCTGGTCTGGGTAACGGAGGCGCAGTATGTTTTCTGTGAGGTATGAGCTGAATTTTTAAGTGCTACTTAAATTAAGACTAAAAGTGTTAGGGAAAACCGTGCCATTTCTTTATTTGTGAAATTGTTGTCACTCCAGGTGTAGTGAATGGAAGTTGATACTGGAGTCAGTTTAACGGATTTTCAAACATCCTGTAACATGCTGTCCCATTTATTAGTACTTTAACCTATGTAAACTGTCTTCGTCAAATTTAATCAGCGTTTTACATGGCACCGAAATTGACACATTTTTCCTTGGAAGCCCGACTTGGGGATGCTGACTGCTGCTCCCTCTCGTTGTGGTGGGAATATGTGCGTGCGTGTGTTTGTGTATGTGTGTGTGTATTTGCACGTGCATAGATCCTGTATTGATGTAATAGGGAATTTTTTAACAAGACCGACACTCCCCTTTTCACATGTTTCGTCCGGAGTTGAGGTTTTCATTTGAAGGACGACTTTGCACATTGTGCTTCGTGTTCAGTTCTGTCAACAGTACGAATCGGCAGCTCGAATCCTTGCCGTCTTGATGAGAATATTCCACGTAGAATGTCTTTCGTTGTCCAATGATACAGACTGAGTCTGAAGGGCCCGACTGAACATACATCTTTCGTTGAGTACCGCATATCTGATGACGGCAACAGATTTAGTCCCCAAAACGTTTTGATAAAAAAGTTAAGCACGATGAGTTTCGTTTTTTGTAAACCTTTGTCAAAAATGTGTGCACTTGCCGTAGTTAAAGTACCGTCCGGGCATGTAATGTAGTTCGTCTGAAGGTTGTTCGAGACAGCTCATGATCGTGCTGCATGTATTCGGCGCTGGTTTTTTTCGGCTGCATACAGACTGATCATTATAGCCAAAATGTAGTGGTATGTGGCGAGCCTGTCTTTGAAGTACCGTTACAGCGAACCCCGATTTTGGGTCTTGTGTAGATCGCACTGATTGGCCTTATGCTGTAGATATCCGATGTGACGGTAGCTGACTCTACAGTGAGTTGCTTGAAGTAGCCAAACGGCGGTGAATTTGGCGAGGCACCCTGGAGGAATCGCCACCTCTGTAGCGAACCCATCGAGGTTGGGGCTCCAGTGGGTCGAGCTGCTTGGGCTGGGGTTCGTAAAACCACATTTCTGGAGACAAACGAGTTAGAACAGCAGCGCGAATAGTATGGATGCACCGTAAGCAAACACGAAGGTCGGCCAGATGTTTCAGGGAAGACCCGTGGCTCATACGATATCCTCGCAAAGATCACACGCCGCATCTTGCCAATCTGAAATCTCTACGGGATTGGTAACGAGTGCAGGACTGAAACTAAAAACACTGTTATGAAATAACAACGATTTGGTAGTAATTACTTTGTGTCCTAACATTTTCTTGGGCTCTTCCTCGCGAGTCGGAGGACTGTGCCTGTTAATCACTTCCATCGAATCGACTCGACTACAAAGCTGTGGTGCCTGTTACTTGAGTTCTGATGCTTTCAGAATTATATCAGATTCTGCGGCGAGGAGTTGTAGGTAATTAAAACAACTTAAATGTTGCACGCAAGAGTTTTTATGCTTTCCGTTCGACGAATCGTGCAGCACACTGTTTAAGTTTGGATGTGCGAATGCAATGGACCACGTCCCTGCCGACACTTCTGCAGACTCTGTCTTGCAATACGATCGTTAGAATAGCGGTTTGTTCGATCTGTGATGCATGGTGACAATTTAATTATATTTTATTTTCTGTTTCTGTAGGAATGGAAGCCATCATGTCCGAATTCTTCAACGACACGTCCACTGCATTCTATATAATACTGATTGTGTGGCTGGCTGATCAGTATGACGCAATCTGCTGCCACACCACTATTAGCAAGCGTCACTGGCTGAGGTGAGTAGCATCTCTGATCACGTCTATCGTCAGCCACTTCTGTGACAGACCGATAGTCATGGTCATTTATATAAACTTGACGAACTTTAACTTTGTACTACGCAAGTCTAATGAAAGTAGTTGAAACCGAACAAGATGGCTGTAGCTGTAGCGCATGTTATTTGTATTCGGGATGCTGCTGGCTTGAATTTCGGCTCCGTTGTAGGTTTCTGCATCTTGGGGTGGTTCGTGTCGGAGTTTGAACCCACGAGCGACAGGACATCGATAGTTCAAGCACTACTGTTTCCTTTCACATTCGTTTCCATTCCTCATCTGCCGTTCTGCGCTAGATAAGCTGCGATACTGTGTCGGTGAATGAATGCTAAGTACTTAAGCAACTCTTTGTTTTGGTTCAAAGTGTGCGTGCTGTACTGGAGGGGGATTTTAAGGAAGTGTGTAGTGTGAATATCATTCAGTTTGGTATCCCATGAAAATGGTAAGACTAATAAAACTGTGACTGAGTGAGACGTATAGCAAAGTTCAGGTAGGCAAGCATTTGTCTAACACGTTTCCTGTTAGGAATGGTTTGAAACAGTGAGATTCTTTGTCGTTATTGCTTTTGAACTTTGCTTTAGAGTACGCCATTAGGAGGTTTCAGGAAAACCAGGATGGCTTGAAATTAAGTGGTACACATAAGCGTTTGGTTGATGCTGAGGATGTCAATATATTGGGCGGAAGCGTACATGCTGTAAAGAAAAACACAGAAGCATTGTTAGTCGGTAGTGAGGAGATTGGTCTACAAGTAAATGCTGATAAAACTAAGTACATGGTCATGTCTTGAGATCAGAATTTAGGACGAAGCCACAATATACTTACTGATAAGAGCTCCTTTGAGAAGGTGGAAGAGTTCAGATATTTGGGAACAACCTTAACAAATCAAATTATATTCAGGAAGAAATAGAGAGCAGACCGAAGTTAAGGAATTTTTGCCATCATTCGGTGTAGAATCTTTTGTTTTCCAGGTTGCTATTTAAAAACACAAAGATTAAGATATACAGAACTGTAATTTTGCCTGTTGTTTTGTATGAGTGCGAAACTTGGTCGCACACATTGAGGGAGGAACGTAGCTGAGGGTGTTTGAAAATAGGGTCCTGAGGAGAATATTTTGGCTTAAGAGGGATGAGGTAACAGGGGAATGAAGAAAACTACATAATGGGGAGCTTAATGATCTTTACTCCTCACCCAATATTGTTTGAATGATCAAATCAAGAAGAATGATATGGGCGGGGCATGTAGCATGTATGGGGAGAGCCGAGATGTATACAGGGTTTTGGTGGGGAAACCTGAGGGAAAGAGACCGCTTTGAAGACCCAGGCGTAGATGAGAGGATAATATCAAGATGGATCTTCAGAAGTGGGATGTGGGGGCATGGACTGGATGGAGCTGGCTCAGGATAGGGTCAGGTGGCGGGCACTTGTAAACGCGGTAATGAGCCTTCGGGTTCCATACACTGGGGGAATTTCTTGACTAGCTGCGAACTGGCTGGCTTCTTAAGGACTCTGCTGCATGGCGTGAGTGAGTGACTTAAGTGTAGTGTGAATGTGGTCTGTGCGTGTATGTGTCCAGTGACGACGGGATGAACATGGCAGTCAGCTGTAACACATATTTATCTTAACTTGAGCTTTATTGTATAAATTATTACTTCTGCAAGATGTGAAAATGGGGCATTGTTTTTCTCGCAAATATCGTTACCCACGTCCTCTCGGACAAAACAGTTCATTCATGTAGTCGCTGCCAACTGGCTTATCGGAGAGTGTGTGGTTTATGTGCCGTCGCTGTGAGGATTTCATGTGATGTATACTGAATATATGTGCTGCAAGAAGTGTCGTGTAAATTGGGGCGAAAATTCCTGATACGCGTATTGCAAACAGGACAACCGTTACAATAAATGAAAATTTCTTGAGCAGCTGGTTCCGTCATTCTCATCAATGGAACACGCAGGAGACTCGTGCCATATGTGGCAACTGTGTTCCACAGTCACTTCAGCGCAGTTCGTGAAGCAAGACTGAAATTTGTGAACGGGTACCTTCGTGGGATGCATGTTAAAGCAATAGACTGCACAGTGGTGCTGTGAAGCTGTTAGATACGGTTTCTGCTCGGTGGCATCGTAATCTGTAGGAGTAACAGCTGGCCCGTATTAATCCACGAAATGCCGTAGCATGATTTTCATGTGAGGCATTCCCGTTGTGTTATATACATTTTGTTAGCCATAGCATGATGTTAAGGTTGGTATGTGATGTGGGATGCAGCTAGGAGCATGGGGCCGACGGATATGTTGCACACATCGCGACACCATTTTTGAACGCCTGGACGATCACTTCCTTAGCGATCAGATTTATATTATTATCATGTTGACAGCTCACAGTACTCATTTGCAACAAAGAGGAAGGTTTCTTAAAGATCTGTTGTTTGCGTTTTCTGTAAAATTAATGTTTTGAGGGTTGTCCGTATCTACGAAGTAGGGACAACTTCTACGTTCAAGGTCACAAAGACGGTCGAGCCGGCGGGTGGCCGGGACCTCCACATAAGGCGTTCAGTGTAGCTTTGTAAAGAACGCTTCAAATGTGGTAGTGCTGTGGCGGTGTGGCATAAATGAATAAATCATAAATTCGTACTTTGTAAGACACGATCAGTTGAGCCGTTTGTGGATTATAAGGCAGGAATGGCCATTAGCTAGTCAAGAAGCATACCAGGGTGTCTTGGTGATGTCCACTAGAGCGGTGAGTACTGACGGTTCGCTCTTTTGGGGTGTGACGCCGTGTAGTTTGTAGGTGGAGCAAAATACACAGTGTCATATCCCAGAAGAACACATCCTTAAGGGACCCCATTCATAGTGCTTAGATAATTGTTAAATGGTGTGTTCTTCAGGACATGGGAACCAAGCGGGCCGTCACTACCGTACAAATTCCGTGCTGGTGAATTGCTTTGGAGCAAAAATGTCTGAACGTGTATGAAATGACACGACCTCCACAGTTTGTATCCCCGTTGCGCCATGGCAACTAGTGAGCTGGTCACTGCACATATTCCTGTCTTGCGGATATGTCCATTTGAGTCGGTAAGACGTAGTTCCGGCCGTGAGGAATTGCAGGTCACTGTATTTTGTGGGTATGAACAGGAGGTGGCGTCCGGGCCCATAGGCCCCTTTCAAGTTTCAGTGTTACCTATTAACACGGTAGTGACTCAGCGCCATAGAACGATACTGAATGTGATCCATTAACACGGTAGTGACTCAGCGCCATATAACGGTACTGAATGTGACCCATTAACACGGTAGTGACTCAGCGCCGTAGAACGCCACTGAATGTGATCCATTAACACGGTAGTGACTCAGCGCCATAGAACGCTACTGAACGTGATCCATTAACACGATAGTGACTCGGCGCCATAAACGCTATTGAATGTGATCCATTAACACGATAGTGACTCAGTGCCATAGAACGCTACCGAATGTGACCCATTAACACGGTAGTGACTCAGCGCCATAGAACGCTACTGAATGTGACCCATTAACACGGTAGTGACTTAGCGCCATAGAATGCCACTGAATGTGACCCATTAACACGGTAGTGACTCAGCGCCGTAGAACGCTACTGAATGTGACCCATTAACACGATAGTGACTCAGGGCCATAGAACGCCACTGAATGTGATCCATTAACACGATAGTGACTCAGCGCCATAGAACGCCACTGAATGTGACCAGTTAACACGGTAGTGACTCAACGCCATAGAACGCTACTGAATGTGACCCATTAACACGGTAGTGACTCAGCGCCATAGAACGCTACTGAATGTGACCCATTAACACGGTAGTGACTCAGCGCCATAGAACGCCACTGAATGTGACCCATTAACACAGTGGTGACTCAGCGCCATAGAACGCCACTGAATGTGATCCATTAACACGATAGTGACTCAGCGCCATAGAATGCCACTGAATGTGACCAGTTAACACGGTAATGACTCAACGCCATAGAACGCTACTGGATGTGACCCATTAACACGATATTGACTCATCGCCATAGAACGCTACTGAATGTGATCCGTTAACACGGTAGTGACTCAGCGCCATAGAACGCTACTGAATGTGACCCATTAACACGGTAGTATCTCAGCGCCATAGAACGCTACTGAATGTGACCCGTTAACACGGTAGTGACTCAGCGCCATAGAGCGCTGTAGTCTGTCTACTACACTTCCTGTTTCGTAGTACCTTAAATTCCTGTCAGTAGTAGTTTCTGTTTTTCTTTGTGCTCGTTCTTTCTCTGTCCCTTTTTATCTCTTCCTTCCCTAATTCTCCGTCTTCCTTTGTACACATTCTGTAGGCAGTAGCTGCAACGCGGAATGCGACATGAGATAGTTGTGTCGGTCTGTCCGTCTGCAGGCTGCTGTTAGCACCAAAACAGCTTGACGTTTTTTGAGAACATTTCTTGTGGATGTTTTAGAGTACAGAATTGTAGGTCTGGCTGTATAGCGTTGCGTATCGCCGTGTGCGTGTCTCAATTGAAACCAACAAAATACACGTTATTTAGACAGAAAGCCCTTACAGTCGATAGTTAGTCTCCTGCATGTTCCGGCCCTCTTGGCACTCTGGGAGCTTACAGTAATTACAGTGCAAGGAGAAGTGTATAAAGACGCACTGCTGTGTATCACCAAGACACTTACGGATATACAAATATAAAAATTTAAAAGCCTAGGATATTTAAAAGGCCAGTGTTTGATTGATATATGTTATGTCTGTATTTTACAGAATTAATTAAATCCACTTTTTAATGTAACAGTTGTACGGTGGAATGGCTGTTATGCGCTTTCGCACTTCGCACCAGGACATTATGGAGCTACACACTTGACATGCACATACACATTTCTGAGTTAAAATGGTGTATCCAAACTGTTAATATATAAAAATCACGGTGAAATACGCGTGTTCAAAATTTCGAGATGTGTTGCGAAGTATGAGAGCTGTTAGTTGCATGGCATTCGGAGTGGCCCCGAGTGTGTGCTGTGTTGGGCTGTTGAAGGCGTCAGTGTGACGCTAGTGTTTGTGTTGCGCTGACGTGCATTGAATTTAATTTTGCAACATACAATCATAGATACTGTAATTAACTGTTGGCCATTTTAAGTAATTAGTATTTTAAACTTCTTTTGCTGTGTGTTTGTGTATGTGTAAGTGTGCAGTGTGCACTGCTACAGCTGTATACACTTCTGTTTGTAATTAGCTGAAGTACTTTGACAGTGTGCCAAGAGGGCCGAAGCACGTAGCAGAATGTAGACAGTGGGGGCTTTTCGCCTACACATTATATATTTTGTTGGTTCCAATTTCTTTGACTTTTAGTGTTGTTGCGCGTATTTAATTTTGGTGCAGACTGATTGCCGATGATGTGGTTTTACCACCATCACCCAGTCCTTAGCTAGTTATGTCGGTTTTCGTCACGCCATATGCTACTATTTTACTGCTGTTCATCGGTCTTCTGAGCCCCATGCATTCGAATTTGATGTGCCGCGAGAGGATGTGGCAGCAGAGGCTAGGGGTGCAACCTGTTGATTAGTGAGATGGTCTGCAGGTCTCACGATGCAAGTGCAGCAACACCTGTCCGTCTGCTGGCGGTAGAGATCCGTCGATTTTTACACGTGCTCAGTGGATATGGCCAGAGTAAATGTTTGTCATCAGGAACAAGAGTTCTGACAGTGCTGGCAGAGACTCTCTTCAGAACGGTACTTCATGCTGGACCTGATTGCTATCTTGGTGTTCTTGATAAAAGTAACAACAATCCTTAAACACTTAACTTACAATTTAGACTTTTTTTTAAAATTCGAATGTACGGGCCGGTGAGAGCTTAAAAAAGATAAAGTGCACCCGTGTACAGGCAGTGAGGCTCTGTACAGGCCGTACGGCACATGGGGGAGTAGAGGTATAGCTCTACTCTTTCTGGACTACGGCACCAGAAGGGGATGAGTGGTCAGCGTCACGCCCCGGCTGCTCTTTACCCCCGGGAAAGACCCGGTACCCATTGTACAGGAGGCTGGGTGGGCCCCAGTACAGGTCTGGACAGGTGCGGAAATCTCGCCCCCCCACCGGGATTCGATCACCGGACCGTCCAGCCCGTTGCCAGTCGCTATACCGACTACGCTTCCCGGCCCACCGTTGAGAGCTTGATGTAGCGTAAAACCTGCCCTTATGCTGTATCGGTCATTGGACGTGGTGCCCGGTTTTAGCGTGTCGTCATATAATACCCCGTCTTATTAAGCATTGCAGTTCTAATCGCCGTCTGCCGTCGCAAGCGGCCTACAATAATGCAAACGGTTTTGAAAATGGAGCGGTCACGTCCCATTAAGCCACCCGTGCGCTAATTGCCCCTGTACGGTCAGACAACCCCCACAGATTAGTTCCCCTACTGTGGGCCACATCAGTTCATAACGGAGATTCAGAGAACTGGGATACCCTAAAGCTGTGTAGACCGGCTCCTTCCCTTTGAAGAGCCGCGAGGCAGTAATGCTTGGTTTCGTCTGATACCTTTTTATCTTATAAAATTTCCCGCGTGATGTACTGCTGTGCTGCTGAATATCAGACACCAGATTTGCCGATCGACTCCGTATTTAAAAGGCAAAACACTGTTTGAACGCACCAAATGAAGGGGGAGTGTATGCCCGGTATTGATGGGAATTTACGGTTATTTTGGGTCCGGCCTCTTGCATTGGCAGCGTAGGAACGGAGGTTGCTGTTGATTCATATTGAATAGACGGTAAAGGTTTGCTTTCGTCATCAATCAGCCGTGTGAGTGACGTCTATTGCTCTGTGCATTCTTATTCTTTAGCCCACCACCCACTGGATACGTGGTCTCTAGACCCGGTACGTAAGTCGGTGTGGGGAGCCCGAAGATAGCTGCCTCTAATAGCAACAGAGCCCCGATGTTTCCTGGTCCCGACCGTACTGACAGCTGTACGGTACATTTACGTTGGGTTATTCGGACTGTTCTGTGTACGGCCTAAGTCATCCAACACTGTATATTGGGCTTTTTTTTTTTTTTTTAGATATTTTGATGAAACATGATGCACGCAACTCATACGGTAATTGTGATATGGGTGCACAAAGTGAACACAGAATGGTGAGGTCGGGTTCGCGCCAGTACCCCACGTTTCGCCTGCGTGTAAAATCGTTGAGTGCCGATTGCATTTAATATACGGATTTGTGACATTCGTGTGATGTGAGCCGGGATGGCTCAGTCGGCACGGCGACTGAATGCGGGCTGGACGGCCGAATCCCGGTGGAGGGCGAGATTTTCCTAACTCGTCCAGACCGGCCCTGGGGCCCACCCAGCCTCCTGTACAATGGGTACCGGGTCTTTTCCGTGGGTGAAGCGGCCGGGGTGTGGCGCTGACCACCTGTTCCCCAACTGAGCGTCGAGGTTGAAGAAAGAATAGAGCTATACTTCTTTCTGCCCTTTGGGCCTTTTTGACCTTTACTAGGGTGTACTTTGCCTTCACCTTTTATGTTAAAATTTGTGGGGTAAATTTCAGTTTATGTAACCGATATAACCCCTGAATCAGAAATTGAGCCTGCTTATTTCCCGAAGACTGTTAGCCGTATTGAAAACTGGTACACGACGAAGTATGAAGGACGATCTTGAAGTTTTCCTATTCAAGGCTTGTAAGAAATATTTCCTGGCAAATTCTTTCTGAACATATTTTTGTTTGTCTGGGATGCCATTAGCTTTGCAGCAAGAATGACTAAGGACGCCAGTGAAATGTGCGGCGAATTTCTGCTCTGTTTTGTTTATCCTTTGGACGGCCCGTCTACAGACGTCAGACATGTGGTAGACGAGGATCCACGACGTCTGCAATATGGCGCTGTGTCGTTGGGTGCGTAGTTCCCGACGTTTCGAAATATGTTGCCTTCATCTAGCAGGGCAAGCAGTCCAAGACGAATTCTTTCTAGGCCGTTTACCCGTGATGAAGGCAACTTGATACTTCGCACTCACCCAACGACGCGGCCTCATGTTCCAGAAGTCTAGAATCTTCAGTATCTGTTCTGTGAGATCCTCTGATATTGCTCATGCACCGAACTCTCTCACAGACGTAATGTCCACTTAAGCGCCGGACTTGCCTCTTCCTCTAAAATGTTCCTGCAGTTACGTGTGTTACTGCAGAACGTGAAAGTGTGTATAGGTTGTTGTTTGTCATTGTTTGCCGGTGCTCGCTCTGAACTTCCTCCTCTTATTCTCCGGGACGCTCGTGTTTCCCTTGCCCTCATTCCGCCTCTGGCGTTTTCCTGTTGACGGTCTTCGCCTTGAAATATCCTCACCCCCCCGTACGCCTGTGCTGTCTGATGGGAAGAGCCAGCCTATTGTGGCTGTTGCCTGCAGTTAGCAGCTCTTGCTGTGTTCCACAGAGTATTGTGCACCCTACATTATCTCTAAACGTAAAAAGGTTAATTGTAAAAAATTAGATCTGCTTTGAATTGAAGGAACTTACAGTGCAGCGCGTCGCTGTTTGTTTACCAACAGATTACACAGCATTGCTAACTAAGCACTTTTTAAATGTAATTCCGATGCATTTCGGTGTTTGTCTACGTCATCTTCATGAAGTGTGTGGCTGTGTTTTGTTGACACAAGCCTGTGTTGTTTCTGAGATCACAGTTTTTACACACAGTTACGGTCTGCGCACCGGTGCGTGTATCAGAATGTTTAAAGAATGAACGCTCTAACCAGGTGTTCGCACTTGAAACGTGGGTTGGATTTTTCTCGGATGTGTCACTTTCTGGCGTTGCTAAATCGGTTCAGTTTAAGATTTAAAACGTTTAAATTCTGAAGGCTGTCGAATGTCCGGCACTTGTGGAATGTGGCGTATTTGCGTCTTTGTAGCAGCGTCCTATAATATCTCGACAGATATGTACATCGCAGTGGGTGCGGTCGGAGGTTTATGCCGTTCTTGTTGAGCGCCTGTGCCAGCAATGTTGGCTCAAGCCTCGCTGACAGTTGGTGCAGTTGAGTAGCGCTCCGTACGTCTTTGCCTGTTCTCTGCTTGTAGTGCTAGAGCCAAGCAGGAGAACACAGTATGGTGCACGGTGTGTGCAAGGTCAGTTATAGTGCAGTGATTTGGAGAGTGTTACCTGTCGGTACCCATTTAGGCCGAAACATGCTGTAAGCAGACAACTTATACAACCAACTTCACGTGCAGTGCAGTATATACACAACAGATGTTCATAATCTCCTGCTACATGTTTCGGCACTGTTTGGGTGCTGTCATAAGGGACTTCACTACAGTTTCAAGTACTTTCGAATTCGTCCGTTGTATGCAGCACAGTCACACGCTTGCACACGTGTGCATCTGTGTGCTTCTCTTGGGCATATTTTCGGTGCATGTAAGGTTGATTTTATAAGTTGATTTCGACACTGTGCACGGCGAACGCAGTATTAAAAATGTTGTCAGCAAGTGTCTCATATGTGTGTATATGTAATAACACATTCTTAGTTGCGATGGCCGGTATTTTTCTGCAGTAATTTTAGACCGTGTTTGAAGCCGGTTTTAAAAGTTCGGTACTGTTGAATTGTTTACTGTTTTTAGTACAGGTGTCTTACTTGCTTCGACTACGTCTGTTGTGATTAAAGGTACCATACTGTAATGAAACTTGGCGCACTTTGGGGGGAGCGGGCTAGAGAGCCGTCTGCACCCGCCACAACCAGCGAGCTCTTGTTTCCTCGCCGCGCCGCGGACCGTTCCTAAAGTCACACTTCTTTATTCTAATATAAAATGCAGCGTGCACAAGCTGCACTAACCATTCGAAGCCTGAATTTATATAAATGCGACGGATCTGGTTGTGTCTGGTACGTTGTCGTGGTAACAAGGGCATGGTGTTGCGACTTGCTGCCAAATTATCTGCACAAAAGTGAGATAAGACCGTCAGAGGGTGTGCGGTTACCCTTCAGACACTGCACTAAGAGGTTCTGGACAGTCCAGCCCGTGCTCAAGACAGTGTTCCTGGGTTGCTTGTTGTTGGGCCCCTAAAGGCGGCCTGTAGATGTCGACGATTCGCAGATGAAGAGGTGAAGGAAGCTGTACATGTGTGGCTTTGCACTCGACCGAACTGTTGGTGCTGCGTTGACTCTGAAAAGCTAATAGACCGAAGGGAAAATCGTATTCAGTAGCAGGGAGGCCAGGTTGAGAAACAGTACGATTGTAATGTCCGAAAGTTAAGTGAAAAGTCTGGACAAAGAAGTGCGTCGATCTGTACAAGAACCCCGTACCATGCCAACATCACAGCAGACGGTTAGGGATACAGAGTGGGTGTGGTGATACTGGGTGGCCTCACGTCTTGCAGCCGCATGTTGTCCTCTGCGGGGCATGCCATTTGTGACGTTCCAGTCGTAATCAAAGTAACACTGGTACACACGGACCAAAAAAAAATCAAGCCCTTAAAATGTTCAAGTCCCACACCAAAGTGACGTGAAGGTGCTTCTGCCGCCACAGGTACAGTGGCTCGAGATTTCGCTGTCCTCACACACTTGTGGCGATTCTCTGCCTTCCTTTAATTACATCATACGCATGTTTTACGCTTTTTGATTGCTTTAAACGCCCCTTTCCCAATTTACGCCACTCCTTAGTTTGCGCTGTTTCATTTTGAGTTTAACGCAGTTTTTGATGGGGGATATTATTTTTGATTTACGCACGTTTTGATTTACTGCCACTAGGACATAAAACAAGGCCTGATGTTTGTTAACCAAGATACCATTACGTCAGTCTAATTTCAAGATGAACTCGCACTGAATTTCATTAATTGTGCGGTCCGTGCGACTCTCAATGTGTTCCGCACGTTTTACTCTTCGCTGACAGAGTTGCCGAGATAGAACGCAGAAGCAATTTTGAAAACCTACGAGCTGTTTATTTAGGAGGCGTGTTTTAAATTGGTAATCCATTTTGTAAAATTGTGCTAAAATGGTTTACCCAAGCCTGCCTTGTGAATTGCATTTTTAAATAAATTTTCCTTTTGTCTTGCCTCTTTTGTATTTCACGTGGTATTAGTGACAGAAACTGATAAAATTATGTACGAGCGGAATTATACGTATGCCTGTACATTTTTCATTCTTTGTAATGAATTCAGACCCAATTCTGCAAAGTTTCCCTTGCTACGTACAAGGTCGATCAGGCCTGGTCTGGAGGTTAGTGCTGTAAATTGGTCACTTTTAATGGACAAAATTGGGAAAGAGATAAGGGTATGAACGTTGGATGGAAAAGCAATGATTCCTCGTTGATTTTTAGCGGGCATTTGCATTTCGGTTTCCTGCCATTTTGCCTTCTTGCTCCGGATATTATTTTCCATGCTATTGATATTGTTTATATTTTCTTTTAGATTTTTCACTTTATGTTTGTTTTCTTCACAAGTGCTGTGTGGCCAGCCCTGAACACCACAACAGTACATTACGGAGGATACAAGTTACCGTTATGCAACTTTCAGCTCCTCTGCTGCTTCATCTGCCCTAACATCCTCCGCCGTCCTTTATCAGACAACGATTTATGTTATTCTCCAAACGCTTTGCGGCTTTTCATCTGTATTTGTGATATGAATCCACTAACATGGGGTTATTGATCCTTGTCTTAAACCCTCGTTGTGGGAAATTTATTACATCAGCAGCAAGTGGACTCCTTATGCATGTGACTTTGTTCAAGGGTGAGAGAGGGTGTCTGTATTGGAAACTTCTGGGCAAAGTTAACTATTTTTCTTGTAGTGTAAAGTTAAGTTGAAGTACAAATTTCTGGGGGGGTTTGTAATTAGATTTGGACCGTGGAGGAGAGACCAAGGGCGTTAATCTAATACCGCGTCTGTTCTTGTCTTCATTGGAAAGCCTCTCGCTGCGGTTGCCACTGGATGCTGTCTTGACGGATTGACTGTCTGGGCTCATGCTTTTATCCGTAAAGGACGTCGCACTGGGGCACCGCCTGTGCGCCGTACTTCGGCATAGTTTATTTGTGCAGTTCGCCGGTGGTGTGAAATTTTGGTTAAATGTTTCATGGTGGCCAGTTGAATGCCTTCCGTTTAGTTCCAGGGAACTAAACCAGACAGTAAGTTTGCAGTGGATTGTGCAGCGTGCATCGTGACTGTTGGACACGGGAACCGCCGTGGTCTCCGTGCAGACAGCGAGGCGCTCCGTGGTACTGTACCAGTAATGTGTTGCGTATCTCGCATGGCGGCTTAAGAAATAACCTAAATAGTTTATATACCTTAACGTGACAAGCGTCTTTTGTTGTACCTTATTTAGCGACGCTGTCAATCTTTAGTCCATATAGCGTCCGTGGTAAAGGTAAAGGTAAAGTTCACCCTAGAAGAAGACACACAGTGGGAGTAGAGGTGTAGCTGTACTCTTTCTTTAACATAGATGGGGTGGGTTGTCATCGTCATTCCCCTGCCGCTTCACCCCGGCAAAGAGACTCTACCCATTGTTCAGAAGGCTGGGTGGGCCCCAGGGCCGGTCTGGACTGGTGCGGAAAATCTCTCCCCCACCGGGATTCGATCCCCGGAATGTCCAGCACGCAGCGGGTTGCTATACCGACTAGGTTATCCCTGTCCACAGTCGGTGGTAGGTAATTGAATGTGAGTATGGAGCATTGGTGGAATGGTAGTTGACGGGGAAAGCGAACTACGTCCTTGGAAATATCCCCACATGGACTGCCTTGGAGTGGATCCTGGGTCTCCGCGGTGAAAACCCGGCAAGTAAACGCCTGAGCCATGAATTATATTAGTTGATTCTGTCAGAACTGAACAAGACTTGCGTGACTTGAGGCTTGCACCGCGAAGTAGGTGGGAACTGCGCCCATCTGGACTATTACGCAGCGTGTAGTGTTAATTCTTTACCGTCGTTTCGGGACGGCCTATCGGTGGATTCATGAACCTTGAAGATGGTACCGATGGGTTGTTCCGAAATGTCGTAATTACCACTACACGCTGCGTAATAGTCCAGAAGAGTGCAGTTCGACATGACATCCAGATATATATATATATATATATATATATGCGTGTGTGTGTGTGTGTGTGTGTCTTTCCAGATATTTCCCACACGTTTCTTTAACTTCTGTATAGCGCTCTTAAAATCGTACTTCCACTGCAAAGTGAGACCCCATTTAGATGTAAAACTCCTATCGTTGCATTAACCCCGCTTACTGTTTTTTGGTATTCTGGATCAGCTGACGATGGTATTTCCGGCCGAAACACGTTCTAACCAAGTCGTCATGACGAATAAAACCGTTCTTAGTCGTGTTCTTTCATAGAACGGAACACAACCATCAGCCACCATGCACTTTGAATTTAGCCGCTGGATTTCTTTATATAATGAACAGTGCAGATGTATGCAGTTATATTTTAGCAGGTTTTCAATTTGGTTTACGAACTCGCTACAGGTATTACAGACGTGTCGAAACTTGAAGGCGTGCTGAAAGACAATACGAATGTGTTTGTAGTGTGTGCAACTGATTGGCTTTATAAATATTTTGAGCAAAAGTATTCTTTGTTTGGATTGACGGTCTTGTGCTCTGTTATTATCCAACCAATCGATGTTACCTAACGTGGGCAGTTGGGAGAACGGCGATAAAGACTGTAACGTACATTTTGTGGAAGGATGCGTTCATGTTGTGTTTGGCCGGTATTTCGGTCCATATTCAGTTCGGGTAGGTACCAAAAACAAATGTAGAGCCATAGGCTGCTTCGACAAAGACCACACAGTCGCGGGCGACTGCTAGCCGGTTGCGTCACACGACGCTTAAGTGTCTGGGCGACATCGACTGTGGCCGAACAGTAGCTGTCCACACCAGCGGCTGGAGCATATCTTGTGGCTGGGCCACAGGAGGAACACCAGTTTCATGAGAGCCTTCACACTAACCATGTGACGTCAGTGCTACGCGTGCCCCTCCAAACCACTTTTGTGTCTGTGGCTAGGACACTAGTGGCTCGTGTTGAGTGGAGTCACTATACCAGCGTGTGCCGGCGCGGCTGCTGGTATTGTAATAATAATAATAATAATAATAATAATAATAATTATTTACTGCAATTGGGTTTTCACCCGGTGGCAGTCGTTTTTAACACATATACAAGAACTTGAAGCTGTACTACTAAATTTACATCGGGAGGGATACATGAGAAGCATGTAGTGGCAACTTG
>Ga0123354_10004667_pt1 | contig 19516 bp, 21 predicted proteins | sample TergutLab28metaG_2_FD_97872 | JGI IMG/M metagenome (GOLD analysis project Ga0123354, IMG submission 97872) | Labiotermes labralis P4 segment gut microbial communities from Petit-Saut dam, French Guiana - Lab288 P4 | ecosystem: Host-associated > Arthropoda: Insects > Digestive system > Gut ...
ATGGCAATCACATCGCTTTGAACTCATTATCTATAATCTGTGCTCACCGCCATAGTGTAAAGCACAGATCATCTAGTGTGTAAAGAGTGGCTAACAACTGTATCAACATGTGCCGTCAGAGTCCGTAGACATAGCCATTCTGAGGTGGTAGCGCTATGTGGTAGGGAGTATTCCGATGTTTGAGAGCCATCCATATGTTTTCGTACGTAGTTCAAAATTTCAGTAAGACGTGAGTAGTAATGGGTGAGGTAAGATCCAGTGGAGGTATCCGTTTCGCCAAGAATAAATTTACCCCCTCCACCTCCCAGGTCACGGGGCCCCCTTCCCTCCGGCGCCATATTTGAATTTGAAAGTGTTGCCAACCTAGAGGAAAAATTTCCCTCCCGCGGGGAAATTTTCCCTCTGAAATTTCCCTCCCCGGGGAAATATTCTGCCGCTATATTTGAAAGTAAGAATGGTTGCCAACTGTGAGTAGGGAAAATGAGGTAAATGTAGGGAAAAGGAGGGAAATGTAGACGGAAAATTTCCCTCCCCTGGGAAATATTCCGTCGCTATATTTGAAATAAGAATGGTTGCCAACTGTGAGTAGGGAAAATGATGTAAATGTAGAGGGAAAATTTCCCTCCCCGGGGAAATATTCCAGGGGAGGTAAACTTTTCGTCAAGAATAAAAGTACCCCCTCCACTTAGTACTCACGCCACTTCCATGATCACGTGACTCCCTCCTCTACGGCGCCATATTTGAATTTGAAACTGTTGCCTACTGTGAGTAGGGAAAAGGAGGGAAATGTAGAGGGAAAAATTTTCCCTCCCCCGTGGAGCAAAAGTGGTCTAAGTCGAAGTTAGTGTAAGAGTCTAATAAGTGCAGAATATTATTGAAAATTCATCGGTTTTCGAAGGGGAAAAATGCTGCCATCATCAGGATGGTAGCCCCCGTGCAGTCTGGTAGTCAAAAAAGGGTAGAAGCCCTCAAATGTGGGGGAAAAGCCACCGTGCACTCTGGTAATGTGCCCCCTTACATTCTGGGGAAAAAAATTGGTCGAAAGCAGTCACGTGACTTGTGGAGTAAGGAGCAAGAGTGGTCAAAGTCGCAGTGAATGCGAGAGTGTAATGCGCGACCCCGTACAGTATTGTGTAGAAGTACCTTTCATGGCCTCTGCGCTAAAGAAAGGCCACGTGATTGGTAGTACTGAGTGTAATAAGTACAAGAAGTGGTCTAAGTGTAAGTCGGTCATTTTACAATATGGTAACCAGGGCGTTAGTTTTTTTCTCGAAAAGAGAATGCTGAATCGTTAAGAATCCTGGACTCATAATTGAACTATTCTAGGTTCGAATCCTGCCTCTTTAACCATCTCTTTTTAATGTGGGCTTCAATACCTGAGGAATAGAAAGAGAGCTATCTCTCTTGGATATAAGGTTTTGGATATGTAAGGACACCAAAAGTACATACACACACGTATATATTTATTGTTTACACAGTTATAGAGTAAAATACCTTTTTTTACATTTTCTATTGTTATGAAACAAAAACTTACCCAAATTTCGATACTGGTGCATTTAATTGTACCAGTAGTCAAGTGAATATTATTATGCAAGGTTTTGCTGTAAATAACGCAGATACACTCTGCTCCCCCACAACACAGTGAGACATTACATTCGAAGGTATATATATTTATTCTTTACACAGTTATAGAGTAAAATACCTTTTTTAATATTTTCTATTGTTATGAAAGAAAACGTACCCAAATTTCGATACTTATGCATTTAATTGTACCAGTAGAGTCAAGTGAATATTATTATGCAAGGTTTTTGCTGTAAATAATGCAGATACACCCTGCTCCCCCCCCCCACAACATAGTGAGACATTACATTCAAAGTTACAGAATAAGACATTGTTTTTTGAAATTACACTACCACCAGATTATACCATGTGTAACAGGTAGTTTAAGTTTTATACGTCTGGAATTCTTGTTTGTACGATCAAGTCCAAAACTTCTTCCTCAGAGTAAATATTTGATCTGACGAAACATTTGCCATGAATTGTCAAATTTGAACTATTCAAACACCACGACGTCATACTCACATCGCACAAATGATCCAAGAGAGAAATTCCTGGGCATTGGCATGTACCATCGTCCCGACCCCAACAATACAAGTGATTTCTCAAGTACAGTTTATTTTCCGACACCTGGGGGTCCGTGTAAATACACACCTTTCCAATTCTATCTCCTAAATACAAAGTGCAATCGTAACAACTGCATGCATCAGCCAGGCCAAAAGTTTCGAACAAGCGTAGGCACTGATTTGACACATAGAAGTCTATTTCGTACCTCCCAATGTAATTCATATAACAGCCTGTAATGCTGCTCATGTTCCAATACAGACGGAACCGAGATAGAGAACACCTGTGTACATTGAGCCCAAGCCCTTGCCCTGTAACGAACGGAAGTTCAGTCGCTCTACAATTGAAGAACGGGAATTCATCTTGTTTCGAGATGTACAATAATACATTTTTTCCCTGTATTTACAAACTTGAACATTCAAAATCCACAACGCTTTAATGATTGTGTCTTAGGAGTGAAATGTGGCAACCATGTGACGTTCCTTGCTTCATGCACCGAGAATTTCTTAGTCACAAATAGACTGAATGACCCTTGAGATCGTCTGTGCGGAGAAGTTATCTGAAAAGATAAATAAGTTAAAGGCATTACTCATCTATCGCCAACAAATACGATCTGGTATTTTCGCACATGCCTTTTATAGACAAGGTTTAGGTATATAGATCTGGAATTAATTTTGGATATATGCTCATCGGATACGACACTAGCGTATCGCTTCGGGAGGAATATCTGTACTAATTGTTCATCTGTGTCCCGTATGGACAGTAGGACTGTGGACCCGAATTTAGTTGTTATACGTTTGGCGCGAACAATGGGGTATGGTCTATTTAATACTAACGTGTTGATATTGACGGAAGCGCAGGAAGCGCTGGCAGTGGCATCCTCGAATTTCTTTGCCAGATCCAATCTTTATTTTTGCCTGTAAGCGGAAAGAAAAAAAACAGCCGCATGTAGTGAATACTCATTTAGCAGAAATAAGATTATGATGTATGTATCAAAAAAATAATAATAACTACCTCTAGTATGTATGTAGCGTGTCGAGGGAAAAGTTTGCGCTTGTAGCCTTCAACCCTGCAACAAAAAAAAAGAGAATGATGTCAGCATACGCCAGCAATAAATAGGGGTCGCTCATACACTGTAGCAACAGTGTTTTGTGTGTGTGTGTGTGTGTGTGGACCCCATAGGCAGAATTGTAAGTAATCTGAATATAAATGAAGTAAGTGTGTTTTATTTAGATTGTGTATATCCTAAATAGGTGTTGTATTTTTTGTAGAGAGTAAAAGAACATGGCTCGCAGATTCGACATACTGGACAGGGATACGAGACACTACAGGCGGTTCAATGCTGTAGGAAGGCAACTGACTGTGCGTTTAAATCCTCCCACAGATGCTAGTGATCCAGTATCACGTTTTCTAGCCAGTGTGAACGATCTCTTTGAGAGCGTTTTAAGTGATGTGGACGATTCCGATATGGTAGGGATAACAATTCAAAATCAGGTGAATCAAAATGACAAGCCGATAGGAATCAGTTTCAGACGGAAAGATCAATTATCCGGGGACGAATTTCGAGAGTGTCACAGTCGAATTCTAGATTCAATGCCTTGGACACGTTAGTAGTACAGTGCAGTCGGTCAAGATGCCTGGCGGGTTTGATAAGCATGCACTCAAGAGTATGGTTAGACCGTTCTCCACAATGGCACACCTCAAAAAAAGTATCGTGGAGGTGAAAACAGAGGAAAACTGTCTGGCACATGCCTTGGTAATAGCTATCGCGAAGGTAGAGAATGATCCGAATTATAAGGCGTATAGCAAGGATCGGAAGATACGTCACGCTGTTCAAACGTTACTCGATGCCACAGGCATAGATTTGTCTAATGGCGGATGGATACCCGAATTAATGAGATTTCAGGAACACTTTCGACAGTATAAGATAGTTGTATATCACGGTCTGAGCTGTGACGATATAATGTTCGAAGGTCAGGTAGTCTCCTCTAAGAGACTTAACATATTATATGATGATGTTAAATGGCATTATTATGTAACTGTCAAACTTACAGCTGCCATGGCCAAAAAGTATGTGTGTAAAGTTTGTAATAAGGCGTGTACGAGTGACGTCACGCACGTCTGTGACCAGACGTGTAGCGATTGCATGGCCTGTCCGCCGTGCGCATTCGCGGAGGTCCGAATCCCCTGCGACGACCGCCATAGACATTTTAGAAACCCCACATGTTTCGCGAATCACAAGCAGTGTACATCGACTAAGAATTCAGTGTGCGAACGTAAAGGGTGTTGCGAGAAGTGTGGAGGGCAAGTGACGTACGCAAAACACGAATACTATAAACGCTTCTGTGGCAATTGTAAGGAGAACAAAGATATTGGACACCTGTGTTACATGAGACCCCTGAAGGACACTTTACCTCCCGCAAGCGATAAGGTACTGTGCGTCTTCTATGATATTGAGATAACCCAAAATACAGAGTACAAGGACGAGTCTAAATTACACGTACCTAATCTCGTCTGTGACCAGTAATTCTGCTCGCGATGCGAAGACGTGGAAGACGGAGACTGCGTGCGATGCGGTAGGAGGAAGCACACTTTCCGGCAAGATCCCGTAGGGGAACTGCTTATATACTTAACCGAACACCGTCCTTGGGTCAATAAGATAATTGTCATTGCACATAACGCTAAAGCATTCGACTTTCATTTCATTCTGAATAGGGCGATAGTATTAAAATGGAAACCGGAATTGATTATGAACGATCAGAAAATTATGTGTATGAAAATGGAACATTTGGTGTTTTTAGATAGCGTGTCCTTCCTTCCTTCCCCTCTGCGTAAGCTGCCCGAGGCGTTTGGTCTGACGGCCTCTAAATCGTGGTACCCACACTTTTTTTAATACGGAGGAAAACCTAGACTATATAGGGCCGATACACGACGTCTCGTATTATGGTGTGAATGAGATGGGTGAGGGGGAGAGGAACGAGTTTCTCGCGTGGTACGAGAGCAAGGAGTCTATTTACGACAATCGGCAGGCGCTTGAATCGTACTGTCAGGATGACGTAACATTCCTAAGACAGGTATGCCGAGTGTTTAGGAGAGAATTCATGCACGTAGGGAACATAGAGGTATTCCTGGAATCAGTAACGATCGCCTCGGCGTGTAATAAGGTCCTGCGTAAAAGATTTTTACAACCAGATACTATCGGACTCCTACCGACCGGGGGATATACATGTAACAACAAGTACAGTAAGAAGACCATGATGTGGTTTTTGCATATGGAGCAGAATGACGGGGTAAAAATAAGGTACGGGCGGAATGGCAGGGAGTATAAGGTACCCGAATTACCCCATTTCAGTGTGGACGGTTACTGTCCAGAGACCAAAACAATATATGAGTTCAACGGTTGTGTTCATCACGGGCATACGTGTCGGTCGTTCCGTGACGTCACCACCACGAGTGGCGAAACATTAGCAGAACGCTACGAGCGACCGATGTCTCGTCTCGAGCAGATAACACGCGAGGCTTATCAGGTCAAGATCGAATGGGAATGCGAGTTTGATGAGTCGGGTATTGTGAGACAGAAACCTGAACTGCTCAACCATCCCATAGTACGGCAGAGTCCGCTGCGTACCCGCGATGCCTTGTACGGTGGTCGAACCGAGACCATGCGTCTACACTACAAGCAAATAATAATAATGAAACTATACAATATGTTGAAGTCATGAGCCTTTACCCCTACATATGTAAATACTTTAAGTTCCCTGTAGGTCATCCAGTCATTCACGTAGGCCACGCATGTAGAGACATAGAAGCATGCCTACGTATGTAGGGTCTAATCAAATGTTCGATCGTTCCCCCAGATAAGTTGTACGCATACAGAGGATGAGGATCGAGCCCTCACAGATACCTGGATATTGGACGAGGTGAGGTTGGCCGTAGAGAAGGGTTACAGAATACTCGAGATTTATGAAGTCTACGAGTATCAATTGACCCAATATAAGCGCGAAACAGGCGAGGGAGGTCTGTTCGTGGATTATATAAATACTTTCCTCAAACTAAAAGCCGAAGCTAGCGGCTATCCCTCCTGGGTTCGAAGCCCGGAGGATGAGGAGAGATTCATAGACTCGTTTGAGCAGAGTGAAGGCATAAGATTAGATAGGGACTCTATCAAGTTTAACGCTGCCAAACGGGGTCTGGTTAAACTGTGTCTCAACTCCATGTGGGGAAAATTGACGGAGAGGAACGATCGTACAAAAACAGCGATAATCAGAGAATCGAGAGAACTGTATAGTTTTCTGGCCACGCCTGACATCGAGGTAACGAACCTCGTGTTTGCTAGCGATGACGTAGTCTGGCTCTCGTGGAAGCACAGGGCAGAGGAAGACGTGCCACGTTTGCGCCATACCAATGAAGTAATAGGCGCATACGTCAGCGCAGGAGCAAGGATACATCTGTATCGCTATCTGGACAGGCTGCAAGAGACTCTGTGATATATATTCAACCGAAAGATGAACCGTCTCTGATTGAAACGGGGGACAAATTGGGGGATATGACCTCCGAATTGCGCCCCTCTGAGAGCATCTCAGAATTTGTGAGTGGAGGGCCCAAAAAGTACGCGTACAAGATTGTGAATTAAGGGAAAGGAAAAGGAAAAACAGTATGTAAAGTCCGAGGCATAACTCTAAATTACAACGCTTCGAAATTAGTGAATTTCGAACGTATCAGGGACATGATTCTGAGGACGGAGGACGACGTAGTAAATGTACATACCGAAAAGAAGATTAAGCGTAAAAGGACGGGGGAGGATTAGTTGCAATAGTCACGGAACCGGAAGACAAAATTTACAGAATTTCATTTTTCAAGAGACGGCGGTTAGGTGACAATACGTCCGTCCCGTTCGGGTATAAATAGGGGCGACGGCCCCGGAAGAGTTACCTATTACAACCTACCTATCCATGAGTGATGATCTTAAATTTAAGCATCCGTTCACGTGCATATTAAGTGGTCCTAGTGGTTCTGGCAAGTCGTCATTTTGTATACGGTTTCTACAGAACCTCGATGCTCTGTGCACGGAACGAGATTCCGATGGTGGTGTGATGTGGTGCTACAGTGAGAAGACCGCTGTTCCTTCACCTACGGTACTGCCGAAGAAGAACATTCGATTTAACGAGGGTGTCCCGGCAGACTTCGATAACGCGCGCGGCAGACCGTGCCTCGTGATTCTAGATGATCTATTAAACGACGTTTATTCCAAACAAGTGTGCGCCTGTTCACGAAAGGCAGCCATCACAGAAAAATCAGCGTAATCCTGATCACCCAAAATCTTTTTCACCAAGTTCGTTTTTGTAGGGACATTTCTCTAAACGCCAAATATCTGGTCCTATTAAAAAACGTCAGGGACAAGAATCAGTTAATGTTCTTAGCGAGGCAAGTCTACCCAGAAAACAGTAATAGTCTGTAAAAGGCGTACCTACACGCGACTCGAAAACCTCACAGTTATCTACTATTAGATCTATCACAAGATACAGATGACCGTCTGCGGTTTCGAACCGATATATTTCCAACGGAACAGACTATAGTCTACTCTCCGGTAGATGACGATGAAACGTGTAAAATTGAATTATCACACTCTTCACGTACTCAAGACAGCCCACCGAAAATTGCGTAAGGCCATAATAACTAATTGTAACAAAGAACTCGTGAATAGTATAAGCGAATGCATCTTGAACGTGCTGAACGGAAACGTCAAGCTGTCAGGTTGTAGCACGCGCAAATTACGAAAGTACGAAGCATTACTCCGCAAGGTGGCCGACAAGCGCGTGCCTCTCTCTAGCAAGAAGAAGCTGAATGTTCAACGGCGAGTATTCCTGCTCCCTCTGCTGAGCGCCGTTCTGCCCGTGATCGCTAGCTTAATATTTTCCTTGAAAAATAATGTTACGTAAAATGTATCTCGTCCCAGCTGAAAAATATCCAGCGGTCCCAAAACATTCCCCTCCTCATTCTGAGGCCCCAACAGTCTCTATCTCCTCCTCCTCAACCTCCGCAATAGAAGAAGCGAAAGAAGAAGAAGAAAAAGAAGACAAAAAACAGAAACGGCACCCCTACGAAAAATGGGTTAAATATCGTAAAAAGACGAGAGAGGACGATAATAGACGCATAACGCAGAAGCATGCGATCGCCGATTTTTTACAAAAAGTCTTACCCAAACCGCCGTCCCCTACACCACCTCCGGTCGCGAAAGCATCGACGTCACCGCCACCTCCGACCCGACGTTTAGGTATCGGAACGCAGACGACGCCAGAAAAAAACAAACTGTCCCCCTACCCTCGACTTCAGAGGAAACATTCGCCACGCCCAACTTAAGTTTCGCCGAAATCAGTGACGATGATGATGATGATGATGATAATGTTTTCTTCGAGGAAGATGCGCAGGCTTTCGGTAGAGAGTATTTAGGCCACTTAGCTAGGCCGTACAGTGCCGTATCTGTACAATCGACGCTATCTCGACACTCAATACGGTCTCAGAAAAGACGGCGACTCTTTTAAGATAGGTGATTCCACAGTGCTTGTAGATCCCGATAGCGAAATCACAATTAAAGGAAGAGAATTTAAAGGAACGACCGGATTGTGGGATCTACTGACGCGAAAAAATGTCGATCGAAAAAAAATCACGACAGATGATCTGAAAAAATATAAGAAGATATTGGAGCTGACTAACGCTCATTTGACCTCATATCAGCCCGGCGGCGACATACAGATAACGCGAGGAGCGAAATATCGTGAAATCATTGCCCCCCTCTTTTCACATACCAGGCGCCGAAATATAGTGACCGCGTTACGTCGCCGGTGGGTGCAGTACTAAAAAATGGCCGCTAGCAGATTGTACTATGATCCGGCTAAACCGATCGCGTTTTCGACCTTGAATAAACTTGCTGCTGCGGCGGCAGTAAAAACAACAAAGATGAAGAAAAAGAACTTCAGACCCTGGTAGGAGAAGCAGGATCCTTACACTCTTCACCGTCCGATCCGGAGACGTTTCGCGCGCAACCCCTATTCGGTAAATAATGTGATGGGCGTCTGGGAATGCGACCTGGTCGATGTCGAGGCTCTAGGAAAATTTAACGATAAATACAAATACATATTATCTGTCATTGATGTATTTTCCAAATTTCTATATCTGATACCTCTGAGGTCAAAGACTGGTACAGTCGTCGCGTCAGCATTTCAGTCGATATTCAACGACCAGAAACAACGACGACGTCCCATATGGGTGCGAACAGATAAAGGTAAAGAATTTTTTAAATAAAAACTTCCAAGATATGTTAAAACGAGAGGGCATTCAGTTTCAAGTGTGTAAGAATCCCGACGTTAAATGTTCCGTCGTAGAACGCTCGCATAGAACGATACGCGATAGACTATACAAATATTTCACATATAAAAATAGCTACAGATATATCGACGTTCTTCCTAAATTTGTCAAAGCCTACAATAACACCATTCATTCAACGACGGGCATGGCGCCGTCTCGAGTGACAAATTTCAGACGTCCTCGCGATATGGAAGAAGATGGAGGGCCGAAAACGTAGCGTTCGCGTCGAGAAAGCCAAGTTTCGCGTGGGACAACACGTGCGTATCAGCAAGGAAAAGATGAAGTTTGCAAAGTGTGCCGAGCAGAATTTCAGCCAGGAGATATTTCGGATCGCGAAGGTGAAAGAGAGGCGTCCGCGACCCCTCTAGGAACTGAAAATTTTAAACGATACGCTTATAGACGGACAATTCTATCAGGAAGAACTGACTCCCGTTCGCGTCACGAGACGTATCGTCTATAAGATAGATAACATATTAGACAAACGGATAACACGCGGCAGTTAAGAGTACATGGTCGTTGGAGAGGTTATTCGAAAGACTTTGATTCCTGGATCCCCGCATCTGGCGTGAAAGATGTGCGATGATCCGAACCACTTTTACGTGACGCTGCTCAGTAACGCCTCGACGGATCTATATCCGAATAATACGATCGCCAGATTCACGACAGAGTTAGCACAGTCAATCGAATTGGGTTCGTCCGACAAGTGGGAAGTGGGGGTATGCGAATTCACCTATCCTCCTAACTCTGTGGGTATGAGTAAACCCGTGAAAATCGTGGGCGATACTACAGGCCTCATATATTTCTATCTGATATCGCCACAGTACGTAGGTAAGACCCTGGTCCGCTGTCTGAGAACGTTTATTTATCCGTCGATATCTGCTCAACAAGTTTTCGATAATGTCTACTATATGCCCGTCGAGAAGCGGACATTTAAAAATATAAGGATAGAGATCTTACAATTGAAGGGCAGGCCGGTCCCATTCAAGAGTAGCAAGACGCCCTCGATGGTCGTCTTACATTTTCGACGCGCTTCGGGGACCTTGGTAATATAAAATAGCCTCGTCATCATCCTTCTCTTACACTTCATAAGTATGGATCCCCTGGTACGGTACTACCTTCGTCAGGCGGGTCGCGGCAATACAAACGGCACAGGACCTATCTACGAAGCTCAATCTGTCCTTCAGCGAGGTTACGGTATCGGCAGTTTCTTCACAGGACTATGGCGTACGGTTAGAGCGATCCTCTGGAGTGGTGCCAAAACTCTGGGACGAGAGATGTTACGCACAGGAGGCGATACCTTGTCGGACATGGCTAGATCGACCGGCGAGAGTCCTAGGGATATTGTGTCGCGCCACGTTAATGAGACGGCTGTCAAGCGGAAAAAAAATAACGGCACCAAGAAAAAGATTACAAAAAGAGATATCTTCTCCTAAGGGACGTCATTCTTTATTCGACCGCTGCAGCCGCCGCTATGTCCGTATCTTTGAGTTCCGAGTTCGATATTTTTGCCCCTAAGGCCGTGCACGCGTCCATCGTCGAGCCAACCGAGGTCACCTATAAACCTATAGCGTCCGTAGATTAGAGCGATCTAGAATTTCTGATATCCTCCGATAGTGACACATACATCAACCTAAACATAAGACTCTACATCCGAGGTAAACTGAGTAAAAATGACGGCACACATTTGGACAACACCGATTTCACGGCGGTGACGAATAATTTTCTACATTCGCTCTTCAGTCAGTGTAGCATCGCCCTAAACGGCGTGACCATTACCCAGGCCACCGAACTCTACAACTATCATTCGTTTTTCGAGACCATATTGACATACGATAGTGACGCAGCAACCTCGCACTTGAGAAATGCGTTCTGGTACCTGGATGACTGTGACTTATTGCCCTGTGACCCTACAGCCGCCGATGCGAAAAACAAAGGTTTCATCACGCGATGGGACCGTATCAAGCAGAGGAAAGAGATCCAAGTCTACGGTCGGATCCACAGCAACATCTGTAACGTACCGCTATACCTGATCCCTGGCGTACGACTCCAGATGAGACTCACTAAGGCCAAGTCGAGTTTCTACCTGATGAACAAGGATGATTCGACGACTGTTTTCAAATTTCTCGACGCTCAACTATTGGTAAACCGCGTCAGACCTAGTCCGTCGCTCCTGTTGGCTCACAACACCATTCTCGCCCAAGGTGCTATCGCGCGGTACAATCTGACCAGAGTCGAACTCAAGACTTACACGTTTTCTGGAGGCTCGCAATCTCTCTCCATAGACAACGCCGTGTTGGGACCCATCCCAAAACGGCTCCTATTCACCATGGTAAAGAACTCCGACCTTCTCGGCTCCGTGACGACTAACCCGTACAATTTCCGTCACTACAATCTCAGATCTTTCGCTCTGAATGTGAACGGGAAACAGATACCCACAGAAGGTCTATCTCTGGGAATGGATCACGAAAAGACTTCGGTCATGGGGTACAGGACCCTCTTCGAAGGGTCGGGTATGCATCACTCGAACTCGGGTCTCCAGATAACTCACGACATGTATATAAGAGGCTTTTTCATGCTACTCTTCGACTTGACACCAGACCGCGGCGCCTCGGAGGGACATACTTCACATCCTGATAATGGCAATATCAGGGTGCAATTGAAATTCGCCAAGCCGTTGCCAGAACCCATCACGTGCATATTTTATCTCGAATACGATAATTCATTCGTATCGATAACTCACGAACGGTTTCGACAGATTTCTGAAAGGTATGTAAGATTATATAGTGGAATATTATCTGTTTTTGACACTCAGTCAGTATCAAACCTGGGAGACAGAACACGGTATGGAATATTTCGCCGGAAGGAATAAGTGGGGATTATGTAGATTTTTTATTTGCTACACATGTAATTTCACGGTTTGCAGAAGAAGAATTCTTTTACCTCCTAGAGAAGTATTTGATCATAGGTGTCCTTCTTGTAACGCTATATACTGGTACATAGGACCACCAAAATTTATAGAAATAGACAAGTGTGCCTGTTATGTACAATCGTGTAAAAATTGTGGTAATATACTGGTACATAGGACCACCAAAATTTATAGAAATAGACAAGTGTGCCTGTTATGTACAATCGTGTAAAAATTGTGGTAATATTTTGTGTTCTTGTACTGTCGAGTCCGTATCTGGGAGATGTCTATAGTGCGAAGTATCTGACGGATGGAATATTATACCGCCCGAGCTCTTTAGTGAAAATATAAATAGGGAGTGCGTTAATTAGTAGCTAACAGTTTTCGACAGAAAAAATGGACACCGCGCAGATATTCTGTACGCTGAAGGACGTGAAATCGTTCTTAGGAATCTACCCATCAGATATGTTACCGCGTTCCGTCACAAAACTTGGCACAGTCATTAATGCCGACCCACATACAGAGAAGCGTTCACACTGGCTGGCCGTGCACCTCCGCCCCAAATCTTCAAATGCGTACTACTTTGATTCCTATGGCATCGTACCGCTAGTACCCGCATTCCAAGCGTTCATTAAACGCAACTTCATCACCTGGGACCATAACAGGCGTCAGTTGCAGAGCCTAACGAGTAACAATTGCGGGAAATATTGCTGTCTATTCGTCCTATACATGGACCGAGGATTCACCCCAAAACAGTTCGTCGGACTATTCGACGGTGCGTCGGCAGACAGGCAGATCGATCGAGCCTACGCTTCCGAATTAGGATCACTGTCGCGAAGCAGCGGCAGGGGTCAATGCAGCTCCAGCATTCTATAAAAAGGTAGGTACTAATCGTAGTTACGTCATTCTCAGCTATATTGTCGGCCTAAATGGAGGAAGTAATAGATTTTGAATATTTGAAAGGGCGCCAGAATGAGATCATCGTCAAGGAACTCTCAGTGGCCTCCAGAAACGTGACCGATTCGTTCCGTTTCAAGAGCCCCTATAGCATGGCGACTCATGGCTCAGACGAAAACGGACTCAATTGGGACGACGGTCACATAAACTACCACGAACTATTCACAGTCGTGAGCGAGGCGGTAGCAGGGTTCGCTCACTTCTACAGCTACGGCATCACAAAATGCAAACTTCTCGCCGAACTACTAGGTCGCCAATTCTTAACCTGCAGGATTTTAACTGTCCTCAACCTGCGACTTTCAATCATAAACGCTTGTGCAGCCTTCCTTGTCATAAATTTTACAATATCAATTGCGCAACCAAAACCGCACATTCCCTCTATGATTGGTTGATGTACCACCTGCAGACTAAATCTTATGTAAAATGTCCTGAAGATATGACACGCCATTCCGCTAAAATTGTTTCAGCTACTTAAAATGGGACTGTCCCCGTAGGCTGCCCGACATTCTATTCTCTACGATGGCTGCTAGAAGACGTCTGCCAGAAGTAGATACTTCATCAGAGGCTACGCAGCCTAAACTTATCAGGCCTCCAGAGTTTGACACCTGCAACTTCTACGTCGAGAACGTCAATCTAGCATTCGATCCGAAACGCGCCCTACTACGACGCTTATTTTTTTATCGACGAAGACAGGACACATACGTGTCCGTAGGTTTCTACCCAACCCGCGACTACCAACCTTTCGTGGAATTTGGATCCGTAAATAAGAACGGTTCTACCATCCTCATTCTAGATGATCGGCAGGTCAACAAGATGGCGGAATGTCTGCCTACTATATGCGAGTCCATGTGCGGCAACGAACAGGACGGATGCAAGGAACGTAACTTCCGAATTAACACGACGGGAAGCTACAGGACGGCCAGAATATATCTCGACAGGCAGTACATCAGCCTGAAGCTCGGTGATCTACAGTGTCTCTCGCGAAAGTTTTACGTCGTTCAAAATCAACTGAATGCATATACTGTTTCTATGCCGGACGTTTTGACATATGTGAATGTAGCGTTAACGTCGATAAATTATGTCGAACCTACTCCTAACGCCAGTACACACATTTCATATACACAGCTATTCAAAGAACTCAAAATGCCACTATAAGGACGTAATCATGTATCAACTTGCTCTGTATACCACTGTTTCACAATAAATATAATTATTAACAGTTACACACGTGTGTCACTTTATATTCTTACGATGTGTGAAACTATCATTCATTTCGAATCGTGAGGTCAATGGAGTACAAACCTAATTCCCCGCTACAACAGGCTACCATTATCTGGGATGGACCACGCTGTTTAGGCTTCCATACCAAAGCTTCGCGATTAAAATCGTACGTGCATTGGCCTCGCGGTAAGAATCCTTCTCCAGAATCTTTGAGTACTGCTGGTTTCTACTATACAGGTAAACGTTAATTATCTATGTATCACATTACACTGCTACAATCACTATCTTCGAATATGCAACACACACTTCATTTACAGGTAAGGGTGATTGTACAAAATGTTTCCACTGCGGAGGAAGGCTAAACAACTGGCGTCCCACAGATGACGCGTGATTGGAACACGCATTCTGGTTTCCGTATTGCGTCTACGTTCGTTACATTAAGGGAGAAGAATTCATACGCAGCGTTCGAAGGTGTTCGTGTATTCACACTGCACTAACCTGTTGTCCTAACGCTGCGCTACAGTCTCCTTCTCGACACCCGATCGCCGAAGACGTGTGTGGAATTTGGAAAGACAACGCCTCTCAGCAGACGCACCAACACCTGCACGATACCTCTTCTTCTTCAATATAGACGTGGCGTGTGTGTGATGACCTGTAAAGTGTATTTATCAGATTCGGTGCGATTACTGAGGGGTATTGTTAACACCAAGAAAGGAGACAGTGTGTCCCCGACAAATATGTAAAATAGCTTCTAGTACTACCTATACCATATTCTTTACATATTTGTCGGACACACTGCCCCCTTCAAGGTGCTAACAATTCCCTCAGATATTACACCAAATACAATCCATACATTTACGTGAAAGACGGTTGGACGTCACCTGAAGTTAAATTAAACGCTCGTCACCTGAAACTAAAGGATACACACGTGTCACTTTTATAATCTTACGATGTGTGAAACGATCTTTCATTTCAAATCGTGAAATCCATGGAGTACCTATATAACCATATAATCACAATAAATGTTTTTTTATTTTACTTCATGTGAAATTCACTCACCAGTGTTTTATTCAGTCACTCGACGACGGCGTACAGAGCGTGTAGCCTGGTCTCTCTCTCTCTCTACAGCAACAGCAAATCCAGATTAGGCTGGCACCGATGCATACGGCCTAAGTGGAACCTCACATTAGTACTGTGATTTTTTTTCACGCATATATTCCAGGATGATCTCAAGAATGCAGATGTGTAACATCGCCTACACTCTCTGTCAATCCTGTGTCTAAGGTACTCAACATGTGGCTGAGGAAAACTGTATGACACACGCTATTTAAAACGTGAATTACCATACACTGAATCACCTCAAACACAGGATTATCTGAGATTGTAGGCTATGTTACACAACTACATTCGCGATGACCATACTGTAATATATATGTACGATTCCACTTACCTCACATCTCCTATCTTAACAGCTAGTTCCTCGATGCACGTCACCTGAAACAATTTGTTGCAATGAAACTACCATCCACCGTACACCCCATTCTTACAATGTAAAATACAAACAACTCTACCTTGATATTATTTCACATAAGAACATAATGTAACAGTAAAAGCAGATGCACTTACCTCCCCAAACTAGGCAGTATGCAGACCTGAGATCTTCTTCTTCCAAAGATGGCTACCGTTCAAATTCAGTAGCCTTTATACCGTATTTTTGCGTAATGCATAAATTGCATCCTACACACGTGTCGCTAATCCGACTCGGAGCTGCAATCGCTCTTACAGCACAAATTTCTGCACTGCCGCCAATACACATATCTCCTGCTAGATCCTTACCCTTCAATATCGTTTGCGCGTGCATATGTATACCGTCTTACACATGTCGAATACTTTATTGTAGATAATCCATTTTTACACTAAAGTTAAGAGCCTCAGGACATGCTTAACTACCTCTGTAAGAGATATAAAATTCATACCACATGTTGCCATATGTGACAGTTATGTTCCTTACAGGGTGGCAGTGTACCGCACTTAACTTATGAAGTATTGCAGATGGTCACCAAAGAACATCAACTTCTGCACATACCAGTTTCAACTGTTGCACACTGTTATGAAGCAATCAGGGCTTCTCAGAAGGGCATTGCGGACTTCATTGGACTTAAAGTAGCTGCACTGTAGTTATTCATATTTATTTATTTTCACTTTAAAGCAGTCACTAACCTGTGAATAATATTCATTCCCCAAAAATACTAGATTTGGCTACAAGATTTGACCTGTGACAAACCAGAGACTCTTATTTCCAATATGTAACAGTTTTAGGTTATGTGCTAATGAACAAATTGTAGTTGAATTTGCATAGGACTGCCAGCTAAACCAAAGTCTTTTGCCAAGTAACTGCTCCTACAATAAGCATATCACTGTTTGTGGAACACATATATGCAAATATTACTAGTTGATATGAAAGTAAGCGAAAATAAGTTGAACAGAACTAAAGCAGAGTAACTAACTCTCAGTTATTGTTAGCATCATTGAATACTTATGTGATGTGTATAGTGTTTAACATACATGAGGTTACGGGTTCAGTGGCAGTGACTTGATAACACTCCGACCCTTTATTTATATTACCTGCTATTGCACTTTAACCTTTTAAACCCTAGCTGTAACTTTATGTAGGAAAAGGTTTCAACATTTACAAATTATACGTTCTGTGCACACTGTATATATGTGTTTTGTATGGATCTCAGAACAAATGGTGACTTTTGCCCTATACAACATTAACTGATTGGTTTTTGGAACCTAAGGGGAGAGTGTATTCAGTATGAATGAACCATCAAAGTACACATAAGAACTCATATTTATGTTTCTACTTCTCAAGTACAATGGTACACAAATCTTTGGACCCTGATTGCCTGGACAACTAAATTTTTAATGTAGCATAATATTTACAGCATAATTACTGCAGTTTTTTCCATACATACAAAACATGTATCAGTTCACATTCACATGTACTGAGCAGAAAGCACTAAGTAACAGTGAGGATCACAGGTCACTTCAGAATTGTGGGTCCTCAGTGCATAACTTGCTTCTAATGCCTAGAATAGGAGGTGGCTCCTAGAATTTTGGAAAATATGGGGACCCTGCTCCAGTTCATTTCCTTCCTTATTGACCATCATCAGAGAGATTATATTGAGATTACACAGGAAATTACATAGGCTTTTCTCAAGTTTTCATGTTACATGATATGTTCAATCTTACTGGTAATGAGCAGCCTTATATCAAAGTACTTATTTTGATGTAGTCAATAACTGATGGAAAACTGTTTACAGATGGGTATATAATGTTGTCCATTCTGTTGGTCTGTTACAATGTTTGAAATATTGCTAGCTAACAATCTTGATGTTTCTATATATCCTCCTTTTTTTCTGTTTTATGTAATACGGTACGTACAAGTATGTGCTTCTTCAACTTTGGATTCATATGATGTTTATTCTTGTAGGTATGTAGTTTTCTAGAATTAGGATATTCACTTTGTATCTCTACACATAAGGCTGTGTTAGTCAAGTTGTCTTTTAGGTGTTGCAGTGAGTGATTCTGTGTTACAGTGGGTGTAATGAATATCTAGTTACACTCGCTGTCAGATATAAAAGTCGGTGGTCAATGGACCACTTACTGTTGAAAATGAAGGTGATGCATTATTTGAAACATTGCAGACACTTTATCCACCAATTCAGTATCACATTTCAGAGAACTGGAGTCTTTCATTACAATGCTGTGAAAACCGTAAAACTTGCAACTCTGAATTGTCTTTCATAGATGTTTTCCTGACAAATAAATGGAAACGTTATGGTTTTCTCGGTTATTACATTAAACTGTATTTTAAAAATTTAATATTGTAGATAAGAGATGTTACTTCTGTTCATGTATTCTCATTTGTTTTTTCTGTGCATGTAGGAATATTTGACATTCAACAGTATACATGACCCAGCAGTTGTAACTCCTCATGGATTTGCTGAGATGGGAACACTATCAATATGGACTCGAAATGGAAGGAAACAACTGGACCCTGACAAGTACAATATGATTTCTTTCCCATTTTCTATAGAATCAGGACTCTTTCTGTACTGAAATATATAAACAACTGCATCATTTGCACAGCATATGACTTTCATGAAACAAATTTATTGGAGTGTCCAGCTCCCATTTCACACTTCATAATTATTCATCAGTCATAGTTACAGGTTGTAAGATGTAGAAAGGCTGTTGGACATTCTAGTGAACGTATTTTACAAATAGTTTGTCTAACAAGACAAATGCTAACAATAACTGAGTTTCCTTTAAATGCATTAAGTTTCTTAGATGTGCTAAAAGATTTCACATTAGTAATTGTACAAAGTGTCCCATCCCAGTTGCTGTGCAGTCTAAGCCATAGGTCTGTGGCTCCTCGCTTGCTGAGATTGCGGGCTCAAATCCCACTGGGGGCTTGGATGTTTGTCTGTTGTGAGTGTTGTGTGTTGTTAGGTAGAGGTCTCTGCGATGAGCTGATCACTCATCCAGAGGAGTCCTACCACCTGTGATGTATCATTGTGTGTGATCTAGAAACCTGAAGAATGAGGATGCAATGTCCTGCGTTGGGCTGCAGCATCACGAGAGGTGGGGGGGGAGTGGATGTTGTGGTGGTGGTGATGACAGAAATACAATGTAATGCATAATTTCTGCTGTTGCAGATTTAATGAAGTGGTCATGCTTTACCTGTAATACTGTCATCATGTTTCTAATTTTGAATACAGAAATGGCATGTTTCACTGTTTTTAGGTATGTTCAATCTTGATACCTGATTTAATTTGCTTAGTGTGAGTACTTCATTAAGTATCATTAAGAGATGAAAGATAAATGTGCAATAATTATGCTGTGTAGTTGCCATGTGTTTATTGCAGATTAATGCAACCA
>Ga0123354_10004668_pt1 | contig 19514 bp, 8 predicted proteins | sample TergutLab28metaG_2_FD_97872 | JGI IMG/M metagenome (GOLD analysis project Ga0123354, IMG submission 97872) | Labiotermes labralis P4 segment gut microbial communities from Petit-Saut dam, French Guiana - Lab288 P4 | ecosystem: Host-associated > Arthropoda: Insects > Digestive system > Gut ...
ATGCCCTTTATCATGCCCCACGACACCTCCCTGCCCTGCGAGTGCAACACTTCCATATTTTCTTCCACACTATCCAACTCTTTCTGCAAAATGTCGCGCTGGACTTCGGGCGACTGGGGGATCATGCCGAACTGTTCGTGTGTGAGGATCACCGCATCCCAGCTGTTGTTCTTCATCTGGTTAAAAATGCGCTCGCGGTTGGCAGGGGTAAAATCTTCTTTCCCAGGATAGAGGATTTTCGCATTCGGATAGGCGGTGCAAAAGGTCTGAGCGATCTCATGTACGTTGGCTTTCAGGGCGATGATCATAGGCTTGTTGGCCAATCCGAGCCGTTTCATCTCCATCGCGCCGCAGCACATTATAAGGGTTTTGCCCGCTCCCACCTCGTGATCGCAGATGCCGCCCCCGTTCGTTTTAAGCATCCAGACCGCATCCTTCTGGCTCTTATACAGGTCGTCAATACCCAGCGCTTTCAGGTCGAGCCCCGGAAAAACCTGATGGCCGCCGTCATATTCCGGGCGCACGAAGCAGTTGAAAGTACGGTTATAAAGATCGGCCAATCTCTCCTTGAACTCCGGGGATTGTTCTCCGAGCCAATCCGAGAATCCGCTGCGCATCTCGTCGATCTTACTGTTGGCAAGCTGGATCGCCTGCCCGTCGGGCACTTTTACCTCCTTGCCGTCCACCATGACCGTCTTGGTAATATCGGGAGTGGTGTCGTGCAGGGCGTGGCGCATCAGGGCGACCCCGTCGAAGAGGCGGTTGTCGCTGTGTACCGCATATTGGTCCCAGATTTTGGCGTTCCTGCCCGACGCGGTAACGCTGAACTCGTCGCGGCTGGAGGCGTATGTTACTTTTACCTCCGTCTCGAAGAGGTACGAGGCGTAGGCGGCATAGATGCCCGTGGGTATCCATCGCTCCCCGAAGTTAAAATCGAGATCGTCGAACGCTATGGGCTTCGGAGTGGCTTCGCGCAGGGCGGCGAGAGATTCCGCCGCCGCTTCGTGGTCGGGATGGCCGGGGTGGCGGTCGAGGAACCGCTGCACCTCGTCCGCTTTGGAGATGACATTACCGGCGATGAATTTCTCAGCAACTTCATATTCTCCTACCATAGGATTGAGAAAAACCTTGCCTTTCAACTCCGAAAGCAGGCCCTCCTGTGTCCCGCCCGTCAGGGAGGCCATATACTCCAGATCGACCTTTCCGTGACGGTTGAGCGAAGCGGCCAGCGCATCGCGGGCATTGTCGGCATGTGTGATCTCTTTGGCATTAAACGCCACCGGACGCTCGAATATGTCGGCCTTGAACGCCACCCCTTCGCGATAACGCTCCAGGGAGAGGATCTCCCGCCCGCCGGCGTCCATCTTTATCAGGTCGAGATTTTTCGGATCGTTCAGGTTCCCGAACTTTTCCGTAAAATCGTCATAGAGGCGATTAAGCATTTCGCGTAATGCGGGGTTTTCCCTCAGCGTGTCGGCTTCATTCAGGTAGAGGCGGTGGTAGGTGTCCCGTATCTCTATATAGAGCGATGCCCGCTTTGCCTGCTGTGGCGGCAGCACCAGAGGATGGAACATGGGCCGTTGGCTCTCCGAATCGCGCAGGTAGCCGATGCGGTTGTCGGCGTCCGTCACCAATGACCCATCCCTGTAATGTTTAGGTAATCCATGCTCCGGCACCGGCATGGGGATGGATCTCATCCGCTGCTCCATTTCATGTTCCAGCCGTGTAATACGCTCGGCGGGTGTTTCCAGTTGTGCGGGAGCGGCAGCTTCGAGGGCTTCCATCTGCGTGGTATGCTCAGCAGGTGTTTCCGGCTGTGCGGGCGCGGCAGCTTCGGGGGCTTCTATCTGCGCAGTATGCTCGGCAGGTGTCTCCTGCTGTGCTGACGCAGTGGTTTTGAGTGTGTTTTCCTGTGTTGTAGACTCGACAGGCGTATGCGACTGTTCAGGCACAGGTGTTCCGGCCGCTTCCAGCCGTGCAGCGTGATCGGCAGGCGTTTCCGGTTGTGCGGGCGTAGTAATTTTGGCCGCAGTTTCTTGTGTTGCAGGTTTGGGTGGAGGTATCGGCATACGACGGCGGGAGTGGCGGGGATTGGTTGTAACCTGATTGCGCTGCTCGGCGGAAAAGCCCAGCAGGTCATACAGAGTGAGAAGCGGCTCACTTTGAACGTTGTATGCCCGCTCCTTCACTTCCACCTCTGAAGCCTGTTCCTCGGATTGTTCTTCTGGCTGCTCCTCCACTCCCGCCTCAGAGATCAGCTTCGCGGCCTCTTCCGGCATCTTACCGACCTGCTGCGACTGTTCATGCTCCTCTACCTGCTTCAGCTCCTTATCAATCTGCCGCGACCGTTGGCGCTCTGCGGTGATTCTCTCCCGCATCAGCTGCTCGCGCCAGTCACCACGGTAATAGGTTGAATAATCGGGATAATATGCCGGATCGCCCTCCTTTTGTCTTTTGCTTCCAGAATGATCTTCTGCTGCCGGCAACTGCTCCGGCTGCACCTGCTTTCTCGTCTGCTCCTTTGCCGCCGTTTGGCCGAATTCCGGCTTTTCCGTCTGCGCCTGCGCTTCTGTCGGTGCAGCCGTCTGGCCGAGTTCCAGTCCATTCTGTCCAGCAGGCTGTAAACCGAGGCTTTGCCCGTTAGATTGCTCCACCTGCGGGGAGTGCTGCCGGTACAATCCCACATCTAAGTGATGCGAAAAATCCTCGCGTAACATATCCCTGAGCGCGGCGGCAATGGTGTCCACACCGCCGGAGTGGGTGAACTCCATCGCCGGTTTACCATAAGGGTCCGTACCGACCTTCACATCGGTATGGATCACGTGGTAGAAGGTCTGGAACAGGTTGTTGACCGATATGCCGTTAGATAGTTTGCGAGATTCGATAAAATCGCGCTGCCGCTGCGACAGCTCACCGCCTGGCGCTCTCTTCTGGAGAACTACCAGGTCGCTGCCGACCTCTGTTCCCGCATGTTCGGTAAAGAGGTTATTGGGAAATCGAACTACGGAAACCGGCTCGCACCGTTCCATCAGCCACTCGCGCACGGGACGGTTGGCCTCGGAGTTCAATACGCCCTGCGAAGTGATAAAGGCAACCAAACCACCCTCGCGGACGCAATCGACCCCTTTCATAAAGAAATAGTTATGGATCGCGCCCGAAGCTAACCTGTGGGCTGCGTCTTTGGCATTGCTGTATGCCGGATCGAAAACCCTTATGTCGCCGAAGGGGATATTGGAGGCCGCAATGTCGAAATAACCGTTGTAACGGGATTCTATATTCTCAAAACCCTCGATACGCACGTTATCCGTAGGATTGAGGTGGGATAGTATCTTGCCCGTCAGAAGGTCTTTTTCAAAATGGATTGCCTCGCATGATGGGGACAGATGGCGGAAGGCATCTGAAAAAATACCCGTACCGGCGGAAGGATCGAGCAGGCGGACGGGGACTACTCCGCTTTCGTGCAGAGCCGCCGCCAGCGCATCCACCACTTCGGGCGGGGTATAGAAGGCGCTAAGTATCGAATTTTTCAATGAACTTACATAGCGGTTGTACTCCGCCGTATTTCCCGATCCGCTGCGTAGCACTCCGTGTAGTTCAGCCACCATAGGAAACAGTTCGCGGTCGGCTCTCGGCCACCGCTCTACGTCCTCCGGCCTGTCGACGGGATTCATGTCGACGGGATTCAGTACGGCTTTAATCCCTCCGAAGCCGGAGTAGGCCCTCAATGTCTCCCGCTCGGCGTCGGTGGCCGTCCGCCCCTGCTTATCGAGATCGAATGCTATGCGGATCGCCTCGAGATTGTCCCGAAGGTGGATTCTCTTATTCCAGGCGGCCATCCTCAAAAAAGATTTGGATCGCGCCTACAAGTTCCGTGTAGAGCAGCCGGTAATCGGGACTGTCGGCGAAATCGTCTGACAAAGGGTGCTTTTCAAAAACACCTGATAGGCGGGGCATAAGTTCCATCGCCTCTACTTCGGCCGTCTCAGGATCTATCTCTTTCGTAAACTCGTCCCATAGAATATTGACAACGGTACGATATGGGGAAAAATGCAGTCCTGCGTAGAGGGTTTGGGAGGCTATCTCATCCGCCTGGTCGTGCGTGTGGCCAGACTTTATGGCCACGCTGTATGCTTCGGCTGCCGCATCGCCTCGCGCGGCGATAAGCTGTCTGTCAGCGACTTTGTCGGGATGCGAATCCCGTAAATAAGAGAGCAGGGAGAGATGGAAATAGGATAACTCCTCGGCTGGGGACTGTCTATTTACTATTGATTTTTTCATTACTCGGATTTTTCAGTGGTGAATGAATGGAAACGGGAAAGGAAAAAGGCGCCCGGAGCCTTGCCCCGGACGCCCACCACTAAAAAAATCCGATGTAAAGCAATTATCCCTAATTAGCAAAACACAGATTCTTTCAGTGGCAAAGATAATCCGATTACTTCGATTTATCTCTCTTTTATACCGAGACTGCCATTATACCGGGATTTTTAGCGATTAGTAATTTAACGCTTCCATCTCTGCAATGGCCTCTGGGACCGTTTACAGCCTCGGCCCGGTTTTCTTGGTCTGGCGGGGTTGGAATCGCCGTTGCTGCTCCTTCTGCTGCTCGGACTGCGTGTTTTTCGCCGTCTGCTTGGCTTCGATGGCCCGCATCTGGTCGGGATGCTTGGATGTATGCCGGACGTGGCCTTTCTCGTGGTCCGCCCAAACCCAGGCGTTGTATTTTTGCCCCTTTTGATCGGTAGCCCCGGTTTGCTCCACACCCTCTTGCTTGGGCTGAGGGCGCTGCATTCCCTCTATGAGTACCGGCTTGTTATTGCACAGGTCATTGAACTGCTCGCGGGTCAATGCGACGCCTCCCTGTACTGGACGCACCCATACTTCGCCGACCTTGCGGGCTTTGAGCGGCTTGTTCTCGTCTTGTCCAGCCTTCTGCTCCCGCTCCTGCCGGTGCTGTTGGCGCTGTTCGGGGGTGAAAAGGAAATCGAAGTTTTTATTCACGGCGTTGTACTGAACTATGCGGGTGATCTTTTCGCCGGGTTCCTCGCCCGGCTTCACCTTTTTATCCATATTCTCTATCAATACCCCTTTGCCTTCTCTCAGCCCATTTTGCTGTTCATCCGAAAGGTCTACGCCTTTCAACATTTTAGGGATGTTGATCTCCGAGAGCGGAACGGCCTCGAAGCGGTTGGTCAGTTTGTCGAGCGACACGAGCGCAGGCACCTTCTCTCCGCCGGGGGATTTTTCCAACTCAAAGACGCGCCCGCCGTGGCCGGTTTGCTGAAACTGCTCTTTGTCCTGTTCGGTGAATTGGACACCCATAAACGGTTTTTCAAAATCGGGGTTTTCCTGATAGGGGTGTGTCTGGATTTTGATCGTGCCGTCGGGCTGCTGCTCCAGCGACAGGCGGGCTTTGGCCTGTAGCTCCTTACCGTCGATGTCCATGTGCACTTCGATCAGTCCGGGCGACTTGTGGCCGTAGGACATCGCCTTGAGCGCATCCTGCAACGACTCTCCCGTAAGCCCCAGCTTGTCGGCCTCTCTCCAATCGAGGTTGTTCAGGTCGAGAGGTTGGTACTTCTGCCCTTCCTCTGGTTGTTTGCCGATGCCTTCCTGCGTAACGCGGTACGGGTCGAGCGCCTTGTCGGTTGGATCGAGCCTTATGATCTTTTCCAGAAAGGCGGACATCTTGTCGAAAGCCTGTGCGCTCACGGCATATATGCCTGTGTGCGAAGGGTTGTGGAACTGCTCCGAAAAATTCTTAAAGAAATTTTCGAGCGCGTTCCCGTGCGTGTCAATCCTGAGAAAGTTGCTGGCATTCTCTTTCGTGGGATCAACGGTCTTCAGTTTGCCGTCCTCTCCCTGGGCGATGGCCTTCAGTTTGCCTTCCAAGCCCTGTGTCAAAAGGACTTTGGGTTCCTCATTTTTCAATTTGTTCTCTTCCATGATTGAAATTTTATTCCGCATTTTCATTAATGCGGTGCCGAAGATAGAATCAAAAAGCTGTAAAACAATGAGTTCTCAGGCAGATGGTAGCTTGTGGCGCCGGTTTGGATGGGTGTGGCATTGTGTCTTATTCCAAAATAGGTTGACAGGTTAAACTGTAAACTTTGTACCACCATGTCGACAAACCTCCATTTACGCATTACCCCCAGAAATAGATCCTCAAAACAGCATAAAGTACAATAACTGCCCGGCTGAAGCAGATCGTCCGCCGGGCTAACCTTTTGATGTGGGTGCGAATAGTGAGGTTGTTTCGTTCTATATGGTTGGTTCCACGATTTGTCGTCTTATGGATTGCCGGACATATCAAGGCTTTGTACTGCCGCAGCTTATCGGTATATATCCGCCTGGCCGTGGATAATTTATCCAAAACTCTGCTCAAAGTCTCTTTGGTGCGCGGCCCGACTGAGAAACAGGCGACAGATCTGTCCGCCCGGTTCATGGCGTAAGCTATCCACACATGATTGGTCTTTCTGCCGACAAATGTCCTTATCTCATCAACCTCATATACAGCATTATTAGATACATGAGGTGCTGTGATCGAGCCCGAAATGGCCAATATCCTTCTCAAGAGCGTAGTCGTTGAGATGTCCAGTATTCTTGCTATGCCGCGTATACCCACTCCTTCTCTGATGAATATCGAGATCGCTTTGTTCAGTGTCGGAGCGTAAGCGTTGTAGGAATAAATTGCCTGTTGTTTCCGGCGACAATCTTTACATTCATATCGCTGAATTCCAGTCTTTTGAAAGCCGTCTTTAATACATTTTCCCTGACAGTATTTGCACTCCATTTTATTATTCCCCTAATGTGAAACACGAAACCCCACTTTGTGAAGCTTCGAGTTATTTTTAGCAATTTTAAGGAGACAAAAATAACAACGGCGACTTTAAAGTCGCCGTTGTTATTGCCATGTTTGTAGCTTTTGTGATGATTATCAGATATGTGAGTTTCTACCCCCTAATCTGCGACACTACCACCTGACGCCTTTTGGGCCAGCTTCCGCCCGTCGGCACTGTAAATATAACGGATTTCTCCGTTATTTGCAAATATTCACTGTGATAGAAATACAGAAACCTCGCGATCGCGAGGTTTCTGTGAGATTATTTTAATTATGTGGCCTGATTTGGAAGACTACCCCTAAATATCAATGAACGAATAAGGTATTGATTTCTTATCGCCATCAATAAAAAATACAATCTCTTCGTCATAATCATATCCGCGATTGTAATAACATATATTATGTTCGTTTTCTAACATGAAAAAAATCCCCCTATTTATATGCACTTCATCTTGTAGGATGCTTATTTTTAGAATTTTTGAGTGTATGATCTGTCGGATATCTTTTTCGATACATACATATGTAAAGTTCTCTTCATGTATAGTCTCGGGTAGAGACTTATGAGTCTTAATAGTAATTGTTTCTTCAGAACACAGAAAAGAGATCCAAGTTTCAACATATATATATATCCTAATTATAGACATTGGCTTATTGTCCAAATAAAACCATTGTATAAATAGTTTCTTTGGTTGATACCCAATGATTTTCTTTAATTCAATTAATCCCATTTTATTTTACAATTGGGTATAAACTTCTAAATGAGCCGTCAGGAGCTATTCTAAGTAAATTACCATTTAACATATAATGTGTCTCTCCTCCATAAGCTGGTGCATTGATTGGATATTTAATGACTTGTGAAGATGGGTCATTATATATATCATTTGCTAAGTTTCTATATTCAGAAATATTACGATATCCGGGTTGCTGAGGATCCATATGTTCACCAAATTTATGCCCCATTTGATCGTCTGTGTATGGAAGGGTTTTTTGTTGTATAGAAGTACCCTTATCTCTCCCCAACAAAGGTGTAACATTCTCTTGGTTTGCTTCCTGGTATCCTGCGACAACTCCGGTGATGCCACCCATGACCATACCGACTTTCGCATTTTGCCAGCCCGCCTGCATCGATTCATGAAAGTCCGCCCCGTTGAGCGCGGCCATTCCACTGCCCATCAAAAACCCTGTCGTTCCATAGGTTACCACACGATTGGTAACATTTTTAAGAATCGGGCTGGGTATACCGCCGGTGATCCTGTCGAGCATCGGTGTAAACCTGGCGGTCGCATCCGCAGCTATTACTGACGTGGCCAAGCTCATCGAGGTGTCGACAAGGAGTTGGTCAAGGTGAATAGTGCCGCTAGTAGACAACTGCGAGTTGGCCGAATTCAGACCGCCCAGCAAAGCAGCGCCCGCTTCAGGTTGCCCGTACCAGGTAAGCTCTGCCGCAGCAGCTCCGGACGCGAAATAACCGAGTCCCGACCAGTTAAATTGACAGCCATTCATTGCCCAGTTGAAGAGCCCGCCGACCACCATGACAACAACGTCATCCCAACCGCCATATCGCCCATCGGGGTCGGTGTACATCATTGGGCTGTTCCCGCAATAGAGATAGGGATTGGCGTATTGATGTGCAGGGTCCTGATTGAACCACCGCCCAAGCATCGGGTTGTAGAACCGCGCATAGGAGTCGTAGAGGTTCAGGAAACCCTGCGCGCCCACCGGCGCGTCCTGCAACTCCTTGCCGCCGTAGAGGTATTTGTTGCCGAGCAAGCCATTGTAGTCGTCCCAAGCCAAACCGAACGGATAGTAATCAGTGTATTGCGGCAGGGGTTGCAATGTCCATGTACTGCCGAACTTCACCGCCTTCAAAACCACCCGCGTGCTCCCCACCTGATCCGTCTTGAAGTACTCGTAAGTGTAAAGCGATACGCCGCCGCTGCCATTCGACCTCGTGATAAGCCCTTCCGGTTGTAGCATATACTGCAGGTTGATGGTAGCGTTGTTCCACGCTCCGCCATAAACCATCACCGAGTTGTAATAAGAATAAGTCAAAGAACTTCCGACTTTTTGGGCCAACTTATGCCCGTCGGCGCTGTAAATATAACGGATCTCTCCGTTATTTGCAAATATTCGCTTCGGAAGGCCGAGTTCGTTGTACTCGATGTTCACTTTGCTGTAGCCGTCGTAAGTCATGTTGCCGCTGGCATCGTACTGGTACGGGTCCGTATCTGTGCCATTAATAGTCAGTTTACTTATGGCGTTGCCGTTGAGGGGGCTGCCGTTGCCGGGATCGTCATAGTGATAAACTAGGTTTTGCCCCAGCGCAGGCCGGTTCAGCGCCGTCAGGTTGCCGCTCAGATCGTATTTGATACCATTTTCGGGATGCGCCACCGCCGGGTTGTTCCATATAGCTCCGTTCGCGGAAGCGGCATCTATGGCCGAGTTCAGCTGTTGGGTGGCGTCATACCCGTAGTAATAACCCTTCCAGAGGTTGTCTTTGGAGTTCTTCCACGCCATATTACTCAAGTTGCCGTCGAGGCGAGGCTGGTGGACGCCCGGTATCGCCGACCGGTCGAAGCCCAGCTTATAGCTGAAATCCTTCGATGTTACTCCCTCGAGCCTACCGTCGAGGCGGTAGGCGTAGTCGGTTTCGTCGGCTTTATTGTGCACCCACTTCTTACTGATGTTGCCAAGCTCATCGTACTCATACTGCGCGATGGTTATAGGGCCGTTGCTGTCGCCGTCCACCGTCATCTTGATATTCTGTAGCCGGCCCCAGCTGTCGTAGCTGAAATCCTTCGTGTAGCCGTAGGAATCCCCGGCATACAGCGTCTGTTGCACGTAAGCCTTGGTCACATTGCCCGTAAAGTCGTGCGCGTTGCTGACCGTCTCAGTCCCCATCGGATAGAGGTCGCTGACAGTCTGGATCACTTGATAATCATTGTCGTAATAGGTCGCGGTACAGAGCCATTGATCGTTGACATTGAGAGTTATTTGATCCTCGCCATAGCCAATCGTTCTCGAGCCGGTCCACGTGTCGCCACCGAGGACTTTGCTTTTGGTGCCCGTAACAAGGCCAGTAATACATACTGAAGGAGCACTACTCGCCACTCCGTTATACAAAAAAGTCAGGCGGGGATAAGCGCTTCTCCATGTATAATCGTCGTAATAGGTAACATTTAGCACATCCGTCTCGTTGACTTGCGGATAGCAACTATTTGTATAACCATGGACACTGGTGCCCCTTCCTTCGCCGAATATCTTCTGTTGTTGGAAAACGTCGTTGAGCTCATCGCGACTTTTATTGCTGGTAATGATCCCCGTCATAATAGGGCGATCGAGGACGTCGTATTTAGTGAAAGTCCATTTATTGCTACTCTGCATATTGGCCTGCTGGGTCATCGCCACGCGATCCCGTTTGTCGTAGACCGTATAGGAATATCCCGCCCCAGGAACATATTGCACCACTGGTCGCCCCTTGTTGTCATATTCGGTGTAGTAGCAATACTTTTTGAGCCAATCGTTGTTTTCAATGGTGTAGGGGCCCGCTCCTATGATGGACGCTGCGGCGATAGGCGGAATGATATATCGCTGCCGGCCCAAGTCGTCATAGACATAATAGGTGATGCGGCGTTCGCCGGTGGATATAATTTTGGTCTCTTTGGCCACCAGTCGCCCGAAAGAGTCGGTATATTCGTAATATTCGTTTCCGTCCTGACCTATATCTATCGGAATAGTGTTCTCGCCATAGTTATAATAAACAGTACTGTTGGGCTGAGGCTTCTTCTCCTGAGTCTTTTTGATAGTCAGAGAGCCGGGGGTATAACCTGTATCATCCAGCAAGAGCGAATTGTTGTCCGAGTCGATGGTGAACCTTTTAATCACGCTGTTAGTGGTGTTTAGCTGTGCCGAGACCTCCGTCGTCCGGCCATGATCCATGCTCCGGCTCAATCCCGGAGCGCTCTGCTTCGCGAGCGTCCCCAGCGGCAGATTGTCGTATTGCGTCTGGGAGAAAGTATAAGCCACATCTACATCGTTCGGGAATTTCAACTTATAATAACTCAATTGCAGGTCTTCGGGCTTATCTATTTTAGCCCCTCCATAAGGCTTGTCCGTCGCGAACGGCAAATATGATTTGGTATCCGCACGTCCCATGTTGTCGTACTCGGTGAAACCAACCAGATCTTTCCCCGTCGGCGACGCTCCGATCCCAATGTTTTGTTCCGGACGTCCAAAACCGTCCAAGTAGGTGATTCCAGATATTGCATTATCACTATCCAGATATGTGGTTTCGCAAACCCATGGTTCACCGGAGGAATATACAGAGGAAGGATTATTCGAATTTAGAGTAATTACATTGGAACTAAGTATATCTACCTGGTCGGTTACCCGTCGTCTGAAATAAGTGGTTTGGCTAATGGGGTTCGGTTGAAAAGATGCTCCCGTAGCCCCTTGAATGCTCACCCAGTTCACGCTGTCAGTACTTGATTCCCAGCGATATTCGAGCTCGTATTCACCTTTTGCGTCTTCTGAACTTATGATCTCAGGAGGAAGCTGGTCTCCTGCGACATTCGAATCCCCGTTGCTGAGAGCAATGCTTCCTGCCGACAGAGGGATATAAGGAAGTTGACAAAAACAATATTGCTCGGTTGTGCTACTATTGTTGAAGTATATTACTATCCAAAAATAACGGTTCCCCTGATATGGATTGGCCCCGACCAAGAAACGCCCGTCTTCACATAGTATATTATTTAAGTTCGAACCACCAATATAGTCGCCGCCGCTTTTGTCAATATTCCATATACTGGCATATGGATCCGAATGCCTTGCTCTGTAGTCATTAAGAATGGCTTGTGTATTAAGCAAAATCGTTTCTCCTCCTCCCTTTACATATATGGGGTCGGTGGTACTTCTGAAATTTCCGGCACGATAAACTGTAACAACATTACCATATATTATGCCAACGCTACTTTTGCAGACTGTACGATAGGAGACACTTTTATTAAAGCCTGGAAGTATGTCTCCCAAACTATTCACGGATCCGCCTGTAGTAACAGGAGTAAAAGCAGTCAAAGGAGCAGTTCCCCATGGGCCATCATCAATTTTTCGCTCCAAGCCGCTCATGGCAACTCCCCCCGACGGAGGGACGAGGACATTATCGATATAATGATTTTGACCGGGAATACTTATCTCCGAATATCCTATCCGGCCGGCCAATGGATCGGCAGCCTCAGATAAATAATGGCTGAGTATAAATGCGCTTATGAACGCAAACAATATCTTTTTCATGATAGTGAACTTATTTCAGTATAATATTTTTTCATCGTATATTTAGTAAGAACTTAGGTTATTGTTGCCAGCGTTGTATTTATATGATTTCACGAGCTGCTTGTCATTGTTTAGAATTCTGGAGAGACGTCCGAAACCGTCATATTCCCAATACTGCATACGCCCGTTAGTGTCCATCTCCGAGGTTTTGCCGTAAGGGCCATAGAAATAAGTGGTCATACTCGCATTGGCCGGGATAATCCGCACTTCGTCGATCCAGATACCGTTCCCGCCGATAGGATAAGGTGGAGGATTGACACTATTAATCATAATGGTTTGAGTCTCTTTCTTCCACGTCGCACCTCCATCTTTGCTTTGCCAATAGGTTAATATGTAGGTGCCTTCCAGAAGATTATCTCTCAGATTGATGTTGTATTGAGTTTTACATACCTTTTCTCCTGTTTTTGCCAAACTTCCGACATATTCTCCATCAGAATCCTCGAAACTGGTGTAGAACACTTCGCCACAAAACCCACCGCCAATATACCCATTACTGATCGAGGCAATAACATTTTTTGACTGATCATAGATTAACGATTGCTGCGGTCCATTTTCAGTGTGCATGGATGTGAGCACGAAACTGGGTGTTACTGTCGGCATATTATAACTATCGTAATATTCAATACTTTCATATCTCCCATCGCATGAAATGCTTTTACCATCAGAATTAATAGTCATCGGCATATAATCACTGGCAGGGCTCGTAAGAACGAGTTGTTTTTTCCTGAGTGGTAATGGCACTTGGGGCCAACTCGAGAATGACTCGTATTCCGTTATCTGTCCGGATATCACTTTCTTTTGAGCCTCTGTCTCCTCCTTCTTTTGTAAATAGCTGACTTGCTCGAGAGGTACCAAAACGTGGCTATCCAATAGTGTTTTGTATGGGCCGGTTGGAGCGTTGTAATTGAACGAATATTTGGTGGTGGATATGATATTATTGCCCTCCGCATCGGTCTGGGTAACCTTGATCGGCAGATAATACGTCATGTCCGTCGGATCGTAATCATACGTGGTCACAGATTTTTGATTGTACGGCCCTGCCAATTGCTCAACTGATTTCAAAAGAACAGGCTGAGATTCCCAAACGTACTGGCCTACTGTATAATATTCATTTCCACATATGACATGATAGGACATATAGCCGTTGATTTGGCGGGATTGCGGAGATTGTGGAAAGTCATAATAATATTTGACCTCGCTGATCGGATTATCATAAGAATCGTTATTTCGATACTTCTTAATCGATGATATGAGTCCCCGTCTCCAAAATTTCGAACTGTTTGGGCAAAAGATTCCTAAAGAGTTCAAACTATAATCATTCTTAGTCGTGTTGTCACGATAAGGAGTTATATTTTTATTTGAGTCATGGACTTCAGTGTAACTGTCGGAATGCGAGTCTTGCACCTCGGGTTCATTCAAATAATAGGTATATACAGTATAATCTCCGTTTGGTAAAGTTTCTGTTACAGTGCCATATACGATATAATGTCCATCAGCTTGATAGACATTATTAAGCGGCGTGGAAGATAAATAAAACGGAGAGACACCGTTAATCTTATAAAGACTGAACGTACATTGGGTAGTAGGGTTATTGAACCCTTTCCCTTCCTCATATCGATAACTTGTAACTAATTTATTTTTAGCCTTATCTACCATTGTTATCTTTTCTATTCGCAATCCACCTATAGGGCCATTTAAACCGGTAGACGCATCGCCCTTTAGTCCGAAATTTTGTCCATAATCATACTGCACCTCTCCGCCGGTGGCGTATTTTATAGATGTTAAGATATTTACTTTTGTATATTCTAAATATGGGTCTGGGTTTCTGTAAGCATAACTACCGTCATTAGCAAAGCAGTAGTCAGTCATAGAATTTTTCGTCCCATCGCCATTGCAATAACCCCAGTAATCATAATCATTACTATTCAAAGCTAGTAAATCCCTATGTGGATTGGGATTGTATTTGTCAAGCGTATTGTATTGAAAAGAACAGACCGGCAAAGTCTCGCTTCCACCATTGGGCGACTGAAGGTTAATGTCCGTCAAAAAGTAATATGGGTCGTCTGGATAATTGATTTGCTTGTAAGATAGCACAATATTTTTGGCAGCTACACTATTTTCGCTGATTTTGATATTGGCCAGCAGATTATTGCTATTGTCCTCAAAACTCGCTATTGTAGAGCCACATTGTATTTGCGAAAGAACTTTATGCGTTGTCTGGTCGGTCACGATATAATGTTTCTTTACCGGGGTTTGATATAGCCAACTGTCAGGAGTATTATAACTATCTGTATAACTATCTCTTATTTTTTTCTCTTCTTTACCATCGACATAAGTAAAGAATGCCTGTTCTTGTCTTATCGTTGTTATTCCATCCAAATACCATGTCGAAACATAATTGTCTTTAGTTGTTTTATCTCCAATTTTAGTTTCACATGTAGTTTCAGCCCGAGTAAAGGTGTAAACAGTGCCTTGTTCATCAGTTATAGTGAACCAACCAGAATCATATATATTCTGTCCGTTGAGAACCACCGGGATAAACTTTATTATTATAGGTTGATAAGGCATTGTATATCCGTATTGGCCTTTTGCATCCATAAAGAACACCCCCGATCTTCCCGGAATCTCAAAATAGAAGAGATCGGGTTCAGTCTTGATATCCTCACTACCATTCGAACCGAAGAATGCAGCAAAAGCCTGCGTTATATCAGTATACTGCCTGGTACTCAATCCGAACCCTGGCTCAATTCGTCCTTTCATCATTCGTGTGATCTGCCCGCCGGCGGAGAGATGCCAACCGAGGCCGACACGGGTGGTGGTGTCGCCGACCTTCAGTCCGGTCGCTTGATAACTCAGAGAGATTGGGATCGTTATCCCGCCGGAGGAGATTGTATGCAGTGGAACCTGCACACTCATCGCTCCTGTAGAGTAATCTACCGGATTCTGGATATTGCTGATCATTACGGCAGCGTCGCTCGATGCGTATGGTGCAACGGTGTTCTGTGAGAAACAAACAGGAACAAAGAGCGACAGTAGTACAATAACGATAATTGTCTTCAGTATATAATCAGTTTTCATAATGTAAAAAGTTTTATGTTAGACTTATAGCACCAATTATAGCATGCTGATTTAGATTCAAGATTTTTGTAATGTACTTTCATATTCTAACCATTTTTGATTATTATTTTCTGTTATTTTGCCATTGTTCTTCGATCTTGATTATATACTCCTTCATTTCGTCTTTCGCCTCACGTGTGAAATCGTTCTCTATTTTAAGAGGTTGTTCGAGCGCTTTACGAGCTGTGGTCGCGGCACGGACGGTGTCGCCCTGCGCCGCATAGAGCCGCCAAAGTAGGTAGTTGGGCATCAGGCGGGTGGGAATCATGTCGCTCGCGGTCAGATAGTAACGCTCCGCTTCGGCATACATACCACGTCGGACGTAGTAATTGCCTGTGGTGCAGTAACCTTCGCAGAACGGATCCATGCCGGCGATCTGTTCCGGTGGGAGACGGTCGGCGGCCTCGGGATGATCGCCGATCCAGACCGCGTAAATATTGTTAAAGACGGGATTATAGCGCAGCTGGCCGTAAGTTTCAGCGATATATCGCTGCGCCTGTTGCTGCGACTGCGGGTTGCTGGAGAAGAGGCGCCCGACCATCCTCTCACTTTCGCGGTAATAGCCGATCAGTCTCATGGACTGAATGATGCACACGATGATGAGAACTTTTACGAGTACAGAGAACCATCCCGGCAAACGGAACTTCCACACAGTCCCGCTGTTGAGCGAGCCCAGCAGCACGGGGAAAAGGAACAGCAACCCAAATACATAGCTCGGGTAGGAGAAGCATGAGTAGACACTCAACGCCGCCAGTGCCACTTTGAAAATCTGCCGGTCGTGGCTGGTATTGTCGGGATTTTTGGTTTTGTCGTGATGATTGGCCGCAGCTGTGCCGGCGTTGGCAAGGCTGCGAGGTGGTTTGTGGGCGGGAACGGCTGTCTCGGTCGGTTTAGAAGCTTTCTCTCCAGCCTTGTCGTTGTGTTGCTGACGGCGCAACGGAATAGATGTGAAGACGGAGATGAAAATGGCGACCATTATCCACAATCCGATAATCCCCTGTTCCATCAGAAGGTGTAGCGGCTCATTGTAGGGGTAGACGGCGTTGTCAGCCACCATCCGCAATGGCGAGTCGGGATGCGCCTCGAAGTACTTCGCTTGGCGGGGCATATACACCTGATGGAATGACGCTACGCCATAGCCCGCAACAGGTTTTTCCGCAGCCATCTCCGTCCCCACGCGCCACACCAGCAGGCGAGCATTCGCCGAGCTGGACTTATAGCGGAACAGCACGATCCCGGCCGCCACGACTACGGCAATCAGCGCGATCGACATGGTCATCTTATGCTTGCGAAAGAATGCCGAAAACACGGGCCACGACCAAACGACCAGACCGACAACCACCCCGACCAACGCAGCTCGCGAGTCGGCCAGCAGCAGGGCGCCGGCGATCAGCAACGCCGACAGACCATACCACAAGTGTGTCTGGTTCTGGTGTTTGCAAGTTTGCAGGAGGCCGTTGTTTTGCCGCCATGCTGTTATTGTCAGGCACAATGCCACGACCAAGGTCACGCATAGCAGTCCAGCCAACTGTCCTGGATTGCCGAAAGTGCCGGTAACTTCGAAGGCGGTGTGGTTGCTTTTGAGCAGAGATAGTTTTTGGGCGATGGCCACCAGCGATTGCACCACTCCGGCAACGACCAAAGCGACGAGCACCATCCGGCGCTGCGTCACATTTCGCGCAACGGCATAAACGAACCCCACGGCGCCCCATTTCCAGTAGAGGTGCGGATCGACCCGGAACCCCTGCAAAAAGGCGATATTGATCACGCTACAAACAAAATACAGTACCACAAGGGCATCGCTGAGGGAGATCTGAATCTGCCTCTCCCGCCGCAGCACGAAGAAGAGTAGAACGCAGCACACGATGATGGTGACTAATGCCGCCTGCTGGCCAGAGAATACTCCCGGACGGGAGAAGGGCAGAATCGGCAACAGCACCACTATGATGCTGAAAATTATCGTAGCTCTCTTTTTCATTCGTAACTGCCAGATTCGATTGTGACTAATTCATTAGTCCGGTGTTCGTTTTGTCGTTCGGAGCATATCGATGCGCCATGAGCCGTTGTTTGCCCTATGCACTTTCAGTGTATAGTAACTTAGTTATAACTTCTATGTTTTGAGAGGATTGGTAACCAAGCAGTGTTCTACAGCTCCGAATAGCATTTCCAACGGCCATTCGGCCATTACCTCTCCTTGGTTAACAAATATAGATATCAGTGGCCCGTATTCGCCGCAGCCGTTTGTGCGGCCTTGGGCGTAGGCTTGACCGTGTGGGCATCTATTGTCTTGCGCCGCGGGCCGGTTTGAGCTTTATGCCTGTCGGCAGTCATCTTGCCATACTGCTCAGGAGTCAGCATCTGCCGGACTTTCTGGTCGGTCTCGGCCCGCGCCTGTGCCATGCTCGCCTGCTTCTCAGCCGCCGTCCCCTTCCCTTGCCGTATTTTTAGTATAGCTACAGCCTGCTGATTCTGCAAATCCTTATACTGCGCCACCTGCTGGTCGCTGAAACCATAACTGCTCTTCAGTCTTTGATCGACCGTAGAACTGTGATCCCTGTGCCACAGATTGAACCTGCTGTCTCCCAACAAGGTCTTAACTTTTGCGTCCTGCTGTGCCTTGACCAGATCCTGCTTCCCGACACGATCCTTGCGCGTCATGGTGGTGCTATCTAGCTTGTTCTGGCGAAATTTGGTTGCATTACCTAGCCCATTGTATTTTTGAGCATCGGTATAGGCGAGATTATACTTCTTGGCCGCTATTGTGTTGGCGTTATGGTCAGATACCTGTCGTTTCATGATGCGGCGGGCTTGAACATTGCCGACGATAGCAGCCAGACGTGATTCATATGTTTTGTCAAGTTGGGCAAAAGCCTCAGTTCGGGCGGCGGGAGTCATTCCTTTGTTGCTGCGGATCGCATAGTATTCCTTGTTATAACTTTTAACTATCGGCCCGACTGCGCCCGCATTCGCATTGCTGTTTGTATCATTCGCCTTCATCGCAGACAACTGCTGCGGGGTGAGCATCTTCTCGACAGATGCCTGGAACTCCTTGCGGCAGTCTCCTATTTTCTGATAGCGCTCCTTTTTAGAGAGGCCGGGCGTCTTGTTTATTGCGGCTATTTTGTCGGTGCAAACTTTTTGCAACGTCTCATACTGCTGGATCTGGGCCATGTCCATGTTATACTTTTGGGTCAGCATGGCGCGCTGCTGCTGTGTGTGTTGGGCCTGATTGGCAGCTTGCTTTTGGGCTTGGGCTGCTCTTCTGTTCGCTTGATTGGCGGCTTGATTGGGATTGGTCTGCCCAAAGCAGTTGCTCTCAGGAGCAAGGCTGCAAACAAAGACGATAAGCAGCAAAAGGAAATTCTTAGGCAGTGCGGTCCGCCCCATCTGAAAAATGTCAAATGAAACAATCCGGCGGAGAATTGAGTTTTTCATGGTTTTCTAATTTAAATTTATACTTATGTGTTCCAAAAATCGTGTATGACAAATTTATGCACTGAAAAAGCAGTCGATACCGCCTTGCTTTTCTTTTTGATATTAACAAAGTATTTTCAACTAACTGACCATAAGTGATATATAAAAATATTTTCTTAACAAGATGATCAACAAAGCTAATATTATGACAACCAGAGAATTATTGGACAGGGAAAGATTTTCGCTCTCGCTTTCTTCTCGATATTAACAAAATATTTTCAAACCATTGACTATGAGTATTGTATGAAAATAATTTCTTAACAAACCTTCTCAGGAAATTCGGTTATTGGTAATCAGGAAGTTATAAAAAGCAGGTTTTACTCGAAATATTGCCGGTCTAACAGTCAAAATGGACCGAATCAATGGTTTCGAATGATTCAGATTGGAAAGATAGAAGGCGTAAATAGAGCAATACGAACGGCTGGAGTCTTTCCACATAGCCAAGCGGGCAAACGGCGCTACAGCGAATATGGCCCGTTCAAAAAGGAGCTCGGCAGACATTCAGAATCTTGCCAGAGACGTAAGCTAAAGGAATAGTTGCTGTTCTGTGCTTACCACCACATCTGCCTGCCGTTCTCCCAAGTGAATGGCCGCTCTTCGTGGCCGCGAGTTAGATCGCGAAGCCAAAGCAATGCGCCGATCGGCACGTTGTCATACGTCAGTTCATATCCGACTGCGGTCTGTATCCCGAGGCTCGTCCAGCCGGCAGGCGTAGTGGAGGCTGCGGTTGCTTGGCCCGAAGCGGTCGTCCCGTTCA
>Ga0123354_10004671_pt1 | contig 19506 bp, 11 predicted proteins | sample TergutLab28metaG_2_FD_97872 | JGI IMG/M metagenome (GOLD analysis project Ga0123354, IMG submission 97872) | Labiotermes labralis P4 segment gut microbial communities from Petit-Saut dam, French Guiana - Lab288 P4 | ecosystem: Host-associated > Arthropoda: Insects > Digestive system > Gut ...
GACCCTTATCTTGCCACCTCCCTCTTCATCGTTTTGTTCTCATCCTAATTTCATTAGCCTTAATTCTCACTTGGATATAGTTTCTGTACCCGTTGCAAACAAGTGTGCGTCATGCCTTTCCTTGTATTACCAGAGCAGTAGGCCCACTGTCAATTTAAAACTTCTGAAAAGTTTGACGTCAAAATAACGCTAATTTAACACTTTGAAAATGGAGGCGGCAGTTTACTCAGGAAAGGGCGTAAATTGGGACGAGGGTACACGGCGTCACATCTCACAGGACAGATTTCTGCATAGCTGCTGCTGACATGACAACATGAGACTAATATACTTGCTTCTTCAAAAGAAAATTCCTTCCCCCCCACTCCCTCCAACACCGAAATAGAAATGGATTTTAATATTGCCGAAAGGCTGTTTATCTCTATGATATTTCCGGCCAGACCGCAAGAGCAAAGGAATACTCATCCAATTGTGGAATTAAATGACTCAATTGTTACGTTTTGCTGCAGGTGAAGACTATTAAGACAATGGCTGCAACTTTTATACACGGTGAATGGCACATGGGAAAATGGAGGTGTATAGGAAGATGATGGGCAAGGAGATTCGGGGGCATCAGGAGCAAGGTTTGAAACAGGAACTGTTTTAGTACTTTGTTTCAGAAAACTAAACTTTGTCGAACTCATTTGGTTATGATGGTGATGATGATCATTACGTTTATGAAAATAATTCGAAATTTACAAACTGATCAGTTATAGTGCTGTTTAACGATGTTATTACAACTGCACCTGTCATAAATTTCAGATGTGTTATGGAAATCGACTTTAAGTGATAATGTAGTAAGAATTTGGGAGTATCCGTTCGTAGACAAGTTGAATACACTGTCCAGCATTAGTTTAAACAAAGCAATTAAAAATCATATTAGCACGTCATATTGGCGTGATTTTGGCAAATACCCCCTCGAAAATTATATCTCTTCCTGTACACTAACGTGCTTCATACGTAAGAGGAAAAACTAACTAAATTTTGCATTGCCCTATCTTCTCCCCGCAAGCGCCTCTCACCATAAATCTGGTATGTATGTCACAGGAGTTCACTTACTTTACATCCCATTCTTGTAAATGTACTTAATTTAAATGTCCTCTCTATCTCATTTATAGGAAGTTAAACTTTCGAAAGATCCCAATGGCATAACATCTCGAAAACCTGTGACACTGCACCCGATCAGATGCCTCCCAGCGTCTCGTGCTTAGTCAGAGCAGAGTGGATGGCTTGTTGCACTCCGCAAGGAAAATAATTTACGTACAAATTAACGCCGAATAATAAGGACGCGCTGACTGGCTAGGATTTTTTGTCAGTACCCGCGACGTTAAAACGAAGTAACCTTGGTTACCATAGAGATGGTTAAACCCAGCCATCTGGACACATCGCCAAATACATACAAACTTGAAACATCTCAATTTCGGATGTGCCACCTGTGCTTATAACGATACGTGTGGATCTTAAAGTCATCAGATTATAGCCAATACTTAAAATTGTAAGAAATTCGTCCAGTTTATATTACATATAATAAAGAATAGCACAGTATTTTGACACGGGAAGAGAAACAACGTTACTATTTTGAAGAACCGGAAGTTTTACGAATAAAAAAACCTAGCTTTGTATTATTATTATTATTATTATTATTATCGTCATCATCATCATCATCTCCTTTATGCAGGATATTTATACTTATATTCCTGAGACAAACTATGTCCCTAAGGAATACAGTGTTGCAGCTATTCTGTTGTTACTATTCATGGTGCTTATATCGTTAGTTTCAGTGTTGAATCTACTGTACTTTTACATTAGTACTTTCCGCAGTATGTGTACAGTGCCCAATATGGCTGTTTACTGGAGTTCTGGAGTTCCTTGAATTTTGATTATATCCACAAAATTTAAGAAGCCCACCTGGACAATATTTGGTAGCCTAATACATTTTGATCTTCATCTAACAGTCAAATACCTGGTTAAATGGAACAGGTAGATGACGATAGGGCTGGTACTGAAGCACGCACGAAGGAGATAAAAATTCACAAAAAATTTATTTATTCAGAAAGCTGGAACTTGACATATTAGATTTATTTGCCTGTGTAAGGGATCCTGTGAATATGATTGAGTTCTAGGTGAGGTATGTAACCATCAGATTCTTTGAAGGCACTTTTACGAACGTCGCTTGTCGCCGTGGTTAGTAATTTGTTAAAAAGAGATTGATCCTGAAGATTCTGGTGTATATATATATATATATATATATATACATACATACCCGTGTTTAGGAAGAGCATATTGCCTTCATTTTTAGTTTGTTCTAAAAATATAGAGTAATCGACACTGAAAATTTTATTGTGGGAAATGGAGATGTACTCCTCCGAAAAGTCCCTATTTACCAGTCGGCACGGCGACATATTTCAGAAGGTGGGAAATTCCATCTGCACAGCTGTGGTTACCTGAAATCCCTCACATATTGGCCATAGACAGGACAGGCAGTTTAGAGTTCTTTGCCGACCCGTTCGAATCAATTCTGCGGCGGACCTACCCGAGCAGAAAATAGGTTCCAGTGACTCTTTCCCCAGGGAGGACATCGGAGAGAGTGAAGCTGAACTTTCACCTCACGTTTATTGCTGAGATATGGAATTCTGAAAGCTTAACTTCCGTGACACCTGTATACCTGCAAGTCGTAGTGTTTTATTACAAAATGGGGCGAATGAATAATGCCAACAAAAATTCCTTCCATTACTTAGAAATTTAAAAAAATCGAGAGTTTAAATGTAATTTATGGATGTTAAGGTTATAGTGGCGCACACACCTGGATCTTGTGGGAACCGCAATTTTATTTCATGTCACAAATATTGTGGCGTTTGCGATATTCGAATTCTCACTCTCATACCGCGGAATACAACACTCCGTAAACATATAAGCAGTCTATAAGGGAAACATGCTCAAGGTTAGTCTGTAAAACACGTGCTCCATACTGTTGTCAGCGCTGTGCTTCAAATGTTTCTTTAAGGTTTGTAACATAAGAAAGTGTTTGAGAGATATTTTGGCCGTTTTTCTTCTCGCATACTTAAGTATGACTAACATTTTGATTCAAAGATGGATTACCTTAAGGAAAAGTACAATTTGACGCAGAAAGTGTTCTTCATTGACATCTAAGTGTTTTGCTTGAAAATACGTTTCAATGTGGTGTCTATTTGATAAAATTCTTGTAATTTGATTTCTGTGGGCCTTAAGCTGTCTGCAGTGTGACTACTTTCACAATTATAGCGCCGTATCCGCATTTATAGACATTAAGGCCAATGAAGAACCTTAATGGCATTTGCAGAGAACACATGTTTAATACATTCTGTGCCATCACTCACAAGATACCTAGTCTGTTTGTGCCATATTATTTATAAAGCTATTGCTCAAAACTGTGGATGTGAATATATCGGATATTTAAAGCAAAATAAAATTTATGGCTTCAGATTTTCTGCATGTGATCCTATGTCGCTCGTTTAGAGTTAATCGATGTTTCGAAGGAAAAACCTGACGCCATTTTCAAGGAATGAGTGGCCAAAGGAAACACACAAGGCCAGCGACACAGCCTCATTTCCCAGGAAAACTGAACCCACCGAAAAATATCTGTGGATGATGCCAATTTTTCCAAGACTGCTCGTTTTGCTGAAAACGGTAACTGCACTTAGAAAACAAATGTCAACAATGTTAATGTGTAAGGTACACATCCTTGGAAAATTCATAGTTATGTAACTCATTGTAAGCATTCGTTCATCATTATTTAATGCACTGGCATCTTACATTTTGTGGGTTCGAAACGTTAACGCGTTTTATATTTTCATCCAATAAAACTACATGCGTGCAATTTTACCCGCTCATCAAATTTTCTTGGTTGTCTAAATTATACTACAATATTTAAAAGCATTATTTTGAAAAAATTAACGTTTCTCAAGAAGGAAGCAGAAAATTCACTGCTGCATAAAAAAAATTGCTGTATGACATGGAAGGGTGGCTGTCACAGGGAGCCCATAGATGGGTGATTTCTGGCTGTCACTGGAACCCAGGGTGGAGTGAAAAAGATGCGGGTCTCTTTTGCTTTACATTGACCCTCTCTTTGAAAGAAGAATATTACGACTTAACATGAAACTTTGAACAGAATATCCCTATCATCAATTATAAAGTCCTGTGTTGAATTTGTCTCCGGAGACTACGTCTCCACAAACAACCCTCTACCATTCCTGATCCACCCTCCCCCTCCTTCTTTTATACACGGACATTTTTGACTATCCCCCATTTACTTTTCAAACTTGCTTCTTTCACTCTAGACGCATGCAAATAACCAAGACCCAGAAATTCTCCACCCCCCCACCCCACCCCCTCCACTCGTAGCCCACCATTACTGCCTTCAGTACCTCCGCCATCATGTTATAAACATGCAAGAACTACATTTTCCTCCCCCTTTACTTACGTCCTCCTCATAGTCATGGTAAGATACCGGCTGGTTCATTAGATTCACGTTGAAAAGAGGGTTTGTCCTAAAACCCAGATGACAAATTACTGACAAACAGTACGTCAACATCTTTTGATTCTATCCCTGTAAGGGGATATAACTTTCGGTTAGTAGACTTTACGCCATCAAAATTAATTATTATGTCCCCATTTTCTGTTCAGTTCCTGACATTTGCCTCTGCATTATGTAAGAGCTCGCTGAGGGTACCAGGAGAGATTACTGCTGGTATGTTAATTAACGTTCTTGATACTCCGTCTACGAGCGGAGAAATTTTAATTTGAAAACAGAATACTGCTTGCAACATCATTAGTTATTTAACAAAATGTAAAGAACAACAAGGCATTTGTTACGTTCCTACATTGCAGCCATTAGAAATGTAACTTGTTCTGACTTTATAATGTTTTCACACGTGAACTCCCTCCCCATCTACTTCTCTATAAAACTGAACTGCTGATTCTCGTAATGAGAAGTTATTTTAGGAGATTAAGACGCTTGCTTTCCTTCAAACGTTTAGAATTATAAAATATTCTCTTTACGCGACTTAAAAAAAGAAGTCATTAACAAATTACCGCTTGTTTGCTAGCCGAAATAAGGAGACCTTGCGTTAATTTATTTTACGACTTCGCACCACAGCTGACGTTATATAGAATTTTTAGAAACGTTGATAAAAATTTATAACTAGTTTTTATAATTTCACCGGGCAATCTGAATTGCTTCGTAAAAATATGAGGAGAGAAATGTATAAAAATTTTGGCTTATCAGGCACAGACAATGGCTCGTCACTGATAATTGACACAAATTTATACGGAATAAATTTAGCAGGAGTTAGAGCTGTACGTTTAAAATGAACAAACTTATTAATTTTATTTAGAATATGGAAAGTTCTCACAACACGACAGAAGGAATATATTATGGTAAACTTATATATTTAAAATGGGGACGAGTGTTCTGGCTGTAAAAAAAATACTGTGAAATATAATTCTGACCAACTTCAAGCAAGCCATGTGTGCAATAATCTTTCAAGGTTAACTAAATAAGAATGTGGAATCATTTTAGAATATCGGTGCTCAATTCTAAATAATTAATCTTTACTGATACTGGAAAGATACCGAGACGAAGAAAAGAGGAAAATGAGACAATTTTCAAACTATTTAGAGACATTCGAATAATCCATGATTCAGGTAAGAAGAATATATTTTATAACACTCGTATTCAGACTTGTATACCCACGAATTACATTAGGATAATTGAAAAGTGCTGAAAATTCCATGACTGAAATTCTAAGAATAACGAATAATCACTTAAGATGTATGGCATTGCACTCCTCGTTTTTTAAACTGGAAAATAAAGTTGCTTAGCTAAATAAAACTTAGATCTAATTGCTTAACTGAAATCAGGAGACAGCTAAATTTCTGAAGATATTTCACAATAAGCTTTAAAAGAAACAGTAAAGTAACCTTGTAATATGCCTATCACTTTGCCATCTGTCGGACAATAAATTCCTTGCAAAACTGTTCCTCCCATCCTTCGTCAGAAAGCCACGCAGAACAGATAATATACAACAGTTCGCAACAAATTCCATCGTCATTTATCCTTTCCGCCAAAATTTTTCCCAATAAGGTAAAAGTTAAATCAGTCCCGTTACAGGCCTGGAGTGGCCCAGAGGGTTCCAGGAAGTTAAGGTTCCCAGATTACATGAAAACGGCACAGGATGGTTGTAAGGTTGTCAGCCTTAGGCAACGGCCGCCTTTACCCCCAGGAAATACCCCTGGTACTCATTTCTGTTAGAGGCTGGGTCGACCCCAGGGCTATAGTGCGATCGAAAAGATTTTTATGTCGGTGAAAAATTCCAATGATACCAGCTGGGATCGAACCAGCGATCTTCCGATTTGTAGCATAGCGCCTTAACCACTGTGCTACCGCGGCCCCCAAAATTTTCCCAATTCAGACGATATTTCGTCTGAAGCAAAATTCCGTCTTTTCTATATTATTCTCAGTTCCTTCTTATCTGATATTGTTACTATGTGACAATAGCCGGCTCCTGAGATCTACTATTATAAATCGATATAATGAATATCCACAGGTACTTCGATGTTTGTCTAGCACTAGAAGAAATCCTCAGGTGAGACCACAGCAGTAGATACGAGAAGACTCGTATTTGAAATCACATTCTGTAGTAAATTCTGTTCTTTTGTTCCTGTTCCTCTACTGAAATATGTTGTTAAGATCGTAGGAATAAAAAAAAATCTTATTTTAAATACAATATTTTAAGAAAATTCCGCACAAAGAACGGTCGGCTTTGTTAGCCATACCAAAATAACTTCCACTTCGTCTCTACTGCAGATCACCTGGGAAGTAAAGCCGTATTGAACATGCTAGCTGTAAGCATAAGAGCGCATACGTTCTCTTTGCTTTGTTGTTGCTGTGAAAGGAAGTGGCACCCTATCTGTATCGTATAAACATTAAATTACTTCATAGCCAACCAGTAGGTTGCTTATTTTTCCCTTCTGACAGTATGGAAAGTTATGTTACATTGACAGCGCTTGAAAACCGAATAGCTAACAGCCGTTCATTTGAAAGTTGTACGGTTTGCTTAACGACTGAACTAGCAGCAGAGTGATGTATGGTGTTTTTAATTCCTGGCAAGAATGAAACTGGTTAGACTGTAAAAGCTTGGGCTTTCTATGGGGCCCCCGAGAACTGACAGGTGTTTTAATACTTTGTTGTCGATGGCTACTTACCACATGCTTCTTCTTACTGCAAGTGTTGTCCGAATGTTGAATGGCCAGGGTTTTATATCCGCTAGATGATGTAATTTGTCTTTTAAGGAGATGAGCTCTGGGGTACAGCAAGTTTTAATCCCGACTAAATATTAAGTAGGTAAATTCGAGAACAGTGAGATGATCCGGGTATCAAAAATACATGGCGGCACATGTTAAAAATTCATAGACTCGTTTTTGTTAGATAGCCGGAAATAAAAGCCAACTTAGAATACTTGTTCTTGAGTGGGAAGATAATACCAAAATGGACCTGAAACAAATTGTTTGGGAGTGTGTGTGGGTGGACTCGATGTATCTGTCTGAGAATAGCGACTCAAGGCGAAATAATTTGAACGTTGCAATGAATTCTTCTTCTCCATACAGCCGTGCAAACGTTGTGTCCTGAAAACAATTTTTGCTCATGGAGTTAATTATTTTTGTAGTATGGGGTAAGTTTGACTACAGTAATTTGTAGTGCTTTCCAACTCCTCCATGAAAATACTGGAATAACCATATAATGCGAAATATCGATGCTAAATTATACGCGATTTTATTTGGCTTAAATACAAATATTTTCTTCCATACAAGATCACGCTTCATCGTATTGAATTCTGATGTGGATCCAGCTAGATGATCGCAAAGAGCAGAAGAAAAGTTTTATTTCCGATGTTTCAGCAACTATTTTTCATGAATCTTTAATGCGACGACCCCACGGTATTATTAATCACGGAGTGGATCAAAATGTCTCTGTTCGTTGAGGACTTTCGTTATGCAAACAGTTCCTTTCGATTTTGTTGTTGATATGTCGTTATATTATTATGCTAGTTACGCTACAAACCTCCCATTAATTATCGAACTTAAATTCGAAACTTTATAACGTATGCGTGTGACACAGCTTTATTAAATACGTTAAAACCTGAACGAACTGCCGCACGTACAATATCAGTCAGAAATTCTCATCGGTCCTAAAATAAACTTAATTTTTTCTCACACGAGATGTGTTAAAATGGTATACCTTATATGAATAGACACGTAATTTATACCGTTCGTCGGATACCACGGACACTTTCCCAGGATTTAAGACGGACGGAGAGTGAAGCTGATCACTTTCTTCCATATAGTGTCGGGGGAATATTGCGTGATCCTATACTTCCACTCCCCCATGCACATGTGTGGGGTGGCGCTTCATTAATTACGGAGAAGATGATTATAATCATTATCTTCTAACACTTTTTGTCATATCGATTAGTGATGTCTGAGTGACTTGTAGAATGTTCAAAACTTATTTTCACATGCAAGCAAGAATCATAATAAAGTATCCTCTGCAGAGACATTCCAGATGCTCTTGGTGGTAAGATTGCAGAAAGCAATACAAATCTTCGGTGTGAATAGGTAAATGGCGAATTGCTGTACTGTAAAATGTGGTCAAGACACAATTTGGGTAGCAATATTTTTGTAGTTAGGTCGAAAGAAAATTTTTCCTGACGGAAGAGTCGGTAAATCTTTCCGTGCGAAGTGGCAGATAAATTAAACCCAAGATAAACTAACCTCTCGGCAATTAATTAAATTTAAAGCATTCGAGTAACAAAATCTCTCTGTGAGCAGTAAGTTATCTGTGACATCTCTAACGCTTGAATGGTAAATACAAGCACATTTAAGATATTTAATGAATTTGAGATACCTTCCTAATGGCCATGAAGTAATTCACAAGAGTAGCGTGGTTGAACTCCCTAAACAAATATTTGAACATATGATTTAAGGTTAACACATTGGAGACTATAAAGTTCTACCTTCTTGTGTAGTCTGAAGTGTGGCCACTTATATGTAACAGACAATATCACAACACTTCTCAGAAGAAAATCATCAACTTCCACAAAGTAGTTATTAATTTTTCGCATGTTACACGAAGTAATTTGGAGGGAAACGTTTAAGAGTAAATTCATATTACCATCACTATTGCAGAAAACACAATTAGATTTTTTTTCAGTATAATATTTAGATGTGGGGTATTTTAAAGCACAAAGATGTTCGCCTTTGAAAATAATGGTTTTCGTAGTCACCAACTTTGTTCAGATAGTAAGGCAGTGTTTTATTTTTAATACCAGAATATGATACTCAGTACACACGCAGGGTAAATTCATTTATGTTAAAAAACAAAAAGGAAAAATAACAAACTGTATATCAGTGAGCACGTTCTGAGCAGGAAATAATGAGATAAAGCAGTGAGAGTAGAGAAAATTGAAAGAGGCTTTGCTTTCCATCTTTAGTGTCTAAACAGAGAGAACAGTTCACGTAGTCTAAAATGTCTGTGCGCAGAAGGAAGAATTTACTATTACGTCTAGAAACACCGAGTCCACTGAGGTGAAATATTTTTGTTCCTTAGATACACAAAATATGATGGTAATACATTTTTATCCGCATGTGTATTAGGGATAAAAACAAGCAAAATACGTAGTTAAGATAATATATAGCAGCGTTCGCGTAACCGATGTTATCGTGGAAAGAATAAGTGTTACATATTCTGTGTGTTTTTAGCTTTGCTTATTCAGCGTAAATGTGCATACTTCGTATTATATTGTCATTCGTGGCCTGTCTGGCTGTACCTTATCTTCGGAAAAAGTAAGTGAGCATAAAAAGGCGCGCTTTGATTTTCTTTGCAACTTCTATCTGACACATTTCTCATTTTAAAAAGAATTCAGCGAGATATTGACATAAATGTACAAACGTGTACGTGTAAATTACTTGTTGTTCTTGACAGATTTTAATGATACTTCGATATTCTCGACTAATTTTCTAAAAATATTCAAATATCAAATTTCATAAACATCCGTCCAGTGGGAGCAGAGTCGGTTCACACAGACGGACAGACACACAGGGAGGCAGACAGAGAAGACAGACATGAAGCTAATAAGTGTTTTTCGTAATTTTACGAAGGCGCCTAACGAAAAATGCCCAGTACGCTCATCTCCAGTCATAAGATAAACTTGGTTGCAAAATAAAGTTTTTGTGATACAGTATTAAGTGGTACATTATTACCGAAGTTTCCGATGAGATTCTTATCTCCGTGTTCAAAGCCTGATTGTGCGAGAAGTCTCCTAAGATAGTGACTGTATGCTCCGCCGCTCCGAAAGATGACAATTGTTTAGAAATGGCCAAAATACTCCTTAAAATTTTAATTACTTCTGCTGCGGAAATGCAAATCTTACACGAGGTGTGGTATCTATATTTACATAGGGCTATTTTATATATTAAGACTTCTCCGCCTCCCCTCTGTGCAGTCATAGGCCTATCATAGGGTGACCTTTAACTTACTCTACATACGCCTTCAAATCTTTCGGACCATCAAGACAGTAACTTGTCACCAACAAAATAACTTTTCTATAATTTTCAAAATCTCTACCAGAGAATTGATTATGTGTCGTTAAAAACAGAAGATACGTTCTTTAAAACTATTTGGCGATGTCAAGATGAACATTTCTCTTGCAGTTTCAATTATGTTGAATGATCTGCCCGATTTTGAAAGTGTGTAGTTGGAAGGAAGCCTAATACCACCCCTTCTTAAAATCTATCGTACATAGATCGGCCACCAACAGACACATCACCACCTCCGCTTAGATGGTGTCACAATAGGGTATACAGCATATGTAAGAGCAATTCAACGCACATAATTTTAACATTATTTTATATTTTAACATGGATTTGAAACTTTTTTTTAAACTGAAAATTTTATATGTGTAAATGTTTCTACCTCCTTGAAGAAGGCCAAAATAGGTGACCGAAACATGCACGAGTCTACATTGTTTATAATACAATAAATTTACATTTCCGTATATGTACTTGTTGCTTTTGTTTCTCATATGTGATAGCTGGTTGCGCCAAGTGAGTGGCAAGGAGAGGAGCCTGAACAAATGGATTGTGACACAGCTTAGTCCATACGTCGTGCACTGACCGGGTCTATGTTGACAGAAACTGAACTGCAATTTAAACTAAATGAACTGCAAGGACGGGTCACGTCCAAGCAGGAAAAAATAACCACTACCCCACTGGCGTTCAAGACCCAATATTGCAAATTCGGTGTGGCTACAGGAAATGCAGAGACTTTATCATACAGGTTTTTTTTAATTCCAGTGATATGGGGAGGATGATACCAAATAAAACAGTTTGTTTTTCATAAATATTTTCCAAACCGAAAACGAGTTGTCATTATAAACATGTGTATTTATAGTCCATAATTAAACAAGGCATGCAGTGTTGCCACCCTCTTATCATTGTGTTGAAAAACAAAAAAAAAAAAACAAACACGCAATAATCCAACCGATGGAAATAAGTCGCAAAATTTAGCGGCATCTGCGGCTTTTTACAGTGGATAAAGTAAGAAACTTTCAGAGAGATTCTCTTTTTCACCAATTGGTACCTATGCTCCCTTATTTTTATCAAAACTATGTGAGTTTACGTCTGGCTTCTTTCAGAAATGTTGTATCTTCAACTACGTTGTAATATACGACACTTTAAAACAAACAACATACAGCGTTGAATTACAACATGTTTATTGTTCACATATACAGAATAATCTTGGTCAATGTACTGCTAATGTCAACGGGATGGAACACCCACAATTTAGAATCTTGGTCACTTAAAATTTTGGAATTATAGAACATAAAATTAATTCTGCTTCTTTGGAAGAGTAATTATAATGCATCAACAGAGAAGCCAATATTTATTAAACGATGAATTTATTCCCATAATTTTAGGGACCTCGAAAATTCGTTACCTTATCTACAACAGCCCGCATCTGGTACCTTATCCTGATCTAGCTGACTCAAATCCGTACCATTTTGCTTTACTTTCTTTTTTTTTTTCGCCGTATCCTCCCATTTCCTCCAACTCTTATACGTTGATATTACCTTCAGGTTTGCTCGTAGGATATCTGCGTGCGATTCGCTTCTATTCACAAAATATGTTCTGCCTATCCCACCATCCTTCTTGGTTTTAAAACCCTAATAATTTCCGGGGCGATTAGGTCACTCTAATGACTATCAAGTCAATTGAAAAATAAATTAAATTTCCCAAACTTCTTGTTTATCACATGTACCTCAGTTATTGGAAAATGAGAAACATATTTGCCATCATTCTGTAGTCTGTCTGACGACAGGTCCAGAGCCTCTTCCAAAGATAAGTTGTTTATTGCGTACAGTTCGATGTAGTGCTGTTTCATGTACAGCTATCTTCTTCTTCATTAAGGGAATCCATTAGTTGCTTACGTCTTCTTCCTCGTCTTCCTCCCAATTATCTTCTTCCCTCTACCATTCCTTCAGTATCATGTTTGAGTAGTTAGTTCCCACGCAAGATATGACTTATCTATTTATCAATAAAACGTTTAACTGTATGTAGGTTACTTCCTGCTCCTTTACTCTATTCATTTCTCCATTTTTCTCACGATTATTATGCCGTAATATGATATTTGTGAGCAAATAATGAAATGTGTTTAAAAATCTGTCGTATAAGTAATTGTGATCATTTGTACTACAGGCACTGGCTGTCGGAGTATCTACGTCAAATGTCGTTAAGTTTAATGGAAATAAACGCACATCTCGACTCGCAGAGTAGCTATTTTCACTGATGTTTTCCTTGGTCACTACAGGCCTGCCTTGTACCAGTAGGTTAAATTATACCAAGTCTACTGGCTTTACCATCCTCTCCCATTGATTATTTTCGGATAAAACTAGCATTCGATGCCATAATATCTGAGCTGCTTAAACTCTCCTCAAATAAAAGGTACTTTCAAAATACACGAATATTAACATCGAAATGTAATTTCTCAGGGCTGCGCATTAGCCTGCATATATCGGGATGTGACACCGCGCACTGTTGTGTATTTGCATCTTGGTTTCAAAGAAACCTATCCGCTCCATAATAAGGGAAGAGCAACGCAGAAAAAAATTCGATTTTAATTTTGAAATAAAAGTATATTTTAAAATTATTATCCCACCTACAACCACTACTTCCCATCCTTTATAAATGTATCATTTTTCCTTGGCGTTCCATAATGCGTAAATTTTTCTATGAATTTATAGAATCATAAAAAACCTCGTGGATATTTCTTGTACATTAATTTAATACATATCTACGCCAAGGTTAGATGCTTGTTTTCATGTTTGCTTCACTCATTTTTCTTATTTACTTTCATTTCTCTTTCCTCTTCATCATTTCTATTTATAAGTCTCATGCAATAACCCTCGATTGTAATGAGAACCATTTCTTTGCCCTTTCCATCTCCATTAAATTTCACAATCTTCTACAGTTCCTCCTGAGCAAGGAGAGCTTCAGTTCTTGCAGCGCTCCTCTCCATCACATCTACAGTTAACTCACTAACTGCCTTATGACAGTACCATAAAACACTTCAAATATTGAACGATGAGAGAGAATGAAAGACTATCCAGAAAATTCCTTTGAAAAGTACATCACATTCATGGAGAGAGAAAGACCGACAGACAGAAAGAAGGTGAGCAGAGCAGACGTAACTTGCTCCTATTGTAGAGTTTGTATTGCCATAGGCAGATAACAACATTAGAGAGTAGTTATTTTGCCACTTATTCGAGGGATCTGAAGCTGAAACTTAAACTCAAGAGTTGCTCCTTATCTCGGAAGTTACCGGGGTGAGAAAAAATACCTTTCGGAAACTTTAGTTTCGTCTCTGAAAACTGAAGGAATTGAGTTCGTGTTTGTGTTTTTAAGTACGAAAAACTGGCATTATTTTCTAAATAAGTAGCTTATAATTACTTTCGATTAACCTTTATCCTGCTAACGTGGAGAATATGGTGAGCTCCTAATAATGCCAGAAAATGGCATATGGGATTTAATTTGGCATTTAAAGGGTTAACGGCGTTGATATACAGTTTTATCAGAAGACATTCGCATTAGAAATGGCAAAGGTAAATAGTTTCTTGTGGAGATACTCAAAAAGACTCCCTTCTTTATGAAATGTGTAGATTCATTATAGGACTCTCAAGTGTTTGATCATTTTTTTCTTTTTTCAGATAGTTTAATTCCACCAGTAATCCGAAACCACTTTCCTTTGAAATGGCAAATTATATATCCCCTTAAAAATTCCGATTAAAATGCTCTGTATATTGTTTATATTTTTCGGCTTGTTACCTCTCTCTCGCAGTTAGAATTTTCCATTATTTTATTGTCCAAAATGTATTTGATAAAAGGAAAATATTATGAAAGGAAATCTTCATTGTATAATTTTCTCGGTATTTCCATTTTTTTTCCTTCTTCAGTTTGGAATATTCTCTTTAGCACACTGTTGTTAGGTGTTACTTGAGGGCGAGGAGTCGAAATTCATCGCCCCATTAAACAACGGCAAATTTATGTTCATGTAGGACATACTCGAATTGGACGGAAAATAAGCGTACACTTCGTACATTTTCGGATCATTAAATGTAAATCCAGTAAGAATAATGCAGATTCAATTGCTTGCTCTCCCACTATTTTTTTCACATACACTCCGCAACAACTGACGCATTAATCATACCGTGAAAAGGGCTTTTTCTTTCCTGTTGTAATCAAACCACGTCCTGTGTCATCAGACATCATGTCACACTGCTTCCACATCACAATCTTCTTCAAATTTATTGCCACCAGAACGTCACTTCAGCGGTGGCAACAGATGATAATCTCTTGGTGAAAATTTTCTATCGTATTCACAATTAGTATAGGTTTTTACTTTCAGAATTATGTATCATATAACTAACCAATTTGTATTTTCTAATGTCTTCAAGCTTTTGAATCTTTGTGTAATGTGTAACATATTGCGGTTTAGCTAAGTCGTACTTTGTAAATAATTCCATTGTCCTGGTACATATGTGTTTAGCGTCTAACTAAAAAGAATTAAGTAGAGAAGCATCTAAATAATTTCAAGGTACAGAGCTGCAACTGAATGATACTACCTCAGCTACCCAATTAAGTCCCCGCTTTTCTTTGGTTTTCGCAATTCCTCGCCACTTGTCCCTGTTCGGAACCAAATTCAACCAGTCCACTTTTCGCCATACGACATCTTTACGCTCCACTTTAACAATACCTCCTTACAATTCTAGTGGTCTCGTTTTCCTTCAGGTTTCCCAATAGAAAACCTCAATGCTTTATTCTTCCCTCACGCTTTCCACATGCATTGCCTATCAAATTTTTCGTGATTTGATCACCCGAGTTTTGTTTGATTAGGAGTAGAGATCATGAAGAACTGCCGTACAGTCTCCTCCAGTCCCTTCATACCTCTTCCCTCCTCGACCCAAATATCTTCCTCAGCACCCTATTCTCAAAAACCCTCAACCTATGTTTTCCCCTTAGCGTAAGGATCGAAATTTTTCACCCGTAGTAAACAGGAGGAAAAATTATAATTAGGTGTATTTTAATGTTTATGTTTTTGGAGAGCATGGAGGTGGGGGAAAGACAAAAGTTTCTGTACCCAGTGGCGGCCGGTCTTCTCTGAATTTAATCTGCTCTTTATGTCTTGACGCACGTCATTCTGATCTTCAATGTCGCCAGGTGTCTGAGCATTGATACATTTTCAAGGGATTCGTTACCTGTCTTTGTATTTGACTTTGTCTTGAATTCTGTTCGATATTCATGAATATTTCCTTTGTTTCCTCGATAAGAATAATACAGCTTCCGTATTTCTCATTACATTATTTATATTCATGCCCACTAAATTAACATCACCAACGTATACCATAAACTGACATAACTCATCCACTTATTTTCCCTCCTTTTGCTTGGTACTTCTTAATGGCATATTCCAAAGCATCGCTGAGAAGCAATAGCGATAAATCTTATTCTTATCTCAGACCATTCTTAATAGGAAATGTCTCAGACAAATGTTTGCTTATTCGGGCTTCATTATAGGATTAACTTAAACTCTTTTTAAAACAATTGTTTCAAGTGTAGGCCTATAACAAACTAAATAATGAAATTATAAAAAATTCCACCTAAAATAATCTGGCCTTTAAGTCTGTAAATGGCTGATTTACTTAAGTTTATTATCTTCAAATTGAAGATAATTTCTGGGTGAAGGTAAATCATTTTGAATTCAATAATATCGATGCATCCTCTCTTCAGATTTTATTTTTCATTCGTTACCGTCATTTCCACAAGTACAAAAATGGGCTAGTTTAATTCTTTTCTTGGCAAATCCATTTATATCATATCACCGGAGAGGAAAAAATTATATCTCATAACAAGAAGAGGGCGCAGAGTAAAAATCTTAAAAAAAGGAGTGTTTCTCTGTGACTTTATCACGTAATCAGAAATTGATAAAATATAAAATATCGTTCATGAAACGAATATTTCGTTAACCCAAAGATAAACAGTTCTGCAGGAGACAGGAAAAACTTGACCCATGCAATAAGCCGGTTACTGTTAACGAAAATATGAAGACAAGCAAATTTTTTGTGGTCAAAACTTTGTGTCAGAAGGTGTTTGTAAACCAACTGCCTAGCAAAGGGGGGATCTCATTTTGACGGGTTGTGTGAGTTATGACAAATTGCCATTTCGTGAACGATGTGCGCGTGACATAAAAGGAAGGGAAGCACTTCCGTGCTGGATTATAATTTTTCATCCAATATTTCTTTCATTATATCCTATTACATCTTCCATAAAATGCCAAACCAATAGTGACGTGACAGTGAGAAACTATGTATATGACCTCTAGGAATTCATAAAACTCTTGATTACTTTCTTCGGAAAAATTATACAAATTTGGAATTGAAATGGCTTTAGGGAATTGTTTTAACAAATTATAAAACTCGTAAATATAATAGCGTGACCAAGCCCTTAAAATGAGTGAAATTTTAATTTACCATATAAATAGGTTATAAATTTATACAACGGAATAATAGTCTTAAAAGGATTAGAACTTATGCAAAGTTTCTTATCATTAAAACATTAAAGACTTAAATATAAGTCCTGTAGATAATGTTCAAATTACGACTAAGTCAATCCTTGCAACTTATTCCATCTTGACCTTCCAATATTCTTTCAGCTGGCTGAGGATTTGTTCATATTGTGTGAAAATTAAAAATTCGATACATTTATAACACGGCGGCTCACTCTAAATTCTACATCAAATAGACGAAATGAAAAAAATAGACAATGAAAACTTCCAGGTACCACATTTTTTCATTTCTTTACATCTACGCTTAGGTCTAATAAGTTGCTAATTTCTTCAGGCTTTATGACTGCTTGTTTTAAACATTTCTCGTCTCTTTCTCCCTTATTGAGTAATATATTATCTATTTAAAGGACAGAGGCAGCTGTGAGTTATGTACGAAATTCTTAAACACTATGAATTCTTTCTTTAACCCCCCAAAAATGCTTGCATATGTTTCCTGTTTCTAATAACAGATATTCTTACCTGGCTACTTGTTTATACGTACTGTGCTAACTGGTTGGGCTTTCTAATTGAGTACAATTAGCATGCATGCCTGGTGGGTGAAGTTTTATTTGTGTTATACAGGTGAATGTCAGCCTTTTGAATGTTAAATATTCTCTCTGGCCTTCTCATGCCTACATTGTATCCATCACCAAAATAATCGTCTTATAATCTCATGCTTTTAATATTATCGTTCTTAAATCCAGTTAGCTTTCCTTCTGTTTTTTTTTGTACGCCCTATCTTGCGTAGCAATTGCCATCTGACCCATGACATTGAAGATGAAAAGAACGATAGAAGGGACGGGAGGATGAGGATTAAGACGTAAGCGGCCACTGGATGACCTGAAGGAAATATGAAGACAGTGACTTGAAAGAGAAAGCACTATATCGCACTTTGTGGAGAACTCGCTTTGGAAGTGGTTATGGATTTTTCGTAAGATAGACTATGTGCTAATGATGATGATTATCCGTGTCATATGGCGTAATTAAATGGCAGTTGTGCGTCAGAATATTTTCTTGCGTTCTTCACACTTCTAAGATTTGCACCGTCTGAAATACTGCGATTCCATATTATTTGTAACAGAATGAATTCCCTTGGATATAAGAACAGACCCATTAGAAGGCATCTGTCTATACTGGATAACAGCAATTTACCACCCCTCTCCTTTACATTGCACTGCGCCAAATGCGATGATTGTCTTAGGGAAGAGAACAAACTGGAATCTTGGGAACGTTTTCAGAATCAATGTGTTTGTAAAGGAACTAATTTAGGTCGGTAGGAGTTCAGTATTGTCTCAGCAACAGTACGTTATAAAAACTGAAGTCCGCTTCATTGCAACCACTGCGTAGAAGGAATTCACCCTCGTCCGTTCAATTTCAATTTGTTCTTGGAACATCATTAGTGTTAGCAAGTTGTATGTTTTTAATTACGTGGAAAGTAAAGCCGGCTAAAAGAGCAGGAACACAAGGAATACAGTGTTAAAAAGGGCGAAGGCTGGAATTGAAACATTGTTAAGGGGCCCTGGTTTGTTTTCAGTAACACACAACGGAAAACAGGGAACAGAAGCGAACTACTCTTTTTCAGGAGTAGCAAAAGTTGCATGAAGTAGGACCATTGCAAGGTTTACATGGGTTGTCAAGAAGAGGACTGCGGCTATTCCTTCTTTCTTATAAAAAAACAACAAGCCAAAGAAAATATAAAAACCATACGTCTAAATATAACTTCTTGCAGAATATCTGCTAAGTATGTAGGTGTGCAAAAGCAAACGCACAGAAAGATATTCTTACGACGATAAAGTGAAGAATATTATCTTATAATTAACAGTGAAGGGTGCCAAACAAAGTAATCGTGGGACGAGGACGCATAACTAGTGGTGGGAGGGGAAGAGTGCAGCCGCATCCGGCGGCGGATTCCAAGGGGCGGCAAAACTAGAGTAAAAATAAATATTATAAAAAGGACAAAAAATTGATTTTTGCGCTCAAAAAATTCTAAAGTCTTGTGTCAAACACTAGGAAATACAATAAATTTTTGTGATTTTTTTAAAATCTATAATTTCTGTTACTCGTTCTGGGCGTTAAAAAACTCGCTACGCCAAAGTCGTGGCCTGATTTAATTTAAAGTTCTATCTCAGGATTTGAATTGCTGGACTAGTCACAAGATGTGGACCGCCTCTGTGGTCTAGTGGTCAGAGTTTCTGGCTACAGATACAGAGGTCCCGGGTTCGATCCCCGGCGCTACCAGATTTTCTGAGTAGTAGTGGGTCTGGAACGGGGTCCACTCA
>Ga0123354_10004677_pt1 | contig 19498 bp, 6 predicted proteins | sample TergutLab28metaG_2_FD_97872 | JGI IMG/M metagenome (GOLD analysis project Ga0123354, IMG submission 97872) | Labiotermes labralis P4 segment gut microbial communities from Petit-Saut dam, French Guiana - Lab288 P4 | ecosystem: Host-associated > Arthropoda: Insects > Digestive system > Gut ...
CATTACGAAGTAATACACTGAATGTTTTAAATTACAACTTTAGCAAGGAACAATGCATGCTCTCTGAGGATGATCGTGTGATCGAAACATGTAGAAGTGTTTTAAATGTTTTAATGTACATTTTAGACTTCTTAAATTGTATATATATATATATATATATATATATATATATATATATATATATGTGTGTGTGTGTGTGTGTGTGTGTGTGTGCATGTGTTGGTGTGTGTAATTAAATAACCCGTCTCATATGTTAAGTGGTATACGTCTTGAATGCAGTTCCTGAGTTTAGTTTATGAATAGACTGTGGTACACTGCATAAATTCCGTACTTTCCATTGCCTTTCTTTCATGTTCTTTCTATGAAAAGTAACTGAAAATTTCAAGATACGTTATAATTGTAGAAATGATATCTGTAATAAACATTTTACTGTTCTCATAAGAGATAAATCGCGACTTCAATCTTCCTTCTTCTTACATATTTATTTTCTTGGTTGAGGCATTGGCACCGAAATTATATTTTTTATGAAAGAATAACTTTGTCCACTATTTGCAACCACCTAGTAGTGTTTAAAATTCCTTCACACTGCAGTGAAATTACTGTAGTAGTCATGTCACCTGTTTACTGGCCCACTTGGCATGAATTTAAATACGGACCTGGATTTCCTTATACTTGATATCGTTCTTGGTTCCGTTCAGTCTCTTAATCGATGCTGTTGAGAGACATTCTGTCCTAGTTGCAGTTGGAAACTAAGCCTTTCCGTGCTGAAACTAGAGCAAGCAGTATTCCAACCTCGCCGCCGGTCTCATACGTACGCTATGCTGCCTGTTTTTTTTCCGTTCCTCAATAGCAGACATTGTCACCCCTGTCAGAAAAACTTTTATTCGTTCCCCTGAGATAAAGAAAATCGATGTTTGGGAAATTTATTGTAATCATCTCCTGTTTATTGTAATCATCCCCTGTTTATTTAGCGGCGCTTTTAGTGGCGAAGGACAGAGATAAAGTTGTCGATGTATTTAGATAAGTGACACTTGATAAAGGTGTATGGGGCAGTAAAGGTATAGCTCATGGGTTTATATCTTCAGCAAATGGAAGCGAGTGGCCAGCTTCGCAACCATGCCGCTCTACCGCCGGGCAGCGAGCCTCCGATACCCGTTGAATAGGAAATTTCGCAAAATGTGTAACATTTTAAGCCTACTCCCTGTACTGACGGAGCCATTTTGCAAAGTCACGCTTCCTATACAGGCATTTTCTCTTACAATATCATCGTCAGTTTGCCAGTAAATGCGTGGTAGTTGACTGTTTTAAGACGCACTTTAAGCGGAGACTCGAAGCTCACGTGATAGTATTGCAGCATGCGGTTGGTGAAACTAAAGAAATGTACGAACAGCCTCTGTTGGAACGTTAGCCTAGCGACTCAGAGTTAGTCAAAAACATGTACTGTAAGTACGCAACAAGCGTATTGTGGGATTCCAGCCACTCAAGACAGTGGCTATGTACAGTAACGTATAACATAAGGCGCGGAGTGCATATAGCGACTAGCTTACGGGCTGAGTGGTTCAGGGATCGAATTCCTGTAGGGATAAGGGACTTTCCTCTCCTCCAGAACTTCCAGCCTGACCCGCGAGCATACGCAGCCTCCTCTTCCATGGTTATTGCTGTGCTTTCCCCGAGGAAAAGCGGCCGGGACGTGAAGCTGAACACTTTTTTCCGTCTAGTGTCAAGATTAAGAATGATCGTAGCTATATAGCTCTTCTGCCTATCTGCTTTCATGGCGTGGAGAGGGGCAAATTTTTACTTTTGTATATAATGATAAGAAACTAACAGTGCTATACGCGGAGCATAGCTTATACTTGGACAATTCGGAAAATAGATTAGAAATACCTGGAAAGTTTTAAATGTGGTGCTGAAGAAGGATGGACGATCTCAATTGGACCGAACATACGGAAAATGAAGTATTACCTAGAGTCAAGGAGAAAATGTGTATCGTTCGTACAATAAAATGAAGGAAGGCTAACTGATTTGGTCACATTTTGCGTATGAACTGCCTTCTGAAACACATTATTGAAGGATTGTTGTAACATGAGGTAGATGTGATGGGAAGACGAGGAATAAGACACAATCAGATGCTGGATGACCTTAAGGAAACAAGAGGATACTGGAAACTGAAAACTGGAGCACTACATCGCAGTGCGTGGAGAACTCCCTTTGGAAGGGGCTATATAGCTTTGTCGTATGACAGACGACGAAGTGATTGAATTTAAGTATTTAAGTATTTTTAACAACTGCAGTTTACAGCTTTGATGAATAACAAATATCAACGAATGATAGCGCTGTTCGTATATTTACCACTTTTCACTGCGTATTCCCCCTCCTCTTGCCTACGTGTATATTCTGACATACCGGCTTTAAAAACGAATGTGCTTCATAGCGGAGAACAAATTTTTCATGATATGAATAATGTCAAACGAGATAAGCGAAGTCATTTAGTGTAATGACACGGAAATCTGTGGAATCTGAATATCGCGTTCGATAGTTCTTCCTTTTTTGTTGTGTAGCAATCTAAGCTACTTATCCCTTCCTCCGACGTGCTTCCGAACGACTGAACAAGAATGCAATATAAGAGGGTTGCGCTACCCTCTCTGCAGCTTAGTGAAGTAGAAAATCGTTGGAACCGAGCCATCAGCCTTCTAGCAATCCAGATAGCTAGCGTTACCATTTCGTTGCAGTGACGAGACATGAACTCAGTTACTGAGTTGATCAAGAGAGGGAGGGGTCGATTGGCAGTGATCAGTATCCGTGGTATGCACCAGACCCTCACTGCATTCGCGTGCAGTGTATCTTCATTTGCATATATGCGGTCCATGCCATCTATGAAGGATGCCCTCGGCTGTACAAATTTCTAGAAATGCTTGAGTGCTTATTCGTTTATTGATATAGAGCTGGGTTTATGGGACCGCCATATTGTCTGTTTTTGTCTGTGTTGTTGTCCTCCCAGTTCAACATTTAAACCATTTGATGATTTTCACAACATTTGGCGTAAACGTGATGCTAGGAGTGTCCAAAGTGCTGCCCGCTGTATGCGGACCGCGGCCGCATTAGCAAATTTTATATATATATATATATATATATATATATATATATGTAAGTAAATTTCACCCCATAACAGACAACGAAGGCCCAGAGGGGGAGTAGAGGTTTAGCTCTACTCTTTCTTTAACCTCGGCGCTAGGTGGTGGTGGGTGGTCAACGCCGCTCCCAGCCGCTTTTCCCTCCGGGAGAGAGACCCGGTACCCATTGTAAAGGAGGCTGGGTGGGCCCCAGGGCCAGTCCGGACGGGTGCGGAAAATATCGCCCCCACTGGGATTCGATCCATATACATACATAAATATATATATAACGGTTGTGTCCCTTTGTCATAAAAATTGTGGACAGCCCTGCTTTATGTCATTAGAGGATGCTTCAGCTCCTTATTTTACGGCTTTCTACAGTTACGGAGAACAATAGAGATGTGCGAATTTATAATGCGCATCCTGCACTGGCGTCACGTAATGTTGTGTCCTGACATAATGTACAGTAACAGATCTTAGCAATATAGGCAACTTTATTAATATATATTCCAGTCAACACAACTATATAATAAAAGCATAAGTTAAAGCGACATGTTTCGACTTAAAAAGTCATCGTCAGGATAATCTAAGAACCACGAAGTTGTTTAAAATGTGGCTTCGCGCATTTGGGATCCCAGATGGCCATCTAGGAAACACTGGCCCCACAGACAATCATTAACACCGGGGATGAGAATGTTATACATAAGCCTTCGATAAAGCGAAGCAAAGTTTTGCCTCCCCCACTACATATTAAATTGGGGCTTAAGAATTTTGTAAAGGCTTTGGATGTGAAGGGTCCTGCATTCACGTACTGATGTGGATAATTCCCAAGGCTCACTTACGAGAAATTAAAAGCAGGTTTCCTCAAATCGGACAACTTTTTAAAGACCAGCAATTGAAACAGTGTTAAGTGACAAGAAGAAAGCAGCATGGCAATCCTTTGAAAAGGCTTCGAATGGTTTTCTGGAAAGTTTCAAAGCTGCAAATTTCAGAGAACTTGTACAAGATCTGATGGATTCGTATGAACAGCTGGGGTGCTACATGTCTCTGAAAATGTACTTTTTATTTTCACACCTGGATTTTTTCCATTAAATTGTGGTGCCGTGAGCGACAAACATGGGGAGCGCTCCCATCAAGATTTGTCGGTGATGGACCACAGGTACGAAGGGAAATGGAGCGCTGCCATGTTAGATGATTATTGCTGGACGAAGAAAAGGGATGATCCTGAAACAAAATACCATCGACAGGCCGAAAGGACACGTCGTTAAGGTCAATAATTTTCTATTCATATTTACCGTACATGTAATTATGACCGTGCTATTATCTCGAAAACAAGAGCCAACCACTGAATTTTAGAATTATTTTCGTATTTTGCGGCCCAAAAAACATAAAGATAGTACAGTCACTTAACCATAACATACAATCATCCAAATGCTTCTGAACAGTGTTGTTTGTACGTCAAAAATTGAAGACATGCAGGCACTTTGAGATTATAGCCGATAGATATAAGTTGGCAGAATCTACAGGGTACATAAATGCACGAAGTTCTATAAAAAATGCTGGAATAAAGTCTCTGCAACACGAAAGTTGAATTCAATACCTTCCACGTCGAATTCGTTGTTCTGTTTAAGTAAATAAATTTAGCGTAAGCACGATTGTGATTTTTCCAAAGCAGATATTTCGTAATTCCTGGTAAGGAAAGAAAGTTAATATAACTAAGTGTAGGCTGAATTGTGTGTCTGTGGATCTTATGTAGGCCTGTATTGAGTGTGTGTCGATCTTATGTAGGCCTGTATTGAGTGTTTGTGGATCTTATGTAGGCCCGTATTGAGTGTATGTGGACCTTATGTAGGCCTGTATTGAGTGTCTGTGGATCTCATGTAGGCCTGTATTGAGTGTCTGTGGATCTAATGTAGGCTGTATTGAGTGTCTGTGGATCTTATGTAGGCCTGTATTGAGTGTCTGTAGATCTTATGTAGGTGTATATTGAGTGTCTGTGGATATTATGTAGCTCTGTATTGAGTGTCTGTGGATCTTATGTAGGTGTATATTGAGTGTCTGTGGATCTTATGTGGGCCTGTATTGAGTGTATGTGGATCTTATGTAGGCCTGTATTGAGTGTCCGTGGATCTTATGTGGGCCTGTATTGAGTGCCTGTGGATCTTATGTAGGCCTGTATTGAGTGTCTGTGGATCTTATGTAGGCCTGTATTGAGTGTCTGTGGATCTCATGTAGGCCTGTATTGAGTGTCTGTGGATCTCATGTAGGCCTATATTGAGTGTCTGTGGATCTTATGTAGGTCTGTATTGAGTGTCTGTGGATCTTATGTAGGTCTGTATTGAGTGTCTGTGGATCTTATGTAGGTCTGTATTGAGTGTCTGTGGATCTTATGAAGGCCTGTATTGAGTGTCTGTGGATCTTCTGTAGGCCAGTATTGAGTGTCTGTGTATCTTATGCAGGCCTGTATTGAGTGTCTGTGGATCTCATGTAGGCCGATATTGAGTGTCTGTGTATCTTATGTAGGCCTGTATTGAGTGTCTGTGGATCTTATGTGGGCCTCTATTGAGAGTCTGTAGATCTTATGTAGGCCTGTATTGAGTGTCCGTGGATCTTATGTAGGCCTGTACTGAGTGTCCGTGGATCTTATGTAGGTCTGTATTGAGTGTCCGTGGATCTTATGTGGGCCTGTATTGAGTGTCTGTGGATCTTATGTGGGCCTGTGTTGAGTGCCTGTGGATCTTATGTAGGCCTGTATTGAGTGTCCGTGGATATTATGTGGGCCTGTATTGAGTGCCTGTGGATCGTATGTAGGCCTGTATTGAGTGTTCGTGGATCTTATGTGGGCCTGTATTGAGTGCATGTGGATCTCATGTAGGCCTGTATTGAGTGTCTGTGGATCTTAGGTAGGTCTGCATTGAGTGTCTGTGGATCTTATGTAGGCCTGTATTTAGTGTCTTTGGATCTCATGTAGGCCTGTATTGAGTGTCTGTGGATTTTATGTAGGCTGTATTGAGTGTCTGTGGATATTATGTAGGTCTGTATTGAGTGTCCGTGGATCTTATGTAGGTCTGTGTTGAGTGTCCGTGGATCTTATGTAGGTCTGTGTTGAGTGTCTGTGGATCTTATGTAGGTCTGTATTGAGTGTCTGTGGATCTTACGTTGGCCTGTATTGAGTGTCTGTTGATCTTATGTAGGTCTGTATTGAGTGTCTGTGGATCTTATGTAGGTCTGTATTGAGTGTCTGTGGATCTTACGTTGGCCTGTATTGAGTGTCTGTTGATCTTATGTAGGTCTGTATTGAGGGTCTGTTGATCTTATGTAGGTCTGTATTGAGTGTCTGTGGATCTTATATAGGTCTGTATTGAGTGTCTGTAGATCTTATGTGGGTCTGTCACATTGGTTTACAAAATGTGTTCGGAGCTCTTTCGTTTATCTGTAGAGCAGATTATGGTTAATGCCAGTCCATTCTGCCGGAAGACAGAGACAAAGACGGTAATGACGTGTCTGAAAGGTCCTGTATATTTTTATCCAGGCAATAAGCACGCTATAAGAGATCTTGCACCTTTGCAGCGAGGCAATGGACACGATCTTCAAGGTCTTGCATCTTTGCAGCCATACAGAGGACACGCCCTGAAAAGTCTTGTATCTTTGCAGCCAGGCGATGGCCATCTAAAAAGAATTTAATCTTTCCATCCACGCAGTAATACTGCCGTTTTTTATCCATGCAGTGAGCAGTCCGTGTAAATTTTGATGTTTTGCTGACCGTTCATCTCAGTACAATCATAGTAATTGACCAACTTAATGTAAAAATTCTTGTTTTATAATAAGTTTATTATATTCCTCTACATGTTTCGAGCAGTTTTGTGCTTATCATCAGGAGGTCAAAATTGTATTATACAGCATCTGGTATCATCACACTCTGTAGGTGGCCGTCCGGTGCACCTGTGTCCCGGACGGCCACCTACAGAGTGTGATGATACCAGATGCTGTATAATACAATTTTGACCTCCTGATGATAAGCACAAAACTGCTCGAAACATGTAGAGGAATGTAATATACTTATTATAAAACAAGAACTTGTGCATTAAGTTGGTCAGTCTTTCACATTTCTGATCCAGCAAAGGGCAGTTCCCACAGAAAACTGCCACTTTTCAGTACAGGCATTATTTTTACTAATATAATTGCAATAATTTTTCGGACAATTTGCACTTATTTTACTTGGATTCTGTAACCATTTCAGTTTAGGATGCTTCCTTTGATCTAATCACGCGCAGCCTGCAATTTGGGTGTGTGTTGCGGGGGGGGGGGGGGGTGGTCAAAGGACGGAAAGCGGTAAGTTTTATTCGTCTCCGGACTGTCACAAAAATAGTAATGGCTTAAACGGCACAAATAAACAATATGTAAATAACATGTAAATCACATTAGACATTTTCGCTCACAAATTCGACACTAGGTTAATATTTTCCGATTTTTCCTGAAATTGTGCGTTACCGTGCATCACAAAACACCTTCAAGGTAAATTTGTGACGTTGTGATAATGACGCCATGACCTCAAATGCGTCCGATTTTACTTCAAGTAATTGAATACTTATAAAGCGATTTTTTTTCTGGGATCTGTTTACTGTTAAAATCTTTAAAACTTTACCACAGGACGTCTGGGCGTGAAGTACTCCTGAACGTTTTCTTTTCTTGTTCTGAAGTTTTTTGTAATTTTTACCATTTCTGCCAGACCAGTTCACCAGAAACTAGGTCATGAATTTTTCATGCGACATTCCTCTCTGTATTTGTATTCCAAGTAACGCACCGAGGCAGGATTTCACGAAGCTTACTGTACATGCCGCCGTCCTGTGCCAACAAATGCGTTATAACTAGAAACAGAAATCGGAGTGGTTATTTTGTAACACGATAATATGGTGTTTACCTTTACTGGTTACGGAGAATCGAGAAATATCTCAGATAATATACCAATTAAATTAAAAATAACCTTCAATTCACAACTAAAATTTGTTGTCATTACTTGTTGTTCAGTACAACATGTTTCGGCCAACTTGACCATCTTCAGGTAGGCCTAAAACAAAAAATGGACAAAATACTTGGGAAGTCAATTGCATCATTAAATTTTATGGGAAGAAATGAGATCTTGTTTTACACATAAGGTAAATATTTATAGATAAACGTCTTATTTATGTTAGTACATAAAAAAACATGTGCTGTTCTTGTCATTGGCCAGGAGGCTGTTGAGTCAGCAAAACTACTGGTAAATTTGTCCCTCTCCACGCCATGATGGCGTAGAGGGGGAAGAGAGTTACAGCTCCACTCGTTCTTAACCTAGGCATTAGAGGGAGGTGATTGGTCAGTTTCACGCCCCATTCCTTATACCACCGGGAAAGAACCTGGGTATCCAATGGCTAGGAGGCTGGGCCACCAAGTAAATATGTAAAGACAGGACTTAACTGAGTTTCCTTACTTAATACAGTGTCGTACAATTACAACAAGTAGAGCTGAGTCTGTAATAGTAATATGTCACTGAGGAACGACTTATTTGCATGTATTTCCCACACTCCGGTTATAGAGCTCATTCAAGTTGTAATGTGACTTTCGATATTTTTCTTTCTATGGCGATGATAAAGGGGCGCGTATGTCACCACTAGAAGAGAGATCAGCGTGTGTGGCTCCTCTGGAATTCTGTGTGTGTGTCATTCTCAGGGGAATCTATCTCGTTCAGCCATCCACTCTCATCCCACTCTTGAAGTAAGAAGCATTCTGAACCCAATTGATTGCTGGGATTTGATATCCTTTCCTGGAAACGCCTGATTTCAACATACGTGCAGGGTCCAAATTTCACCCTAAAAAGGAAGGCTGGATGTTCTCATGGCGACAGTGTTCCCACGAGAAGCGACTGTAGAGGCAACGTTCCGGTGCTGTGGTCAAAGATCGTTAATTCTGGTGCGGTAGATGAGATAAGCTCTGGCATTTATTCGCCCATCTGTATATCCGGCAGTCGTCTGTGGTCAAAAAACTAAGGTCAAAACTGGACACATGTTTTGTAATAAGCTCATTAGGCGTACAGATCTCGCTGTCTAACACTCTAATTTAATATTATTCTGAAAACCAAGATGACATTCTACGATAGATGTCTGTATTCATTTTATGAATTTTATGGTAAACTTACATATACACTATACTTTTTTAATAATTCTTATACAATTTTAACATTTGTCTTTTATTGTACAATTGTATTGTAACTATTTATTTGGTGTGTATCTTGAACTGTGGTTGTTTTAACTTGTTTCGTAATATGTGTGTGTGTGTGTGTGTGTGTGTGTGTATGTGTGGGTGTTTTGACAGTTGTGTGGGTGTTTTGGTAATATGTGGACTTGTATTTATTGTGTTTTTGTATATTTATATGTATATGTATATTTATTCTTATTTGTTACTAGTGTAAGGACGACTGCCACCGAGTGAAAACTCAATTGCAGTAAATAATAATAATCATAATAATTGCACATCCATTACACAATTAGCCAATGTTGTGTTTTTCTTTTATTTGTCGAGTACATCCCTGTAGATGGCCGAAAACACCAAAATATTTCGGAGGCTTGCTATATGATGTTATACTTTAGCATCTAAGTGTTGTGTAGCGGTTGTAATAAACACTGTAAGAAAGAGAGTCTTACATTTCCTGTTGTATGTTTTGCGCATATTGTGGTTCAGTGACCCTTGCGGGAAATAAACTGAATTTTCTGGTTTTTATTGTTTTAAGTTCTATAAAACGTGATGTACATGCAGCCGGCATGTGATTAGTTTTTACTTTGTTAGGGCAATATTTGAAAAATTCCATTCCATCTCTTTCTGCTCCACATATGCTTTTGTCTGTGATATATACTCATCCGAATATAAATTCATTGTGACCGTGTATTATGCGCACTTTTTAGAAATTCAACAATTGCTTTATGTTTCCCTTCTGTGTAAGGAGTCGAAGGGTAATTAAACTTCTTGTTCTCTTCCATTTTCCGTCTAGTTATTTATATTCCAGTTATGTGAGTATATTTTAACGGGCTTCCTACTGTTAATTCAGTAATTTATTCCGGACGTGGCTGTAGGAACTTAGAGGACGGAAATTATTATATTATTTTACAGCGGGAAAATAATAATACCTCACCTTCACCCCCTCCACAATCGCGAAAAGGCTGACAATGCGCATGAGCACACGAAATCGATGTGAGTAGCATGTGAGCACCATCTGTGTGAGCAGATACGTACTACGTGGTAAGGTGCCGCACATATTTGATCATAAGTGAGATAGAGAGAGCAACAACAAAGCGTTTGAAATCAGCTCAAAAGAACCATTTAATTCGCAAGGGTAATTTTAAAATCTCCTAAACCCACGGTGGGATGCAAATCAACTGTCAACCGTAAACGTCCAATTCTTCCGAGTAAATATTAGTATTAAGCTTCACAGGAGTGAAATAACTCTTAATTAATTATTATCACGATTGCGGTGACACCGAAGGTATTAGTTAATTATAATTCAATTTTTAGGACTTACTGTATCTTTTTAAGAACGGAAGGAAACCAATGAGAAGCCACATGTTGCTTATCAAAGACAATATTTCAAGAAGTACACGGACTTCAGTTTCGTAGAATTTTGTAGAAATGGAATACACATTTACTAATTATTGTTAGGACACACGTAAAGCTGAGAGAGTAATTGGGATGTAGAAGCCTACCATTCCATATTTTTTTTGACACTTGCTTCTGTCAGATGTCGTAAAGTTACAAATGTACGTTTTTCCCATTCAATAACCAACAGCTCAATTGCACCTTCAATATTGTTTGCTATACTTAACTATGTGTGCGAAGTTGACCCTATCACTCAAAAACTGTCCATTCTGATGGGTGGGCAGAAGCTGAATGTTTTAAATCTTTACAAAAATTATTTACGTCGTGAATTTTGAATCAATATTTTCATTTCATATACCAACTATAAGCACTTACAATATATGACCTTACAACCAATTCATTCCGACATGTTTCGGCATGATAAAGTCATCTTCAAGGAGTACATACCAAGCGTAAAACAGTTTACAGTAAAGTGGATTTTATCTATGAATTTCATGACCTTCTGTACATCCCGCTGCGAATATCAGTTTGTGTGTGGATAAATTGTATGAATTGTCTAATGTACTGTGTACATTATGTGTATGTCGTATAATAACACAGTTAAGGAATATATAGAATGTAATTAGACACAAGACTCTGAGCTGTGGCAGTGTATATATTCATACATTCACTGCTGTTGTCGCATCGGTGCGGACCGTGTTCCAGTCTGGCAAGTTGTGTGGTTTGTGCACAAGACAGCTGACTGCTAGTAATCGGTTCCTTTCTGAACATGGGCCGGCTTTAGAATCCCGTTAGTGGCGAGGGATTTTTCACTTTTGCAAAAAGTCAAGATTGGCTGTCAGCCCATCCTGACTCGTAGTTGTGATGTTTTCCCTCGATAGTAAAACAGCAGAGACGTGAAGCTGACGACTTCCTTCTGGCGCCAAGGTTAGAATGAGAGTAGCTATACATCTACTTTCCCTATATGCCCTCATGGAGCTGAGGGACAACTTTAGGTTTACCTGCACAAGGACTGGCTTTGTTTATCGGACGTTTGTAGGCCTGCTTAGACTTAATTCAAGTTTACTTCAGTAGGTACATCTAAAGTCAAATACATAACAAATCAGTATTAACAGAATGTGATCATTGCTTTCTCATATGTTCTGTTTCACCTTCACTAGTTGGCTGATATCACTGTTTCTAAATCCCACCAACTACAATAAAAATGTGTAATAAATTGTGCCCTGTAAAATAGTCATGTCTGAGAATACCATACTATTTTGAGGCTTTGGGCCCGGTAGCTCAGTCGGTATAACGACTGACTACGGGCTGGATGGTCCGGGATCGAACCCCCGTGGGGACGAGATATTACGCCTGTCCAGACCGGCCCTGGGGCCCACCCAGCCTCCTGTACAATGGGTACCGGGTCTTTCCCGGGGGTAAAGTGCGGCCGGGGTGTGCTCCTGACCACTCACCCCCTTCTAGTGCCGCGGTCATGGACGAGTAGATCTATACCTGTACCCAACCTCTGGGCCACACCGGGCCTGTAATGGGATCACTTTACCTTTACTATTATACCTATTACGCCTTCCATTATTCAGAGGATGAATCTGAGAATTCTGACCTCCTAATTCAGAAGCCTCTCAACTGATACAGTATTATATATCAGAGCCTTTAATGGATACATTGAAATCACAAGAGTGTTGTGCATTCGCGCTATCTGACTCGTTAAGAAAATTGATACGTCAATGTGTACTGAGGCATAGGTACGTCAGACTTTCGTTAAATGACGTACTCTCTTGATCGTAGTTTAACAATTACCAGTTATGTTTATTCCTTTGTAAAACACACGATTACACATTTATTCATGAAACTGTCTAATGATATATGTTTTGTGTCGTGTATGCACAAGTACGTAGCCTACGAGAGAAATAATCTAAGACCATTAGTAAGCAAAGAAAAGACACAAAAGGTTTTGAGGTGCAAAACAGGTTCCGTAGTCCCACCTACTTCCTTCATTTAATGAATGTTGTATTCATTGAAATCTATTCATATTTCTTGAAACTTACAGAACCCTTTGCGTTGGAATATAAATAAAAAGGAAACAGACAGACCATAAAAACAAAAATTTATAAAACAGTGATGCTTTGAGCTGAGTGTATCTCCCTTTTATAAAGTTGTGTTTTGATGGTCTGTCTGTTTACTTCTTATAAAGGCTACACATAGCTGGTCCCATTGAACACAGTTCTGCCTGAGAAAGTAATACTCGCTCATTGAGACAAGAATCTCATCTTATCGAACCCGAAGGTCTGTTATGTTTTTCACAAAAACCCCGCCATTTGTTTGTCTCCCGACTAAATTAATCCAGTCTACAATTTTTTACAGGACTTTCTTAAGATCAACTTTAATATTATCCTCCCACTGTCGTCTAGGCCTCTTAGAGGGCTTTTACCCTTCAGATATTCTGATTAAGATTTATACATTTCTTACATCTTGCATGCCTGACCCTTCTTCCTCTCATTTTATCACCCCAACATATAGATTTCTGAAGCCTCTTGTTGCTTATACTTCCTTCAGTTGAAATGTATCCACTTCTCTTTATTCTCAAACACTCGCATTAAGCATGTTTATCCTTTCCTTAGCCTAAAAAAAAGAAAACTTCAAACAAAACAGCAGGTAAAATTCTTTGCCATAAGAGTGACTTTTTTTATGGGACAGTATGAGACAACAGAACCTACACCAACTAGTTCACACTTGTTATTTTATTGTACTTCTTATAGGCTCAATACGTTTCGGGCATAGTAATGCCCGAAACATGTTGAGCCTATAAGAAGTACAATAAAATAACAAGTGGCATCTAGTTGGTTTTTTATTCTTCAGTTATCACAATGATGCACGGTCCATTAAACATCAGCACCTACACCGATTGGTAGCTAAGTTTTATTCTTCTCTTAATTTATGTATGAAATTCATTTTCCTAGATATCTGTAGATATCAATGTATATAAATCACACTTTAAATCTCTGTCCAGGGCAGAGAATTTTTTATGCCTAATTTTCATTCTAAATTAAAATCTAAATTAAAAAGCAATAATACCGTTTACTTTCGTAAGTGCTATAAGCCTGTCTTGTTTTTAATCATTTACAGAATGCAGAGTTGTCTGCAATAGGAACAAAGCAATTACAGAGCTGTTTAATTCACCCCATACGTTGCTTTCATTGCAGGATATTTACGCCAGCAGTGATTCGTTCACTGCTGGAAGTGATATTTCAGAGCACAGCACTTTATTCTTCAAATTTCAGTAAAGAGGAACTTGACTGTCTTATGTTATTAATCGACCTGTCTGTGACCATCAACAACTTCCAGTAATTACATATTTCTTAATTACCAGACATCAGCCCACACGTGAGCACCCGGAAAAATCTAGGAGTCTTGGAAGTCGTTAGCCCCGGTTCTGCAGAGTATCGTTATATATATATATATATATATATATATATATATATGAGTGCGAGCTTAGGTGACCTGCTGTGTTCGTTTTGACATTAACTTCGCATTTCACAGTATTAACTCTCAACGTCCAACAGCAGTCTGCCAATTAGTGCTTAAAGATTAGTGTGTTAGGTGCATTGGCTGTAACTGAAACAGATAAGCAACATGGGTTTCCAACCCGCTGCTCGCCACGTTGTATTATGTGGCCCGCGGCTACATTTTTAAATGTTATACATCCTATAAAAGTTACAAAATACTTTAGGAGGTTAGGTACACCACATATTGTGATTTTTACACTTACTACCCGTCTCGATCCAGCACACAATTACGGTTCTGGCCTTTTGCCAAACAAGAGTTTGACACCCCTGACATATAACGTGTTTGTTCCTTCCTTTAACATAGAGGAACTGAACAGGAATTGGACTGACAGTGAGAAAAGTCGGCTCTGTAGTTAGTTAAACGTGAGTGTACTAGTGCAGCTAACGTGACACGTCAGTGTGACTGCAGTACATGTTCTGTTTAAATCTGGGATTATTTAATCAATACGATTTTAGCAGTTGAGTTGTTTATCGATCTGTAAATTTAGCAATAGCAGAAGAGAAGAACACTTTCCTTAGAGTGCATGAATATACAGAACTGCCTTAGTAAAACAGAGCTGGAAACAACGTATTAGATAGAGCATGTGAATGTACAGAATGTGAACTTTAAACGGCTTCAGGTCAGTGAATTTGAATCTTCAGCTTTTGAAGCGTGGAAGTTCTTGATTAGAGGAACAGATATGAATTCGTAAGGTGAACAAAGTAATATGAGGATAGTTAAGATCTTATAGTGTCAGATAACTGCTATTAGCATTGTATTAAAGAATAAGGCCACAATTAAATCCGGAAAGAAGTTTCAAAAAGTGACTTTTAACCTCGTACTGTCTGTTCGTCCTTCCAACCGCATGAGACATCGCGACATCCACTGGACGGATTTTCAGTGATATTTCATATTTGCGATTTTTACCGATATTTATTAAAATACATCAATTTTGGAGCAAGCACTTGGACTTTCTTGTTCTTGATAGAATCAAGATTGTTACGCTAAGGAAACATGGAACTTCGCCGCGATATAATGATCAGGAAAAGGAGTTATTATATTCCCAGCGGAGAGAAAGAGATGCTTCTGTGTGCCGTAATTCTTGTAAGCAAGAAATAATGTAGCAGTTGACTTTAGCGGAATGTACATTTAATTTTTCTTCTGTGGCTGAGGTTATAGCAGAACATGCAATGAATACTTCACATGATGGTCCCATAGCAGAAACACTGAAACGTTGTGTGGTGAAAGCTGAAACTTCAACATAATACATTCAGGAAACAATTTAAAAAATTGCCCTTGGTGAACTAGAATATTGCGCACACTGACAACTTCAAACAGGTGGTCGTAGAGACCACTGAGAATTTAATATGGCACTTTGAAGTAATTTACGTGCCTAGAAGCAAAGGGCGAAAGGGTGTATGTAAACGTACTTGTTTTTCACTCTGATGTGGTAATAGTACAATGAGTAAACAATTCAGAAAATGTCCACAGAGCGTAATAATTGCGGTGCGTTCTTTCTGTTATTGTCCTTGATTTTACATTTGAGAATAATTGCAAGAAAAACAATGGATATGCTCGTATTTTAAACACGACTTTCCAAGTTTTTGCACAGCATTATGAAACTACGTCGTGTCTCATCAACAGCTTCAGCTATAATAAATCATTATCGATATCTGGTAATTCGATATCGAGTAAAAATTCTAGATGTCCTGTTCCTTGTACTTATCTTGTAAACAATATGTTTACGAATATAATCCGAGGGTAGATGCTCTCATCGGCTTTCCTTAAGATTTCTATTCTTCTGGCATGTTACTCTGTGTCCATGTGTAAATAGTGTCTGACGTCTAGAGAAACGCGTCTTCAGTTTCTTGCCCAACGACACAGAGTCACATTCCAGAAGACTGAAATCCGTACAAATGAACACACTTCGGCGGCTTGCGCAATGCTTCAATCATACTGAGTTTGTTGCGGTCATGGTAATGCAAACATAATACTTATCGTGACAGAGTCTGCGCAGTAACTCACTGCACTAGACCTATACCAATGCGCTTCCCGTTGGCAAATATTGGTTTCGGTGGAACGGGAAATGCGGTTCATAAATCACGCGTTCATGATTCAGTGCACTTTCACATATTTGTGCGCTTGGTAGACCTCGCTTTTACTGCGTGAAATTGGACATGATTTAAATTTTCGTCGCATGTAATGATCACTGATGTAGAATCCGACGAGGAAACAGTAAGTTCTATCACCTTCTCTCTTATTATGTACTTTTACATACTTTGACTTCACGTATTTTATTTAATGCTGCATTACGACAAACGTTATTGTAATTATGGATAATTATATATCATATGTTTAAACACAACCTATATTTCAAATAGACAACCCAAAAAATCAGCTACGTGTTACAGCTTTAAATTATGCCATCATCAGACTGTACAAGATATAAGAAGGTCTAATGTAGAAGAACGCATGTTACATTGTTTAAGATCAAGATACACGATCGCAATTAATGTCACTGACGCTGTTGCACATAACGCTTTCGTACAAAATCTTGTGCAGCTTGATGATTGTTGGATTAAAAACCTAAACGTATTGCTGTTTTTAGGTTCTATATGTCAAATACATGTGTGGGCCCGGTAGCTCAATCGGTATAGCGACTGAGCTACGGGCTGGACTGTCCGGGATCGAATCCCGGTAGGGACGAGATTTTCCGCCCGTCCAGACCGGCCCTGGGGCCCACCCAGCCTCCTGTATAATGGGCACCAGGTCTTTCCGGGGGGTAAAGTGCGGCCGGGGCGTGCTGCTGACCACTCACCACCTTCTAGTGCCGCGGTCATGGACGAGTAGAGCTATACCTCTACCCACCCTCTGGGCCACACCGGGCCTGTAAAGGGAACACTTTAACTTTATGTCAAATACATGTTGTGTCTGATTGAGACTTATTCGTTCTTTATATGTTTTGCACAACCGTGTGGGTCTCGTGAATTTAGTTATTAATATTCATATCGCCATTCCAAAAGGCAGCGATAAAGAACATGGTAAAGGCTCCGCCATTATGCGTTCTCTAACATATACTTTCCAGCTTTGGTACAACATCTAAATAGGAAAAATAAATCTGTTAGAATTCTAATATTCTTTACGATACTTTGAGGTGCGGCATCCCCGTTGTGTGTATCAAAATACAGTATGGTGTACAAGGTAGTCAAAACACATCTATAGGTACTCGTATATTTGTAGCATAGATCTATAGTTGTGTTTTGACTACCTTGTGTACCATATTGCATTCTTTACGAAAAATTAATATTTTTATAGGTGTCCAGTAGAATGCATGACTACCGACACATGCTGGCTTTATTGAACTTAATTGAACTGCATGTACTAACGTGTGCCCAGTAGCTCAGTCGGTATGGCTACTGACTACGGACCGGATGATCCGGGATCGAATCCCGGTGGGGAAGAGATTTTCCGCCCGTCCAGATCGGCCCTCCTACACAATGGGTACCGGGTCTTTCCCGGGGGTAAAGTGCGGCCAGGGCGTGCTGCTGACCACTCACCCCCTTCAAGAGTCGCGGTCATGGAAGAGTAAAGCTATGTCTGTACCCACCCTCTGGGCCACACCGGGCCTGTAACGGGATCATTTACCCTTACTTTACCATGTAATAATGTACAAGAGAAAGTGCAAGGACAATGTAATCCTGCTAGGAAGCGCTGTTATCATTTTAGTGTTGTTTCAACTGTTACGATAAATTAGTATCGATTAAATTGAGGCATTTGGGCTTTTAATGCAGAAACAGGTATTGTGACATACAGAAGAAACAAGAATGACCCGACCGTAGCTGAATGGGCTAACGTGTAACCCTATTATTGATATTTACGGCAGCTGGATGAAGAGGATAGCCACAATTACATTATCAGCCCTCCCTGTATTTTAATTAATTTTTCATAACAATAATAGTAACTGTCAAGAATATTAAGCTCATGGCCCGATCGGGCCATGTTGGAGGGAAGTAGCTTTATCGATATTATGACCTGTACCGGAAGCTGCGGTTACAGCTTTTAGTACTCCTGATAATGGGTGCTGTGACACCCGAAACATGTAGAGTGATTTTGCAGTAAATAAATATCTGCATACTGTTGCATCTGGTTGGATTTTTATTGACATTTAGCTGTCAAGAGTCCGTATATATAATCTGAATATTGAGTACAGAGATGAGAATTAAATACGCAAGAGCACACTGAAATATAGCAGGAAATCCGAAAAACTTTAAGTCATTTCGTTATTTATAGTTTTGAACGATATTTCATTTGGAATTGTCTCAAAGAAGGAATGCTTATGATCTTACCAATTTCTCTGCGTCTAATCCTTCAATACGGGGAGGCATGTTGCCAGTAATACGGCACGTCATTCGACATCTCTTACAGTCTCGGAGATACTACATTCTTCTCACTCTTCGTCTGCATTATTTCCCACAGAATTTAATGCAATAATTCAACAAGACGTACCTCTCCATCCAGTGTTTCAAGATCCAGTGCCACACGATGGCTTCGTGCACCTCAGCTCTTTAAAAGAACAAATTCAGCCACGCGTCAAGCATAATTTTGTAATGATCTTTTGTGTTGAATACTTTTGTCATATAATCCATTGAAAATTACAGAAAATTTTAAAAATCTTTAATATACATTAAATTTTGAGGCGGCCGGTTCTGTATTCTTTGTATACTTTCGACTTCTGCTGAGGCTTCACTATAAAAGACTGACAGATGGAATTCGCATCCAAATGCTTAAATACATAAATTTTAATGGTATAAAAATTTCGTTGTTAGATTATCAAATGTTTAGGATTCAAATAATTAAAATGTTTTTTTTTAATTGTTTCTATTCTTTTGTCTTAATTCTTCCAAGAATATCATAAGGATAATGAGCGTCGTACAAAATTATGTTTCACTTTCAGTTCATGTGAGGTACATAGTGTACTGTACTGTACTGTACTGTACTGTGCTGTACTGTAATGTACTGTACTGTGCTGTACTGTACTGTACTGTGCTGTGCTGTACTGTACTGTACTGTACTGTACTGTGCTGTGCTGTGCTGTACTGTAATGTACTGTACTGTTCTGTACTGTACTGTAATGTACTGTACTGTACTGTACTGTACTGTAATGTACTGTACTGTGCTTACTGTAGTGTACTGTAATGTACTGTGCTGTGCTTACTGTA
>Ga0123354_10004678_pt1 | contig 19498 bp, 17 predicted proteins | sample TergutLab28metaG_2_FD_97872 | JGI IMG/M metagenome (GOLD analysis project Ga0123354, IMG submission 97872) | Labiotermes labralis P4 segment gut microbial communities from Petit-Saut dam, French Guiana - Lab288 P4 | ecosystem: Host-associated > Arthropoda: Insects > Digestive system > Gut ...
GGAAAAGGAAAGGAAAAAGGTTAAGACCTAAGAATTTCCTCGCCAAGCACCGCAAAGCCGAAGTGGTCAAACGCGTTGCCATCGAGCCAGTCAAAGCGCAACCGCCAGTCGCCGCGCGACCAGAAACTCGGCACGTCACCGTCCGGACCACGCCCAGAGGTGGTGTCCTCGGGATCAGCAAGCGGCAGAACCTTTCTAAACCAGCCCCACATCAGCTCATTAAAAGCATCCGCGTAGCCGCCTTTAGTGTTCGGCAAGTAAAGTTTTTCTACTAAAGCTAGGATAACTAAAATAGTCAAACTTCGCTCGGTTGCAGTTGCGCCGATCAAGTTACCTTGCGAGCTAATTGCTGCAACAATCTGCCCTGCCAGAAAATGCTGCGAGTCCTTATAGTTCTCGCAACCATACTCTTTGTGCGTGTCATACGCTTTACCTAATCCAAACAGATATGGGTTGTCATTGCTCGCATTGCTCATATTGCAACGAAACAAAAACTGCAGTCGCTCTGGTGAAGTGTACTCCTGATCCATAAACTGTCCATAATATGCTTTCCAAAAGCCCCAGAGAATCTGTTGCTTTTCTGGGTCAAACTCAATTTTATTGAGCTCGCACCAGAACTTGGAGGCATAAAATAGCAAGTCACTTAACGTTAACTCGCTAAAGCTTGGGAATGGTATCCCCAGATAGCCATTGTGGCAAATATCCTTAAGACGTTCACCCCAAAAACCGTTAAAGTCACTCTGGCAACCAGGAAAATTCATTTCCTGATAAGCTTTGATAATGGTTTCCTGATACAGCCCGGGATCAACTGTCCCTGGCATCAGGAACTGTGCCAGCTCATCTTTACCCTCAGCCGCCTTGCGACCTTGCCATTTCAGTTCAAATTTAGCCATTATTGGCCTCCTTCCTTTGTCACCACCACTCGTCTGAGTAGTAGTAACAGCCGAAAAACTACGCCGCAATATCACTTAAGGGCTCTTCCTTCATGTGCTATTAATGTGCGTAGTTACCTATGCTTCCATTGTAGCATACTAGTGCATAAAAGTCAAGCTTTGGGGCTTAAAATATCCTTAATTTTGTCCAAAACCGCCCAATTTAGCTCTGTTTTGGGCCATTTAGCTAATTTTAAGGCTTTATAACTGGCCACATTACTAGTATTTACTCTGGCCAACACCCGCCTGGTAGTAGTTTTATCGACCACGGCGTATTTGGCGGTTACAGCGTGACCCAACCAGTGCAAGCCAGCGCTAACCTTAATAACCACATCATTTTTGGGGTTTATGGTTAGTTTTAATTGCCCGTACAGCCAACTAGTTGCCGCCGTGCGGACTTGCCAGGCCTGACGGCGAGTAGGGAATAGTAACAGGCAATCATCACCGTAACGCACATAGGCCAGTGGTTTTACAGTGTGGCGCACATAGCGATCGAATTCGTTTAAATAAATATTAGCAAAAATTTGGCTGGTTAAATTGCCAATCGGAATACCAGTAGGTTGCCCCCCCCCTCAGGTGGTAGCTGCTAATAATTTCATCACATAGCCATAACATTTCGCAGTTTTGAACGCGCCGTTTTAAACATTGGCGCAGCACGTGATGATCGACGTGATCAAAAAACTTGGTGATATCGGTGCGCCACGCATAAGCCCGTGGATAGCATTTTAGTAGTTGTTGAGTGCGGGCTAGGCAAGCGTGCAACCCTTTGCCCCTGCGGCACGACCACACATCCGGGTCGAAATTAGTGTCAAATAAACCAACCAGATAATCATAAACGTAGCGGTGCACCACGCGGTCGCGAATACAGGCTATGGCTAAATCGCGCCGCTTCTTTTCGCGTACTGTTAATATGCGATAATTGCCATGGTGGTAAGTGTGATTATCAATTTCTGCCGCTAATTCGCGCAAATTAGGCACTAAATTGTATTCAAAATCAGCCAGACTATAACTTAATTTTTTCCCCTGGCGAAATGCTTTATAAGCCGTAAACAGTTCTTCGTAAGTTTTAAACATCTTTGGCATATTAAACTTGACTGATTTGCCTGGTATTTGCTAGAATACTGTTAGATGCAACACGCATCGGAAAGGCTCGACCCGTAGTTTATATACTACACTTGTGGGGTCTTTCCTTTTTTGTAGCTATTCAACCAGGAAAGATCGACATTAAGTACTTATTACCACGCCTATCTTCTTTTACTTGGACAAAAAACAGCCCACCATCTTTTGCTTGGCCAGCAAAACGATGAACTATTTCGTTTTTTCCATTTGGATTTGGCCTACTTTCTGGTATTAGGTACGACTTACGCAATAAGTCTATGCCACATTTGTAATATTTTAATCGGCTGATCCTGTCACGACGAGTTTTTTGGTCAAGATGCGACCAGAACAGATCTAGAAATATTTTATTTTTCTTAAAATATGCGCTACGGACATATGGGTTTCGTCTTGTACGCTGTTTTATTTCATGGTATACTCTGTGCGCATTTTGTGATATTTCTTGATAAGTTGAACCGGGAAGCTTATTGTATCTAGATTGATAAATTTTCATGCTATTCAGTATAACATAAGCTTTTTTTACAATAATCCTTAGTGTATATTTAATTTATGTTATTTTGGGTGGCTCAAATTGTTGGCGGGGTGGCATTACTGTTTGGCGTGCTGACTTTTCAGTGCAAACGCCGCCAAACTATGTTGCAATTCCAGGTGGTTGAAACCGGCAGTTGGGTGGTGCAGTATTTTTTGCTCGGTGCGTTAGCCGGCGCGGCATTGAATTTTATTAGCCTAATCCGTTCGGTAGTATTTTATTATCTTGATAAAAAACAAAAACGACCAGTTTGGCTACTGATTGTAATTATGGCGCTAGGGGCAATTGTATCGATTTTAACCTGGCAAGATTGGCGTTCTGCGTTTGCTTTAATTGGCTGGTTGATATTTACATTGTCGCTCTGGCAAGAAAATCCGCAAACGATCCGCAAATTAACTTTGTTGCAAGTGCCGTTCTGGCTGGTTTACGGCATTGCGGTTGGCGCTATTCCAAGCGTGCTAAACGAAATCTTTATTTTTACTTCGGCTTCGTTCGGCCTGTGGCGTTTTCGCCACAAGCGTAAGATGTTAAAATAATTACATGAGCAAAAATTTACCAACCGTGGCCATCGTGGGGCAAACCAATGCCGGCAAGAGCGCATTGTTTAACCGCTTAACCCGCAGCCACACCGCAATTGTAGCTAAATAAAACTTTTGATAAGTGTCCCAAAGCAAAGAAGGCTCCTACTGCTGTGCTTATTCATCACTGCCCGGTGGCCCTCAATGTTGTGATTATAGCACTATTATTTTTTAAAATCAACAATTATTTTGTCTCTTTTATTTATCATCATTACTTTCTTAGTGTTCCTACTATTTTTCAACCGCAATTTTATATATCCTTCAATTTCTGCATCATCTAGTTTGGTTCTTCTTGTGTCGATAATGATATTGCGTGACTGCCTAACGGCACGCTTAAATTGGCGCTCGATAGTCTGTCGACTCTTACCAGTTGGACTCTTTATCTCCCATAGAACACCACCCAGTGATAAATCTGGTGTTCGATTGCCTTTTATACCGACTGGCTCGATCATTTCACCACTAAAACCATGCTTTTCTAAAGTTCGTACGGCGTTGCTCTCATGGGGCTGTACTTTCAATCCTTTCGGACGTATTATCTTGCCCTCTCTCTTTTTAACCATAGCATTCAGTATAGCATAAGCTTTTTATAAGACATCTGGATGTATACTTAAAATTTACTTGGCCTGTGGCGTTTTCGCCACAAGCGTAAGATGTTAAAATAATTACATGAGCAAAAATTTACCAACCGTGGCCATCGTGGGGCAAACCAATGCCGGCAAGAGCGCGCTATTTAACCGCATGAGTCGCAGCCACACGGCCATTGTCGCCAAAGAAGCTGGCACCACGCGCGACAGCGTAGTAGCCAAAATCAGCTATAACAATCACGATTTTTTACTAGTTGATACCGCCGGGCTTAAAGACCCAGAAGACGATTTTGAAGCCACCATTCAGCAGCAAATCGAAGATGCGGTTATCAATGCTGAACTAATTTTAGTGGTGGTGGATGGTACTAAATACCCTGACGACAACGATAAATTAATCGCCAAAAAAGCCCTAAAAAGCCAAAAACCAGTTGTTTTGGTGCTAAATAAGTCCGATCTTAAAGATCATCTGCCGCCTGAGGAATTTTTGCGCCTGGGTATTAAAAATGTGGTTATAACCTCGGCCGAGCACGGCCGTGGGGTGGGGCAGCTGCTTAATGAAATCACCGTTAAAATCCCGAAACGAAGTGCTAAAGATGATGCTAGTATGCTAAAAATCGCCCTAGTTGGTCGCCCAAATGTCGGCAAAAGCAGCCTGTTTAACACTTTGGGCAAAAAACAGCAGGCAATAGTGGCCGATTTATCTGGTACTACGCGCGACACCAACCGTCTTAGTATTAAATTCAAAGGCCAGGCGGTTGAACTGCTTGATACCGCCGGCGTGCGCCGCCCGGGCAAGCAACAGGTGGGGATCGAGAAGTTTAGCGTAATTCGTACTATGAGCGCCATCGAAGAAGCCGACGTCTGTATTCTACTAGTAGATAGCACCGAGCCACACGCTAGTTTTGACCAAGCGCTGGCCGGAATTATCAACGAGGCCGGCAAGGGGATTATTTTAACGCTCACCAAGTGGGATCTTGTGGACGCTGCTGATCGCGGCCAAGTGGATGAACTTTCAGCTGGCATTGCGCGCGATTTTAAGTTTATTCCGTTCGCACCGCTCGTTTTTACTAGTAGTATAGATGGCAAAAACGTCACTAAGTTGCTAGATTTAGCGTTAGCAATTTACCACGAACGCCAAAAACAAATCCCCACTAGTGAATTAAATAAAGTGTTAGCGGCAGCTATCACCAAACATCCACCAGCCGGGCTTAAAAACACTTTTCCTAAACTGCGCTACGTGGTGCAAACTGACACCAATCCGCCGTGGTTTGTCATCTACGGCAGCAGCCTAAAACTACTGCACTGGAGCTACAAGCGCTACCTAGAGCGCACCTGGCGCGAAAACTTTGGCTACAACGGCACCGCGATAAAATTCAGCTTTCGCGACGAACGAGCCAAAAACCAACGAGAATAGCTATTTTTTACGCTTTTTACTAACTTTTTTCTTCATCTCTGGGGCTAAGCTTTTAGCGCCATATTTTTCGTGCCATTTAGAACTATCAAGCGCGTTGACCCACAACCATACTGATGGACCCAGATTCACAAACAACAGCAGAAGCCAGTACCAGCGTTTGTTGAGCTTTTTGTTAACATTCCAGACCGCCAAAAAGTATTTAACAGTGTACAAAACAGCCAGTAGCAAAATAGCCGTTACAGCCAAAACTGATAGCAGGTAAGTGGTGTCCAGCTGCGCCGCACCATAAGCCACGGCCATTAGGCCACAAATCATAAATGGCAGTAACACCACCCAGCCCTGTTGGCCACCGATCTGCAGCAATTTCCATTCGTTATATACCGGCACCCAGGCCTTCCAGGCCGGCACACCGGCTTTTTTAAAAACTTTACCTAGCAGCCAAGCCGTTAGCGCATAAACTGCCAGCAAAAGTGGCACTACAAACGCACAACACGCTACAGCGTTAGCGTTAGTTATCGTGATTTCCGTACGCATACTTTTGAAGATTATATCAGCGAATATATTCATATTCCCCCTTATGGTTACTTGCCTATAGTGTAGCACATTTGGCAACAAAAATAGTACCGACGAATTAAAATAGGGTGGCGCCCAGTAGCGCGCCACCCTAACGAAGATTTGGTTGCAAGTGGTCATAACCATATACCGCTGCCCCAGTCATCATCAATGAGCACACCATCACCAAGCTCAAAGTCGCCCTGGCAAGGATCCGCATCGTCCAGTAGTATTTCGTCAACGCCAAATGCCGGCGACAAGAACGGGGTTAGCCACCAATTTGCAACTATAATAACCAGGTTCGGCGATGGCTCTACTATAGAAGGCAGTAAGTGGTATCTAATTTGTTCCACAACACGACCTGCCCAAGACTCATAATCTCCAGGCCCAGTATCATTATTCGACAACGCGAGCAAAACGCCTTGTTTCATAATGGTAACGCCCGATGTTTTGAGTGTTGCCGCTAGGATATCCGCCGACTGTTTTGCACAGCTCCGGTCCTGACAAACTATTACGGCCATCATATCGCTGGCTATGATCTGTCCCAGGATATCCTGGCCTAACCGCTCGATAGAATCTCGATCCTTGGTTGGTAGCTCCTGGAGTCCACTATCGCCAGAATCGCCGCATACTATTGCATACTTCATCTTATCACCTCACTTTGTAAAAGAGCTCCCGCCCTAAAAAACTTCACCAAACTTGTCTATCACCAAGTTTGCTAATAATGTAACATACCATTCCTTATCTGTCAACTAGCTGGCTTCTCGAACGGTCGTGATCCGTGCTAAGATTGAAACATGAAATTAATCGTTTTACTGGGCAATCCAGGGCTAAGATACCGGCGAACCCGCCATAATGTGGGCTTTTTAATGGGCGATGCTTACGCCAAACAACAGGGTTTAAAATGGAAGAATCTACCCAAATTTGATGCTTTAGCGGTCGAAACTGCCGATAAAACCATGCTCGTAAAACCACAAAAGTTTTACAACTTAACCGGTGAAGTAGTGCAGAATTTAATAAAGTTCTATAAACTTAACGCCAAACAAGACCTACTAGTAATTTGCGATGACCTTAATTTAGATTTTGGTACTATCCGAATTCGTAAGCTCGGCAGTGATGGCGGCAATAATGGCTTAAAATCGATCATCGCAACCACTGGCCTAGATTTTGCGCGTATTCGGATTGGCACTAAAAATAGCCTGAAAACCAAACAAAATGATAGAGATTTTGTACTGGGCAAATTTAGTAATACTGAGCAAAAGCAACTGCCCATAATTTACACGCGAGTTAGTTTGTTAATCGATGATTTTATCGCTGGCAGTCTCAAGCCAGATACACTTTAAATTGACACCGCAGCTATAATATGCTACGATTACAAGACGTACCTTAATATGTAGATACGACTTCGGAAAGAGGTGATATGAGTGAGACGAATAATAGGCTCCTGGTGGTTTTGGTGCGCCCTGGTACTAATAGTTTTAGTGGTGGTGAACCAATGTTGCCGCGCTGGCATGAAAAGTTCTGTGGAAGTCACTTGGCATTCACAGGCACAACTTTCAACTGCCATCATATATCTGCCAGGTATTGTGGCCGACGCCAATGGTAACGACATAAGTTGGGTGGCCGATCCGTGGCTAACCAAAGGTGATGTTTATATGGTTAATTACACTGGTGAAAGATTTAATAGTAACCAAGCTATTTCGGCTTTGGTAAACCTGATCCAACAGTGTGAGGGCAGAGGTTATAAGCGGATTGTGTTAATTGGTGCTTCCATGAGCGGTATTGTAATTTATGATGCTATCGACTATATCTATCGATGTCTACCACAGGCAAATTCGATCATTGATAAGTTACAGCTTATCCTGGTTGACTGCCCAAGTAGCCGGCAAGATTTTTATCCGCCGACTGATAAATTAGCTCTGATTGGCATACCTTTATCGCATGTTATCAGCCCAGAGCTTAATAAGCTGCTGCAACCGATGTATAGGTCGATGATAGCCATGCCAAAGCGCGAGAATATCGAAGCTGGGTTAGACTATGACAAAGTTTGTAAGCAGGCGCGCGATAGTTTCGACCAGTTTAGCCTAGCATTTATGTTGGACCAAACCACCTATATGGCCACCCATAAGCCGCTTACAGCTTCTACACTGGTTGGCATACCATCCGTGTATATTGCTTGCGTAGAAGGTAACGATACAGTGGTACAGCCGCAGGCGACTAGTGCTTGGCAAAAGATAACCAATTGCAAAGTCATAAAAATTGAAGCGCCGCATTGCAGCTTTGGTGAACAACCAACCAAATGGCATATCGCATTTTATAAAGCATTCAAGGAACTAAACCCATAAAACGTATCTACACAAAAAGACCCATCCATTAAAGGGGTGGGTCTTTTAAACACCAAAAAACCCCGCTTTCAGGTAAGGGTGGGCATCACCTGAAAAGTGGGGTTATTTGGCCCTTTAACACATCGCCCAGTGGGTGACCCTGTGACTAATCTCGCAGAGTTAGTCAACTAACGGAGCGTGACCCACCTCACAAATCCTTGGGGCCCGCCGGTTAAAGGGATTACAATGCACACAATGGAAGAACCCGGAGGTTCTGACGCTTTCCTACAGTAAAGGCAAGCTCATTCTATGCAAAGTAACTCCTTTTACAAAGAACTTTGTAAAAATCGTTGTATAATTGTGTAGGTACCTGGTGGCTAACATATTGTTAACCAACTCACCATCAGTATATCACACATGGCATACAATGTCAATACTTTTTATGAAAAATGTTAATAAAATCAACCAAATACGACCTCAGGACACTAAATTTACAGAGGTGTTATCTACTATTGCGCTTGTGCCTAAAAAGTTGTATTTTGTAGGAAAATTACCCGAAAATAGCCTAAAATGTGTCACGATAGTGGGTAGCCGCAAGCCCACCAGATACGGCCAAGAAGTCGCTTATAGTTTAGCGTTTGAGCTAGCTAAGCGTGGTATAACAATTATTAGTGGACTGGCACTTGGTATCGATGCCATAGCGCACCGTGGCGCACTTGACGCCAAAGGCCTAACCGTGGCAGTTTTGGCTAGTGGTGTCGACGACATTACCCCTAGGAGCAATTATAGCCTTGGCCAAGAAATTATCTACAGTGGTGGGGCAATTATCAGCGAATATGAACCGGGTACGCCACCATATAAAGGTAGCTTTTTAGAGCGCAATCGGATTGTTAGTGGCTTAAGTGATGCCATTGTGGTGGTCGAAGCCGCCTCGCGATCTGGAACGCTTAGTACTGCCGCCCACGCGTTAGCGCAGGGCAAATATGTGTTTGCCGTACCGGGTAATATAACCAGCCCAATGAGCACTGGTTGCAATCGACTGATCAAACAGGGGGCAATACCGCTAACAGAGGTAGATGATGTGTTAGCGGCTATTTGCCCCAACGAGCTCGTGCAAGGCAAACTAGACGTACTAGGCGACAACGAGGTAGAAAGTCAGATTATTAAATTGATCAAAAAAGGTGAGCGCGACGGCGAAGCTATAATGCACCTGGTAGGGCTAAATACTAGTGATTTCAATCAAGTAGTAACACTTATGGAATTAAAGGGTCAAATCCGTAGCTTGGGTGCTAATCAGTGGGCATTAAAATAAGTGTTGACAAATAATTATTGACGTGTATAATTGCCTTACTGTCGGAGCTGTCGGTGCGTGGAGGCTTTACACCCATCATGGGCGATGAGGAAACGGGCGATAGAGGACCACAGATTCTTTACCAGTCCTCCTGATTGGTCGCTTAGTCTTAATATTACACCGACAGCTCTGCACATTTGGCTCCCTTAATTGGGAGCCTAATCCATATTTAGACTTGTGAACGTTAGTAGAATGCGTTAACATTAATCCTTAGATGAGCAAAAACTTAGTTATTGTCGAGAGCCCAGCCAAAGCTAAAACCATAGAAAAATACTTGGGCAAAGATTTTAAAGTTCTAAGCAGTGTGGGACATATTCGCCAGATCCCGCCAAAAGATAAAGACGCCATAGATGTAACGCACGGTTTTACTACTAAATACGAAATCGACCCCTTAAAAGCCAAGATCGTAGCCGAACTAAAAAAGGCCGCTAAAGGTGCTGATGTATGGCTCGCAACTGATCGCGATCGCGAAGGCGAAGCGATTGCTTGGCACTTAACTAAGGTTCTAGGGCTCGATCCCAAGAAAACCAAGCGCATAACTTACCAAGAAATCACTAAAAGTGCTGTCGAAGATGCTGTGAAACACCCTGGTCTAATCAATATGAACCTAGTTAGCGCACAGCAAGCTAGGCAGATTTTAGACCGGTTAGTGGGCTACGAATTAAGCCCAGTGGTCTGGAAAAAGGTGCCCGGCGGTAAAAGCGCCGGTAGAGTGCAGAGCCCGGCCGTGCGGTTGATTGTAGAACGCGAACGTGAGATTAGGGATTTTAAGCATAGTTTTAAGTTTAAAGTTAGCGTGATTTTTAAACACAGCAAAGATGAATTTAAGGCCGAGCTGCCTACCACTTTTGATACTGAAGCCAAGGCTACAGCATTCCTAGAAAGTTTAATTGGCGCTAAATATAGCGTGGCCGATATAGTAACGAGCCCCGGTACTCGTAACCCCAGTGCACCGTTCACCACTAGCACTTTGCAGCAAGAAGCCAATGCCCGCCTAGGTTACAGTGCCAAAACTACCATGAGCGCCGCTCAAAAATTGTACCAGGCCGGTAAAATCACTTACATGCGTACCGATAGCACCAATTTAAGTGGTCAAGCTATTAACGCTATGAGCAAATTTATCGTAAGTGAATATGGTGAAAAATATTCCCAAGTGCGTCAGTTTAAGACCAAAACTGCCAATGCGCAGGAAGCCCACGAGGCTATTCGTCCAACCGATGTAAAAGTTACAACAGTTACTGGTAGTTACGAGCAAAAAATTTATACATTAATCCGTAATCGAGCACTAGCGAGCCAAATGGCCACAGCGCAACTAGAAAAAACCACTATTAAGATAGCCGCTGATTCCAGCTCCACCACCTGTCATCCTGAACTTGTTTCAGGAGCTAGTACTAAAAAGATCCTGAAACAAGTTCAGGATGACGACAGAGTATATTTTGAATCCAAGGGTGAGGTGGTTATATTCGACGGCTTTTTAAAGGTTTATGGCAAAGATAAAGATAATGCTTTGCCCAAACTTACAAGTGGCGATAAGTTAAATGCCAAAGAAGTATTGGCGCGCCAAACTTTCGATAAAGCACCAGCCAGATACACCGAAGGTAGTTTGGTTAAAAAGCTCGAAGAATTAGGTATTGGCCGACCAAGCACTTACGCGACGATTTTAGAAAATATTCAAGCCCGTGGTTATGTACAAAAGGGTATTAGTGAGGGTAAAGAGCGCGAAGTGGTGGAATTAAGACTCGGCGGATCAGATCTTGCTTCTGCGCGACTCCCGAAGAACGGCGAGGTAGTCAGTGACGAGTCCCGTAACGACGGGCACGAGGAGCGGCGCAGAAGTAACGATCTGATCCGCCGAGACATCATAACAGAGAGCACCGGCGCAGATAAAGGTAAATTAGTGCCAAACGCGATTGGTGAAGTGCTAAGTGACTTTTTGCTAGATTATTTTAATCAAATCGTCGACTATGGTTTTACAGCCGAAACCGAAGAAGATCTAGATAAAATAGAGCAAGGCACAGCCAAACAGGTAGACATGCTACAGGCCTTTTACACGCCATTCCATAAGTTAATCGAAAAATCCGACAGTATCGACCGCAGTAAGGTGGTAAAAGCCCGCAAAATCGGTATCGATCCAAAGAGCAAAAAGCCAGTTTTTGCCAGAGTAGGACGGTTTGGGCCCATGTTACAAATCGGCGAAAAAGAAGATGCCGAAAAGCCCCGTTTTGCGCCATTACCGGCCGATACCACCGTTCATGACGTAACATTAAAACAGGCCTTAGAAATGTTCAAATTGCCACGGGTGGTAGGTAAAACCGATGATAACCTTGAAATAAAAGCCAATATCGGCCGATTTGGACCATATATCCAGGTAGACAAGCTATTTGTGAGTATTGCACCGCTCGATCCGTTTACGATTACGTTGGACGAAGCTAAGCAACTTTATAAAGAAAAACTGACCAAAGAAGCCAATAAAAACATTGCCGATTTTGGCACAATTAAGGTGTTAAATGGCCGGTTCGGACCATACGTAACCGACGGTAAAAAGAACGCTAAGATTCCGAAAGATATCGACCCAAAGAAGTTAACAGAAGTAGATGCTAAAAAACTGCTAGACGAAACCCCAGCCAAAAAGAAGTTCCCACGCCGCAAAGCCAAAAAATAGCTACTTGATGTTATTACAGCTTTATGATATCATTATAGCTATCTAACAGGTACAGAGTTAATATATGGTTTTGATTTTGCCTGTTAAAGATCTTTGACAGGTGAGGAAAGAAGGTGAAATTGTGGCTAGCGAATTATATGCTAAGCAACAAGCTCTTAGGGAATTAACTAAGCGCCATCAGGAGGCAGTTAATCAAGCGGTACAGGAAGTGAATGACGCGAAAATGGTTGAGGCTCAAGACCGCTTGAATATACTATTACCGATCTTGTTCCAACTGGTTTATGTGCCAGGAAGTAACGAGATAAGTCTTGGCAATATGGGCTATGTTAAACGATTCCCTAATGGGGTATACAAATTCTTCTCAAAGAGCGAAGGATACGGTATACCTGACGACCAATTGGACGTCGAAAAAAATGCAGGAAATCTGCTCAAGAGCATATGTGCAAGATTTTACGAATTTCTTGATCATGATTAACATCCACATCTATCCATAGCCTAAAACCGCCTCTAACATACCTGGGGCGGTTTTTTATTGGCAAAGAATTGATTATTATAATAAAAACACGTAAAAGCCTTCTCATTTATGGGTTGACTATGCTATAATTACACAATAACAATTAACAACAACTTACGCTTGACATGTAAAATCAAACATTATACACTTGTTACAAGCAATAATAAGTAAACGGTGGATATAAGGGGAAGAAATATGAGTTCGAACGAAAAAACAACGAACCTAGAAGTCATTAAGACCACTATTGACAGTATTCTAGACGTTATCGAACAAGACCGTGAAAAGGAAATAATTATCCGACGTTTTGGTCTGCGAGACCACAAAGAAACGTTAGAGCAAATTGGTGAAATGCTAGGTATTACCAGGGAACGTGTTCGTCAGCTAGAAAAGGCTATTTTAATACGCCTACGTATCGCTGCCGAAGATGGTCGCGTGGCAAACTTAGCTACAACCGAAAAGTTAATTATCCGTAAACTAACCGAATTTGGCCGAATAGCCAGGGTTAACGAATTGGCCGACGCTGTTTTGGGTAAAGATACCTCGGCGCCAGAACGAGCAATGTTTACGTTTATTGGTGACATTTCGGCAGTATTAACAGTTATTTACGAAAATGACTTTTACTACCAAGCGGTTGGTATCACCGAATACGGCGATGAAGACACTATCAAAGGTCGGGTAGACGAAATCGTTAAACTGATTCGTGATAACAAAAAACCGATGACAGTCGATCAGCTAGATGCTAAGCTAGATTACGAACATCCAGATCACGTTAATGCTTTGGCTAAGGTTAGCAAACTGCTCAGCAACCTAAATGGCCTCTGGGGTTTAACCAAGTGGCCAGCCGTTAACCCACGCAATATTCGCGATAAAATCTTCGTGATTTTAGAAGAAACCAAAAAACCGATGCATTTTAGCGAAATTGCCGATGCTATTTCTAAAAGTGATTTTAAGCGTAAAGACGTGACCGTGCAGGCTATTCATAACGAGTTAATCAAAGATGACCGTTTTGTGCTAATTGGCCGTGGGATTTATGCCCTTGGTAGCTGGGGTTACACCCGTGGTACAGTTACCGATATCATCGAAAAAGTGTTGCGCGAAGCTAAAGAACCAGTTTACCGCGACGAAGTTGTTAAACGAGTTCTAAGAACTCGCCAGGTTAAAGAAACCACCGTTTTGTTAAACCTGCAAAGCAAATCGCAGTTTAAACGTACCGGCAAGGCCATGTATTACCTAGCCGAAAAAGACCAAAAATAAGCACGTCCATATTGCCAAAAACCCCTTAAAATGCAATAATGGTAGGCAAGACCATGATTTTTTCTGAAATATTTAAATTCTTTTTACAGTGGTATATCTGGATCCCATTAGTGGCCTGGTTGTCGTACCTTACTTATCGAAACTATAAAAAATTAGATCAAGTTAAAGTTACCAACGTCGAAAGCGTACTACTGGTGCTAGAAATTCCGCGCGCCAACGACAAAAAAGAACTAGCCGCCGAACAATTATTTGCCAGCCTACACGGTATTCTACGTGACGCTACCGAACTTAAAAACAATGCTGGCGTGCAAGAACACTTAAGTTTCGAAATCGCTTCGGTTAATCGGCAAATTCGTTTTTATGTGTGGGTGCCAAAGATCTTGCAAAGCTTTGTAGAAGGTCAGATTTATTCACAGTACCCAACGGTACAAATTTATGAAGCCCAAAACGATTACGTCGACCATTTTAAAGATTACCAGGTGGCCTATAACACCGAAATTGTTTTAACAGATAACGAAGTACTGCCTATAAAAACCTTCGACAACTTCGAAGTTGACCCCTTGGCTGGTATTACTGGCACTTTAGCCAAACTCGAATCAGCCAGCGAAGAAATGTGGATTCAAATATTAATCCGTCCGATTGCTGATGATTGGCACAAAGAAAGTGAGGCCTGGGTTAAAAAAGTTAGGAGTGGCAACAAAGGCAGACTGTTTGGCGATGGTTTTAATTTGTCTTGGTTTGTGCAGGCTTTAGGGGCACTATGGCAACCGCCCGAAGGTGGCACGGGCACGCCAGCGGTTAGCCCCGAACTTTCCGATCGCGACAAAACTCGTGTGGCCGAAGCCGAAAAAAAGGCAGCTAAACTAGGCTACCGTGTTAAAATTCGCCTGATGTACCTCGGCCAAGATCAAACCACTGCCAAATTGCATACTCAGGCCTTGGTTGGTACTTTTAAACAGTTCAACAGCACCAACTTAAACGGTTTTAAAATGACCAATGGCACGTTCGACCAAAGTGAAATTATGAAATACAAAGCTCGCCGTTTTATAGACAAAGGTTTTATATTAAATATCGAAGAGCTAGCTAGTGTTTACCACTTGCCACACACCAATGTAGAAACCCCCAACATTGTTTGGGCCAGTAGCAAAACGGCCGAACCGCCAGCTAAACTACCAGTGTTGACTGGTGATCCAGCGGTGGATGAAAACATCAGTGCTTTTGGTTTAACCAATTTTCGCGGTATCAATCACCAGTTTGGTATGCTACGCCGCGATCGTTCGCGTCACTTGTACATTATTGGCCAAACTGGGGCAGGTAAGTCTGGCACATTGGAACTTTTGGCTTTAAGTGATATTTACCATAATCAGGGCTATGCCATTATCGATCCACACGGTGATTTTGCTATAGATAACCTGCGTTTTATACCCGAAAATCGTATAAAAGATGTGGTTTACTTTAACCCAGCCGATACTAAATACCCGGTAGCTTTTAACCCGCTAGAAGTAACCGATCCTAACCGCAAGCCGAATATTAGTAGTGAAGTAGTTGGGGTGCTAAAGCGGATGTTCGGCGAATCTTGGGGGCCCAGGCTTGAATACGTGCTACGTTACACGATTTTAGCACTACTCGACAGGCCAGAAACCACCATGCTAGATATTACCCGTATGCTAACCGACAAGAATTTTCGCAAAGATACTCTAGAATATTGTAAAGACGTTTCGGTACTGCAGTTCTGGAAAGCTGAATTCGGCCAATGGAGCGAAAAACAGGTAAATGAAGCGATTGCTCCAGTGCTAAATAAGGTTGGGGCTTTTACGGCCAACCCGATCATCCGCAATATTGTTGGTCAGCCAAAGAGTTCATTTAACATTCGTGAAATTATGGATGATGGCAAGATACTAGTAGTCAACTTAAGTAAGGGGTTAATTGGTGAAGATAACGCTGGTATTTTAGGTTCCTTCTTAGTTACTAAAGTGCAGCTAGCCGCTATGTCGCGCAGCGACATCCCGAATGTTGATGATCGCCGCCCATTTTATTTATACGTCGACGAGTTCCAGAACTTTGCGACTGATAGTTTCGCTGTAATATTAAGTGAAGCCCGTAAATACGGCCTGAACCTAACTATCGCCAACCAGTATATTTCGCAAATGACTGAAAACGTCCGCGACGCAGTGTTTGGCAACGTAGGCTCACTAATCAGTTTTCGTGTTTCGGCCGACGATGCGCCAATGCTGGCCAAACAATTTGAGCCCCAGTTCGAAGAAAGCGATTTGATCCAAATCCACAACCGTCATTTTATTATGAATATGATTATTAATGGCGAAAAAACGCCAGCTTTCAGCGCTACTACACTTAATATACCACAGCCAGTGGCAGACTATTCACCAACTATTATTGAACATTCTAGGCAGCAGTTTGCCCGTGATCGTGCAGTGGTCGAGCAAGAAATCGCTGCTATTATAAGTTCGGCTGGGGCTTACCGCGAAGACAACAAGGCTAGGGGAGTGCAGAATAACCCACCTACCCCTGTTAAAACGCCCAGAGTTAGCCCTAATCAGGCCGAAAGCAAGCAACCACAACACACCCTAAAGGATATTGCTGCCCTGTATAACGAAAAATCTACCACTGGTGAGACAGAGGTCAAAGCTGCACCCGCTCCTTCTAAAACTCGCCGTTCACGCAACCGTTCGCGTAATAATACTAATGGTGCAAAAACTAATAATAGTCCTAAAACCGTAGCCGACACCCAAAAAACCACTCCTAGCGGCATCCCAGAAATAGACATCTAACATTTAGTTGTATTTTCTTTGTTTGATCATAAGAACAAAAAACGAACTTATTATAATTAAGTCACATAATAGTAATAAACAAATATGTTGGTACGACATGAAAATAAAAACGATAATGCAAGTAGAGCAGACGAGCCCAAACATAATATAGAGCAAAATATAAAAAATAACAGAGATATTTGGATAGAAAAGAGGTATAGTTAATCATCTTTGTGAAATAGATATCGTGTCGCACAATGTTTCTTTTAAGACGTGTATACTAGCAAACAAAGTTGATTAGTATACCCCCCAAATAGGGGGCTTTTAACCATGTGTACCTATAAACATGCATTTTGTTAGTCCGCTACTAACTAGCACCGTACTTTTACGACTGCTAGCTGTACCCATAGTCATTATTGTAAATTTGACATTTTGTAATATCTATTTAATCATTATTACTATGTATCTGTTAATTAGCAGTCTAAATGATTTCCACAGCTTATAGTTTGTTGAACATTCCATTTGCAAAACCTGTGTTTTATTTTGCACTACTCTCCTACTACCCTGCTACAGGTGGGCATTTGACATATTATATATAATATTTAGCTACATAGAAAATATGTAATATTGCTGTTAAACGAACTGAAACCGAACAAGAGAAGAGTAGCGGGGTAAAGTGGCGACACACCTACATCTCACTTATAATACGCCTTGCCTGCTACACGCACATCTACATAACTAGGGCTAATATTACTTAAACGCAAGTAATCTACTACACTTTTTATATCTTTAGTCTGCCCCGCCGCCGTACGATCGGTCGATAATTTAACATAGTACGGCAAGCCATCTATCGACAGGTTAAACTGCCTTGTCATACCCCTTGGAATAGTGACTTTAGTAACCCTTAGGCCAACCTTACTTAGGCCATCGACACTTTGCCCAATTGTTTGCAGTAGCCGATTGCTGGCAATAGTTACACCCTGTTTGATGTTTAGATTGTTTTCATCGACCACTGTTAATGCCGGCAATCCGTAGTAATTGTTCAAAAATGTCTTACCTGCCCCATCAACATAATAGTCTTGGTTTTTGATAGTCCACTTGGCCACAGGCTTGCGAAAGCCCAAATACAAGGTTGCCCTACCCGGCAAGCCGTGCAAATCACGTATTTCAGCCTGTTCAATCTCTGGAGCTTGCTGTTGTAAATATAACAACAGGCTATCTGGCTTGAGCACAAAATTTAGACGGTCGAGCGGGTTTTTACTAAAGTAATCCGCTACTAATTTTTCGTAATTATTGGCGTGTTTTCCTAGGGTGGCTGTGGCTACGCTACCATTATCGGTAGTCAAATCAATTTTACTAATAAACTGTGCCAACAAAAACAGCCCAGCTGCCGATACAAAAGCAAGTAGCGCCAGCGTTATAACAATTTTTCGTCTTAGACGATTTTTGGCATGAGTTTTTTGCCGCAGTGAGGGCTGATTATCATCGTGGATACGTTTGTAACCACTAATCGTCTGGTTGCGCCGAAAATTCGCCTTATTATTCGACGCCTGTTTGGCTGCTTTTTTTTGTTTGAACATTACGCTTTAATTATAGCAGAATCAGTCTATCTAGTAGCCTTTTCGCTAATTCTTGTGCCACCCCATTCTACTACTATAAAGCCCTGGCGCGCTGGAATGTTAATTTGTTGCGGTTTAACTGAAATTGGCTTGTTCAGTGGCTCGTAGCTCATCCACACACGAATTACGGTATCTGGTGCTGGAGAAACAGTTAGTTTTTGGTTGGCATCAATTTCATCGGCTGTTAGGAAACGAATATAATTCCACTTATTTTGTTGTAAAACCGGTAGCCAGTAAACTATAAATTCTTCACTTTCACGAGCATTTAAGCCAAGTTTCGGCAAAATTTGCTGCAAGAATTCCGCCGTAGCTGCACTTTTAATAACAAAACCGTCTGTCTGCCGCTGAGTTGGCACAATATTACGGCTTTCGTAATATAATGCGTAAAGTTCACGGCCGGTGCCAACTTCGCGTAGATCACCATTAGGCTGCGCTATAACATTCCAGCCATTATTGTAATCTGGATATTGTGCTGTTATATTCTCTGGATGTGACAATTTAACCGAAACTTTAGTCTCACTAGTTGGATAAAGATAAATAATCGGTTTGTCGGCACATACTTCATCACCTGGGCCACAGCTATAATCAGGGATACATTGGTAATGCTGGTCCTCAGTGACAGCCCAGCGTTCACCAGCCGGACACTTATGTATAGCGGCAGGTATAGCGAAAGCCAGTGCGGTTATACTAATAAGCAAAGAAAGCACTAAAATCGCTACCACTATAATCCCATTGCGATTTTTTTGTTTAAACATTACCCTTTAATTTTAGCACAAAAGAAAAGCCCCAGATATACCCAGGGCAGGCAGTTTATGGACATGCCTAGGTCACCTATTGAGAGATCATTACAGGTACAAACCTGGACAAAGCCACGACAAACAAGTAAGTGGGTCGCCGATGTTGTTCTGCACTTTCTCAGCGATCTCGCGATCACCGATCATTTCCAACAACACCCCGACCGTACCACATAAGCAGTACGGTTGAGCCATCTCGTTGTCGTGTCCATCCTTGCTCCATACCATTGCTTGGTGACGGCGGCCAATTCTGTCGAGCTCCGCCAGTGCGTATTGTTTTTTCATTTTTTTCTCCTTTACTTCGTGCGGGTCAGCTTTTGAAAGCTGTACCCGATCGTTTCGATCTCTTCGGCTGTCAGGACTTTGCCCTCTTCGGGACGTCCATTCAGCTTGAAGACCAAGGCCACTTGCCCGGCCGCCTGCCGGAATTGGATACGATTCATCGGAACTGTAATCCCCAGCAACGTGGTCAAAACCTGCGCGGTGGACTCGTGCCCGACAGCGGAC
>Ga0123354_10004679_pt1 | contig 19493 bp, 11 predicted proteins | sample TergutLab28metaG_2_FD_97872 | JGI IMG/M metagenome (GOLD analysis project Ga0123354, IMG submission 97872) | Labiotermes labralis P4 segment gut microbial communities from Petit-Saut dam, French Guiana - Lab288 P4 | ecosystem: Host-associated > Arthropoda: Insects > Digestive system > Gut ...
GGCAGGTTGCCGGAACTGCTTCCGAAATAAGGTTATTCATTGTATGGTATATTGCTAATGCTTTTGAACGGGTAGGAACTATACAGAATAAGTATCGTCCTTTCATTAAAGTAGGTACGGTTAATGTAATTGCATATAAAGGCACTTCGTCGATTGAATTGAAGCAACCGTCGTTGACTTGTTGCATTCGGGAAGTATTGTCCAGGTCAACCTTTTTTACCCATTCCGGATCATCGAAATGCGCAACATGCGGATCATTGAATGCGATATGAGCGTTTTCCCCTATACCCATACATACGATATCAGTAGGGTAGCGCTGCAATAAATCGGCGTAACGTTTACATTCATCTTCGGGGGATGTACAATTACCATTCATATAATTAATTGTGCGAAAAGGAAATTTGTCGAAAATTTGATTTTTCAAATAATACCCAAATCCTTGCGGCGCTTGCTCCGGTAAACCGAGATATTCGTCCATGTGAAAAGCATTGATGCGCTGCCAATCGATCCGGTCTATTGCGGATAATTCTTCGAGGAAATCGGTTTGCGAAGGAGCGGATGCAAAGATTATATTCACCTCCGGTTGCTGTTTTAATAAGACATCAATAGTTTGAGCAACATCTTGAGCTGCAGCTAATCCCATTTCACGGCGAGTGGGGTAGACTTGTACATGAAGTTTGTCTTTTTGAAAAGATACCATGTTTTTAATAATTACTGTACATTATAAATTATTTTTCCGCCTACTATTGTCATCTTGATATGAATATCGTTGTTGAAAATAGTCAAATCCGCATCCTTCCCTTTTTCAATGGTTCCTTTCGTATTGCTTATTCCCATGATACGGGCTGGAGTGGATGTGATCATTTGTATTGTTTCAAGTAATGATACTCCGGCAAGGTTGATCATTGTTTTGACGAGACGGTCGGCTGTAGCGACGCTTCCGGCAAACCCGGTTCGGTCAAGCAGTTTAGCTACTCCATCTTCAACTATAACTTCCTGTCCGCTGTGAAGACTTCCTAATATGCTTTTGCCTTCGGGCATACCTGCAGCGCGCATCGAATCGCTAACCAGCGCTATTTTTCCTGGACCTTTGATTTTATAGATCAATTGCAGCAAACTCGCCGGAAGATGTATCCCGTCGGCGATTATTTCCACAGTCATATCATCTATCAAGTAGGAGGCTTCAATGATACCGGCATAACGAAAACAATTACGTCTGCTTACACCTGAAGTCGCAGAATATAAATGAGTCACATGTGTAAATCCCCACTTGAAAGCTTCGATAATTTCTTCATAAATGGCATCGGAATGAGCGATAGCCGGCAGGATATTACGTTGTAAAAGCGTTTCGGCAAACGCTTTACTGCCTTCCAATTCAGGGGCGGCGCTCCAGCGGGCGATGTCGTTCGTTGAATTAAGAATTGTCCTGTAATCATCCGGATGAGGATTGCGGATATACTTGGCGTCCTGGGCCCCCCGCTGGTTCATTGCGAAATAAGGACCTTCGAGGTGAAAGCCCAGAAAAGCGGCGCCATTCCTGTTTTGCGCTTTCGCTTCGCGGTATATCTCGAAAGTTTTAAACAGTTCTTCGTTGGTCGATGCCAAAGTTGTAGGATACAGCCCTGTCACGCCATGCTCCGCATGAGTTTTGGCAATTTGCAAGTATGCCGCTACGGTTCCATCCATAAAGTCGCTGCCTCCTGCTCCATGCGTATGCAAGTCGATAAATCCGGGTGAAACGAAATTACCTTGGGCGTCAATTATTTCAGCATTCGGAAAATGAATATCGCTTCCACTCGCTTCAAGAATCTTACCATCTTCAATACATACGCATCCTTCAGGTATCATCCGGAACGGGGTAATAATTTTTCCATTAATAATTTTTGTCCTTGCCATTTCTTATGATTTGCTTTTTGTCCAAGATGTTATTTTATGACCATAGAATGCATAAAAGACTAAATATGCAAAACAAGGCAGCAATATCCAATAGGCGGTATGCGTGTCGACAGCATCGGCATAACGTCCGTAAGCCACCGGAAAGATTGCATTTCCGAACAAACCCATAACAAGAAGCGAAGCGCCTGTTTTGGTGAAACGTCCGAGATTGCGAATTGCCAAGGGCCAAATTCCTGCATAAATCAGCGCATTGGGTAAGCCCAGCAATACTAAAAACCAAATCGAAGCGCTGATTTGATAACCTTTATACATCATTTGCCCCGGTATAAACAAAAGACAAATGGAAAAAACCAATCCGGTAATCGTAGCTATCTTTAAAGAATTGGTTTGGCTGACAAATCGAGGAATACAAAATATGCCGATAACATAACCGACAATAGTAGCTGTCAGCGTGAAAGAAGGAAATGTCCGGGCGGAAATCAAATCCATTCCCATCGAATTTGCATATAATATAATCGTATCGATGGAGATCACCTGCGTGCCTACATGTGTAAAAATGGCTAAAGCGCCCAATATCAAATACGGGAATTGGATCAAATATTTTTTCCCGTCTTGGGCGGTTGAAGCTCCATTACTTTCCTCTTCAGCATCTATTTCCGGAAGCGCCGAAAAACGAATGAACAAACCCGCGCCAACCAGCAGTACAGCTAAACATGCGTACGGAATCATCATTCGCAGCGTCAATTCGTTGAGCGCTGCATTTTTGGCAACTGCCGACATGGTTGGTAAGGCTTCCAACAGCGCTTTGTCGGAATTTTTAAGAATAATTGCTGCAAAAATCAAAGGAGAAACGATGCCGGCAATTTTATTGCACACGCCCATGATACTCATACGCGACACTGCCTGGTCGATAGGACTGATAATCGTTACGTAAGGATTAGCTGCCGTTTGTAAAATAGCCAATCCTGTTCCCATGATAAATAGTCCGATGAGAAAAATACCATAAAAGCGTGTGATAGCGGCAGGAATAAAAATAAAAGCTCCGGTAGCCAGTATGAAGAAGCCTGTCATAATCCCGCGTTTGAACCCCGCCTTTTTTAACAGAAGCCCGGCCATTAACGACATAATAAGGTAAGGACTGTAAAATGCCAGAGTGACCAAAAGGGCTTCAAAATGAGTCTGCAACTCGCAGGTAATCTTAAAATAGGGTATCAGGATAGCATTGATCCAGGATACAAAGCCGAACACGAAATACATGAAAGCCAAAATCACCATGGATACGATGAATTTATGCCGTGCTGTATTTTTTGTTTGCATCATGATTATCTCTTATATTTTGCGCAATCAACTGTCCTTACCGGGAACTCCGGGCAAAGGCAGAAAACCGATTTTTTTCAAATCCACTTTTCCTAAAACCCATTCATCAGGTCCCATTTTAAGGTCGGAATAAATCATTTTTTCCCAAGTGCAATCGCTACCCGTGTATGCTGATTCTCTTGCCATAATGCAAGCCATTGCAGATGTGGCAGTCGTTCCGGCGATATCGATTACTTTGCCTTGCCGGATATAATTTACCATTTCGATATGCTCCTGAGTGTACATGTCGTGCATCTTGAATTGCTTTTTGGCGGCTTCATCGTCGTATTGCCACACCAGATTTCCGTTCAAATCGCGAATACTGAAATCATTGCTATCCCAAACGCCTTTGTCGCCCTGAATAATTATTCCTTGCATATTATCGCAATTATCTATCCTTCTTACCATTCCAAACAAATGAACGTTATTTTCAAATTCAAAATCCATACTGAAATTGTCATACACATTGCCGGCTACACGGCGGATTCTTGAACCGAAACCTGTAACTTTCACGGGCTTCAGGCAAGAAAACCAAACAAATATATCAATCCAGTGAATCAGCATATTGCTTATTTGATCGCCATTCATAAAGTTCCAATTATAATGTCCCCGAATGATATATTCCATATCGCTCCATCCCGGTTTTCTGGTGATGAAATTTTCGTTGGTAGTGTTATAATACACGATTCCGGAAACGATTTTTCCGATGTATCCTTCTTGTATCTTTTTGAATGAGGCTACAAACGGGCGGTCGTAATGATATTGAGCGCCGGTAATCACATTCAATTCTTTTTCTTTTGCCTGTTTGATTGCAGCGGAAAATGTGCGATAGCCAACAGGGTCAATGGCGGGAGGTTTTTCCACAAATACATGTTTTCCTTGACTGACAGCATATTTTGTAAACTCGGAATGAAAACAGCTGGGCGGAGCAATGATAACCAAATCGACAGGAAGTTCGCAAACTTTTTTGTAAGCGTCAAATCCCGTGAAACACATTTCGTTGGAAATATCGATTCCTTTCTCTTTTTTTAATAGTTGTCGGCAATCGTCTATTTTGTCGGGGAATAAATCGGCGCACGCCACAATTGATAAATCATTGCCGGCATCTAAGAAGTTGCATGCAGCTCCTGTTCCTCTTCCGCCGCAACCGATTAATGCCGCTTTGATTGGTTTTCCATCGACCGCCTTATCCGGCAAATCGGGAATATAAATTTCACTTGCCGGATGCAAGGGGGTATATTTTGTACGCCCCCCTGATCCGGAACATGAATTGAAAATCATTTCGCCGCTTAAAGCGCTGCCTGCACCTATAGCAACAGCTTTTGATAAAAAATCGCGTCGATTCAATTTATTTTTCGAGCTCATTTACCAAATTTTCTTTACTTGTGCAAGGGCTTTTTCTTTTGTTTCCGCCAAACTTACCGCAACTCCACCTCGCCGTTTACTTTCGTCGGCAGCTTCCATGAAAGTAAATATTTCCAGCGTTTCTTCCGGAGTTACAGGTGATATGCCTGTTTGGAAAAATTTGATGATCTCTTTCAGTAAAGGATCGTAACCGTTGTAATCACCAAGCGGTTTAATATCTTTATCTCCGAAAGCATATCCTCCGTAACCTGTTTTTCCTGCCCGCAATCCACGGAACGTACCAATACGGTTGCTTTCCCAGATACCGGCTACAACATCTGTGTCGGGTGTATGCACCCGCGACACGGTTTGGCAACCCATACCCATGACCGTAAATAATGCTTCGATACCATGTATTCCATACCAGAAAAAATCAGGATGCGTCGGTTCCAGCGGACTGGGACTAAACGACGTAGCTCCCAATATTTTACCTACGCTTTGATTCTTAATAATATCGTTTATATTCGACATATAACGTAACGAAGAAGCCGAGAATACCGGAGCATGATAGTCTTTTGCAGCTTGGAAAATAGCGAAAGCATCCGTCAACGAACCGGCTACCGGCTTGTCGATGAATACGGTTTTTCCTGCTTTGAATACCGGAATAGCCTGTTCCAAATGGACGCGCCCGTCGTTGCTTTCAAGTAAAACGACATCTACCTTGCCCAATAATTTGGATATGGAATCCACAATTTCGATATTAAATTTACTAACCTCTTCGAGATATCCGGGTACTCGCTTTACGCTTGATTCAATATCCTTGCTTCCCTGCGGATAAATTGCGACTACCTTGTATCCGCCAAAATCCGGTGAAGCATCGGCATCATTGAGCGTTCGCGTGAAAGCCGTGGCATGGGAGGTATCCAAACCGATAATCCCAACGCGAAGTCCTTTTTTAACAGGTTCTTGGGTTGTATTCCCAAACGACAATCCGGAAGTCATCAATCCAACTCCCGCCATTGCGCTTGCCTTTATAAATGTTCTACGTTCCATATTCAATTCATAATTCATAATTCCTAATTTATTATTATATCTTCGGCTCCCACCCCGGTTCATATTCCCTGCTCCAATATCGTTGCGCTTCACTGTCGTTAATAATGCGACCGTTATTTGGGTTAATATCTAACGATTTTCCCGAACGTAGCGAGATATTGCCTAATTGCATCAATAGGGTGCATTTATGCCCATTTCCCACACTTGTGTTCAATGGAGCGCCGTTCTTGATTCCATCTAAAAAGTTGAGTATATGTATTGCATCTAAAGCTTGTCCCGGTCCTACTGTTCCTTGCGATTCGCTTTTTATGTCGCTCTTTACATCTTTGACTAATTTGTTATCCTTGTCAAAAATTTTGTAATCATCTCCTCCGGAAATAAACAAGCTCCCGCCATCGCCATAGAAAATCACACCGACGGAACTGTCTTCGATGAGCTTTCCGTTTGCGCTTTGTCCTTCCCAGAGGATGGAAGCGTCTTTTCCGAATTCCATGATGATGTTTTGAGTGTCGGGAGTTTCCCAATCGTCCCGGTAATAATATCTTCCACCCATAGAGCTGACTTTGGTAGGATATTTCAGATTCATGCCCCAGCAAAGAAGATCGACCATGTGCGATCCGTTGTTGAGCGTTTCGCCGGTACCCCAATGCCAGAACCAATGCCAATTATAGTGTAAGATATTGTCTTTGTAAACTTTGCGGGGCGCAGGACCTTGCCACAGATCCCAATTAAGCCATTCGGGAACAGCAACGGTTTTACCGGTTCCGATGCTTGGACGATTGTTAATATACCAGCCTTTACCGAAATGAATTTTACCGATTACTCCGTTTTGTATTTGTTGAATAGCTTCGACCACTTTTGGCCAGGAGCGTCGCTGCGTCCCGACCTGTATTACTTTTCCGTATTTGGCGGCAGCTTCTACGAGCATTTCACCTTCACGGGGGCAATAGCTCAATGGTTTTTCAAGATACACATTTTTCCCTGTCTGCAAAGCAAGTAGGGCTGCCGGTGTATGCCAATGATCAGGCGTAGCTATTACAACGGCATCTACTTGCTTATCTTCAAGAGCTTTACGAAAATCCGGCTCTGCTTTAGGGGCTCGCGCCTGTAAATCTTTTACGCTTGCAATGCATTTATCAATCGCTCGTTTGTCGACATCGCAAACGGTAACGATTTCACAATTTGCTTGACGCGCATAATTTTTTGACAAGGCGGCGCCCCGGCTGTTAACGCCCACCATAGCCACATTGATGCGGTCGTTGGCGCCTGAGATACGGTTGTAGCTTGCTACACTGAATTCAGGGAGTATTCCGCCTATTGCTAATCCCAATGCGCCGGCGCCGGCTTTTTTGATAAACTCTCTTCTATTACTCATATTCTTCTATTGCTTATATAAAAACAACGGATCTATGTTGTAAATTATTATTGAACTACAATCAATTTACTAAAGTTATTAACTCCTCTTACATTGATAATATAATTACCTGTATGCAGGGTAGTAGTAAACTGGTCGCCGGTGGTATTGGCTACGAAAATTAACTGACCGGTAATCGCATAGATAGAAATCACATTATTCCCCGTCAAATTATTTACGTCCACAGTTTTTCCGCTAACGAAAACAACCAAATCATTTGTATTTATTTGTTTGATGCCGGAACTGCCAATATTTTTGAAACGCCAGTGGCCTCTTTCGGCGACTGATTCGGTTTTATTCGCATAAAGAGCTGAATTTTCATCCGTGGCATCCGTACCTACAATATTGCCTGGATCGAGCTGTGATACTATTTCATACAGATCTCCTGAAAACCAACGGATTGCATATTCCACACGATTATCCCTGTTACTGGCGGCTACATCTTCATAGTTACTGAAATACATATCATAAACATTAGCATTCGCTGACGTTACTGCCATAAGTTGTCCCGATGGTGCCTGAAAACGGTAAATATTCGGTTTTCCATCAACAGGAACAATGGAAAGTTTTTGATTATCATCATTGGAAGGCGTTTGAATCGCCACGCGGTTGTTCGCAGGATTCATCCCTATCTGCATACCGTTTGCGTCGCTGCTTATATTATAAATAGCGTCTTTTACCGGGGTAAAAGCGGTATAAATGTCAAGCGATGCTTGCAAAGAACCTACAGCTGTATCAATTTCCGCTTGCGTAGAGTTAGTATCGTTCATAACGGCATTAGCGGCATCAAGGGCATCCGTTAACGTTTGACGCATTTCAGGCGTGAACTGATCATTTCCCGCCGTTTCATCCAAAATGTCTTGAGCATGCGTTATAAGCGCCGCTAACTGTCCGTTATAAGTCGACATCTGAGCCAAAATTTCCCATTCCGTATAGGGTTCCTGGGCGCTGTTATTGATATCTTTGTTACAGTAAATGGTTGTTGCGGTCATATTATCTGTCCCCAGATAATTTGTAGTAGCGGTACCCGTACTGTTCGCATCCACCCTGCCTACATTTGCAATAAACACCCTGTAATCTATCACCTCAATTGTGAATTTAGCATTATCCCCGTTGAGAACGGAAGTATCTGTACTCCATCTCATAGTCCAGGCGTTTTCACTACTGCTCCAAAACAGAAATGCGCCTGTTTTAACATTTTTAATGTAATAATTATCCGGCTCCCCAGTGATGGATACAAAATTAAAACATTGGTCGTCGTTGGTTGCCCCTCCCTCAAAAGGCGCAACAATCACATTAGTGGTTGTTATATTAGAGATATCACCCACCGACATGAACTTCTGAGTTGCAACCTGCATAACGTGGTATTTTACACCATCTACAGGCGTCGTAATCGTGTTTTGTGCCTGGAGCGCCAATAGCCCCGCAATTCCCGTAAAAAACAAAATAAAGTAAATCTTTTTCATAAAACCTAAAATTAAACAATTAATTATAATAATAAAATAATCTTGCAAAGAAATTAAAATTTCATTTTTTTGAACGGTTAATTTACGAAATCTAATCCTCAAAAACCGTTTATTTTTTTAGAAATAATTAATAAATAAAATAAAAAAATAGTTTTATTAAATCTGTTATGATTGTATTTGTATATCTTAAAATTCTTTTGTAAATTTGTGACCGAAAAACGCATTAGGTTTGTCAATTATTGTTTATTGCTTATTGCCTGAAAAATTATATACAGATGAAAAAGATTCTTTTGCTCACGGACTTTTCAGAAGGTTATGGTCGTAATTTGTTAATGGGTATAGTCCGTTATTCCAATGAACATGGACCATGGATGTTTTATCGTATGCCGCGTTATTACCGTGAATTATATGGCGACGAAGGAGTCGTGCGCTGGGCTAAAGAATGGAAAGCCGACGCTATTATAGCCCAATTGGAGAATATAGACATGGACAAACTCAACGAATTGAAAATTCCTATCATCATACAGAATTACAGGGAAAGGGTGGACAAAATATGCAATATAACAGGCGATTACCTTCGTACCGGCGAGATGGCTGCCAATTTTTTCCTTAACCGCGGCTTTTCAAATTTTGCCTATTACGGATTTAAGAATATGATATGGTCCCGGGAACGTGCCGAAGGTTTCAAGAGTAAGATTGAAGAACACGGCTATCCGATATCGATGTTTAACAATAATAGCAATAAAACCGAACAATGGTCGTTCGACCTTAATGTGCTAAGTAATTGGCTTATATCCCTGCCAAAACCTGTCGCTTTATTTGCCTGCGACGATTATTTTGCATCACAGATTACCGAAACCTGTAAATATAATAACATTGCCGTTCCGGACGAAATTGCCGTGCTTGGCGTTGACAATGACGAATTGTTGTGCAATATTTCTTATCCGCCCTTATCGTCAATAGTGCTTGATGAGGAAAGAGGAGGATATTTAGCGGCAGAACGGTTACATCAAATGATGACCAAGGAAATAACGGAAGCGTTCGATGTTGTGATTCCGCCGCTACGGATCGAATCGCGTCAATCTACTGAAAAATATGCTGTCGAAGACAAGTATATTTTAAGAGTCATAGAATATATTAAATCAAATTATGCAAAGGATATTTCAATCGACGATATAACTGATTCGATACCCTACTCACGGCGTATTTTGGAAAAAAGATTCAAAGAACAAATGGGAGGGATTACAGTTTATCAATTCCTGCTGCAATACCGGATTGAATTATTTTCCGATCTTTTAATCAAAACCGACAAGCCATTAGTTGATTTAGCTTTGATTTGCGGGTTTAGCGATTATAAAAATGTCGCGCGCGTTTTTCGTAAATATAAAAATATACCTCCTTTACAATATCGTTTCTTGGGAAACCACTCCCATTATTAACATTTAGCTATATTTTTTTATTATTTTTTAAAAATAGACGTTTTTTGAAGATTCTTTTTCGGAAATTCCCCATATTTATCTTCGATCCTCTTGTAATTTTGTGTAATAATTTTTAAAAAAAGTTAATAAAACTCGTATGAAGAAAATCTTATTACTAATTTGTTTGTTGGGATTTACTCAACTGACCATGATTCAAGGAATAATGGCACAGTATGCTGATACTGCCGATTCCATTGACCGACGAATCCCGTTATTATACGATGCTAAACCGCCTGAACTACTCACCGGTGCGGTATCGTTTATTTCGGGAGATGAAATAGCCAATGTTCCCGGGGTAAATAGGGTAAATACCTTCTCAGGGCGTCTTACAGGTTTTACGAATTACGATATAGACGGTTTGCCCGGCTATGAAAATTCTACTTTAAGAGTACGGGGGGTGCATACATTTTCCGGCAGGCGGGATCCATTGGTTCTAATTGACGGAAGGGTTGACGATATACAATCGATTGATCCTTACGATATTGAAAGCGTAGTTATATTGAAGGATGCAGCAGCAACTGCCCTGTATGGTTTACGTTCAACCAACGGCATCATTATGATCAATACCAAAAAAGGGAAAGAGGGACGGATAAAGGTAGATGTCAATGTGGAAACATCATTTTCGCAACCGACCCGTTTGCCGAAATTCTTGGATGCATACCAGTATGCTACCTTATATAATGAGGCGCAGTTGAACGATAACCCCAATGCCACTCCACGTTACGACGACACGGCATTGGAAGGTTACCGCACAGGAAGCGATCCCTATAAATACCCAAATGTTAACTGGGTGGATGAGTTCCTGAAAAAGAATTATATGTTAACGCGCACCAATATTAACGTAAGCGGAGGAACTAATACCGCGAAATATTATGTGGGAGCTAATTACACGAATAACAGCGGCGCGTTTCAAACGGATAACAGCATCAATAAGTACAACACCAACACCACAATCGAAATAATAGGAGTTCACGGTAATGTACAGTTGAATCTTTGGAAAAACCTAAAGATAAACACAGATATACGGGCTAAGAAAGATCAACGCAATGCGCCGGGAGGATATAACACCAGTTATGGCACCAATCTTCTATCTACCTTGTATGCCACGCCGTTTAACGCGAATCCGATCTTAAACGAGGATGGCTCCATTGCCGGTACAAGCGATTATCGAAGCAATCCTTACGGGACTCTTAATTATAGCGGTTATTCGATTTGGTCTCGTACTTCCATTTCCTCTTTTGTGGATTTATCCTTTGATCTAAGTGATTTGGTAAAGGGACTTAGCGTGGAAGGACGCGCCGGATTCAACTCGTTCACGGATTATGTTACCAATCGAACGAAAAGTTTTGCGGTATATCAGATGAATGCCGATGGTGCGACATACACACAAATAGGTCAGAGCACCAATTTAGGCAATACCGGATACTACAGCCAGATAGTAAGGAATTTCGATCATTACATCGGATTGCGCTACAAGGGAGATTTCGGCAAAAACCAATTGGACGCCTTCGTGTTGTACGAACGGCAACAGGTAGTGAATGCACAAGCCAGCCCTCCGCTGATTCCCTTGACTGAGAACTATCAGGGACCGAAAGGAAGCCTTTCCTACCGGTTCAATAATACCTATCTGCTGGATTTTGTCGCTTCCATGCAGGGTAATGAGCAATACCCCCCCAACAAGCGGTACGGCTTTTTTCCTGCCGTTTCTGTCGGATGGGTTGTTAGCAACGAATCGTTTATGAAAAACTCCCATTTTTTCGATTTGCTGAAAATCAGGGGGTCTATTGGGCGAACAGGAAACCAGATAAACAATCCCAACCCCATCTATTTTGCTTATATCAGCCGTTATGCTTCCGGCGGAAGCACCTACTTTTTCGGCACAACTCCGGCAGGAGCGGGCGGTTATTGGGAAAGCCAGGTGGCAGACCTTGCAATAACATGGGAGAAATGCCTGAAAAAAAATATAGGACTTGACTTTACCTTATTGAAAAATCGCTTAAACGGTTCGTTCGACTTGTTCTCCGAAAAAAACAACAATATATTAGTGCAAAATGCAATTACCGCCATGTACGGAGCAACAGGCGTTTATACGCCGGAAGGAATATTTGAAGATAAAGGTTATGAAATACAACTCGGATGGAATGACAAGATCAAGGATTTCTCTTACTTTGTCAATTTTAATTTTTCTTATGCAAAGAATAAAATCGTTTATCAAGACGAGGCATATCAAAACTATCCATGGATGTATAAAACAGGACATCCGGTGGATACGCGTTTTGGCTATGTTGTCGACAGGTTCTATACGGAGAGTGATGATATGGCTTCATTGCCCGATCAGTCGCAGTTGGGGGCGCAACATCCCGGCGACTTGAAATTCAAAGATCTGAACGGCGACGGTGTAATCGATAATAACGATATGCAAGCCATAGGTAATCCCAAATTGCCTACCACCACGTATGGAATTAATTTGGGAGCGCAATACAAGGGTTTTGATTTCAGCGCGTTGTTCCATGGCGAAGCAGGAAGTACAATCGCCCTTAGCGGATATACTTACTGGGATTTCTACAACCAGACGGGAAATGTTATGCAGCAACATTTAGACAGATGGCAACCCGGCGACGGGCAATCGGCAGGTTACCCGAGATTGACGCTCACTAACCCTAATAATTATGTGAGCAACAGTTACTGGATAAGAGATAATTCATTTATCAGGCTCCAATATCTCGAATTAGGATACACTTTGCCTAAGAAGATTTCCCAAAAAGCAGGAATGAGCAAAGCGCGTCTCTATGTTAATGGTAATAACTTGTATTGTTGGGACAAATTAGGAGCTTTCGATCCGGAACTTTCCGATTCGGGAACGGCTTTTCCTATTCAACGTACATTTAGTGTAGGACTTAATATTGGCTTTTAACAAATTATACACGTATGAAAAATTCAAAAATAACATTAATATTGTTTATCTGCTTAATAATCACAGGAATTTTGCCTTCGTGCTCCGATGAAACCATCAATAATACCCCGGTTGATTTTTTTCAGGCTGATTTCATTAGCGCAGATTCAAATAAAATTGTTCAGTATGTGAACAATGTATATTCTTACCTTCCTACCGGTTACAATCGTTTAGGCGATGCTTCCATGGTTGCCTCGGCTACCGATGAAGCGGTACACGCCCATAAAGGGGTATCGGAAGCAGAATTGTGGGCTACGGGAAGCTGGGACGCTTTCCGCTTGCATGACGATCTCTTTTCTAATTGCTACACAGGCATCCGCAGGTCGTTGATATTTGAAGAACAAATACTTCCATATATTGAAACTTATAACTTAACCCAAGCCGGGCAGGACCAGTGTATGGGCGAGATACTCTTCCTGAGGGCGTATTTCAATTTCGAACTGTTGAAACGATATGGAGGATATCCCTTGGTGGAAAAAGTGCTTTTAGCGGACGAAGATTTGCAGTTGCCGAGAAATACTTACGACGATTGCGTGACCTACATCTCCGATTTGTGCGACAAAGCAGCCGGTTTGTTACCCCTATCTTACATTTCCAGCCAATTGGGACGCGCAACCAAAGGAGCCGCCTTGGCGTTGAAAGCGCGGTTGTGGTTGTATGCAGCCAGCCCCCTGTTCAACGATCCTTCCAAACCGGATAACGATCTCGAACACGGTAAATACGATCCCGCAAAATGGGAAAAAGCCGCTGATGCCGCTGATGCCGTCATCAACCTGAAAAATACCAACGGAACGGCTGTTTATTCATTATATACTGCAGGAACGGGATATGACGCTTTCTTTAACACCCTGAGTTCAAACAACGAAATCATCATCTCAAGGATGCAGCTCGCCGGAAGTAACGAAGAAAAACAAAACGGTCCGGCAAGTATTACGGGCGCTTTAGGAGGAACCTGTCCATCGTTGAATTTGGTGAATGATTACGAAATGGTAAACGGCGTACCCTTCGACTGGAATGATCCTACGGATGCTGCAAATCCGTTTGCCAACAGGGATCCGCGTTTTGCAAAAAGTATCCTCTACAACGGATCGACATGGATGAGCGGCGCAGTTGAAACATTCGACGGCGGAAAAGATATGGCGGGAGTCTATGCAACACGCACCGGATTCTATTTGCGCAAATTCCTTAGCGTCTCCGCCAGGTGGAATCCTCCTGCCGGCACTACCCAGCACTGTTTCCCTTTGATACGCTACGGCGACGTATTACTCATGTATGCTGAAGCAATGAATGAAGCATACGGACCGGATGTCGACCCGAAAGGTTACGGAATGACTGCCAGAGACGCCGTTCAATTAATACGGACAAGGGCGGGACTTACCGGGAATACCGATTTATCGCTGAATGTTCCCTCAGGCGACCAAAGCGCCATGCGTGACGCAGTCCGTCACGAACGGCGTATCGAACTGGTATTCGAAGAACACCGGCACATGGACGCGCGCAGGTGGAAAATCGCTGAAACCGTACTCAACGGTCCTGTATCGGGATTAAAAATTGTTAAGAACAGCGACGGTACCTTTACCTATACTCCGGAGGTTGCAGAGCAAAATGTATTTACAGCCCGGATGTATTTGTATCCTTTCCCCCAGACTGAAATTAGCAGGAATCCAAAATTAGTTCAAAATACCGGTTGGTAATTCATTCATCTTAAAAGAAAAAAAACATGAAGAAAATATTGATATTATTATTCTGCGTTACTTTATTCAACAGTATGCAGGCTCAAAACTTTACCGTCAAAGGGAAAGTCGTATCGCCCGATGATCCGGACGGGATAACGGGAGTGAGTGTTGTTGTAAAAAATACCAACCAGGGCGTGAATACCGACGTAAACGGAAATTACTTCATAAGTGTTCCTTCCAAAGATGCGGTTCTGGTATTCAGTTACCTCGGATTTTTACCCCAGGAAGTTAAAGTTGGTAACCAAACATCCATTAATGTGTCGATGAAAGCCGATGTGACATCGCTGGACGAGGTGATTGTCGTTGCATACGGCGAGCAGAAAAAAGCCAGTATTGTCGGGGCTATCTCAACCATTAATAATACTGATTTGAAACGTGCAGCCCCGTCAAATCTGACGGCGGCAATCGGCGGACATATTACCGGAGCTTTGGTGAGGCTGGGCGACGGTAATGTCGGCGGTGGCGACGCCCGTTATTCAGCCGGAACATTAGACGACGCAGCCATCTTTATTCGTGGAAAAGCCACAACCAATTCGGCAACTCCTCTTATCCTTGTAGATGGCGTCGAATCTTCCTTCTCGCGAATCAATCCCGAAGACGTGGACCAATTCAGCATATTGAAAGATGCTTCGGCTACGGCTATATACGGGGTTAGAGGCGCAAACGGCGTCATCTTGATAACAACTAAACAGGGGAGTATTGGAAAACCCAAAGTCAGTGTGAGTGCCCAAGTGAGAAGACATCAGCCCATGACATTTCCCCATCCGCTCGATGCTTACGATTATGCCCGTTTGTATAACGAAGCCCAGATGAATATAGGAAGTCCCCCTAAATATACCGATGAAGACCTGCAACATTGGAAGTTAAACGACGATCCATACGGACATCCTTATGCCGACTGGTATGATAACGTAGTGAAAGATTTTTTTCTCGAAGAACAGTATATTGCCAATATTACCGGAGGTACCGAATCGTTGAAATATTATGTTTCAGGCGAATACAACCATGCCGGAGGTCCTTGGAAAACAACGCCGGATAAGGAGAACGATTACAAACGGTACAATCTCCGCACGAATTTTGATTTCAAATTTACTCGAACAACGAATTTGAGCGTCAAGTTGAACGGACGGCTCGAAAGCAGAGGCGACCTCAACTACGGTGAAAGTACGGGACAACGCTACTACGGTTCGTTTTGGTACGGCATCCTGGCGTCGTCGGTAATCGCAGCTCCCATTTACAATCCGAATGGTACCTACGCGCATGGCAACGCTCAGAAATGGAACCTCAGGATGCTTCTTGATAAGGCAGGCTATCGCACCCGCTTGTCCAATACGTTGGATGCCAATCTCAATCTCAATCAAAAACTGGATTTTATCCTCAAGGGTTTATCGGCAAGACTGATGTATGGTTCTACCTTTTCATCCGGTTCGCGCAAAGTTGTCAATCCTGAAGATCCGGGCGATTTGTGGGACTATAATCCGATCACCCAAACTTACAGTAAATTTTTCACGGCGGGTCCTTATACTTATAACATTGATAACAGCAACCTTCCGAATGCAAGTAATACCCAATTGGAAGCCGCCTTGAATTACGAAAAGCACATTAAGGATGTGCATAATATAACTGCCATGGCTGTTCTCATGCAAACCACATCCCAATCGGACTACAACCTGCCCGTTTCTCACAGAGGCGTTTCAGGGAGGGTCACTTATGACTACAAGCAGAAATACCTTGCCGAAGTCAACATGGGATACAACGGATCCGACCAGTTCAGCAAAGGTCACAGATATGCCATGTTCCCTTCCGCCTCGCTCGGATGGGTAATTACCAATGAAAGTTTCATGAAAAACGTGAAGTTTATCAGCTTTTTAAAACCGAGAATCTCGTATGGTCTGGCTGGAAACGACCAAATAGGCGGTTACCGCTACCTGTACCAATACGAGTTTGATGCGACTAACGGCAGGTGGACCGCTTATAATAATGAAACCTATAACTTTGGAGTGACGCCTGTCCAACAAAGCGGCATGCGCGAAGGTACGCTGGGCAACGACAATGTATCGTGGGAAATAGCAAAAAAAGCCAATCTCGGATTAGATGCCCAGTTGTGGAAGAACAAAATCAAACTCACAGCCGATGTGTTCCAGGAAAAAAGAGACAATATATTGGCAATCAGAGGTGATGTTCCCACTCAAACCGGTCTTGCCGTATTAAGCGGACAGTCGCTATCCCGTCTGCCTGCGCAGAATATCGGAAAGGTGACCAACAGGGGATATGAATTTGAACTGTCATACAACGACCGGTTCGGCAATGTCGATGTTGGTATCGGAGGTACTTATACTTTTGCCCATAGTAATATCGATTACATAGCGGAAGTACAGATGAAATACCCTTACCAGATGCAGGCGGGGCACCCGATCGGACAACCTTTCGGTTATGTGTGGACAGGTAAATTTTATGACGTTGCCGATTTAAATAATCCCAATGTACCGAAACCGGCAGGGACGTTATATCCGGGCGATCTGATGTTCAAAGACCTGAACGGCGACGGCGTTATCGACAATTACGATGTAACGGCAATCGGATATCCCCAGATCCCGGAAATCATCTACGGGTTCTACACAAACGTAGGATACAAGGGGTTTTACTTAGACGTATTCTGGCAAGGAGCAAGTCATGTCAGTTCGGAATATTACAATGAACTGAGGTATGAATTTTCTTCCAATGTGTTGCCTTTCCATTTAGACCGTTGGGCTTATTATCCCGACTTAGGAATAGATACCAGGGCGACTGCTAAGTATCCGTCGCTGATTCCCGGCGGATCAGCCCAAACAAAAGCTACCTCGACTTTCCAGGTATTAGACGCCTCATTCTTGCGGTTGAAAACAGTTGAATTCGGATATTATTTTCCCAAAAAATGGATACAGAAGTTGCAGATGTCCGATTTGAGACTGTTTGTTAGCGGTTCGAATGTCTTGACTTTCGACAAAATCGGATGGATCGACCCTGAATATAATCCTTATGATTCGGGTAGCCGGGGTAATGCTTATCCGCAAACCAAATTTTATGCACTGGGTGTTAATGTCACATTTTAATTTAAAAACAAACATTATGAAACATATTTTTTTCATCATCATTTTTTTCGCCTTTATAGTTTCGTGTAAGGATAGCGCCGACTTATTGGACCCTGTAGCAACGACGGGCATTACCGAAGATCAGGTATTTTCGGACGCAAGGAACACGATGCTGTTTCTCAACGACATATACGGTAATATTGTACCGGTCGTTCCGCAAACGGGAAACATGGGTATGCGGTGGCCCGGTCAGGATGCCATGCTGGAAATTACTACCGACAACGGATCCCCGAATCTTCCTGCCACAGGCGCTTTCTACAATTTCAACGCCGGTTCGTGGACGCCGCTATCTTCCACATTTTCCACTACGGAGTGGAATGACGACTATATCAGCATACGGGCATGCAACCTTTTTCTTTCGCATATCGACAACGTTCCCTTGAGCAGCGAATATAACTTCGACGCTGCCACAAGGGACATCCGTAAAGGCGAGGCTATTTTCCTCAAGGCATTCTTTTATTCGGAAATGTTTAAGCAATTCGGCGGTTTGCCGCTTATTGATAATGTCGTATCGATTACAGACAATATGTTGGTTCCAAGAAACACGTTCGATGAAACTGTCGATTATATTACCAATTTATGCGACCAGGCGGCAGCCTTGTTGCCCGAAACACAACCCGACGACGATTATGGACGGGCAACCAAGGGAGCTGCTTTGGCGTTAAAAGCGAGGGTATTGCTCTATGCCGCAAGCCCGCTGTGGAACAATCCGGCAAAACCGGACGATTCACCTTTCAGGGGAAAATACGATCCTTCGAAATGGGAAAAAGCAGCGCGGGCAGCCAATGATGTAATCAACATGAACGTCTATCAACTCTATTCGGATATTTCCACGCTTTTCATTACGAGGGTCAATCCGGAATTGATTTTTGTCCACATGAATCAACCTTGCAGCTATATGACTTCCATCAGTGTTCCCTACCAGTTATATCCTGCCGGCAACTTTGGAAAAAGCGGATGCAACCAGGTAACATACAATATGGTTAAGGAATACGAAATACTCAAAGATGGAAAAGCTTATTCAATCGACGACCCCCAATCGGGCTATGATCCGAACAATCCGTTTATCAACCGCGATCCGAGATTTTACCGCGATTGCATGTTCAACGGCTATCATTTCCAAGGGAAAATAACGCAGTTCGGTATTGCAGACCCCGGCGCCAACCCTCCGGCTCATACGCCTTCCGCTGAAGTTAATTCGCATTATACGTTTGTATTTAGCATTAAATTCGCTGATCTTTCGCTTGTTATCAACTTCGATGCCCGCAATCCGGCAAACGGACCGAGAACAAACCAGAATTACCCCTATTTGCGCTATGCCGAAGTATTGCTCAACTATGCCGAAGCAATGAATGAAGCTTTCGGACCGGAAGTCGACGGCTTGGGCAACGGGAGGACAGCCTTGTGGGCGGTGAATCAAGTGCGCACCCGGTCGCAATATCCAACGAATGCAGAATACCTGGGACAAACGGGAGGAATGCCTCCCATTCCTTCGGGATTGTCTCAAGATGACATGCGCGAAAAAATACGGCACGAAAGGCGGGTTGAACTGTCATTTGAAGAACATCGTTTTTGGGACGTGCGCCGCTGGATGCTTAATCCTGCCGATTTGGTCGTTATTCAGGCGCAAGTTCCTATCTGGCAAGTAGATGGTAATGTCAGGTAC